>UEXM01000008.1_pt1 | contig 306502 bp, 284 predicted proteins | sample 1796661 | NCBI WGS metagenome assembly UEXM01 (sample SAMEA4772469, study PRJEB27181) | metagenome | reverse complement strand
TACTGGGTGTGGGAATACAGCAGGTAACGCATCGTCTGCACGTGATGAAATAGTTAATTTAAGGCTTGTAAAACAGATGGTTAATGCGCTTTTTGGAGGATTTCGTCAGAATCGTTGCCGACCCTCATGTTGCCTCCATTTGTGTCCGGGAAGCCCTGCCGACCCGCTGCACTCCAGTAAGCAGCCGACAACGCATCAGTTGCGCAATAATATCACTTGCATTGCATCATGGTGCCCGCGACTCAAATAAAGTCGATATATTTATATGAAAAACAGCATGTTACGTCGTTTTTGGCGGATTTTTCACGTTTGTCTGCCAACCCTCTATCTGGCCGAACAAACCGGTGCACAGATTGCCAATGGCAATTTTAAAACCTTCGATCATGGCGATATGCGGTTAAATGATGGGGACAGCATTAATGTTGGTAGCCTCACAATAAAGGCATTACACACTCCCGGCCATACCCCCGAAAGCATGAGCTATGTGGTCTATCCCACGGATAGCGAGGCCTGGTGCGTGCTTTCAGGCGACGCGTTATTTTATGGAACCACCGGGCGCACAGATCTGCCTGACGCAGACAAAGCCGTCGAGAATGCCGGCATTTTATACGACGTGGTCAATGAGAAGCTTGCCGGCCTGCCAGACACGACCGTTGTTTTGCCCGCTCACGGCCCAGGTTCAGTGTGCGGCAGTGGCATGGCTGAAAAGCCTTTTTCCACCATCGGTGAAGAAAAGCAGTACAACGAGGTCTTTACCTTAACCCGGGAGCAGTTTGCCAAGAAGAAGGGCGGTGAACGTAATCCACGGCCGCCCTTTTTCCGAATGATGGAGCGGGTGAACAAGAAGGGCGGATTGGCTCCGTTACCGCGGACTGAAACCGTCCCGTTGCTAACCTCTAGAGAATTTGAAGAGCACACCCGGAACCAGCTGATTATCGATACCCGGGAACCCGAGGGCTATGCCGGTGGACACGTGGCTAAAAGCCACAGCATTTGGCTTGGTGGCTTGCCGGTGTTTGGTGGCTGGGTTAGCGATGAAAAGACCCCGATTTTTCTTATTACAGACCGAAATGAAGATGTGGCTCTCGCAGCGAAGCAACTGGCTCGCATCGGCATTGATAACGTAGATGGTGCGTTAGCGGGAGGTTTTGGGTCTTGGCGTAGTTCAGGCAAGCCAATAACCGCCGCGGGAACCATAACGCCTGAATCGCTCCACAAAAACGCTTACGACTATCAAGTGCTGGATGTCCGTGAAGTTGATGAATTTGCCGGCGGGCACATCCCGGGCGCGGCTCATATGTATGTGGGATTCCTCGAGGAGCGACTAAAAGAGTTATCCCTAGATAAGGACCGTCCCGTGGTGGTTACCTGTGGTGTCGGGCACCGAGCCGGACTGGGTGTGAGTATTTTGCTTCGGGCAGGCTTCACAGACGTACGCAATTTACTCGGTGGCATGAAAGCCTGGCATGCGCTTGAGCTGCCAGTAGAGTCTTGATGTGAACGCGGTTTGCTTAGGCTGGCCTCACACAAGCGCCTCAATAAGCGCCGCAGAGGTGAGGCCGGCTGAAGCAACCGGCAGGGATCAACAGTGGCCTTAGCCAAATCTGGAGTGTAGCTCTAACAATTATCCTATTTAACATAATATACATTATGCGTAGTTATTTATGGCCTTGCTCTATCTAAGCCAGCCATGGCGGATGACTGCCAATACGCTCAATCAGGAAATCGATAAACACCCTGACCTTGGCCGTTAGCACGTTGGATTTGGGATAGACCAGCCATAACGCAGGCTCTGCATCCATTCGATATTCTGGCAGCACCTGAACCAGGCAACCTTCGGCCAGCTCCTTATGAACGCTCCACAGTGAATGTATGGCAATGCCGGCACCGCAGCGCGTGGCAATCTTATAGCTTAGGCCGTCGTCTATGGTGAGCCGGTGTCCAGCCACGCGAGTATTAAACTCGCCACTCTTTCCGTCGGGGCCAGTCAGCTTGATGCTGGATGCAGATTTGAACGCGATCAGTTGGTGATTTAGCAGGTCATCCGGGCTTTCAGGTGTGCCGTGGGTGTCGAGATATTCCGGTGAAGCGCAAAGTATCCGTTTATCCTCCGCAAGCTTGCGCGCATGGAGATTGCTTTCTGGCAAAACAGCATTGCGTAATGCCAGGTCAAAGCTCCCCTGTATCAGGTCCAGCTCCATGTCAGACAACCGCAAATCCAGGCTAATTCCCGGGTGTAATGCCAGAAATTCGGGAATTAACGAAACAATGAATTGCTGTGCGAAGGTGCTGGATGCGGTGAATCGCAGGTTGCCGGAAACCGTTTCATTGCCGTAGCCCAGTGCCGCCAGTGCGGCGTTTTCCTGTGCCAGGATTTCGCGGGCATAAGGCAAGAACTCTGCACCTTCCACAGACAGCGCCACCTTGCGCGTGGTCCGCTTCAACAAGTCTGCGCCAACGCCCTTTTCGAGCTTAGCCAGCTTCGCACTGGCGACCGCCGGTGGCATGCCCAGCTCGCGGCCTGCAGCACTGATATTGAGCTTCTCAGCGGCAAGGACAAACAGCTTTATCCCTTCTGTGTCCATCTTTATATCCGAAATGCGAATACTGAAACCCAATACTGCCCATTTATTCGTGCAAAGCGAAGCAATATGGTTGCTCCAACGAAATAATTTCCGTCCCACACAGCTGGAGCAAGTCATGAAAGCGATGGTTCTCAATCAATATGGTCCCGATGCCAAGTTTGAGCAGGCAGAAATCAACACCCCGCAAGCGCAAGCGGGACAGGTGATTGTCCGTGTGGCAGCAGTCAGCGTTAATACCGTGGATACAATGATTCGACAGATGGGCGCGGATCTCCTCCCCCTTTCCCCTGAGCTACCTGCTGTTCTGGGCATGGACTTTGCCGGGACTATTGAGTCGGTGGGAGATGGCGTAACCAATTTTTCCCCGGGTGATGATGTCTACGGTTGTGCCGGTGGTCTGGCAGATTTGCAGGGTGCCTTGGCCGAATACATACCGGCTGATGCCCGCTTGATTGCTCACAAGCCCAAAAGCCTGTCCATGCGTGAAGCCGCCGCCCTCCCCCTTGTAGGCATTACTGCCTACGAAGGTCTGCAACGTGCAGGCGCCGGTGTCGGGCAGAATGTCCTGGTTCACGGTGGCACCGGCGGTGTTGGGCATGTGGCCGTGCAACTGGCCGGGCATCTGGGTGCCAGGGTATTCACAACGGTATCCGGCGACCAGCCATTTGAGATTGTCCGTGGCTACGGCGCGACCCCTATTGATTACAAGAAAGGCAGCGTGGCTGACTATGTCACCGCACACACTGACGGAGCCGGTTTTGATGTGGTTTTCGATTCCGTGGGTGGCGCCAATATGACGAACAGTTTTGAAGCGGCCGCATTGAATGGTCAGGTTGTCACCACCGTCGCCATGCTGGAGCTGGATCTGAATCCGGCCCATTTCAAGGGCCTCTCGATTCATGTGGTGTTCATGCTTATCCCGATGCTGCACAACCATCAACGTGAGGACCATGGCCGGATTCTGGCTAATCTGGCGACGATCGTTGACGAAGGTGCGCTCTCTCCTCTTCTTGATGAGCAACGATTCAGCTTCGACGAGGTGAGACTTGCCTACGAACGCCTCACCAGTGGCCAAGCCACCGGAAAGGTGGTGGTGGAGCGCTGAGCCACCGCTCTGTCAGTTCACCATTATTTAGGCGGGCTCGGCCCCGCCACAGATAATAAAGGAGCAACCTCATGGTCCAGGAGATGACGTTTCCATCAATTAACCGCGGTTATAACCGCGTTTTCCAGCCTGGTCGCTTGAGTATTGGGCTGGTTGCGCCTTTGGAGAATTACCCTTCTGGACCTGTCCCCTCGATGGAGCGCCATCTGGAAAGAGCGCAGTTAGCCGAGCGGGCGGGCTTCTCGGCATTGTGGTTAAGGGATGTGCCGTTCAACGTGCCGTCCTTTGGTGATGCCGGACAAGTGTACGATCCCTTTGTTTATCTTGGTTTCCTTGCGGCGCACACCAACAGCATTGCTCTTGGTGTGGCCAGCCTGGTTTTGCCACTGCGACATCCCGCCCATGTTGCCAAGGCGGCGGCCAGTGTTGATCATTTGTCTAATGGAAGGCTGATTCTTGGTATCGCTTCTGGTGATCGTCCGGATGAATATCCTGCGTTCAGACAGAACCATGCCAACCGCGGTCAGCGGTTTCGCGAAAGTGTCGGTTACATTCGCAGTATGGCGGAATCATCGCCCTTTACTAACAGCACTTTCGGGCACACCAATGGTGATATGGACCTGTTGCCAAAACCGCTGTCAGGGAAGATTCCCCTGTTAATTACCGGCAGCAGCCAGCAGCATCCCCAGTGGGCGGCCAATAATGGCGATGGCTGGATCACCTACCCCCGGGACGTTGATGCACAACAGACAGCCGTAACACAGTGGCGTGCATCGATAGCTTCTGAGGACACACTCTCCAGGCCAGTCATGCAATCTTTGTATGTTGATCTTGAAGATGACCCTAATGTTGGGCCGGTACCCATTCATTTGGGTTTCCGGTCTGGCATTAACGCCCTGAAGAAATACCTGCAGTCACTGGAAAACATTGGCGTCAATCATGTGGCACTCAACCTGCGCTTCAACCGGGCAGGTACGGAATCGACCATCAAACAATTGGCGGATGAGCTCCTTTCGTATTTCCCGTCATCAGAGCGGCCGCCCTGTTCATTTTCAGCTGCATCCACAAGCACGAGGTAAGCCCATGACAAAGCGTGTTCTCATTACCGGCGCCACAGACGGCATCGGCCTTGAAACGGCAAAGCGTCTAGTCGGTGAAGGTCATCAGGTGATAATTCATGGTCGCAATCCGGAAAAAATTGCCGCTGCTAAACAACAGCTCCTTGCGACACAAAGCGATGGCTGGGTTGAAACCTGCCAGGCGGACTTGTCCCGGCTAAACGAAGTGGAAGCACTAGCGAAACAGCTGCGTGCCAGGCATTCCCCCCTGGACGTTCTCATTAACAACGCCGGCATCCTGCGCTCCCCCACTCCAGTTACTCCTGAAGGGCTGGATATTCGGTTTGTCGTTAACACACTGGCCCCCTGCCTTCTCACCAAGCAACTCACCACTGCCCTTGCCCCACAGGCACGCATTATTAACCTGTCGTCCGCGGCACAGGCAACCGTGGAATTCGCCGCCCTGAAAGGTGAAAAGCCGCTGGATGACATGCAGGCCTATGCCCAGAGCAAGCTGGCGCTAACCATGTGGACCCGCGCCCTTTCCCAGTGGAAAGAAAACCGGGGCGTTGTAATTGTCGCGGTCAATCCCGGCTCATTGCTTGCGTCGAAAATGGTCAAGGAGGGTTTCGGGGTGGCCGGAAAGAGCCTGGCAATCGGTGCTGACATCCTGGTAAAAGCGGCCTTGTCTGGCGAGTTCACTGACGCGTCAGGCCGCTATTTTGATAATGATGAGGGGCGTTTTGCCTCCCCTCATCAAGATGCCCTGGACGACGACAAATGCGCGGAGCTGGTCGCCATGTTGGAAGCCTTGTTAAAGGGTGTTGGTTAACGATGAGTTTTATCGTTTCCCTTCACGATATACGGACCATCCGTACGCACATACAAGGTAACTGGATCATCCGTTTGATTGTGAACCTCATGCTCAATGGTGCCACGGGATTCGATATAGCTACCGGCCTTCAATGAAGACGATGAGGAAACGGCTTCCACTGCCCCTGTCGAGCGGTAATCAATTTCACCTGCTATCAACACGGCTCGAAACTCATTGGCCTGTGTCTTGATGAAACCGGAGAACCCAGGAGGCAAACGGATCATGGCACCATTCACGCCTGTGTCACTCTGCCAAAGCTGGACCGCTTCCACGTCGTCAGCTTGCAGGGAATACAGCTCGCCACCGGTCTGCCAGACCAGGTTGTCTGCATGAACATTCAGTGGATGTTCACCATTATCATAGGCCTTGCTTGAAGGCTGAACCCGATAAGGGCCCGCATCAATTTCCAGGTATATCAGGTTGTCTGCTGCAGCGGCTGCAGTAATGTGGTCGGCTCCGGCAGGCTGAGTCCAGAATGAAGTCGCCGGCATCCACATGGGTTGTGCATCGGGGTCGTCGTTATGCATCTGTCCTTTAATTACTATGCCGCGGTAGGTGATGTTGTGGATATGGGGTGGAGACTGGAAGCCCTTATCGAAACGCACCAGCATCCCCGTTGCTGTATCGACCGCTCGGTCCCCCCAAAGGTTCGCGGCACCCGGGCTTAACTCGCCCCTCGCAGGGTTAAGGTAGCCCCAGACCACATTCTCGGCAGGTACTACCGTGAGACGAGCTTGGGCTTGCGGGCTTTCAGCGTAAACCGTGCTTGCAGCAGCGAACAGCAGCAGTGTCGTTGCTTTATGGAAGGGGGTCATTGCAATGCGCTCTTTCAGATTAAGAGGCTGTAACGCTAACTCGCTTTGTCATCCATAAAAACGGGCCATTCAGGAATTCAGTTATCGTCAAATAGGAGCAATAGCCACAACCCAGGCGTAAAGCGGCTGTCACCTATCATCCGTATCATTCAGTGCCGTGCTGACGCATTCCCCACAGGTGAAATAAGGGCACATGGCGCAAACGATTCGGATTTGCATCTTGGCCGCGGGAAACGTTAAATCCTCCTGATCGGGTCATTCATTCTGCCTGCGCTGCTCATTGTCCTTTTGGGGTCACACCGTCCTATGTCTGCTTTACGCTTTTGTCTGCTCCCTATTCTTGCTCTCCCCTTGCTGGCTCAAGCAGCCAGCCCGGTCAGCGTCGCTACCGTTGAAATGAAACAGCCCGTCCGTGAGCTGCTGATTAACGGGACGCTTGCCGCCGATCAGGCTGCGCGTTTATCGGCGTCAGTATCAGGCCTGGTGAATCGTGTCGGCGTGGATATTGGTGATTCGGTTAAGGCTGGTGATGTGCTGCTGGAACTGGATGCAGAGCTCAATCGGTTGGCGCTCAAGCAGGCTCAGGCCAGTTATCGACAACAGGCCGCCACCCTGAATGACGCGAAACGACGGCTCACGGAAGCCAACTCGTTAAGCAGCAGTATTGCGGCCAGTGAAATACGCAGTCTGGAAGCGGAAGTGGAAACCAGCAAAGCCTCCCTTGCTGCCAACCAGGCGGAGGTTTTACGGCAAAAGGCGCTTCTCAAACGCCACACCCTGTCTGCGCCTTTTGCCGGCGTCATCAGCGCCAAGCTCACCGAAGTCGGTGAGTGGGTCACACCGGGAACGCCGGTGCTTGAGCTGGTTGGCAGCAATACCCTGCATGCGGACTTTGCCGTTCCACAGCGCTACTTTTCGCAAATCAGCCGGGAGACGCCGCTGACCATTCGCCTGGAGAGCGCGTCAACCAGACAGACAGCGCGCCACAAACTGAAATCCCAGCCGAAATTACCGCCATCGTCCCGGTTAATGACCCCTCGGCACGCACCTTTGTGCTGCGTGCCAGCCTGCCTTCCCAGGGGCTGACACCCGGTATGGCCGTGTTCGGCAACCTGTCCATCCAGTCTTCCAGCGCTGAACCGGTCGTGCCCCGAGATGCACTGCTCCGTGATGTTCAGGGCAATGTGTCGGTCTGGCTGGCTGTAGTTAATGCTGATGGAAATGCGGATGGAGATGAATTAGTGGCACGTCGGCGCGCCATCAAGGTGCGCCCCGGGCAATCGGATCCAGTGATTGTTCTGGAGGGGCTACGCAAGGGGGACAAGGTGGTGGTCCGTGGCAATGAGGGCTTGCGCGATGGCGACCGGATCCAGGTGACCCGCTAATGTTTGAACGAATTGTTCGTAACGGCACCTTGATGACGGTGATCGTCCTGATCATCACCCTGCTCGGTGTGCTTGCCGCGCTGCGTATTCCTGTGCAGATGATCCCGGATCTGGAAGTGCGCACCATCAGCGTGCTAACACGCTGGTCTGGCGCCACGCCCCAGGATGTGGAGAAGGAAATCCTGATTGAGCAGGAAGAGTACCTGCGCAATCTGCCCAATCTGCGTCGCCTCACGGCAACCGCCTACAGCGGCGAAGCGGAAATCGAGCTGGAATTCCCCTTTGGCGTGGATATTACTGATGCGTTGATCCGGGTGAATAACGCGCTCAGCCAGGTTCCCGCTTATCCGGATACGGTGGACCAGCCACAGATTCTCTCCTCTTCGTTCTCCAGCAATTCCTTCATGTATTTCAGTGTCTACCCGCAGGCCGGCAACCCCCGCGGCCTGGACATGGACATGATGCGAGATTTTATCGACGACGAGGTCCGGCCACGCATGGAGAGCGTGCAAGGCGTCTCCATGGTGGAGATGCGTGGCGGCGCTGAACGGCAAATTCAGGTGCTGCTCGATGCCCAGGCCTTGGCTCAGTTCGGGCTGACGGTGGTGGGCGTGCGCGATGCGCTGCGCGAACGCAATCAGGATGTGTCCGGCGGTGAAGTGGATAGTGGCAAACGGCGCTACCTGCTTCGCACCGTGGGCCGTTTCGAAAATCTGGATGATCTCAACGATTTGATTTTGCAGCGCCAGGGCGACTCACTGGTGCGCTTGCGGGATGTGGCCACCGTGGTCATGGATCATTTCCCGGTTCGGCAGATCTCCCGCTTTAACGGCAATCCGGTGATCATGCTGGCAGTCCGCCGGGAAACTGGCTCCAACGTAATCGACATCAAGCAGGGGATGCTGGAACAGGTCGACCTGCTTAAAAAGGAGGTGCTGGAACCGGCGGGCATGGACATGTCGCTAATGTCCGATGACGTGCGTTACGTGGAAGCCTCGGTAGCGAACGTGTGGATCAACCTGGGCATCGGTGCAGTATTCGCCACCCTGGTGATGTTTCTTTTCTTGCGCTCAGTACGCATTACCGCTGTGGGCGTCATTGGTATTCCCATCTGTACCATTGCCGCCTTCCTGGGGCTGCTGCTGGCCGGGCGGACCATCAATGTCATCTCCATGGCTGGCATTGCTTTCGCTATCGGTATGACCCTGGATAACTCCATTGTGGTGCTGGAAAGCATCGAGATGGAACGGCGCAAAGGGCTTGATCGAATTCGCTCAGCGGTGAGCGGGATCCAGAAAGTCTGGCCGGCGGTGTTTGCCTCCACCATGACCACGGTGCTGGTATTTCTTCCGGTGGTGTTTATTCAGGAAGAAGCCGGGCAACTGTACTCCGATATTGCCATTGCCGTTTCCGCTTCGATTCTGGTCTCCATGCTAGTGGCCATGACGGTCATCCCCACCCTCTCCGCCCGGCTGGATTTTTCCGCAGTGATGGATCATGACGGTGAACACAGCCGCTGGATGAAAGCGATCAATCGCTGGGCCACACAGTTATCGGCCACCCGCCCACGCCAACTTGCCACCCTGGGCATTACGCTGGCGATTGCCACCGCCATTGTGGTGTTCCTGACGCCCCCAGCGGAATATCTGCCCGAGGGGGAAGAGCCCAAGACCTTTGCCAGCATGAACGCCCCGCCCGGCTACAATCTGGAGACCATGGCCGCGATTGCTGACGAAGTGGAAGCAGAACTGTTGCCGTTGGTAGGCCAGGACCCGCAGGCCTATGATCGCGGCGAACTGTTCATGCCACCACTCAAATACATGAACCTGGGCGTAAGCGCCGAGAACCTGCGCATCATCGCTGAACCCATGGACCCGGCCCATATGGAACCGATGATGGACGGGATTACCCAGGTTTACCGGCAATACCCTGGTATGCGTGCCTTCGCGGCACGCGGCTCGATCATTTCCAGCAACGATGGCGGCACCCGCAGCGTGACGCTGGATGTGGCCGGCAAGGATCTGGCTGAGATTTATGATGTGGCCAGAACGCTGTATCGGGAAGCGGAAACCGTCTTCGACAATCCGCGCATCCAGTCCCAACCCGCCAGCCTGTCGCTGGCCCAGCCACTGATTGAAGTCCGCCCCATCTGGAGCCGGGCAGCCGAGGTGCGCTTCTCCACACGAGATCTGGGGTATACCGTGGCAGCACTCACCGATGGCGCCTTTCTGGACGAGTTTTTTCTCGGTGACGACAAGATCGACATCTATGCCTACAGCGACCGCACCGGCAGCTCGCCGTCGCTGACCACCCTGCCCGGCCTGCCGGTGCATACCCCTATTGGCGCCACTGTGCCGCTATCCTCTCTGGCTGACCTTCAGGAAACCGTAGATACCAGTGTGGTCCGCCGGGTTAATGGCCGCCGCACGGTGACGCTGAATATCATTCCGCCCCGGTCCGTGCCACTGGAAAGCGGCGTGGCCCAGGTACGGGACATGGTGCAACAGTTGCGCGACGACGGAGTGGTTCCGGACTCCATCAGTATCAGTCTGTCCGGGGCCAGCGATCAGCTTCAGGCGACGCAGCAATCACTCAGTGGTAACTATGTGGTCGCCCTGTTGCTGGTTTACCTACTGCTGGTGGCCATTTTCAAACACTGGGGCTACCCGTTGCTGATCATGACTACCATTCCGTTGGGGATTGCCAGTGGCCTGCTTGGGCTGGCGCTGATGAATGCTGCCGGCATCAGCCAGCCCTTTGACATGATTACCATGCTGGGTTTTCTGATCCTGATGGGCACAGTGGTAAATAACCCGATCCTGATTGTTCACGAAGCCACCCTGAACATGCGTGCCGGCAGCATTGCTGCGCAGGCGGTCAGCGACGCGGTGGCATCGAGGCTGAGGCCCATTGCCATGACCACCATCACCACGGTGTGCGGGCTCGCCCCGCTGGTGCTGATCCCCGGCGAAGGCACCGAACTTTACCGTGGCGTGGGCGCCATCGTGTTGTTCGGCCTGCTCGGCACCGCCATCGTTACCGTCACCTTTCTGGCTTGCCTGACGGCGCTGATTTTTGGGCTGTCCCGTCATTCTTCTGCGTAGCTTCAAAAATATCCCCGCTTTGCATTGACCTCACCCCCTAAATTGCCCACAAAGAGAGTGTGCATTTAGACACAAAAGGGGTGGGGCAAAATGTCCTGCCTGGAAGTGTTATGTCGCTATCGCCATTTCGCTTAGTCCGAAATAGTATAGAGATATTCCCGTACAATATTTGCGGAGATTGCCCGCAGAGGGTGCGGGCGGCCAGGCTTGCTGGTTAAGTCGTGAGCAACAGTCAGCGCGACTTGATCTGCATCAAAAAGGACCGCGTTTGTGCCTGTTACAGTCATCTCGCACAAAAATCGGAAGGAAACGCACATGGAAAATGCTGTCGCTTCGCCGGACTATAACTACAAAGTTATTCGGCAATTCACAGTGATGTCTGTGGTTTGGGGGATCGTTGGCATGGCGGTGGGTGTCTTCATTGCTGCCCAGCTAGCCTGGCCCGCCCTGAACTTCAATATCCCCTGGTTGAGCTTTGGCCGTTTGCGGCCACTGCATACCAATGCCGTCATTTTTGCCTTCGGTGGCTCTGCCCTCATGGGCACTTCCTACTATGTGGTTCAGCGCACCTGTAGTGCGGTCCTAGCGTTTCCCAAACTGGCGGCATTCAGTTTCTGGGGCTGGCAGGTGGTGATTGTGGCCGCCGCGATTACGCTCCCCATGGGCTTCACCTCAACGAAAGAGTATGCCGAACTCGAGTGGCCCATCGATATCCTCATTACCTTGGTTTGGCTGGCTTACGCCGTAGTATTTTTTACTACTATCGCTAAACGGCGCACCTCCCATATCTATGTGGCCAACTGGTTCTACGGTGCCTTTATCATCGCCATCGCATTGCTGCATGTGGTGAACAACCTGGCGGTACCGGTTTCCCTGATGAAGTCCTACTCCGCCTATAGCGGCGCCATCGATGCCATGGTGCAGTGGTGGTACGGCCATAACGCGGTGGGCTTTTTCCTGACGGCCGGCTTCCTCGGCATGATGTACTACTACATCCCGGTTCAGGCCCAGCGACCGGTGTATTCCTACCGCCTTTCCATTGTGCATTTCTGGGCACTGATCGCGGTGTATATGTGGGCCGGGCCACACCACCTGCACTACACTTCGCTGCCTGACTGGGCTCAGTCACTGGGTATGGTGTTCTCCATCGTGCTGCTGGCCCCCAGCTGGGGTGGCATGATCAACGGCATGATGACCCTTTCCGGGGCCTGGCATAAGCTGCGCACGGACCCGATCATCCGCTTTATGATTGTGGCGCTATCCTTCTACGGCATGAGCACCTTTGAAGGCCCGATGATGGCCATCAAGACGGTGAATGCGCTCAGCCACAACACCGACTGGACCATCGGCCACGTACACGCCGGTGCCCTGGGCTGGGTGGCCATGATCACTATCGGGGCCACCTATGTGATGGTACCGCGCCTGTTCGAGCGCAAGCAGATGTATTCCATCTCCTGGATCAACACCCACTTCTGGCTCAGCACCATCGGTACGGTTCTCTACATCGCTTCCATGTGGGTGTCCGGCATCATGCAGGGGCTCATGTGGCGTGCGGTCAACACCGACGGCACCCTTACCTACAACTTCGTGCAGGAGCTGGTCGAGCGGCACCCGTTCTACATCATTCGTCTGCTGGGCGGGATCATTTTCCTGAGCGGCATGATCCTGATGGCCGTCAATGTCTATAAAACAATCCGTGCCGAGCGTGACTGCCACGGTGAAGACAACGTGCAGCAGGCTGACTGAGGAGAACGACATGTCTAACGCTCATGAAGTAGTAGAAAAGAATGTCGGCCTCATGATTGTGCTGACACTGATCGCCGTCAGTTTCGGTGGGCTCGCGGAAATCGTGCCGCTGTTCTGGCAGAAAGCGACCACCGAGCCACTGGAGACACTGGAGCCTTACACTGCTTTGGAAATGGAAGGCAGGGATATTTATATCCGCGAAGGTTGCCATGTGTGCCACACCCAAATGGTGCGGCCGTTGCGCGCCGAAACGGAACGCTTCGGTGCGTATTCCGTTGCCGGAGAGGATGTTTGGGAGCGCCCCTTCCTGTGGGGGTCCAAGCGTACCGGCCCTGACTTGGCCCGCGTCGGGCTACGCCCGATCACCGAACAATGGCACCGCGAGCACCTGCGCGACCCGCGTCAGGTCGTCCCGGAATCCAATATGCCGGGCTATCCCTGGCTGCAAGAAACCCCGGTGGACTGGAGCTTGATTGAGCGCAAATTGCTGCTATTTAAGAACACCTTTGGCGTGCCATATACGGATGCCGACATCAGCGAACAGATGAGCAAGGTCAATGGCGAATGGGCCAACGCCACAGAAGAAGACGCACTGGTTGCCTACCTGTTTTCACTGGGTCAGGAACGCAAGGAGGCTGTGCAATGAGCTATCACGCCCTGTTTACCCTGGTGTTCTTCCTGGCCTTTGTTGCCATGACGGCATGGGTGTATCGCCCCAGCCGCAAAAAGGATTACGAAAAGCTTGGCTATATCGCGCTGGATGCGGATGAGCGGACAGCCGGGAACCTTGATAAGGGGGACGAGCAATGAGTGACTTCTGGAGTTGGTTCATTATCGTCATTGTCGTTATTAACCTGCTGGGTTGCGGCGGCCTGCTGTTGTGGAATAACCAGATTTCTGCGGAGGAAGCCGCCAAGGAAACCACTGGCCACAGCTTTGACGGAATCCAGGAACGCAACGCGCCCCTGCCTCGCTGGTGGCTATTTCTGTTCATCGGCACGCTGATCTTCTCCGCCGTGTATCTGGTGCTGTACCCCGGGTTCGGTAAATTCGACGGAGTGTTGGGCTGGACCAGTGACAACCAGTACCAGAAAGAAGTGGCCGTGATGGAAAAAAGTACCGGCCCGCTGTTCGAGCAGTATGGGCAGGTAGCCATCAAGGAACTGGTGCAATACCCGGAAGCCCTGGCGGTAGGTGGTCGTCTGTTCGCGAACAACTGCGCGATTTGTCATGGCTCGGATGCCCGTGGCGCCAAAGGGTACCCCAACCTGACCGATGACGACTGGCTGTACGGCGGAGAGCCGGACCAGATCGTCACCTCCATCACCAAGGGGCGCAAGGCGGCCATGCCACCCATGGCGGCTGCCATCGGCAACACCGATGAAGCTGTGCGAGACATGGCGCTGTATGTGCAAAGCCTGAGCCGACCGGACTTGGTCAAGGACAGCCAGAAAGCCGCCGCTATTGAACGGGCCAAACCCAAGTTCGCCATGTGCGCAGCCTGTCATGGGCAGGACGCCAAGGGGAACATCATGATGGGGGCGCCCAATCTCACCGATACCACCTGGTTGTACGGTCCACGAGTGGAAGACATCGAATACACCATTCGCCATGGTCGCGCGGGCGATATGCCAGCCCATGAAAACCTGCTCAGCAAAGAGCGCATTCATGTGATCGCAGCCTACGTGTACAGCTTGTCTCAGGGCGCCGACACCGCGAAGTAATTTGCGGGTCGGCCATGGGCTTGCAGGCAAGACGTCACCGCCCTTCATGCAGAGCAAGTGGAGGGGCTACCGGTGGCGAAATGGTGTTAGCGGAGAGTAGTCATGTCGGACCCCAAGCGCATCAAGGTCACGGACGCCACCGAGGGCGGCAGCGTTAGCCTGTACAGCAAGCGCGAGCGCATTCAGGTTAAGTCCGTTTCCGGACGCTTTCAATTTATTCGCGACGTCACAATCCTCGCAACCATGGGCCTGTACATGATTCTGCCCTGGGTGCGATGGGACGGTCAGCAAGCGGTATTATTTGATTTGCCGGGCCGTCAGTTTCGTATTTTTGGCGCCAGCTTCTGGCCCCAGGATTTCCTGTTGCTGTCGTGGGTTCTGATTCTGGCGGCATTTGCCTTGTTTTTTGTCACCGTACTTGCCGGTCGTGTCTACTGTGGCTACGTCTGCCCACAGACAACCTGGACCCGCTTCTTTCAATGGATCGAGTTCTGGTGTGAAGGTGATCGCCACAGTCGCATCAAAATGGACAACGCGCCCTGGTCGGCCACCAAGATTATGCGCCGTGGCAGCAAGCATGTGCTCTGGCTGATTCTTGCGCTACTCACCGGCATCACCTTTGTGGGTTACTTCTCGCCCATTACCGATTTGACCACCCGCTTGCTTAGCTTCGGCTGGGGTGGCTGGGAGCTGTTCTGGGTCGGCTTTTTCACGGTGGCGACCTATGGCAACGCCGGGTTTATGCGCGAACAGGTTTGCCTGTACATGTGCCCCTACGCCCGTTTCCAGAGCGTCATGTTCGACCGTGACACCTTGATCGTGTCCTACGATGAAAAGCGCGGTGAGCCCCGTGGCCGCGGCGCCAAGAAGCGCCAGCAGGGTCAGGATGCAGAGGTGGAAAAAGGCGACTGCATTGACTGCGGCATGTGCGTTCAGGTCTGCCCAACCGGTATCGATATTCGTGAAGGGCTGCAGTATGAGTGCATTACCTGTGCCGCCTGCGTGGATGCCTGTGACGATGTCATGGATCATATCGGTAAACCACCGGGGCTGATTCGCTACACCACCGAAAACGCCCTGGATGGTTTGAAGTCTCGCATCCTGCGCCCCCGATTAATTGGCTATGGGGTCATCCTCATCATTATGGGCGGCCTGTTCATGGGCACCCTGTACAGCCGGGTGCCACTACAGGTCGATGTGATTCGCGACCGAAACCAGCTGTACCGCACCGCCAGCAGTGGTGAAGTGGAAAACATCTATCGACTGGAAATTCAGAACAAGGGCCAGAGCAGCCACCGTTACACGCTTACGCTAAAGGGCCCAGATGGCTTGCGCATGAATAACCGCACTGAATTTACCCTGGAGGGCGGCAAGACACTGTCCTTGCCGGTAACCGTGAGCTACGACCCCTATGAAGTAGAAATGGAGTCCGCTCCGATCTGGTTTACGGTAACCGCACTAGACGACCCTGACTTGGAGAAACGCCATGAATCCCGATTCATTGCCCCAGGGCGATGAGCTTCCCTGGTATCGCTACCCCTTTTTGTGGCTCGCCATCCTGCTGCCTGCCACGTCGGTAGTCGGTGGTCTGACCCTACTGTATATCGCCATCGTTAATGCCGACACGCCAGTCGTGGACGAGTGGTACAAGGAAGGTCGCGCCATCAATCGCTCAGTGGAGCAGGAACGCCTTGCTGCACGTCTGGGTATTCGTCTTGAGCTGGCCCAGGTAGGTGCTGGCATTCAAGCGCGCCTTGGCAGCGATACGGGCATCCCCATGCCTGACACCCTGAACGTGGCGCTGCGCCACCCTACTCTCCCGGAGCGTGACATCACCCTCACCCTGGAGCACATGAAAGGCGCCCTGTATCGCAGTGACGGTACTCTACCCGACGACGGCCGACGCGCCGCCACGGTGACAGCCACAGGTGATCACTGGCGCCTGTATCAGACCGTCATGACCCAGGGCGACAACCTGACACTGGGGAAAGCGGCCACACCATGACCGTTGCCTGCTGGCATTGCAGTAACCCGGCACCCGCGGGCGCCTTTCCCGCGCAAACGCCAGACGGCCCCCGTGACGCCTGTTGCCCGGGGTGCGCCGCCGCCATAGAAACCATTTATGGCCTGGGCCTGGATGACTACTACCTGATGCGCCAGGATGCCGCGCCACAGCCGGACGATCAGCGCCAGGCCCTGGATTGTGCCCTTTTTGCGGTGCCAGAACTGACCGCCCCTCACCTCAGCAACCTCCCCGATGGTCAGCGACTGAAGCTGCAGCTTGGCGGACTTACCTGTGCCGCTTGCAGCTGGTTAATCGAAAAAACCATTAGCCAGCAACCCGGGGTGCTACGCAGCAGCGTCAACCTGGCCAGCATGACACTGAGCGTCGACTATAGCGGGCAAGCCGACGCCAGCCAGACAGCGCAACGCATTCAGGCATTGGGTTACACAGTAACCTTGCCCGGCGACCCGCGAGCCCAAGCTGATGAGCAACGCGTACACAAGCGATTGCTCGGCCGACTGGCACTGGCCGGTCTGGGTGCCATGCAGGCGATGATGTATTCCACCGCCCTGTATATCGGCGTATTCGACGGCAAGGATGCACCCTACGAGTGGGTGTTCCGGCTCGCCAGTTTCGCCGTCGCCACACCGGTGGTGTTCTATTCCGGCTGGCCGTTTTTCCAGGGTGCCTGGCGCGGCCTCAAGCAGGCTCGCCTGACCATGGATGCGCCCATCGCGCTGGCGCTGCTACTGGCCTGGGCCGGCAGCCTAGTGATGATGGCCACTGGGGGCAAGCATGTGTATTTCGATTCCGCTGCCATGTTCGTGTTCTTCTTGCTGGCCAGCCGCTGGCTGGAGCAGCGCCAGCGCATGACGATCCAGCACGCCTATCGACGGCTCAGCGATACCCTGCCCCAGGCCGTGCGTCGCCTTGATGAGCATCGGCTACCGCAATGGATTAGTGCCCGACAAGTCGCCAAAGGGGATCGCTTGCAACTGATACAGGGCGACATTATCCCGGTGGACGGCACGCTCATCGAAGGCCGTGGCGCGTTTGATGAGTCTGCGCTCAACGGCGAACCCTTGCCGATAAACCGTGGCATTAATGATCCCGTGCATGCCGGCAGCCGCCTGGTGGAAGGCAATATCGTGCTGGAAGCTTCCGGATCCGCATCCTCCAGCCTGGTGGCGAAAATCGCAGAACAAGTAGAGCATGCCCAACACGAACGTGTTGAAGTTGTCAGAGACTGGCAGCGCATCGCACCGCTATTTACCGGTGGCATTCTCTTGCTGGCGGGTATGACGTTTGCCTGGCACTGGTCCGCGGGTGCAGCACTAGCCTTTGAGCACACCCTGGCGGTGCTGGTGGTAACTTGCCCTTGCGCGCTTGCGCTCGCAGTGCCTCTCACCCTGTCATCAACGCTGGGCACCGCATTGCGCGAAGGTATTCTGGTGGCCTCGCCACGGCAACTTCTACGCATTACCGCCGTGAAAGGTGTGCTCTTTGATAAAACCGGCACCCTCACCGCCGGTCAGTTCCGTATTGTCGACACCCGCACCGTCGCTAACCACACAAGTCTCCCCGCTGCGGAGGAAGATCTGCTGGCGATTGCAGCCGCACTTGAGTGGAACAACCCACACCCGCTGGCCAGGCCCTTCCAGCAATATTCGCGCCATCCAGGCATGACAGCACTTCGGGCGGACCACACGGGTGTAACCGGAAGATTGCTGAATAGTACCTGGCGCATAACCGGTGCACCGGACTTGGCACGCCTCGGCACAACCTGTCTGCAGCTGCTTTGTGATAATGAAGTACGGCTTTACGTATGGCTGCAGGACCCGATTCGAACGGAAGCCAACGCTGTGGTGAGGTCTCTGGCCGATCTTGGCATCACCTCTCGGGTTGCCAGTGGCGACAACGCTCAGGCCGTGGACGGCGTCGCTGATCAGCTGGGAATCCTTGAGCGCCGCGCCCAGCAGCGGCCTGCCGATAAAGCCGCCTGGCTGGCACAACTGGAAAGCACCTCACCGCAAATGATGGTTGGCGACGGCATCAACGATGCTCAAGCCATGGTGACGGCATCGGTCTCCGTCGCCACAGGGAATGCCACCAGCCTGGCCCAGCGAGCCGCCGGACTTTTTCTGTTGCACGACACACTTCACGCTGTTCCCGCTCTGCCGCAGCTTTCCCGGCTTTGCCAACGCACCATCCGCCAGAATCTGGCGTGGGCATTGCTTTACAATATTGTTGCCGTACCGTTTGCGGTCAGTGGCTTGCTGCCGCCCTGGGGCGCAGCGCTGGGCATGTCTGCCAGCTCGCTTCTGGTCACATTCAACGCCACTAGGGTGACTCGATGGAAATTGTCTTCCTGCTGATACCGCTAGCCTTGCTGTTCCTGGCTGGCGCCATTGCTGCCCTGTTCTGGGCGCTGCGCAAGGATCAATTCGATGATCTGGATAACGCGGCATGGCGTGTGGTGTTTGAAGATCGTGAGCAGCGCAAACATGGCCGCACAAAAACCAGCAAGGAACAGGATAAAACCCGCCGGGAACACCACACAGCGAATCACCAGGCCCGGCAAGAGAGCCCCCGCGATGACCAATGAAGCGCTTTTTTCCTTGCTTGCCAGCGCCGCCCTGATCGCCAGTGCAGGCTCTGTTCACTGCATTGGCATGTGCGGCGGTATCAGCAGCGCATTGACCTTCTCGATACCGGAAGCACGCCGCCAAGGAATGGCGCTGTGGGGATGGCAATTGCTGTTCGGACTAGGCCGAGTTGGCACCTATTGCGCACTAGGCGCCTTGGCCGGCGCGCTCGGAGGATTATTCCTTGCGCAGCTCCCCAGCCCTTCCATGGCGGCTGGGCTGACACTGTCTGGCATTCTGATGCTGTTACTCAGCGCGTATTTGCTGGGCCGTGGCGGACTGTTACAGCGAGTGGAAAAGATTGGCCAACGGTTGTGGCGAGGGCTGCAGCCGGTGACTCGCAAGCTGATGCCGATTGATCATCCGGCAAAAGCCCTTGCGCTTGGAGCGCTATGGGGATTCTTGCCCTGCGGGTTGATCTATACGAGCTTGGCGCTGGCGGCCACCGCTGGCTCCGCATTGGCAGGCACATTGGTTATGCTCTGTTTTGGCATTATTACCGTTGCACCTGTCGCCACCACCGGGGTGCTGGCCTCCCAGCTGCAACGGTTTCGCCGTGGCGCCTGGCCTGCCTTGGCTAGCGTGCTCACCCTGTGTCTGGCACTACTGTTTTTCTGGCAAGCTTGGGTCATGACGCAGCAGGGTCATGGTGCACACGCCATGCATTCCTCAACGCCGCCGGTATCCATATCGCCACCCGGACATGACGCACAAGCCCCCAATGCGCATCGGCATCACGCCCACCCTTGATCTGGATCAAATAGCGCAGCACCACCAGGAGGATAATCAGCATCACATTGCGCATGCGGCCATAGGAGGCCTCCATGGTTAGCTGGAACACATCACTCATTCGTCAGTACGGCGGCCCCGGACCGCGTTACACCTCATACCCGCCTGCCACCAGTTTCCATGCTGGCGTCAGTGAAGATGATTTTTGGCTGGCGCTGGATGAAGGCAATGTGATGCGCCGCCCGTTGTCGCTGTACATTCATATCCCTTTCTGCGACAGCGTCTGTTACTACTGCGCCTGCAACCGCATTGTCACTGCCAACAAGGCACGGGGTGCGGAGTATCTACAGCTCCTGAAACAGGAAATAAAGCGCAAGGCGACGCGAGTCGACAAGCGTCGGCCGGTGACGCAAATGCACTGGGGCGGCGGCACCCCCACTTTCCTGGATGACGGGCAGCTCACCGAGCTGGTCTACGACCTGGCCCGCCACTTTAATTTGCGTGATGACGATCGCAGTGACTATGCCATCGAGATTGATCCGCGCACGGTGGACCAGTCTCGTCTGGGATTGCTGCGCGGGCTCGGATTTAACCGGGTCAGCCTGGGCGTGCAGGACCTGGATCCGCGCGTGCAGAAAGCGGTGAATCGCATCCAGCCCTATGAGCTAATCCGCGACACCATGGCCTGGAGCCGCGATTTTGGTTTCCGCTCTATCAATACGGACCTGATTTACGGGCTGCCATGGCAATCGGAATCAAGCCTGGCTCGAACCCTGGAGCAGCTGTTAGCGCTCCGGCCCGATCGCATCTCCCTGTATAACTATGCCCACCTGCCATCACGGTTCAAGATTCAGCGTCAAATCCAGGAGCGCGCTCTGCCTGGCCCGGAAGAAAAACTGCGCATGCTGACACGGGCAGGAAAAGTGCTTCAGGAGCATGGCTATCGGTATATCGGTATGGACCATTTTGCGTTGGAAAGTGACAGCCTGTCCGTAGCACAAAATAACGGCCTGTTGCATCGCAATTTCCAGGGTTACACCCTCCATGGCGACGCGGATCTCTTAGGGCTGGGGGTGAGCGCCATTAGTCAGCTTGGCAGCCTGTACGCCCAAAACCACAAAGCATTGAGCGACTGGGCAGGCGACCTGGTACAGCGACGACTGCCGATTGAAAAAGGCTTCATGCTTAATCGCGATGATCAGATCCGACGAGCGCTGATCATTCAGTTGCTCTGTGATCTGTCCGTGGACATGTCCGTGTTCAGCGACACCTGGGGCATTAACTTTTCGGAGTATTTTGTCGGCGCCCTGTCTGAATGGGTGGCATTTGAAGCGCAAGGGCTGGTAGCCGTGAATAACAATCGGCTGCAGATCACCGAAAGCGGACGTCTGGTCAGCCGCGCCCTGGTGATGCCCTTTGATCGCTATACCTCGCAGCAACAACAAGCCCGGTTTAGCCGGATTATTTGACCTTTATTCTACTATTTTCACTCTATACTCTAAGAGTGCCGCTTTACGCAGCGATCAACCGGAGTCAGACCGTGTCCCATCATGTTTCCTGCAATGACTGCAGTCTCAGCCCCATTTGTCTGCCCCTGGCAGTGGCACCCGCACAACTGGATCAGCTGGACCGTATCATCCATCGTGGCCGGCCCCTGAAGCGCGGCGATCACCTGTTTCGTGCTGCGGACGGGTTCGATTCCGTCTACGCAGTGCGCTCCGGCGCCCTGAAAACCTATGTAGTTAGCGATGATGGGGAAGAGCAAGTCACCGGTTTCTACCTGCCCGGTGAAGTGCTCGGTATGGACGGCATCAGCACAGCCCGTCATGTTTCCAATGCCAGAGCACTGGAAACGGCCACGGTGTGCGAAATTCCTTTCTCACAACTGGAAACGCTTTCCCAGCAGATTCCCTCTCTGCAACATCACTTTTTCCGGTTGATGAGCAATGAGATCCGGGCGGACCGGGAGCTGCACATGCTGCTTGGCAAGAAAAGTGCGGAGGATCGTGTGGCGTCCCTGCTGCTCTCTCTCTCTGCGCGACATCAGCGCCGTGGTCTGAGCGACAATATTTTTCGCCTGCCCATGTCCCGCTATGATATTGCCAATTACCTGGGCATGGCCGTGGAAACCGTCAGCCGTATTTTTACGCGCTTCCAGCAACAGCAATGGCTGCGTGTTACCGGCCGTGAAATTGAAATCCTGGATCGTGCCCGCCTTTGCGGACAGAACCACGATCCCGCTTTGGAGATCACACTGTGACAGCCCCCGTCGTCGCCATTCTTGACCGTAGCCTGAAAGCCAACCAGCCCGCCCTGAACAAGGCGCAACGCATCGCGGCCGCGTCCCGTGCGCCACTGCATATCATCGTCAACGCCTACTCTTCCGCCATGGTGCGTGCAGTGGGTCTGGATACGGAACGCCAGCAGGGCGCCAGGCAGCAAATCAGCAGCGCCTGGCACAAGCGCATTACTGAACTGCTGGGTGAGGACACGGGAGAAGTACGTGTCCTTTGGGAAAAAGACAGCATGGATGGATTGCGCAAAACTATATTGGCGCTGAGTCCATCTCTGGTCGTGGTCCATACCAGTGACGACAGCGCCCTGCGTCGTCATCTCTTCACGCCACGGGACTGGCAATTAATTCGCAAGGCTCCTTGCCCGGTGCTCTGTGTCCATAGCCGCGAATGGAATGCCGCGCCGCGCATTCTCGCGGCGCTGGACCCGGGCACCGGTGAAGCGTGTGATGACAGGCTCTCTGTGCGCGTATTGGAAGGCGCACGCCAGCAGGCTGCCCTGCTTGGCGCCAACCTCACCGCTTGCCACGTACTCGATGAAATGGATGAAGGCCTGATTATGGTGGCCGGCGAAGCCATTCCGGATTACACCGCCAGCATGGAAAAAGTGCGTGCCTTCCACCGGGATAATTTCTTTCAATTTGGTGCCGCCCAAGGCCTCGACAAGGGTCAGCTAGTGACACTGAATGGTCCCATTGCCCATAGCCTGTCCGATTATTGCGACAAGGAAGACGTGGACCTGCTGGTGCTGGGGACCGTCCATCGCAATCTTCCCGAGCGGTTATTGCTCGGCTCCACAGCGGAATCGGTGATTACCCGAGCCAACGCGGACGTGCTGGTGATCAAACCTGAAGGCTTCCAGTCCCCCTGGAACGCCGATGATGATGAGCAATGACGTTAACTTGTGATGAGGATGAATCATGTCAGACAAGAAGGACTTTACCGCCCGCGCCCGCCAGCAGCTTGAAGACTGGGACTACCAGCTGGATCGCCTGTCAGCCCGGCTGAACGATTTGCGTGATGAGTGGCGCGGTGAGGCGCGGGAAAAGCTGAACGACATTAAAGGCCGCCGTAGCGAATTTGAGGAAAAACTGGAGCGCCTGGAATCCCATAGCGATGACGCCTGGGATGACATCAAGGCCGGCCTTGAAATTGCCTGGGATGGCCTGAAAACCGGCTTCCTCGCCGCCAAGAGTGAATTCGAGGACAACAAGAAACACTAAAGGAACGAAAACGATGACGCGGCCACGTTGCCACGTCATCGCTTAACGTCGGGTTAGGCGCCCTGCTCTGCCCTGCGGAACACCGGTTTCAGCGCGGTAGATTCCGCTTCACAATAACGATAGCCCGCCACATCAAACTGCTTTAGTTTACCCGGGTCTTTCAGGCCTTTCTTGATAATCCAGGCCGCCATCAGGCCGCGCGCCTTCTTGGCGTAAAAACTGATAACCTTGTATTTGCCGTTTTTTTCGTCCTGAAAGACAGGCTCGATAATGGTGCCGGCAACGTCTTTCTTCTTGACGGATTTGAAGTACTCGTTGGACGCCAGGTTCACCAGAGTATCGGTTTTGGCCGCTTTCATGTCTTTGTTCAACAGGTCGGTAATAGTATCACCCCAAAAGGTGTACAAGTCCTTGCCACGGACATTGTCGAGCCGCGTTCCCATTTCCAGCCGGTAAGGCTGCATAAGGTCCAGCGGCCGCAACACCCCATAAAGACCTGACAGCATGCGAAAACGTGACTGAGCCTCGCTGAGCTGGTTGTCAGTGAACGACTCAATGGCTAGCCCGGTGTACACATCGCCCTTAAAGGCGAACGCCGCCGGGCGTGCATTTTTCTTGTTAAAGGGGCGAGCCCAGAGGGAAAAACGCTCAGCATTCAAGTGGGCAATTTTGTCGCTGACGCTCATCAGGCTGCTGATATCCGCCGGCGAAAGCTGGCGTGCACGCTCAATTAGCACCTCGCTATCATCAAGCAGGCGGGGTTGCGTGGCTTTCAATGACGGTAATTCACTCTCGTAATCCAGCGTTTTTGCCGGCGAGACAACAATCAACATGCCCTTCTCCTTTACATATGCCTGTCGGGATTATATGAATCAGGAAAGGTCAGGTCTGCATCTGTGGAGGATAAATGCGCCTATTGCTTGTATTAACTGTGGTTATCGCGGTTTCAGCCCTGCTATGGGGGAGTTGGCAATGGGGCCGGCGCCCGTTTTTGCTGATCGCCAGCCTGGTGCTGGCCGGCCTGATCGTATTGGCCGTAGGCGTCTGGCAAAGCGGCAAGAATGACCAGGTGTATTTACCACCGGAAGGCGTGGAACTGTCCCTTTCGGAAATTCGCGGCTCAGAATCCGGCGTGCGCCTCAGCGGGACCGTCCGTAATGAGGGCAAACAGGATGTGGCGGCGCTCTCCCTGCAGGCGCAAGCGCTGCATTGTCCGTCAGCCAATGAATGCCAGGTGATTTATCAGCAGCCCATTACCCTGCAGATGTATCTGCCCAGCGGTAGTGAGTATCAATTTGCCGTCGTCAGTCGTCACCCTGAGGAAAAGACTCCGGTAGATCGTTGGCAACTGCGAGTGGTGGAAAAGCTGGCCTATCCGGAACAGGAATAAGCACCACAAAACCGGGCTGGCATGATTTGGCATGAGTCGTCACAATGCGGCTTCCAAACTCCCAGGAGTCATTATGGCATCACTGATTCCCGGCCAGCTCACCCCCATCGGCGACTACGCCTGGCGGGTACTGGCGCGCAACCCGGGCATGATGACCGGGCCAGGCACCAACAGTTATTTGTTTGGCAGGGACAGCCTTACCGTTATTGACCCCGGTCCGGAGGACCAGGAACACCTGCAGGCGTTATTGCAGGCCGCACGTGCTCTGGACAAGCCGATTACTCAGGTCGTCGTGACCCACACTCACCGCGACCACTCCCCGGGCGCCCTGGCACTGGTGGCTGCTACCGGTGCCCGCTGCCTGGGCCCTTCCGTGCCCGATGATGGCCTTCAGGATGAAAGCTGGAATGCGGACCGCCTGTTAGCCGAAGGCGACACGGTGGACTGTGGCGGCGTCACCCTGACAGCCATTGAGACCCCCGGGCATGTGGGCAACCACCTTTGCTACCTGAGCGAGCAAGGTCTGCTATTTACTGGCGACCACCTGATTCAGGGCTCCACGGTAGTGATCGCTCCGCCCTCCGGTTCCATGCAGGCGTATTTTGCTTCGCTGAGAAAACTCATCGGTCGCGGCATCAGCTTGATGGCGCCAGGGCATGGCGACGTCATTGCCAGCCCGGATGAGTCGCTGGAACAGACCTTGGCGCATCGCCAGAAACGCGAAGACAAGGTCATCGACAAGCTCGCAGCCGCCGCCTCTCCTCTATCTGAGCTGGTCAAAGAGGTGTACGACGACGTCCCGGTATTTCTGCATGGCGTCGCGCAGTTTTCCCTCCACGCCCACCTGATCAAACTGGCTGAAGACGGCAAGGCAACAGAATCAGCCGAAGGCTGGTCGCTGCTGGCATAGGCGCCTCGCCTGGCGGCGCGCCTACAGCCACCCCTTGCGCTTGAAGTACCAGTACGGCGCCATGCCGGACAGCACCATCAGGCCAATGGCCATGGGGTAGCCAAAACGAAAATCCAGCTCCGGCATGATTTCGAAGTTCATCCCGTAAATGCTGGCAATCATGGTGGGTGGCAGGAACACCACTGCCGCGATGGAAAAGATCTTGATGATCTGGTTTTGCTGGATATTGATGAAGCCCTGGGCCGCATCCATCAGGAAGTTGATCTTGTCGAACAGGAAGGTGGTGTGTGACAACAGGGTATCCAGGTCGTGCTGGATTTCCGCACAGGTACGCCGGCGCACCTTGTCCGATCGCACATAGCGCTGAATAAACGAGATGGATCGCTGGGTATCCATTAGACACAGGCGGATTTTCCCGTTGGTGTCTTCCAGCTGCGCCAGGCGTTCAATGTCCTCTTCCAGTTCCCCGTTTTCCTCTTCCAGCACGCTATAGCCGACTTTTTCCAGGTCCCGGTGCACGTCTTCCAAAGCATCCGCCAGGTTTTCCACTTTCTGGTCAAGAATACTCAGCAGGATATCCAGGGGTTGCGATACCTTGACCCAGCCGCGCCGCACTCGCAGGCGCAGCAAGCGGAAATCCGGCAAGCGCGAATCACGGAACGAGAGCAGCCGCCCTTCCTGTACCACAAAGGCCACCGTGGAAGTTCGGGCCCGACCTTCTGACTGGAACAGGAACAGGGAGTGAACATGCAGCCCCTGCTCATCACTGAAGAAACGGGCAGAGGCTTCGATTTCTTCCATGTCGTCGGAATCGGGCAGCTCCGCCTGAAGAAACTGCTGGACCAGATTCCTCTCCTCTTCCTCAGCATCAACCAGATCAATCCAGCTGCCGTCTTCAGCCAGCGATGGCATGATGGTGTCGACATCCTTTTCACGAAGAACACCATTTTCGATTCGAAAGATATGCAGCATGATGTTTCCCTGATCATCCTCGCCGGCAGCTGCCGGCAATCTTTGTAGAGACGTTATGTGTTTACCGACAACCGGGCCCCAGGCTCGGCAAACTGCGTCCCTTATCGACCTGAGCAGCGATGCGCAGCTGCACCGCTGGGCGGGTTTGATGGGGTCATCCCAAGCAGACCGCCTGCTGGCTACGTTAAGCCAGACTCTCGATTGGCAACAACCCAAGATTACCGTGTATGGGCGGCAGCACCCAGTCCCGCGGTTAACCGCCTGGCACGGTGACGCCGGGCTACGTTATCGCTATTCCGGGCATACGCATACCGCGAGAGGATGGCCTGCTGCCCTATTACCGATCAAAATAGCTATCGAGCAAGTGACCGGCAAAACCTTCAACAGCGTCCTGGCCAATCTGTACCGTAATGGTGACGACTGCATGGGCTATCACAGCGATAACGAACCGGAGTTGGGGGATGCCCCCTGGGTCGCCTCGTACAATCTCGGCGCCTGCCGGGAGCTGACTTTTCGGGCGAAAGGCCCGGGCAGCCAGCGCCAGTGCCTGAGTGTAGCGCTTCATCATGACGATCTGTTGTTGATGTCACCGGGGGTGCAGGCCGGCTTTGAGCATGCCCTGCCCCGCCGCCGCAACCGCCCGGATCCGCGTATCAATCTGACCTTTCGGTACATTGTTCCTGGCCAGAGCTCGAGCATTTAAACCCGCGCCCTGCTACACCACGGCATTCAGGCAAAAAACAGATAACTCAGGAAAATGGCGCTGACCAGCCCGGCGGCATCTGCCGCCAGCCCGCACCACAACGCATAGCGGAAATCGCGGATACCAACACTGCCGAAATACACCGTCAGCACATAGAACGTGGTTTCCGTCGAGCCCTGCATGACCGCAGCCATGCGCCCCGCCAGCGAATCCACGCCATGGGTCTGCATCACGTCTACCATGGCGGCCCGCGCCCCGGAACCACTCAAGGGCTTAAGCAATGCCACGGGCAGCGCATCCACAAAGCGGGTATCCAGACCAAACGCACCAACCCCGCTGCGAATGCCATCCAGAAACAAGCCCAGCACGCCCCCGGCCCGCAGCATGGCAATGGCTGCCAGCATGGCCACCAGGTAAGGAATGATTTTCACCGCAAGCGTGAAGCCCTCCTTTGCCCCCTCGACAAAGGCATCGTAGCTATCTACCCCGGATCGCCAGGCGGCGATAAAGAACACACTCAAGACAAGCAGAAGAATGCCGTTACCCAGCAGGCTGGCAAAGGTGTTGGCGGCGTCGGTCGGGGCCAGCAGCACAACGGCGCCAAGTAGCCCCAACACGGCTAGCCAGACGCCCATCACCGTAAGCAACAGCGGGCTGGCCAGAGGCAGCTTTTGCACCCTGGCTGTAACAATCACACCGACCAAGGTGGAAATGGTGGTTGCCATCAGTAAGGGCAGATATACCAGTGCCGGGTCTTGCGCCCCCTGCTGGGCCCGAAATAGCAACACCGTGACCGGCACTAGGGTTACCGATGAGGTATTGAGAACCAGAAACATGATCTGGCTGTTGGTGGCTGTGCGCGGAGTTGGGTTGTCTTTCTGTAAGGACTCCATGGCCTTGAGCCCCAGCGGCGTCGCGGCGTTATCCAGCCCCAGCATATTGGCCGCCAGATTCATGGAGACCGGGGCCGCAGCTTCCGGGGTACGGGCAATGCCAGGCATCACACGAGCCAGCACCGGGGTCACCCAGCCGGACACTCGGTCGGCCAGTCGGCTTGCTTCCGCCAACCGAAACAGGCCACTCCAAAGTGCCAGCACCCCGATCAATCCCAGGCTCACTTCCACTGCCAGGTCGGCGGATTCCCACAGGGCATTGATAAGACGCCCCGGCGCCTCCATGTCCCCGGCCATGAGCTGGATCACAGCCCCGGCGATACCCGCCAGGAAAAACAGGCTGAACAGTCTGTGCAAAGTATCTCCCGTGCGCTAGGGTCATAGAATTGCGCTGATAGACGGCGCTTGCGGCACTGCAACTTCGTGCCATCACGATAGTCTACACCGATAGCCGGCGATTCAACCCTGAATGACCGCTCCCGGGCTGTCGGCTATACTGAAAAAAACTGTTTGAGAGCCAGTATGTCATTACTCCGTAAGCTGTTCCCTCTTGCACTTGCCCTGTTATTGCTGGGTGGTGCGATCAAAGGCGGCGGCGCCTTGCACGCCTCATCGCCGGATATTCAGGGCGACCTGAAACCGACGGAAGAGCAACTGGAAGCGGCTGAAGAAATTGCTGACAAACTCAAGTACCACTATCGCCAGCTCGACTTCGATGATCAGCTCTCGGAACAGGTGCTGCAGCGCTACTTGAAAGACCTGGATCCCAATCGCCTGTATTTCCTGGCGTCCGATATCAAGGACTTCCAGCGTTATAGCGAGATACTGGATGACCAGCTGCGCAAGGGCCAGCTGGAAGGCGGCTATACCATTTTCAATCGTTTCCAGCAGCGCCTGGAAGAGCGCCTGGCCTGGTCACTGGACACCATTGCCAATGATCTGGGGTCCCTGACCTTCGATAGCGAAGAGTCGGTAAGAGTGGATCGTGAAGATGCCCCCTGGGCCAAGGACAAGGCTGCTCTGGATCAAATCTGGGAACGGCAGCTGAAAAATGCCGTGCTCTCCATGCGCCTCAACGATTCCAGTGCGGAAGATATCGAAACACGGCTCACCCGCCGTTACGAAAGCCAGCTCAAGCGAATCAAGCAGAACACCCCTGAGGACGTGTTTCAGGTGTACATGAACGCGCTGACACAGACGTTTGATCCTCACACGACTTACTTCACGCCGCACAACTCGAAAAACTTCGACATCAGCATGAGCCGTTCACTGGAAGGCATTGGTGCGGTGCTGCAGTACGAAGACGGCTACACCAAGGTGGTGCGTCTCGTTCCTGGTGGTCCGGCATCCAAAGGTGGCCAGTTGAAGCCTGCGGATCGTATTGTTGGCGTATCCCAAGATGAAGAAGACCCGGTTCCTGTTATCGGCTTGCGCCTGGATGAAGTGGTCGACCAAATTCGTGGCCCCAAGGGCACCAAGGTCAACCTGGAAATCATCCCCGCCGGCAGTGCCAGCGAGCATGACACTCGCACCATCACCATTGTGCGCAACAAGGTGGTGCTGGAAGAACAGGCCGCCAAGAAGGACATCATTCACGTTGACCGTAATGGCCAGGATCTGAAACTGGGAATTATCGAAATCCCCGCCTTCTATCTGGATTTCGACGCCTACCACCGCGGCGATCCGAAATACACCAGCACAACCAGCGATGTGGCCAAGCTGCTGGTCGAATTGCGCAAGGAAAATATCGACGGCCTGGTCATCGATCTGCGCAACAACGGCGGCGGCTCACTGCTGGAAGTGAACAAGCTGGTCAGCCTGTTTATCAATCGGGGCCCCACGGTGCAGGTGCGCGAATCCAATGGCCGTGTCAGCGTCGAAGGCGACAAATTCCCCGGTGTGCTTTTTGCCGGCCCCATGGCCGTTATGGTGAACCGTTACAGCGCCTCGGCATCGGAAATTTTTGCCGGCGCCATGCAAGACTATGGTCGCGCATTGATTGTCGGGGACCAGACATACGGCAAAGGCACGGTGCAAACCCTGCTCGATCTTAATCATGGCAAGCTGAAGATGACTAACGCCAAGTTCTATCGGGTGTCGGGTTCCAGCAACCAGAACCTGGGGATCGTACCGGATGTGGATTTACCCTCCCTGGTAGACAAGGACGACGTGGGCGAAAGCTCTCTGCCCAACGCCCTGCCCTGGGATGAAATCAAATCTGCCAATTTTCAGCGTGTCACCGATCTGGTGCCTTTCCTGCCCCAGCTACGCGAGCGCCATGTAGAGCGCACGGATAGCGACCCGGAATTTATCTACGTGCATTCCCTGCGTAAGCTTCTCGACGTGAACCGTAACCGAACAGAGCTCTCGCTGAACGAAAAAGCTCGTACTGAGATGCAGACGGAATATGACAAGGAGCGGCTAGCCATCGAGAACAGCCGCCGCCAGGCTCGTGACGAAGAGCCCCTTGAGAGCATCAAGGCGCTGCGTACTTTGGAAGAGCAACGCGCTCTGGATCCGGAAAGCCATGACGAAGCCATGGATGAAGACCCCTACGTTCGTGAAACCGGGGAAATTTTGGTGGATTACATGGATTTACTGAGAGACAACCAGATCGCCCGCAAAGGCTGACTTTCTCCAGGAGAAACGCAAGACACAAAAAACCGGCTCTCAAGCCGGTTTTTTGTGTCTCTCTGCCACTGGATCACGCCGCACACATCGCGCCAGTCAGGCCAGCGCCTTGAACACCCATCGGGCAGAGTTGTTGCCTAGACCAGCTTTCAGAGTGCGCCGGCCTAACTGATGATTAAACCCTTCCAGCGCACGCTTGGCCGGGTCTGGGAGTAGGCGCAAGCCGAAACTGGCTGTGGTGATCGCTGTTTTCACCACCCTCACGGCGGCGGTGGCCGAAACGGTGCTGTTAATGTTCAGATCATCGGCCACCCGGCCACCAATCAGATAACGACTAAACCCCAGCAGCACATCGTAGGAAAGATTAAACGGTGGCTTGCCAGACATGTCCTTGAGCAAGGCCTTGGCCAGGGATTCACTGTCCGGCGTGGGGTCATAGAGATGCGAGGTCAGCTGCAGGGCCATAACACTCTGTTCTTCCAGCGTGCTGGTCAGCAAGGCCTCGTTCACACCCAGCAAATACCCGGCATAACGCCAAAAGTAATGCATGGATTCATGCTCGCGCCGGGAAATCGGTAATCCAAGACGTTTGAGCCCCCGTACCACCATAAAATCAAATTCCAACACGGTCCCGGCCATATCTTCCTGATTAATTGGCAGATCATGCTTCTCATTGTCCCAGCGCGGATTATTGGCAAGGAATTGCCGCACCGCAGCATGCAGGAGCCGGACCTCCATCAACGTGCGATGCCCCAGCCCACCCGGTCGAATGCCGTCGTCGCCTACGATGTTGTGCAGCATCTGCCCGGTTTCGTAGATGCGCCGGGACACATCCTTTTGCAACCGACCTGTGGCAACCAGAACCTGGGAGGGTTTGTTGTGGGCGTAGCCTTCGACCAGGCTGGAACACATCAGCACCAGCCCCTGTAGCGCGCCATTACGGCGATACATGCGCCGCCCCAGCTCCATTTCCTCGAAATGCACCCAGCTCGGCACGGTATAGCAATGGTCCAGGAAGGCCTGAAAATCCCCGCCTTCCGATTCCGCCCGCCGCTCCACCTCATCAAGAAGCCCTGACGGCCGGGTAAATTTGATCTGGGCGGCACAACGATCCGCTAACGGGTCCTGCACCTGACGCCAGGCATTCAGCTTGTCGTGGGAATAACGGTCCCACCAAATGCGCTCCTGGGGGGACTGAGGGCCTTTTGCAAAACGGATTAATTCCTGTGGCGTTGCCATGCATACCTCATCTTTATTGTTTTACCCAGAACTCACAGGTTCTGGGTAAAACTTAGGTCAGCAGGCGGTAGGGGTCAATACACTAAACAGCGGAATCTGTTACCCCCTCCAGCAACGTGTTGATAAGCCATCGAGGTGCATCCAGCGGAAGATCATGCCCCGCTTCCGCATGCATCTTAAGTGGCAGCTGCCAAGCGGTGGCCAAACGCCGGGAGCAGCTGGGGCTCACCAGACGGTCGCCCTCCCCGTTGATGATGATGACCGGGACAGAATCCGGCAGGGCTACCGGCGCCCTGAAACGTATGGCCGCCAGCAATTGACGCAGGCTGTTATTGAGCGAAACCGGCTGCGAGGCGGCATAGTCGGCCCATTGCCCTGCGAGCGTATGCAAGAAATCACGTTCCCGCATGTTAGACGTGATTTCCAGGATAGCCGTCTCCTTACGGACCGTATTACGGCTGAAAACCGCCTCACGCAGCAGACGACGATAATTCATGGGCCGCAAGCGCTGCCAAAAAGGGCTGAAACGGCTGGCGCTGGTATTGATCAGGCCTGCAAACGCCACTTCATGGGGCGCCTGGCAAAGCCACTGCACCGCCATCATCGCCCCCAGCGACAACGCCACCACATGATAAGGGCCATGATGCCCTTGTTCGTGCAACTGCTCACGGGCATGGGCCACCATGGCCGCAATCCGTGTCGGGCTGCGTTCCTGCCAGAATTCACCATTGCCAGGCAGGTCCAGCGTAATAACCGTATCCTGCGGCACCGCCGCCTGAAATTGCGCCGGGAACCCCTCCCAATGCCGCTTTTCACGAACCAGGCCTCGCAATAACACCCAGGTTCTCGCCATTTGTTATCTCCTTGGGACAATGACCCGCTTTGCAATACGGGCTAGAATGCCACCGGCTTTCAGGATGGCAAATGGAGTTTCCTCGCGACTATGGCACGTAAAACGGTAAAACGGGTTAAAACAGGTTCAGTGGAGCGGCGCTTCTCAATGGCCAAAGCCGGCTTTCTGGCTGGTGCCAAGTATGCCACCGCCAGTGCCGGCACGCTGTTCACCGCAAAAGACAAGCGTGAAGACAGACGCAAGGAAATTTTGTCTGCCCGTGCTCAGGAGCTGGTGGACGAGCTGGGCAGCCTAAAAGGCTCGGTGGTGAAAATTGGCCAGATGATGGCCCTGTTCGGTGAGCATTTCCTGCCAGAGGAAGTTACCACCGCCCTGCACACACTGGAAAACCAGACAACGGCTTTGGAGTGGCCAGCCATTGAGCGCCACCTCAAACGCCAGCTGGGCGAGGTCAAACTGGCGGAGCTGGATATCGAGCAGCACCCTCTGGGGGCTGCCTCGCTAGCTCAGGTTCACAAGGCCGTGCGCAAATCGGATGGCAAGGAACTGTGCCTGAAGATCCAGTATCCCGGCGTCGCTGACGCGATTGATTCCGACATGCGTGCGCTGGTGCGACTGCTCAAACTAAGCCGACTGGTGCCAATCACCGAACAATTCAACATGTGGCTCGATGAAGTGCGCGAGATGCTAAAGCGCGAGGTCGATTACGATCTTGAGGCTCATACCACCCGCCATTTCCGCGCGGCACTGGCCGATGATACGCGTTTTGTGGTGCCGGAAATTGTCCCGGAATTCTCCACCCACAACATCATGTGCATGACCTTCGAGCGAGGCATTGGCGTCAATGACCCCGCCGTACTGGAACTCTCCCAGACCCGCCGTAATTTTATCGGCCGCGCCATCATGGAGCTGTGCTGCCGGGAAGTGTTCGAATGGAACAAGATGCAGACGGACCCGAATTTCGGCAATTACCTGCTGCGCATCGGGGAAACCCCGGAGCAGGATCAGATTGTGCTGCTGGATTTCGGTGCCATCCGTGATTTCGACAACGAGGTACTGGGCCCCGGCCGGGAGATGATTCGCGCCTCGTTTTACCATGATACGGACCGCCTGATCCGCGCGCTCAACGCCCTCGACTTCCTCGCGCGTAATGCCCCGCGCAAACTCCTTGAAGAATTCTCGGAGCTCTGCTTCGAAGCAGTGGAGGTTTTGCAGGACCCGGACCGCTACCCGCCACCCGCGTCCGTGCTGAATGAAAATGGCGAGTATTGCTGGGGCAAAAGTAACCTGCCGAACCGGATCATGAACCGTGCTGGTCGCAATGCCCTGTCAGTGCATTTTGACGTGCCGCCCAAGGAGTTCATTTTCCTGGCTCGCAAGCTGCTTGGTGCATACACATTTTTGCATGTTATTGAGTCTGAAGTGCGTGGCAACACGATTCTTGAGCCCTTCATGCACATGCAAGAAGAAGGCGACATCGCCCTTGTTGATCAAAAAACAATCAGCCCTGGCGGCTAATCCACAAGGTTTCCGGTCCTGAGTGGCCAAAACGCTCATTTATCGCCCGCTTATCGGTACGATAACCATTTGTCATTTGCCAAGCTGGTACGTGCACAATAAGGTTAGCATCCTGCTCATCGGCCGGTTCAGCTGAACCGGCCGGTTTTCGAGGCTTTCAGAGGTTTTGGGTTGCCAATATCCACCCTCCTGAACAGCCAATTATTTGCGAACCACAGACGGGGGTAACGCAGGTGATTATCGGTGTTCCCAAAGAAATCTGCCCTGGCGAGCAGCGCGTTGCTTTAACGCCTGCCAATGTCAGCGCACTGCTCAAAAAACAAGGTGTCGAGATCATCATCGAGCGCGGCGCCGGCGATATTGCCGGCTACCCGGACAGCACTTATGAAGCTGCCGGAGCCAAGCTGGTTGATCGCGATGAGGTGTTCTCTTCCGCTCAAGTTGTTCTGCAGGTGCAAACGCCCGGCAGCAACATCAAGAACGGTGACGAGGATCTGACTAAACTGAAGGAAGGCCAAGTTCTGATCGGCATGACCGATCCGCTGGCCAACCCGCAATTTGCCCAGTCCTTGGCCGAGAAGAAAATCTCCGGCCTGGCGCTTGAGCTGGTACCGCGTATTACCCGCGCCCAGGCCATGGATGTCCTTTCCTCCATGGCAATGATTGCCGGTTATAAGTGCGTTCTGCTGGCCGCCACGGAGTCTGAGCGCATGTTCCCCATGAACATGACCGCTGCCGGCACCATGAAGCCGTCACGCGTACTCATCATGGGGGCAGGCGTTGCCGGGCTTCAGGCCTGTGCTACCGCCAAGCGCCTGGGTGCCGTCGTTGAAGCTTACGACGTACGCCCGGCTGCCCGTGAACAGATTTTGTCGGTTGGCGCCAAGCCGGTCGAACTGGATCTGGATACCGGTGAAGCTGAAGGTACTGGCGGGTATGCCAAGGCCCAAGGTGAAGATTTCCTTAAGCGTCAGCGTGAGCTAATGACCGAAGTGGTCAAGGAAATGGACGTCATCATCACCACCGCCGCCATCCCTGGCGCCAAGAGCCCCATTCTGGTTACCGAAGACATGGTGAAAGCCATGAAGCCCGGTTCCATTATCGTGGACTTGGCCGCAGAACGTGGTGGCAACTGTGATCTGACCGAATCCGGCAAAACTGTAGTGAAGCACGGCGTGACCATCATCGGTCCGGAAAACGTGCCCTCCACTGTCGCCTTCCATGCCAGCCAGATGTTCGGTAAGAACATGGAAAACTTGCTTAACTTGCTCATCGACGATGAAGGCAAGCTGCAGTTGGATTTCGAAGACGAAATCGTTGCCGAAACCGTGATCAGTCACGACGGCGATGTTCCCCAACCTCGTCTGCGCGATATTCTCGGCCTCCCTGCTCTGGCCAAACCTGAGCCGGAAGTTACCGAAGAAGCGCCCGACGCGGCTAGCAAGGAGGAAAAGTAATGGATCCTGTAGCCAATCTTACCTTGTTTGTGCTGGCGATCTTCCTCGGCGTGGAACTGATCACCAAAGTGCCGCCCACCCTGCACACCCCCTTGATGTCCGGTTCCAATGCGATTTCCGGCATCACGATTGTGGGTGCGCTGGTTGCCGCGGGCTCTGAAGGCAGCACGCTGGTTAGCGTGCTCGGTTTCATCGCGGTAGTACTGGCCACGATTAACGTGATTGGGGGCTTTATGGTCACCAATCGAATGCTGGCGATGTTCAAGAGGAAGTAAATCATGCACGTTTCTCAGAACTGGATTGATATCGCCTACTTGATTTCTGCCTGCCTGTTTGTGCTGGGCATCAAGGGGCTGACCAAGCCAAAGACTGCGGTACGCGGTAACCTGCTGGCGGCAGCCGGTATGGGTGTGGCTGCCGTGGTGACCTTGCTCAACGAGCGAATTGTTACCTATGAAGTGATCATTGCCGGCGTTGTTGTCGGTGGCCTGATTGGCGCTATTATGGCCAAGAAAGTCCAGATGACCTCCATGCCGCAAATGATCGCTCTGCTTAACGGCTTTGGTGGCGGCGCCTCCTTTGCTGTGGCTTCAGCTGAGTTTTTCAGCGCAACCAGCTCCCACGATACCGTGTCAATGATCGCCATTGGCGCAGCCGTATTGATTGGTGCCGTTACCCTGACCGGCTCTTTAGTCGCATTCGCGAAGCTGCAAGAGCTCATTGACGGCCAGCCCATGGGCTTCCCCGGCATGAAACTGGTGAATGCCATTTTGTTTGTCGGTTCCATCGTTGGCATCGGCTACCTGGTGGCTAACCCAGGCAATGAGATGGTGTTCTGGGGCTTGGTGGCTGCAGCCATGGTACTCGGCTTGTTCCTGGTGCTGCCCATTGGTGGCGCGGATATGCCGGTTGTGATCGCCCTGCTGAACTCTTACTCAGGTGTAGCCGCAGCGGCAGCCGGTTTCATCATGGGCAACAGCGCCCTGATCATCACCGGTTCCCTGGTAGGCGCATCGGGCCTGATCCTGACCAGCATCATGTGTAAAGCCATGAACCGCTCTCTCACCAATGTACTCTTTGGTGTAATGGCGGAAGCCGGCGAAGCCATGGACGCAGACGAAGTGTACGCAGGCAAGGTGAAGTCCACCTCCGCTGAAGAAGTGGCAATGATGCTGGAAACAGCACAACGCGTTGTCATCGTACCTGGGTTTGGTTTGGCGATGGCACAAGCGCAACATGCTGTCCGTGAAATGGCTGATACCCTCGAAGCTGCTGGCATCGAGGTGGAATACGCGATTCACCCGGTTGCTGGTCGTATGCCTGGGCACATGAACGTGCTGCTGGCTGAAGCCGAAGTGCCGTACGACAAGCTCAAGGATATGGATCAGATCAACCCAACCTTTGAGCAGACTGACGTGGCTATCGTTCTCGGTGCCAACGACGTAACCAACCCCATGGCCCGCGAAGACAAAGGTAGCCCGATTTACGGCATGCCGATCCTCAACGTGGACAAGGCCAAGACCGTGGTTGTGGTTAAACGCTCGCTGAGCGCCGGTTTCGCCGGCCTGCCCAACCCGCTGTTCGCGAAGGACAACACTCTGATGTTGTTTGGCGACGGCAAAGGTGCGGTGCTGGATATCACCACCGCCCTGAAAGAAGGCTGATCTACTGCCTTCGTAAAAAAGGAGCCTTCGGGCTCCTTTTTTTTGGCTACCGTTTTACCGCATCACCGCCAACGCAACACACCTCACTACAAAAACGCCCTGCATTTCCACCTGATCACAGGAATCCTGGAGAGGCCGCGTCTACGCCGATACAAGCATAAATCCGACATAGAGTATGAGGAAGCTGGAACGCGAAGGGCCGCCTGGCGACTGGAGCGGCATCAGCATCCGTTTCTATTCTCTCCCACTCATCCACTCTCTGCCGCGCATAAAAAAGCCCCAGCCTGTTCAGGCCGGGGCTTTTTATGACCCAGAAGACAGCTCTACTGAAGAGTGTAAACCACACCAACAGAGAACGTATGGTCCGTTTCTTTGGTGCCAGCAGGTGCTGACGAATCATTCTCAAGCAAATGGCGCAAACGCAACGCGAAACGAGAGTTGATCGCTGTGGTCAGAGAGGTCTCTGCCCGAGTGTCCGCTCCGTCGTCACCTACCTCAGTGGAGAAATCTTCCTTGAAGGTAGTGTTATCGCTTACCTTGAGCTCATATTTGATACCGATTCGCGCAATCGCATCTTCTTCGGCGTCATGGCAGCTCATGTACGTATCCTGGGGTTCTAGGCACTTTACGCGATAACCCGGACCGATCTCTGCATCCAAGGTTTGCAGATCCGAATCAATCCAGCGGCGGCCGACACCGATGGCATAACTGGCTTCGTAGTGATAACCCGAAAAATTATCTTTCTGGTAGGTCAGCACATTGAAGAGGTAGTTCTTGGCATCTTCGCCCAGCTTACGGTCTAACTTATAGGACGCGAAGTAGTTCTCATCCGTACGGTTGTACTCTTCCGTATCCGGATCTTCTTCCTTCTCGTTATTGGCATCCGCCTTGAAGGTATGACGCCACAAAGCGCTATCTCGCGCCATGTTTACATTAGCGTTAGTCGAGTCGGAATTCGTGTTGCCGCGCTTGAACAGTAGCCCGACACCAATATCACCGGACCACTTTGAAACTTCACTACCTTCATCAGTCGCTGTTTCTTCTGCAGCTACTGAAACCGCCGGAAGACCGGCGGCTAGCAGCATGGCAGCGATTGTCTTACTGCGCATGAATCACTCCTTAATCGTTTTTGTCGAGATGCACATCCATCTGCGGGAAGGGAATACCAATCCCGGCTTCGTCAAAGCGGCGCTTCACCGTTTCCGTTGTCTCCCACAGTACCGGCCAGTAATCGGCGCTGTTCACCCAGGGGCGACACAGGAAGTTAACAGAGCTGTCGGCCAGCTCACCCACCACGATGGTTGGGGCTGGATCCTTCAGAACGCGCTCATCGGCCGCCAGCACGTCCTCCAGCACCTTCTTCACAACGGAAAGGTCCGCATCGTAAGCAACGCCGAAGACCATATCTACCCGGCGAGTCGGTTTCTCGGAATAGTTGACGATGCTGTCGGCCATGATCGCCCCATTAGGGACAGTAATAACCTTGTTATCCGGGCTGTTCATGATGGTGGCGAAAATCCGGATTTCCTTCACGGTGCCGGATGTTCCGCCCGCCTCCACGTAATGCCCCACGCGGAACGGTTTGAACATGATCAACATAACGCCAGCAGCGAAATTACCCAGAGAGTCTTTCAATGCCAGGCCAACCGCCAAACCGGCAGCACCCAGAATAGCTACAAGAGAGGTCGTCTCAATGCCGAGCTGGTCCAGAGACGCAATCACCACAAAGACAAACATCAATATATGAACAATGCGGCCCAAGAACGTAGCAACAGTTTCGTCCATGCGCTTATTCAGCAGCTTTTTCACCCAGCCACTCAGGCGGGCCACGATCCAGCTACCAACAATGAAAATAATCAGTGCGGCAGCAATGCTCCAGGCATAGGGCACCAGATTTTCATTGGCAAAGGTTTCTAGTTGGGTCAGATATTGATCCATTAAACGTACTCCTCATCCTGTGAGCGCGAATTATGCCCGTTCTCTCGGCAAGCCCAAGTTAAAGTGCTGCCGCCACGCGGGATTTTACAAAGATTTCATCAGCGGCCAGACCGGAAAGCCCCGCCTTCCAGGTGCCTGACCAGTTGCAATCATGAAACCTAATGAGGCAGATGGCCAGTCCGACACCACCAGCAAACCTGTTTTATAGCGCTTTTCCACGGAAATGGCAGCTGACATTGGGTATCTGCGCCCTGCCCCGCTATAATGCACGCCCCAATTTCCCGCCTTTGCCGGAGCTATCGATGTCACAGAACCCGCGCGCGCAACTTACTGCCCAACTCCAGGAACGCATTCTGATTCTTGATGGCGGCATGGGCACCATGATTCAGCGCTGCAAGTTCAGTGAAGAGGAGTTTCGCGGCACCCAGTTCGCCGATTGGCCCAGTGACCTGAAAGGCAACAACGACCTGCTCAGCATGACGCAACCCGAGCGGATCAAGGCGCTGCACAAGGGCTATCTGGACGCGGGCGCGGATATCATTGAGACCAATTCGTTCAATTCCACGTCCATCGCCATGGCCGACTACGACATGCAGGACCTGGCCCGGGATATCAATGTCGCCGCTGCCCGTGTCGCCCGGGAGGCCGCCGACGAAGCCTCCACGCCGGACAAGCCCCGCTACGTGGCCGGGGTACTCGGCCCCACCAACCGCACCGCCAGTATCAGCCCGGACGTGAATGATCCCGGTTACCGCAACACGAACTTCGATGCTCTGGTAAACGCCTATCTGGAGGCCCTGGACGGCTTGGTAGAAGGCGGCATCGACATGGTGCTGATCGAAACCATTTTCGACACATTGAACGCCAAGGCGGCGGTGTTTGCGGTGGACCAGTACTGCTACGAGAACAATCTCGACTTGCCGGTAATGGTGTCTGGCACCATCACCGATGCCTCCGGCCGCACGCTCACCGGCCAGACCACCGAAGCGTTCTACAACTCTCTGCGTCACGCCCGCCCGATCAGCTTTGGCCTGAACTGTGCGCTGGGCCCTATGGAGCTGCGTCCGTACATCGAAGAGCTGTCGCGCATTTCCGAGACCTATGTGTCCGCTCACCCCAACGCCGGGCTGCCCAACGAAATGGGCGAATATGACCTGGATCCGTCCACCATGGCGAAAGAGGTGCGCGCCTGGGCAGAGAAAGGCTTCCTGAACATTATCGGCGGTTGCTGCGGGACCACCCCAGAGCACATCGCGGCCATGGCTGAAGCCGTGGAAGGCCTGGCTCCACGCCAACTTCCTGAAATCGAAGTGGCCTGCCGCCTGTCTGGCCTGGAACCCTGCACCATCACCAAGGACTCCTTGTTCGTGAATGTGGGCGAACGGACCAATGTGACCGGCTCCAAGCGGTTCCTGCGCCTGATCAAGGAAGAAGACTACGATACCGCACTGGAAGTGGCCCGCGACCAGGTGGAGAACGGCGCCCAGATCATCGATATCAACATGGATGAGGGGATGCTGGAATCCGCCGAGTGCATGGTGAAGTTCCTCAATCTGGTGGCATCCGAACCGGAAATCTCCAAAGTGCCGATCATGATCGACTCCTCCAAGTGGGAAGTGATCGAAGCCGGGCTGAAATGCATCCAGGGCAAGGGGGTGGTGAATTCTATCTCCATGAAGGAAGGCGAAGCTGCCTTCCTTCACCAGGCACGTCTACTGCGCCGCTACGGTGCCGCCGTGATCGTCATGGCCTTTGACGAGGAAGGCCAGGCGGACACCCGTGAGCGCAAGGTGGAAATCTGTACCCGTGCCTATAAATTGCTCACTACAGAAGTAGGCTTTCCCCCCGAAGATATTATTTTTGACCCCAACATCTTCGCCATTGCCACCGGCATCGAAGAGCACAACAACTACGCCGTGGATTTCATCGAAGCGGTAGGCGACATCAAGCGCACCCTGCCCCACGCCATGATCTCCGGTGGGGTCTCCAATGTGAGTTTCTCATTTCGGGGCAATGACACGGTTCGTGAAGCCATCCACGCGGTCTTCCTCTATTACGCCATCAAAAACGGCATGGACATGGGCATCGTTAACCCCACCATGCTGGCCATTTATGCGGATATTCCCGACGAACTGCGCAATGCCGTGGAAGATGTGGTGCTCAACCGCAATGAAGACGGCACCGAAGTGCTGCTGGATCTGGCCGAGAAATACCGTGGCAGCGTCGGCGAAAAAGCCAAGAAGGAAGACCTGGCTTGGCGAGAATGGGAGGTAGAAAAGCGCCTTGAGCATGCTCTGGTGAAAGGCGTTGCCGACTACGTGGAAGAAGACACCGAGCTGGCCCGCCAGAATGCGGCCCGCCCGCTTCATGTCATCGAAGGCCCGTTGATGGACGGCATGAACGTGGTCGGGGACCTGTTTGGCGAAGGCAAGATGTTCCTGCCCCAGGTGGTCAAGTCCGCTCGGGTAATGAAGAAGGCGGTGGCCTACTTGATGCCCTACATGGAGAAGGAAAAAGAAGAGCTCGGCACCCAGGATGAAGCTAACGGCAAAATTCTGATGGCCACGGTGAAAGGCGACGTGCACGACATTGGCAAGAACATTGTCGGCGTAGTCCTGCAATGTAACGGCTATGACGTGGTGGACCTGGGCGTCATGGTGCCCTGCGACAAGATCCTCGAGGTAGCCAAAGAGGAAAAGGTCGACATCATCGGCCTGTCCGGGCTGATCACCCCTTCGCTGGAAGAAATGGTCCATGTAGCCAGCGAAATGCAGCGCCTGGAAATGGACCTGCCATTGATGATTGGTGGTGCCACCACCAGCCGTATTCATACGGCGGTGAAGATCGATCCGGCCTATAATGAGGCTGTGGTCCACGTGGCCGATGCCTCTCGTGCGGTCGGTGTAGCTTCCAAGCTGCTGTCCAAGACCGCCAAGGCCGACTACGTGGCTGAAATCAAGGAAACCTACGAGGCGTTGCGCGTACGCCGCAAGCAGCAGCAGGTAGATCGCAGCCTGATTTCCATCGATCAGGCTCGAGAGCACCGCTTCCAGCCCGACTGGAGTGATTACACGCCACCGGAGCCCAAGGTGAAAGGCCTGAAGGTACTGGACGATTACCCGCTGGACGATCTGGTGCAGCGTATCGACTGGACCCCCTTCTTCCGCGCCTGGGAGCTGGCCGGCAAATTCCCCAAGATCCTCGACGATGAAGTAGTCGGCACAGAAGCCACCAAGCTCTACCGGGATGCCCGGGACATGCTTGAGAAAATCGTTGAAGAAAAGTGGCTAACCGCCCGTGGTGTAATAGGTTTCTGGCCTGCAAACTCGGATATGGACGACATTCAGCTGTATCGTAATCCGGGTGACCAGGAGTCCTTCATGACTCTCCACCACCTGCGCCAGCAGCTGGACCGGAGCAAGAACGCCAAGCCGGATTTCTGTCTGAGTGACTTCATTGCCCCCAAGGAAACCGGGCTCACCGACTGGCTGGGTGGCTTTGCGGTCACCGCCGGCATTGGTATCGACGAGCATGTGGCCCGCTTCGAGGCCGATCATGACGACTATTCCGCCATCATGCTCAAGGCACTGGCGGACCGGCTGGCGGAAGCTTTTGCCGAGCGCCTGCATGAAAAAGTCCGCAAGGACTACTGGGGTTACGCCAACGATGAAGCGCTGAGCAATCAGGATATGATCAGTGAAAAATACCGGGGCATCCGCCCAGCACCCGGCTACCCGGCGTGCCCGGACCATACCGAGAAAGCCCTGCTGTGGCAGTTACTAGACCCGGAAACCCATGCTGGCATGACCCTTACCGAAAGCTACGCCATGCTGCCCACCGCCGCGGTATCCGGCTGGTACTTCTCACACCCGGAAGCCAAGTATTTCGGTACCGGCAAACTGGCGAAGGACCAGATGGACGACTACGCCGGGCGCAAAGGCATGACACGCAAGGAAATCGAGCGCATGGTGCCTCACCTTCTGGGTTACATGGACGAGAACTAGGCTCAAATCATTCAATGCTAAAAACGCGGGAACAGGATGGCCGACAAAGTCTCCGTTTCCGCATTGAGCGCTTAACTCGCGTCCTCACCCGGAAGCTCAAAACGCGATTCCCACTCGCTGGCGTCAATCACTTCGCGGTAGGCGTGCCAGGTGGCATAGCCAAGCACCGGGAGTAGCACCACCAACGCCAGGTAGGCCGTTAGCAGCCCGACCAACAGGCAAATGCCAATCAGGCAGGCCCAAACAAACAATGCCGGCTTGTTACGTAACACCGCGTTGGTGCTGGTAATGACTCCGGTCACCATATCGGTCTTGCGATCCATGATCATGGGCAGCGAAAACGCACTGACTGTAAAGACAATGGCGCAGAACAGCGCACCCACACTACTGCCCACCCCGAAAAACAACAGCACATTGTCCATATGCCATTCGTTTACCGGGTAAAAGATATAAATGAGGTTCGCTGCCCGGGCCCACACCAAGAACACCACCACCAGAATCACCGTAAAGGTAAGCGCGTCCCCCATACAGGCGCGAGCCTGGCGTAAACTTTCGGACAGGCTGGGCACCCGCCCTTGTTGTAACTGAATGCTGATATCGTAGAGATTGAGCGCCAATAGCGGCCCAAGAAAAACAAAGCCGGAAAGCAGCCCCAGGTACAGCCCCATGTTACCGAACCACCAGGCCGCAGCACTGATCAGATAGCTAATAGCGACCATGATGCCGCCATACACCAGGCTTGGGCCCGGCGCCGCCTTGAAATCGTGCCAGCCCTTGCGCAACCAGCGCAGCGGCGCGCGGGTATCTATCGTGTGGCACGGCGCCACGAACGGGCGAGTATCTTCTTCCTGATCCGGTGGTTGCGCCATGGAACCTGCCTCTGTACGACAAGAGCAACACATGACCCGGTCGGGTCGTGTCCATTCGGCCAAGTCTTAGTTGGCGTTATCGTCATCCATAACCGGGGCGACATCAAGCTGGCCCTGGGTGGCATCCAGCGTGGCCTGCAAATTGTCCTGCACGCTATGCATCACATCACTGGCAGACCAGATAGCCGGAATGCCATACGTCACTGCCAGGCTGGCCGCACCGTTAGCCGGATCCTGCTCGGCAATCACCAGTCCCGCGGCCTGTACCAGCCAGGGCAGCCATGCGGGCTCCACCTGATCGACAACCACGATATCGCCGGGCTGGATCTTGTTAAGGCACCAGGCGCTGCACACCCGCCGAATCGGTCCTTCCACAGACCCGTTGACCAGTGGCAACCCGCGTAACAACGGGCTGAGCCGCTGACCGCCACCGAAACCGTAACCCACCTGATCCATCTTCCAGTCTGGCGCACCTTGCAGTCCGTCATCCAGATAGCGGAGTTTGCGGTCGCCGATGACCTCTCTGCCCGCACTGGCTGGCAACTTTTGCCCCATCCAGAGCTGCCAGAGCTCATCGAAATACAGGAAATAGATATCGTCGGGGTGCTGCAGCATGCCCTGCTCCACCGCGATGGCACCCATGGATCGCAGCAGATGCCGCAGCCGATTACCGATAGCAAAACGCAGCCCGCGGGCCGTGCGCGCCATACGCAGCGCATTGGCGTCCTGCTCGCGGGGTTGCGCCAGCTGTGCGTCGCTGACCACGCCCGGTTGCTGCAAGCCATTCAGGGTAGCGGCCTGGGCCGGGCCTTCATTTAGCGGCGCGTGTACCGGATCGGCGCCAGGGCGCAGCGCGGTATGGCGCACCGACTCAACATCCCCCCGAGCCAGCGCTTGAACCGCCTGCAGTTCAGCAGGCGTAACCAGCAACGGTAACGGCAACGGTGCGCCATAGCCTGGCAAGGCATCCGCAAGGGTCAGATAAGCAAGTTCGCCGTCGACTCGGCTCAGTGCCTCACCCATGGCATCCAGTCGCATAAACGCACGCCACAGCCCTTCACGGGTCACGTCCGGTTCTTTCCAGTGGCGAATATCCAGAGACAACTGCGTCAGCGCCCAACGGTGGCGCCATTGGGTAACGGTGTTGCCAAGGCGCGAACGCGAACGCACCGCCTTTGCGTCATCGTGAATTTCCAGCTGCTGCCAGGCCGGCGGCACAAAACGGCCAGCCCCCTTGTGCTGCTTCTGAAGCTCGCGGAAAAAAGCACAATTCGTGTAGATATGGCTGTGCTGGCGTCGGTACGGCTCGATCTTGGCCAAACGGCTCCACCCGGCCTGTTCGACCAGCGGTTCCCAGAAAGCCGCTTTCAGCCAGCGACCCGCGAGGGTGTACCACAGTGGCGTTTCTACCTGGTTGAACAGACCCACGCCGGCTCGCCGCGTCCAGGCTTCCTTAGGTTCAGGAAGTGAGCCCACCGGCAACGTCTGCAGCAACCACAACTGCTCACCATCGAAAACCCACTCACCGGCCTGGGGTCGATCAAAGTTTTGTTTGAGCTGGGTATGAAGTTGGCACAGCAAGGTTTCATCCACCCGCTGACTCAGTGGCACCGCGGACTGCGTCGCATGCACCAGTCGGCTGTTGTCGTCAAAAATCAGCCGTTGACGCTCATTGCTGCCATCCACCATCCCTTCCACCACCATGTGTGGCAGGTCCTGGCGTAACGGATGACGGGTAAACAGCACGCCAGCCGCCTGTTGTCGCGGTAGCGCTTGAATCACCACGTGCTCCGGGCCCGGCTCGCGGTCAAAAATGCTTTGCAATGCCGCCGCCAGGGATTCGTCGGAATCCAGGTTCAACAAACTTTCGCGGCGGGAATCCGGGTTCATGGGCCCCTGCTGAAGGACCCAATAACGGTTATCGGTAAACATGCGCGGCAAGGCGCGCAATTGTTGGGTCAACGACGCGGCAGAACTCTCTGCCACCACGCTGCGATCAATACGCCAGCTGGGCGGGATTGGCAACCCCATGGCTGCCCAGCGTTGCAGATTTTCGCCACCCTCAACATCGGCAGTCAGTACTTCAATGCTCATGAGCCGTTTCTTATTGGTCGAAATTGGTCTGTTATGTACGCGAACGGTGTTATAGCCGCAAACCCGGCGCAAACCGTCGCACACCCCACAGGCCCAGCCAGTAGATGGCTGGCGTGAGCAGCAATGCCCCCAGAGCGATCACCGCCGCGATCCCGCCAAACAATACCGGTGCCTTCATCAGCGTACTCATCAGTGAGTCCTGCCAATAAAAAAACCATTGATGGTCAGCGGGGAAAATCCATAGATGAAACTGATAGAAAACCTGGGTCGGGCCGGCAATCAGCAACCACGCTAACACAGCCCCCACAGTGAAAACAGTAATGCCAAGCCGCCACCGCATGGGTGGTGGCTTGAGCCAGACGCAAAGCCAGGCAAGCGGCAACCAAAGCGCCAGCAACACCCAGAAAACCACGCGGCCCACATCGATAAAATCGGCCACATCCTGAAGGTGCTGCACTTCAGCCTTGTGCAGTAACGGGCGGGCTATTTTCCCGGGCGGCTGGTACTGAATATCCGTCAATCCCGCGCCGCCGTTATGCACGGCATCACGTATTTGCTCAAACGCCTTCCAGTGCTGCTCGGCGGGCAATTGTTCAAACCCGGATTTAAAGCGATTCTGAGGTCCATAAATTTGTATATGTTCGGCAATGTCGAGCTGCTGATACCAGAAGCGGTAGCCATAGCTCGACTGGCTGTACAGTGCCCAACACAATGTCACTGCCAGTAAAACGACAATGGCAGCATAAAAAAACCACACGAAAGTGGCAGTGGTCTGGCTTGGTTGAACCGTTTTTTTCATAACACCCTCACAGTAATAACAGAATAATAAACAGAGGACGTAGCCACATGCGACCGCTCTTCATGTCCATGGCCCTGTTGGCGGGCTTTTTTGTGTTATCGGGTTGTACCACCACCCTGCCTCAAACCCATTCGCCGCGCACGACCCAGGCGCAGAAACAGGATTATTACCAGGTTCGCATCCCTACCCGGGATGGCAAAAAACTGGCAGCCACCGTGTACCAGCCTGAGCTTCAAGCCGGAGAAAACGCTCCACTGATTATTGCCACGCACGGCTTTGGCGGCTTCCGCGCAAAGCGGCCCATGTCGATTTACGGAAAATCCATCCTCACCGGCGAAGCGGCCATTGCCGCATGGAAGGCCGGCTATTGGGTGGTGTTCTACGATCAGCGGGGCTGGGGCCAGTCCGACGGCCGCGTGCACATGATGGACCCGGACTATGAAGTGGCGGACCTGAGCAACGTGATCGACTGGTCTCTGGGGCACCTTCCTGGCGTCAAACGCATGCCAGACGGCCAACCTGCCATCGGCATGATTGGCGAATCCTACGGTGCCGGCTTACAAACGCTAGCCGCGTTCACCGAGCCGCGATTGCAGGCGCTGGTGCCACTCACCGGTTGGCACGACATGAACAGCATCGCCCCGAACGGCGAGTTCCGCAGTGCCTGGGGGGCCGTTTTGCTGGGCGTAGGTGGCATTAACAGCGGCTTTGATGTGGGAGTGATGTTTTCAGACCCGTGGCGAAGCGCCTTTGATGGCACCGTCAATCAGGATCTCAAAGACCTGATGTATCAACGCAGCCCCGCCGCCTTTTGCGATCAGGGCCAAGCCCCCCAAGCCGACGCCCTGTTCATTCAGGGATTCACCGACACCATGTTTCCGTTCCAGCAGGCCGAACGTAATTACGATTGTTGGCAGGAGCAGGGCCGCGATGCCCGCATTATCGGCATGCAAGCCGGTCACGTGATGCCCTGGCCCATGCAGCAATGGCGCGGCTGGTTGCCTTTCTACCAAACCGACCACATGGTGCACTGCGGCGATTACAGCGAAACCGCGGTGGATACCATCATGAACTGGTGGGATGAAAAGCTGCGGGATGGCGAAAAACAGGTGCCGCAGTATTGCGTTAATGTTACCGAGGATCGGGGCATCGCCCTGGAGGAAGGCCTGCCAATCAATAGCACTCAGTATGTGCTACCTCGCACCAAGGTTACCGTACCATTGGCCGGTGCGTTTGAATGGCTGATGGTGGGCGTGGATACCGGCACGGACCTGTTCCGTGCCATGTGGCCCGGGGCCGACCTGCGTGATATGAAGCCCAATGGCGGCTTTGGTCGTCCGAAATTCGTGCCCATGTATATCGCCCGCGGGGATGATGAAGTGCTGCTCGGCAAGCCGCACATTGATCTCAGCCTGGGTGGCACTTCCGGCGGGGACAGCATGCCCGTTTTTGTGGGCCTCGGCATTCAGCACGCCAACCGCCGTCGGGTCCATGTGGCCAGCGAACAGCTGACTCCCCTGCCGGAAAAAGGCATTTATGAACTGGAATTGCCTGCGGTTAGCCAGCCGCTGAAAGCCGGCGACCGTATCGGGTTGGTGATCTACGGATTTACCAGCCAGTTTCCGCTGAACTCTGCGTTTATCGCACGCAATGCCAGCGTCAAAGGGAATGTCTGGTTACCAATCACCCGTGAAGAGGTTCTCTCGCTGAAACCGGATCGGTCATTCTGATACCGGCTCATTGACTGCGTAGGGCACAGCAGCACTGCGCTGCTGTGCAAACGCCCCCGCCTCGATGCCATGCAGGCCTTCGTCAAAATACAGGCTGACGGTAAAACGCAATTCCTGCGGCTCCGGCCAACCTTGCAGGGAATACCCCAGATTAGGCAGCTGGCCTGTGAACTGCTCCGGTTCAACCCGCAGCGCACGGTCGTCTTCATAGATCAGCTTTACCGGCGTATCCAGTAACTCGTCCGGTACGGTCATGGCCGTCAGCAGGGAAAATTGCTTGCGGCTGTCAAAGAGAATCCAGTTTTCATTCATGCTCAGTGACTGGTTCGCAAAGATCTCATCCGCATCATCCAGTTTGCCGTCCACGGTCACCGGCGTATCCGCAAAACGCGCGGTATAAACCCGCGCGCCGATCTGCGCATTGCCGTCCACGGTCACCGCCACTTCCGGATCCTTGAGGGTAGCGCGATACAGATCCGGGATGCGGGCAAAGGTGTGCGCTTCGTAATGGGCGGCATAGCGCATGGCTTGCACCTGAATCGTCATCACCGGAATACCGGCAAGCACTACCTTGGTACGCAAATGCATCACCGACCGGATCGGGCCCAGCAAATGCCCCACCTGCTTGGGGCGCAGGTTGTGGTTATCCAGGGACATCCGGGTAAAGCGAGAAAGCACCCCGGCGCTCATGCGCATTTTCAGGGTATCGATTATGGAGCCGTCACCCTGATAACCCTGATAGCCGAGATAGAGCCAGTTGAGTTCATTTTCCGGCTCCACGTTCAGTTCATAAAGCGCCGTACGCGTCTTGCCGTTATCGATGTCGTGGGCGACGTAGTAATTCTGGCTGCGCTGGCTGTTACCTTCGACCAGATAGAAATGGCAACGTTTCGCCACTTCCACATCGGCGACAATGGCACCCTGGGCTGGGCGAAGCGTGGCTGGCGCCTGCGGGCCTGCATCAGTAAGCATCATCAGCAGCTGATCTGCCGTATCCAAATGCCCGGCGTCCCCGGCCATGGAGAATTCACTTCCTTCAAACCACACCATGCCATGCTCATCCCGCTCATCGAACTGATAAGCCACTGGCACAAAGCGTCCCTGTTCAACGCGCATAACGGAAAGCGCGTTCAGCGCTTTACCCTGAACGCCAGGAAAATCCTGCCCGGAAAGTTTAACAACCCGGCCGCGATCCAGAGGGTCAAATCGGCACTCACCATGGGCAGTCAGTGCTGGAATAAAAAGGCCAAGCGCCAGAAACAGGCGTAGGGTCATAGTAATGGCTGCTACCTGGTTGTTTATTCTTGTTTGCCGGCTACTTCTGCAGCGTCGCTCGCACCGTGGCAGTCCCAGACTTCCCACCCGGTGTCATTTCCAGATTGGTCAACTGCACACCCTCTTGCTGGAGGGATTGCAGCCAGAGCATCGTTTGTGAGGCCGCCTGATTTTCCATCTGAATACGTACCGCGCGATTGCCGTCGGGGGAAAACCCTTTCAGGGTCAGACCAAACTGGTCCGCGCTGCGGCTCACGTTGCCGGTCCAGTTTCCGGTGGGACGCGCTGGTGACGAATCGCCACGCCGGGCCGCAATAACCGCGCTGCGGTTATCCTGAATCCACTGCAGTGTTTGTTGATTGGAAACAAAGCGATTCTTTGCCTGATCCCGCGCTGCCACCGAAGGCGCCCAAATCAACCAGTACAGCACCACCAGAAACGCCACCGCTGCCAACACCTGAAGAATACGTTGCTCTCGGGGCTCACGGCTTTCGTACCAGTTCACTGCCTGGTCGCGCCGGTGTGTCGCCAGTTTTTTCAGTTCTGCCGTATTACTCATCCTGGCTGCTCCACCTTGATACGGGCGCTGACGCCCTGGGCACCATTGCGGTAGTTGGCAATTGAGGCTCTCGCGCCCTGTTTTTTTAACGCGTTCTGAAGCTGTTCCAGCTGGGCGTAATCCTTGGCGCCCACGTCCAGCAGCAGCGTATTGTCACGCTGGTCATACTGCAGCCGCTTAGGCTCAACCTTGATCTCTTTCAGCACCTGGGCCACCGGCGCCAGAAGCGGGAAAAAACGAGCCTGCCCGCCTTCACTACTACCGCCCAGGCGGGCAAGACGCCCCTGGAACTGGCGACTCAGGGCAGTGGTGGCCTTGTCACCGGGAAACAGCTGCTCGTAAAGGGTTTTCGCATCGGCAAAAGCCGCATGTGAAGCCTGATCATAGCGCCACTGCTGTACCCAGATTGCCACCAGCGCCAGCACAAACACGGACGCGGCCAGAATACTGACGGGTTTCCAGGGCGCAAACGCCGTGTTGTTGCCCTTTTTCTGCTTCGGGGCATACGGCCCGGTGAGCAGTTCCTGGCCCGACCCGCCTCGCAAGGCATCCACAAACGTCGAGGTGCCGGACAGAACGGTAGCGCCCGCCAGGCTGTCACCAAATAACGCCTGCATGCCGTCTCGCTGGTCGGCATCCACCACCAGGCAACGATCTCGATCGGCCATCAATAGCGCTTGCCCGCCATCCAGTTCGGCAATCAGTGGTGCCTGCCCCTGAAGCCGCTCGGCGTCCACCTGAAGCGAGCCCAGTACGGCCCCCTGTTCCGCCGCCCACTGCTCAAGCTGCACAATCAACTCGCGGGCAATGGCGGTCACTTCGTAGTCATCCCCTGCCCCTTTGCGGGAGACAAACCAGAGAGACTCCGGGCTGTCCAGCATCTGTTCTTCCAACAGATACGGCAGCACACGCTGCAAATGGCGCGCCTGCTTGCGGGTCAGGGAGACATGGGTTAACCGGGCAAAGGCCACGCTGATAATGACATGGAGGGTCTGGCCGGCAGACTGTGCCAGCGCATCACGCAAGCTGATGGCCTGTACGTCATCGGCTGCGTTGCGCTGCAACAGCACCGGAATATCGAGATTCGGTTCCGTTCCCCCTGCACCGCTTAAATAAATCAGTGGAGCATCTGCCACGCTGTTGTGTCCTTTCGTTGTTATCTGCGTTGTTATATCTGTCTGTGCCGCCGGGTCAGTGTACCAAGGCGAGCGTCATTCCGCAGTGCCGTTACTGTACATTGCAACCACTGAGCACCCATCTATTGCGTATTGTAGAAGGGATTACACGCCGGTTCGAGCGGGGTCAGCAGCGGGCTAACCTGCCGGCTGAAGACATCCATCGACGCCTCACTACCGCTGCCGCTGCGTCGACGTAAACGGCTCACCAGACGGCTTAACTGGCCATCAACTTCCACGTCTACCATCACCTGGAAATACTCACTGCTGACGCCCAAAAGATCGCTAACCTTCTGTTTTTCGTCGGCGCTGAGGGTACTCAAGGGCGCAATCTGCATCAGATCGCTTACTGTAGTAACCGGCTCTTCTTCACGAGCTTTGACAATCGCTTCGGCAACGCCAGTACCTGCTATCCCGCCCAGCACCGCGTCCAGCACCTGGGGCGGCGCAGTATTCACATTCAATGTCGTACCCAGCGGTAGCGCCGTAAATAGCCCCCAGACCATGCTGTCCTGGGGCTGATTGGCCACCTGAAAGCTGAGCAAAGCGCGCATTTCCGATTCATGGGCGGCCGGCATATTGGGAGTACGGCGATTTCGGTAATCCGCGTCTTCCGCCCCTTCGACCCCGTCCACAATATTATTGGAATCCAGCCAGTCGGCCATTTCGTTGGCTAACCGGGAAGCATCGGTTTCCTGGGGGAAGGTGAGCTCGATCAACCGAGTCAATCGATCAATCGCCTCAGGATCGCGAACAAACGTATCGCCTTGGGCGGTAATCAACCAATTCAGATTGAAACGGCCTTGCAGGTCCTGAACGCTGGCGCTGAGAAAGGCATCTTCATAGGGTGTAGGCGGCAACTGCACCGCCCACTGCTCTTCTACGCAGTCATCCACCAGGGCGTTATTGTTCTGATCATCCTGCAGATCATCCACTAACCCCTGCTGTGCAACCACCTCTGCGGCCATGGCATATTGGTAGCGTTTATCCCATTGCAGCAGGTTATCTGCACGGGTGAGGAAGCGATCCTGGCGAAACAGCACTTCCACGGTAATGGTGGTCAGCAAGGCCAGTAGCAACAACACAATCACCAGTGCCATCCCGCGTTGCCCATGCGCGGCGCTATGACGCTTGCGCAGCCTCAGCTCCATGGGTTCACCACTGTGCGGTAGAAACGGTGCACGATGTCACCGTTTTCCAGTTCAATCTCCAGCTCGATACTCTTGGGCAGGCGCTGCTGCCACACGGGAACAGACGCCATTGCCACATCCGGCCACAGTTCCAGCCATTGCCATTCCCCCTGCGGGGTCAAGTCAAGGTAACGGACCGTAAAGCGCTCCACGTGATCGATGAGCACATCTTCCTGATATTCCGTGGCCACGTTGGTGTCGAGCACGGGCCAGTAACGGCGTAACAAGGAGCCATCTTCAAGGGTGTACACCACCCGCTGCATCTCACTGCGTTTTCGCAGCCCAAAGGGGTTTGACCAGCCAAGGCGGGTGAATTCCACATAATTGTCCCGGCCTAAAATGGCCGGTTGCGGGTCGCCGTAGGGGTCACGAACCGGGCGATTGATCAGTTGCTCGAAATCCAGGGTCAGGAAAGTGACAGCCCGCTGAGTCCGCTCCATTTCATCCGCGCTATCTTTCAGCTGTTCACGGCCCTGCAGGGCACTGCCAAGGAAACTGGCCACGGCCACATAAATGAACGCAAAGATGGCGATGGTGATAACCATCTCCAGCAGCGTAAAGCCCCGTTGAGCAAAACGCCGAGACGCAAAGGAGCAATGAATATTCATCCTGATGCCGGCTTTCCAATCAAACTGGCCAAGTGATACGCCATTTGCCCCTGATCATCGTTCTGCATCATGCCGACCTCGATATCCACGCGCCGGGTATCCGGATAGGGGCCCTCGCTGACACGGGTATTGACCCACCACTCGCGCCCGTTGCGGGTCACCGTGGCGTCAGATTCGCCGGTGGAGGGCCACTGCTGATATACCTGCATTTCAACCAGCTTGTCAGAGGCCACCAGAAAGCCCAAGTGGGTTTCATTGATGTTGGTATAGGCACGGGCGGTGGCACCCATGGTCTGACCAAGTACAATCATTACCAACGCCAGAATGGAGACAGCAATCAGCACTTCCACCAGGGTAAAGCCGCGCTGTTGTTTCATTCAGGCACTTCCTCGATCATCCGAGCACGCCGCTCCAGCCATTCTTGCTTTTCCTGCTGGTCGTCCTCGTCTTCTTCAAGGTCCGGGTCGGAGATCTGCCCCAGTGCCGATATTTGCCAGCGCTGCACGTACTCCAGATTATCCAGGCTTTGCATGGTCAGGGTTACCGGAGACACTTCGCCACTGGGGAAAAAGAAAACCTGCGGGAATGCTTTTTCTTCCTCTTCTTCGGATTCATCGTCCCGTGCCCGCTGCGGTTCACGTTCCTCATCGTCGCCGCCCACGACGTCTTCGCCCAGATCCAGCGAGGTGTCTTTTTTGACCAGGGTCTCGGCAACCTGACTGAGGCTCGCCTGCTCTTCATCGGCCAGCTCGTCCAGTTGCCACACCAGCTCCAGCGCCGGCGGAATCTGGCGCGGCTTGAGGGCGGTATCTTCGATGGGCAAAAAATCGGCGGCGGTGATGTCGTAGGCCAGAGGTTCCCAGCCATCGTGGCGCAGACGCAGAGCCAGCAGCTGACCGGAGAACAGGCTGCGTTCGTTAAGCAGCGCCAGAGTATCCTTGAGCCGGGCAGACTCCTGCTCCAGCTGCCGGTCATCGGATGACCAGTTGCCCTGGCTGACGACCACCGCGCTGAGCAGTGCAATTAGCCCCACCACCACCATGATTTCCAGCAGGGTGAAGCCGGACTGGAGTGTACGGGGCAAACGCATGTTACTGGACTTCGCGCCAGTTAATGTCCGCGTCAGAACCTTCACCGCCTTCAACGCCATCGGACCCCATGGACAGCAGATCAAACGGCCCTTCTACACCGGGGCTGATATAAACGTAATCGTTGTTCCATGCATCCAGGGGGACTTTGGGCAGGTAGCCACCATCCGGCCATTTGCGAGCCGAATTAGGACGTTCCACCAAGCCGTTAAGCCCTTCTTCACTGGTGGGGTAGCTGCCATTGTTGAACTTGTACAAATCCAGCTGCTGGACGATTTTGCCCATGTTGGCTTTGGTCAGATCCACCTTGGCGGCTTCGCCCTGCCCGATCACATTGGGGACAATCACGGCTGCCAACAAACCAATAATGGCCACCACCACCATAATTTCCAGCAGGGTAAACCCTGACATGGCACGTTTTGCTTTCATTCCTTCACCTTAACCGGCTAGTAAGTTATTCATTTGCATGATCGGCAACATGACCGACAGGACAATCATTACAACCACCCCCGCCATCACCAACAGCATGATCGGCCCGAGCAGCCCCACCATGGTACTGATCGTGCTACTCAATTCCCGTTCCTGATAATCCGCCGCCCGGGTCAACATATTATCCAGTTCACCACTGGCTTCACCGCTGGCAATCATCTGCACCAGCATCGGCGGAAAGTAACCGCTGGCATCCAGGGCACGGCTGAGGCTGCCGCCTTCACGCACCTTGGCTGCGGCGTTTTTCACCGCATTGCGAACCGCAAGGTTGCCCACCACCTGGGCGGCAATAAACAAGGCATCCACTAACGGCACCCCGGAGCGGCCGAGAATACCCAGGGTGCTGGCCAACCGGGCACTGTCGCCAGCACGTAGCATGGTGCCCACCAGCGGCATATTCACCAGCCGCTGGTGCACCCGCAAGCGGAAACGCGGCTCGCGCATGGCACGCATGAAGATCACCACAGCCACCACGATCAACAACACCAGCAACCAACCCCAGCCACGAGCAAAATCACTCATGGCCATGACAATACGGGTGAGCAACGGCAACGCCTGATCGCGCCCTTCGAACACGGCCACCAGCTTGGGCACCACGAAGGTCATCATCAGCATGATGACAATCGAAGCGAACACCATGATAAAAGCGGGATAAATCATCGCCTGGGCCACGGAGCGGCCCGTGTCATGGCGGGTTTCCAAGTAATCTGCGAGCTGCTCCAGCACCTGCTCCAGGTGGCCACTCTGCTCACCCGCCGCCACGGTGGCACGGTACATTTCCGGAAACGCGCGGGGGAAGGACTCGAAACTGCGGGCCAGGCTGTAGCCCTCGCGGACCTTGGCTCGCACCGCAAGCATGATGCGTTCGATGCGATCATTGGCGGCCTGCTTGGAAACCGCAGACAGAGCCTGCTCCACAGGTAGGCCGGATTTCAGCAGCGTGGCCAGTTGGCGGGTAATCAGCGCCTGTTCGGCGCCATTGATCTTGCCGGAACCGGCGAACCTGCCCATACCCTGGCTGCTGGTATCGCTGGCTTCGTTGACTTCAAGCGGCACCCAGCCCTTGTCACGAAGCTGCTGGCGCACTTGGCGGGCACTGTCTGCTTCCAGTGTGCCTTTGTTGATTTTACCCCTGTGGTCCAGGGATCGGTATTCGAATGCTGGCATGCGGCTGCTGTCCCGTCAGTCCTCGCGGGTCACCCGCAGGACCTCTTCTACACTGGTATGTCCGCCGAGCACTTTTCGCCAGCCATCCTCACGGATGCCGCTGGTCAGTGTCCGGGCGTGGCGGTTGAGCTCCAGCTCACCGGCGCGATCGTGGATCAATTGGCGCAAGGTGTCATCCACCAACACCAGTTCGTAGATCCCGGTACGGCCCCGGTACCCCTGATTATTACAGGCTTCACAGCCATTAGGGTGGTACAGCGTACAACTTTCATTGGCCGGCAGGCCCAGCATTTCCAGTTCGCTGGCACTGGCCTGATACGGGGTTTTGCAGTCCTCACAAAGCACTCTCACCAACCGTTGAGCCAGTGAGCCCAGCAAGGAGCTGGAGAGCAAAAATGGCTCGATGCCCATATCCTGCAAGCGGGTCACTGCGCCCACCGCTGTGTTGGTATGCAAAGTAGACAGTACAAGGTGGCCGGTCAGCGAGGCCTGAACCGCAATTTCGGCGGTCTCCAGATCCCGGATCTCCCCGACCATTACCACATCCGGATCTTGGCGGAGTATCGCGCGCAGACCGCGGGCAAAAGTCATGTCCACCTTGGTGTTGACCTGGGTTTGGCCAATGCCTTCCAGCTGATATTCGATGGGATCTTCCACCGTTAGAATATTACGGGTGCTGTCGTTCAATTCGGTCAGCGACGCATAAAGCGTGGTGGTTTTACCGGAGCCCGTTGGCCCGGTGACCAGAATAATGCCGTGGGGCTTGTGGATCAGCTCGCGCATATGCGCATCACAGGTGTCGCCCATACCCAGATGGGATACCTGCAATCGCCCTGCCTGCTTGTCCAGCAGCCGCAGTACAACCCGTTCGCCATTACTGGCGGGCATGGTGGACACCCGCACATCTACATCCCGGCCACCAATGCGCAAGGAAATCCGGCCATCCTGGGGGATCCGTTTTTCAGCGATATCCATCCGCGACATTACCTTGATCCGCGATACCAGCAATGGTGCCAGCTCCCGTTTCGGCGTCAGCACTTCACGGAGCACGCCATCCACCCGCATGCGCACCACCAGGCGACGCTCGAAGGTTTCAATATGAATATCCGACGCATCCTCGCGAATGGCTTCCTGCAGCAAGGCATTGATCAACCGGATAATGGGGGCGTCATCTTCCTGTTCCAGCAGATCGGAGGTTTCCGGCAAGGCATCTGCCAAACTGGCCAGGTCGAGCCCTTCCAGATCATCCGCCGCTTCAGCGGCAGCGCCGCGCTGCTGTTCATAGGTAATCGCCATGGCCGCAGTGAAGGCGGTGTCGTCCATGGGCACCAGACGTGGCAGGCGACCAATGTGGCGCTGCACTTCACCCAACGCGGCTACGGAAACATCCTGCCGGTGGCACAGCTCTTTATGGCCATCGCGCTCACGCAACAGAACCCCAAAACGCCGCGCGAAGCCGTAAGGCAGCAGCGAAGGTGGAAGCTCCATATTGTCCAGCGTCTCCAGGTGCTCAGTCATAGCTCAATATTTTTCCATTAGGTTCTCGACCACATCCCGGGTGATGGGGTTCAACGTCTGAAACTGGAAACCCACCTGATATTCACCAGGCGCATCCAGGGTTTCAGCCCAGACCACCCGGGCATCGAAACTGACCGTATTCACCCCGGCTATCTGGTCGGGAAGCACCATACCCAGCTGCAATTCTTCGCCATGGGGGAGTTCCCGGCGGGAAAACAGCTTGAAGCCGTCCACGCTCAGGTTCATCAAGCGCCCCACGTTACCACCAGTACTGCGATCAAACACTACCATCTCGCGGAACAGTTTCTTGCGCGGGTTTCGACGGTGGTCGCGGGCGCTGTCCTTAACGCCGTTTTCGTCATCGGCAGAACGCAGTACCACCACCACGCCAGTAAAGGTGCCTGAATCATCAGTAATGGCATTGGCGCGCACCGACAGAGCCAGCAACCCATCCTGGTCTGCCGTGTACAAGCTGTGTTCGTTTTTCCAGCTTTCGCCCTGTATACAGGCACTGCGCAGTGGAGAGTCATCCCAGCTCCAGCGGAGCTTGCCGGCATCATCGTTGAAGAGCATGTCAGCGAGATCACGGCCCACCAGCGCATCACGGCTCTGGCGCAACAGGGCACAGGCGGCCTCGTTACAAAAGGTGACCCTGCCTTCGGCATTGGCGCCAATCAGGGCTTCGCCCAAGGCATGCAACAACCGTTCGTTTTCATCCTTGAGCCGTTTCATTTGCACCACGGCCTTCTGCAATTTCCGCCGCTGACGATCCAGCTCCAGGAAAACGCTGACCTTGGCTTCCAGTATTTTCTGGTCGATGGGTTTAAAAAGGTAATCCACAGCGCCACATTCGTAGCCCTTGAAGACGTACTTCTGCTCTTTGGAAATCGCCGTGACGAAAATAATTGGGATATGGCGCGTTTTCTTGTTCTTGCGCATGAGTTCAGCCACTTCGAACCCATCCATCTCTGGCATCTGCACATCCAGCAGCACCAGCGCAAAATCATGTTTTAGAGCTAGGGATAACGCCTCATTACCAGATTGAGCCATGACCAGATTGCGGCCGTCGGCATCCAGAATCGCTTCAAGCGCGATCAGGTTTTCCCTGTGATCATCCACAACCAAAATGTTTTGTTTCATAGGCTTACTACCCTGCAACCTGTTCCGCCAAAAAGGGCCCGATTGCCTCAAGATCGAGTACCCTGGAAATCGCACCTGTTGTTATTGCCGCTTCGGGCATTACGGGTGCTTCCGAGCTCACCGGTGATTGGGCGATGGTGACTCCGCCTCTTCGGTGTATATATTCCATGCCTGCCGCGCCGTCTTCATTGGCCCCTGTGAGGATCACTCCCAGCAGGTGGCGGCCATAAACCGCGCCGGCAGAGTAAAACAGTTCGTCTATTGCCGGCCGGGAAAAGAGTACAGGCCTTCCTGTAGAGAAAGCCAGTGTCTGATCCTCTTCCACCAACATATGGTAGCCCGGCGGGGCCACATAAACGTGCCCGTCGAGGATGGGCTCCTTGTCTTCCGGGGCAATCACCGGCAGCGCACAATAGCGGGCCAGCAGCCACGGCATGCGGTTATCCGCGCTGGCATGCTGGTGTTGCACCAGCATGATCGGCAACGGGAAATCCGCAGGAAGCGCTGACAGGATACGCGTATAGGCATTCAGCCCACCCCATGACGCGCCCATTACGATTGCCCTGACTGCTCCCTTGCAAGTGTTCACGATGAGTGGCCGCTGCCCTCCTCGCCCCGGGTCTTGCCAGCTTCATAGGCTGCACGGTGTGCCTGGGCTTCTTTGAGCTTGGCCTGCAGTTCGCGGCGCTGTTTATCCAAACCCAGGAAGAAATCCACTTTGCTCTTGAGGATCAACGGGTCCAGTGGCTTGAAAAGGTAATCCACCGCCCCAGCCTGGTACCCTTTAAAGACGTACTTCTTTTCCTTGCTAATCGCCGTCACGAAGATAATAGGAATGGTCTGGGTGTCCTTGCGCTGACGCATCAGCTCGGCCACTTCAAAACCGTCCATGCCTGGCATCTGCACATCCAGCAGCACCAGGGAAATATCTTCCTTAAGCAGAATTTTCAGCGCCTCCTGGCCGGAGTGGGCTTTCAGGAGGGTGCGGTCCTCACCTTCGAGGACAGCCTCAAGCGACACCAGGTTGGCCGGCTGATCATCCACCAATAGCAGTTTCTGCTCAATCATCGGTTGTCTCTAATCATGCGTGGTGTGGAAACTGTCGCTTGCGAAAAATTCGCAACGACTTGTTGATAACATCGAACGCGTCTTCCTGGCCGCTGAACCGCAGGCTTTCCTTGGTTCCCAGGCACAGGTAGCCGCCCATATCCAGGCTCTCGCTGAACAGCCTGATCACCCGCTCCTGCAGGGGTCGATCAAAGTAGATCAATACATTTCGGCACAGGATAACGTGCATTTCACCAAAAACCTGGTCAGTGGCCAGGTCGTGATCGGCAAAAACGATATTGCGTTTCAGGCGTTGCTCCATGATCACGCTGTCATAACGTGCAGTGAAATAATCAGACAGGGAGTGCTTGCCGCCGGCGCGGCGGTAGTTGTCACCATACTGTTTGACCGCTTCAATGGAGTAAATGCCCTTTTTGGCCGAGGCCAATACATTCTTGTCGATGTCCGTGGCGTAAATCATGGCCCGGTCGTACAACCCTTCTTCTTCCAGCAAAATCGCCATGGAGTAGATTTCTTCGCCGGTCGAACAGCCGGCGTGCCAAATCTTTATGAAGGGGAAGGTCTTCAAAACCGGCACCACTTCTTCGCGAAAGGCACGGTAAAAATCCGGGTCTCGGTACATCTCCGTCACATTCACGGTCAGGTCGTTGAGCAACGTGACGAAAAATGGCCGGTCGCGCAGGACCTTGTCAGTCATTTCCATGATCGATGCAAAGCCTGACATGGTCAGGCGATGCATAATCCGCCGGCGCATCGACGCGCGGCTATAGGACCGAAAGTCGTAGCCGTACATCTGGTAAATCGCCTCCAGCAAGAGCCGAATTTCGATGTCCTCGACACTGACTTCGTCATCGTCGATGGGGTATGTTTCAGCCATAACGCTATTCCGCCACGGTTCTTGTCTTTATAAAGTGACTGCGGGCACGTTTTGCGCCCACTACTTATGCAGCCAGACCCGTAGCAACGAGGTGAGCTTTGCCATATCAATGGGCTTGGAGCAGTAATCATTGGCACCGGCTTCGATACACTTCGCCCGGTCATCCTTCATGGCCTTGGCCGTCAGCGCCAGCATCGGTAGCTTGCTGAAACGGGCCTGTTCACGAATCCGCCCCATGGCTTCGTAGCCATCCATTTCCGGCATCATGATATCCATCAGCACAATATCGATGGACGGGTTGTCATCCAGTGATTCCAGGGCCTCTCGACCATTGTTGGCAATACTGATAGCAAACCCCAACTCTTCCAGCTGAGCTGACAGCGCGTAGATATTGCGCATGTCGTCGTCCACCAGCAGCAATTGCTTGCCTTCAAAAATGTCATCGCGATGCTCAATGGATTCTGCTGTCGGGCGACGATTAGCCGGCAAGGTGGATTCCAGCCAGTGCAGGAACAAGGACGCTTCATTGAGCAGCCGCTCGTGGGAGCGTTCTGTCTTGAGAATGATGCGATCCGCATACTTGCGCAGTTTCGCTTCTTCTTCACGGGTCATGTCCTTGCCGGTATAAACCACCACAGGAACGCTGTCGTAGTCGTCGCTGGCATGGAGTTTCTCCAACAGCTCAAAGCCGCTCATGTCCGGCAGTGTCAAATCCAGAATCATGCAATCGAACACGGTGTTCTGCAGGGCATCCAGCGCTTGCTGACCACTGGTGGCGGCCGTAATCTCCACCCCTTTCTGATCAAACAATTCGCGAATGCTTTCGTGCTGGATTTCGCTGTCTTCCACCACCAGAAGTCGGCGCACATTGGTTTCGATAGCGCCCTCGATTTTGGCAAAAGCAGAAAGGATATCGTCCTGGTTGGCCGGCTTGGTCATAAAGTCCAGCGCACCCAGCTCCAGCGCCTTCTTGCGTTCATCACGCCCGGACAGGAAGTGCACAGGAATATCCTGGGTGCGCGGGTCCGCCTTCAGCTTTTCCATCACTTCCCAGCCATCGATGCCCGGCAGCCCGATATCCAGAATAATGGCACTGGGGCGGTAATGGCTGGCGTATTCCAGCCCATCTTCACCGTCGTGGCAGATATGCCCTTCCAGGCCGTAATCGGAAGCCAGCTCCACCAGCACCCGAGCAAACTCTTCATCGTCCTCAACAATCAGCACGGTCTTCTCGCGGACCACAAAATCGTCGCCCCCGGTATCCAGCGGTGTCATCGACGCCGTATGCGCCTCGGCATTGCTCCCAATACCTTCATCGGCATGGCCGGCAGCGGCATTATTGATTTCCAGCGCATCGGCACTACCGACAGGCAGGTAGAGCATAAAGGTGGAACCCTGCCCCTCGCCCTCGCTATACAGGCCGATCTCCCCACCCAGCAATCGTGCCAGTTCACGGGAAATGGTCAGCCCCAGACCGGTGCCGCCGTATTTGCGACTGGTCGTGCCATCCGCCTGCTGGAAGGCCTCAAAAATCAACTTCTGCTTTTCATCCGCAATCCCGGTACCGGTATCGATCACCGCAAACTTCAGCGTCTGCCCCGGCACCAGGTGGCGGGACGGCAAGGCTTCGGAGGCATCCGGTTGCGTAATGCTCAGAGTCACCGAGCCTTGCTCGGTGAACTTCAGGGCATTGGAAAGCAGGTTCTTAATGATTTGTTCAAGACGCTGACGGTCCGTGTAGAAGTGTTCAGGCAACGTATCGCCAAGCTCGACCTTGAAATCCAGGTTGCGGCTTTCGGCCACGTGGGCGAAGTTGCGACGGAAGTGCTCTACGATTTCCGGCGGAGACAAATCGTCAATGATGACATCCATCTTGCCTTCCTCGATCTTGGAAATATCGAGGATGTCATTAATCAGGCTAAGCAGATCCGCACCGGCGGAGTGGATGACCTGGGCGTGCTCGACTTGCTTCTCTTCCAGGTTGCCGCGTTTGTTCTGCCCCAGGGCATTGGAGAGAATCAGAATCGAGTTGAGCGGCGTGCGTAGTTCATGACTCATGGTGGACAGGAATTCGGACTTGTAGCGGGAAGACATCTCCAACTCGCGAATCTTGTCTTCCAGTTCATGGCGTAGCAGCTCAAGCTCGTCATTCTTCTGGGCCATTTCTGATTTCTGTTCAGTGAGCATGCGCGCCTGGGCTTCAAGCTCTTCATTGGTAACGCGCAATTCTTCCTGTTGGGCCTGCAAGCTTTCTTCCGAAGCTCGCAACGCCTGAGTCTGCGACTCCAGTTCTTCGTTAATGGCTTTCAATTCTTCCTGCTGGTGTTGCAGGCGAGATTCGGACGCAGACAACTCCATGGCCTGCTCTTCCAGATCCTCGTTGGCCTGGGCCATTTCCGTTTTTTGCCGCTCCAGGGCATCGGCCTGGGACTGTGTCTGCTCCAGCATGAGAGCAAGACGGAAACGGCTTTGCGCGCTGTGCAACGACACGGAAATGACGGCCACACATTGCTCCATGAATGCCAAGTCGTCATTGCTGAAGTCGCGGAACGCGCCGATTTCCAGCACCCCTTTCACTTCGTCTTCATGGACAATGGGCATCACCATCACATTGCGCGGCTGGCCGGCTCCGGTGCCGGACGCAATGCTGATGTAATCATCCGGAACCTGCTCCAGCAGGATGCTCTTGCGCTCCAGGGCGCATTGCCCCACCAGGGATTCACCCAGACGGAATTCATTGGCCAGATGTTTGCGCCGCTGCATGGCATAGGAGCTGCTCAGGCTGAGCATCTGCGTATCCGGGTCATAGCTATAAAATGCGCCCACTTGCGCCTCAACAACCGGCACCAGGAAGCTCAGCATGTTGTTGCCCAGCTGCTCGAAGCCCATCTCTCCGCGCATGCGGTTATTCAGTTCGGCCAGATGGTTCTTCACCGTTTCCTGCCGACGATCTTCCGTATGGCGAGCCACCAGGGCATCGCGCATCTTACGAATGGCATGCAACAGGTGGCCGGTCTCATCCCGACCCCCTTTCTCAATACGGGTATCCCACTTGCCATTGGCAATATTGTCTGCCGCGTCCACAGCTCCTTCCAGCGGCAGCGTAATGGCCCGGGTAACACGTAAAGCGATCAGCGCCAACAAGGTAAAGGCGACCAGCCCCAGGAACAGCCCGATTTTTTGTGTGCCAAGATTGTCCGCACGGCTATTGTTGAGAGTCTCGCGGAACGCTTCATAGCGCTGTTTCTCGAACGCTTTCTGATTGCTCTCGTAGGTATCCTGCAGCTCTCTCACATCTGCAATACGCTGGTACAGGTCCTCCGAGGTGCCGTTATTGGTAATTAGATTACGGGCCAGTGCGGTGGCTCCGTTGATATACGCGGTAAAATTGCGGCGTAATTCTTCCACGCCAGCAGAAAGTGTTGGGTCGGTGCGGCGAATGTCCGCCAGCCGTTGCTCGAAGGCCGACGCCCTGGACTGCGCTTCTTCAAGCAAATCCGGGTCAGCTTGGGTAATCGCCGCGATGTAGGACTCGCTGATGGCGATAAAATCCACATTGTTGGCGTTGATCAATTCCAGAACAGGAAAGTCCTGGCTCTCAATCCGTTTGAGATGATCGATATTGGTTTCGGCAATATAGAAGCTGTAGGCCGCATAGACCACAAACAGCACAATCCCCAGCCCGGCTACAGACAAAATCTTAAGCCGCACGGACAGGTTCTGGAACCAGTTCATTCAGATAGCCCTCATGCCTTTTCCGGCTTGTTGTTATCCAGGCCCACTACGGGGCTAAGACTAAAGTGTGAGGCTACCAGAAATTGACAGAAAGCGGCAATAAATCACATGAATACCGCAGGCTAGAAAGTTGATTTTTCAGGGATAAAATCAGACCAACCGACAAAGAAAAAGCAATAAAATGCAGTGGTCGAACACAAATCGCATGTCGTTCAATGACTTGAGGTAGGTAGCACAGCGGGTAATAAATCCGAATCAGGCAGTTTGGCTGTGGCTGAGCCACACAACAAAAGAGAAGGAGAAATTGGTGCGGGTAGCCGGACTTGAACCGGCATGACCTAATGGCCGACAGATTTTAAGTCTGTTGTGTCTACCAATTTCACCATACCCGCAGGAAGATCATCGTACGTGTTATGCGTGGAATAAAACTGAGATGGGCTAAGCGGCTGTTTTACTTATCTTTCTATCGAGATGATGACACATGATTGTGCCTGTCACCTCATCGACCGTATGGGTCGGTAATTGGAGGCGCGGGTCGGAATCGAACCGGCGTTAACGGAGTTGCAGTCCGCTGCATGACCACTCTGCCACCGCGCCATTTAACTATATTACCAAGAAAAAACCTCGGCATAACCGAGGCTTTCAAAATCTTGGAGCGGGAAACGAGATTCGAACTCGCGACCCCAACCTTGGCAAGGTTGTGCTCTACCAGCTGAGCTATTCCCGCTTTTTTCTGCAACGCAGACATGCTGCGTTGCGGGAAAGAATTCTACTCATCACCCCTCGGGTGTCAACCCGACACCGGGTGTTTTTTCTGACTTTTCAGGACTTTGACTGACTTTTGAGCAATTGCGGCGCTGCAGCACGAAGATACGAGCCCATGGACCACAGAGTGAATGCCGTAGCCAGGTACAGCAAACCATAGCTGAGCCACAGCCACGGATTCATAATGATGTCGCCGTCCGCTGTAAAGGTCGGTTTTTGCGCCAACAGCAAGGTAATCGCCGTCATCTGGGTCACGGTCTTGATCTTGCCCAGCTGGCTTACCGCCACTTTCGCTCGCTGGCCGAGTTCCGCCATCCATTCGCGCAATGCCGAGACCGTAATCTCCCGTGACACAATCACCATGGCCGGCACCGCCAACCAGGCAGTGGCGTGAATCTGCACCAGCATCACCAGCGCTACACCCACAATCAGCTTGTCTGCCACCGGATCCAGGAAGGCGCCAAAAGGGCTGGTTTGATTGAGCTTGCGCGCCAGATAACCATCCAGCCAGTCAGTGATGCCCGCGGCCAGAAATAACAAGGCGGCACACACATCACTCCAGTGAAACGGCAGGTAGAACACCAGCACCAGCACGGGAATTGCCAGCACCCGAATCAGGGTGAGGATGTTCGGCAAATTCAGGATGGGGTGCACTTTCTGCATAGGAGGGAACTACCGGCCATGAAAATAAGCCACCAGTATAGCGGAAAGCGAGCGGCGACTCATTTCTGATTTTAGATCAAAAACTGAACGCCCTATCGATGAAACCAGTCGTACAGCGTCTGCGCCATCTGATCATTGATTCCCGGCACCCGGGCCAGCTCGCTGGCTGAGGCATTGCGCATCTGCTTCAGCCCACCAAAGTGAGTCAACAACGCCTTGCGTCGCTTAGGTCCAATACCGGGAATCTCATCCAGTGTGGACTGTTTGCGGGCCTTGCCACGCCGGGCTCGATGCCCAGTCAGGGCAAACCGGTGCGCCTCATCGCGAACCTGTTGCAACAGATGCAACGCAGAGTCCGCCGGACCCGGAATCATTTCCTTCCCGCAAGGCAGATAGAGCGCTTCAAACCCAGGCCGGCGGCTGGGGCCCTTGCCGATCCCCATTACTCGCACCGTGGTTTGCAAGTCCAGCTCCTGAATGACCTTCCAGCCGCGCTGCATCTGCCCTTTACCGCCATCAATAAGCAAAAGATCGGGCAGCCTGCCCTCTTCTTTTAATACGCGCTGATAGCGGCGCCGGATTGCTTCTTCCAGCGCTTCATAATCATCCCCGGCCGCCGCAGGATTCACATTGAAATGCCGGTATTCCTGTTTGCGAGCACCTTGCTGGTCAAACACGACACAAGAAGCCACCGCTTTTTCGCCTTGCGTATGGCTGATATCAAAACACTCTATACGCCGTACCGGTTCACGGCTTTCCAGCAGCGTTTCCAGTGCCAGAAAGCGAGCCTCCATATGCTCGCGTGCAGCTAACTCCGAGGCCATGGACTGTTGGGCATTGGTCTGTGCCATGGTGATCCAGGCAGCACGATCACTGCGCACGCGCCAAGCTAGCCGAACTTTCTTGCCCCACTGAGTTTCCAGTGCCTGCTGCAGCGCATTCGCGCCCGGAATATCCATGCTCAGCAATATTTCCTGCGGCTTAACCGGATCCTCCCGATCACCCAGGTAATACTGGGAGAGAAAAGCCTCCAGGATTTCGCTGCGATCTTCCTCGCCTCGAGTGTCCGGTCGGAAGGTACGGTGCCCCAGAATGCGGCCATCACGAATCATTAGCACCTCGATCACCGCCAGGCCATGGCGAGTTTCAATGGCGACCACATCCAGGTCGCCCTGCCCCGTTTCCGCGTACTGCTTTTGCTGCACAGATTGAATAGCGCCCAGCTGGTCCCGCAGTATCGCGGCTTTTTCAAATTCCAGCGCCAGCGAGGCTGCCTCCATATCCACACTGAGTTGCTCAACCACTTCCCGACTGCGTCCATCCAGAAAGTCCGCTGCCATCTTCACCTGGCGCGCATAATGTTCTTCGCTCACCAACCCCACGCACGGTGCCGTACACCGATTGATCTGGTGCTGGAGACACGGGCGGGTGCGATTACGGAAATAGCTATCGCTGCAATTACGGACCTGGAACACTTTTTCGATCAACGACAGGGCTTCGCGCACCGCGCCGCCACTGGGATACGGGCCAAAGTACTGGCTCCCAGCCCGACGCGTGCCGCGATGAAAGGTGACGCGGGGGAAACGGTCGGAGCGGGTAATACGAATGTACGGGTAGGATTTGTCGTCGCGCAGAAGGATATTGTAAGGCGGTTTCAATTCCTTGATCAGTGACTGCTCCAGTAGCAGTGCCTCCGCTTCACTGCCGGTCACCGTCGTCTGGATATCGCGAATTTTCCCGACCAGTGCCCGGGTTTTCACGCTCGACACATTTTTCTGGAAATAACTGTTAAGGCGCGCCTGAAGGTTGCGCGCCTTGCCCACATACAAAACATCACCGCCGGCGTCCAGCATGCGATAGACACCGGGTTTGCGGGCACAGTGGTCAAGGAAATGCTTAGCGTCGAAATCGGGCAAGGAGGACATCTCAAAACAGGTTGGCAAACAGAAAGTGTATCAGCCCTGCCTAGATGATTTCCCCCTGTGACGAACCGATAATCAGGGAGCTGTATTTTCTACCGCATCAAGCATGCCGTGGCGCACGGCCAGTAACGCCATTTCCACATCGCTGGTCACGCCCAGCTTGTCAAAAATGCGGTACCGGTAGGTATTCACCGTTTTCGGTGACAGGCAAAGCTTGTCCGCCACATCCTGCACCTTGTGGCAGTTCACGATCATCATCATTATCTGCAGTTCGCGCTCGGACAACATATCCAGCAGCGAGCCTTCGTCACCGGTATAGGGCTTGAGCGCCATGGCCTGAGCAATTTCCGGGCTGATATAACGCTGCCCAGTGGCCACTACCTTTATAGCCCGGACCATTTCTTCCAGGTCGGCACCCTTGGTCATGTAACCGGCGGCACCGGCTTTCATCAGGCGGGAGGGAAACGGCTCTTCTTCACACATGGTGACAGCGATAACGCGGATACCCTCATCAACGCGCAACAATTTACGGGTAGCTTCCAGGCCGCCGATTCCCGGCATTTTCAGATCCATCAACACCACTTCCGGTGTCAACTCTCTGGCCATTTGCACGGCCATCTCACCTGAATTTGCCTCGCCGACAACCCGCAAACCATCCACTTCGTCCAGCATGCGAGCAATGCCGGTACGGACCAGATCATGGTCATCCACTACCAATACTTTGATCATTGACTGCTTCCCCCGGGTAGTTCCTTTACCCGTTAGTGTTCTGTTTTTGTTGGCTTGTAAACATAATGGTACCGCTTGTACACAGGCATGCATAGGACACCGTTATCAGACGACGCACTCTCACAAACCCTGAGACGATTGATACCACAGACATTAGCCATTAGTCGCGTTGACCGCATAGTCAAAAAGACCAAACATAGGGCAACATTGGTAATGTCCAGTTGGCCACCGGTCAACGCTGACGACAACAGCGTAAACAATGACAAAAGGCAACCCATGAGCGCAATCATTTTGCTCCTGCTGGGGCTAGGTGGCATGGCCGCCGGCTATTTCGTCTACTCCCGTTTTATTGCATCGCGCATCTATAAACTGGATCCGAATTTCCGCACCCCTGCCCACGAATATGAAGACGGCGTGGATTTCGTGCCCACCAACCGGTATGTGCTATGGGGTCACCACTTTACTTCCGTGGCCGGCGCAGCCCCTATCGTCGGCCCTGCCATTGCCGTTATCTGGGGCTGGCTACCTGCTTTCCTCTGGGTCGTATTTGGCACAATTTTCTTTGCCGGAGTGCATGACAGTGGCGCCCTGTGGGCCAGTGTCCGCAACCGGGCAAAATCAGTCGGCGCACTCACCGGCGAGGTGGTCGGCCGCCGCGCTCGCACCGTCTTCATGATTGTCATTTTCCTGGTGCTACTGATGGTGAACGCCGTGTTTGGCGTGGTGATCGCCAAACTGCTGATCAATAACCCCGGCGCAGTCGTCCCGGTGTGGGGCGCCATCGCCGTGGCATTGGTGATCGGCCAGCTAATATACCGCCGGATGATCGGCCTTGGGCTGGTCTCTGTCATCGGCGTTGCTGCCCTGTATAGCTTGATTTACGTGGGCCCCATGGTTCCCGTTACGCTGCCCGATCAGGTTATGGGCCTGTCGGCCAGTGCCAGCTGGATTTTACTGCTATTTGCGTATGCGGCCGTAGCATCGCTGCTACCCGTCTGGATGCTTCTGCAGCCTCGCGACTACATCAACGGCCTGCAGTTGTTCGTCGGCCTGATCCTGCTTTATGGCGCTGTGCTGCTGGGCAATCCCCAGGTTGTCGCGCCGATGATCAACAGTGACGTTCCTGCCGGCACGCCCTCGTTACTGCCGCTGCTGTTCGTAACCATCGCTTGCGGTGCCATCTCCGGCTTTCATGGCCTGGTCGCATCCGGCACCAGCTCCAAACAGCTGGACAAGGAAACGGATGCCCGCTTCGTGGGATATTTTGGCGCCGTGGGTGAAGGCGCGTTGGCGCTGGCGGCCATCATTGCCGCCACGGCTGGCTTTGCCACCCTCGCTGACTGGCAGGCAGTCTATACGGCCTTTGGTCAAGGCAGCCTGACTGCCTTCGTGGATGGTGGCGCCAATATTCTTGCCAATGGCATGGGAATGGACGTTGGCGTTGCAGCCACACTACTCACCGTCATGGCGGCGCTGTTTGCCGGCACCACCATGGACACCGGCCTGCGATTGCAGCGCTATATTTTCCAGGAATGGGGTGAAATTTATCAGCAAAAATGGATGACTCGCCCCCTGCCGGCCACACTGCTGGCGGTGGTCAGCTGTCTGCTGCTTGCATTCGGGGCAGGCGGCGCCGATGGCGCTGGCGGCCTGTTGATCTGGCCGCTGTTCGGCACCACTAATCAGCTGTTGGCCGGGCTAACCCTGCTGGTGATCACCATCATGCTGGTGAAGCGTGGCCGCCCGGCTATTTACACCCTGGCACCGCTGGTTTTCCTGTTGGTGATGACCCTTTTTGCCCTGCTGATCCAGCTTAAAAGCTTCTACGAGAAGGAAGACTGGTTCCTGCTGGGGCTGGACCTTGTCGTGCTGGTTGCTGCTCTACTGGTCACACTGGAATGCACCGCCGCCCTGAAACGCGCCTTCAAGGCGCCGCCGGAGCCCAATTAATGGCAGAGCGAGGACGATCAACGCCAAGACAATGGTTCAAGCGCATGGGTGAATTGGGGGCGCAGTATTACAACGCGCCCTATCGCGCCGCCATAGCTCGCGCCAAACGTGACGAGGAAGACCTGTTTATGCTGCTGGTGTTCTCAGAAATGATGGGCGTGCCCAACCCGGCCGCCTGGAATACCCTGGAGCTACAACCGTTGCTAATGGACCGTTTTCATGACTGGCACACCCGCATGGGTATGGAGCGCTCACCGCTGGATCACTTTCGCTGCTGCTAATGACAGACACCCCTGTACAACATCACCTTGATCTGGATGCCCTGCTCGCCTCCCGCACTCTGCTCATGGTGGGTGGCAAGGGCGGCGTGGGCAAAACCACCACCGCCTCCGCACTGGCCGTCCGCGCCGCCTCGCAAGGTCGTAAGGTGCTGCTGGTCTCCACCGACCCGGCCCACAGTCTGGCTGACGCCTTTAATCACCCCATCGGCAACCGCCCCACCTGCCTGGCACCCAGTCTGACCGCCCTGGAGCTGGACCCGGATGACGAGGTCGACGCTTACCTGGATCGGGTCAGCGCCCAGATGCGCCGGTTTGCCACCCCGGACCAGTTCCGGGAACTGGATAAGCAACTGCGCCTCAGTCGTCAATCCCCCGGCGCGCAGGAAGCGGCCTTGCTGGAACGCATCTCCCGGTTAATTGATGTGGACAGCCGCGACTATGACTTATTGATCTTTGACACCGCCCCCACCGGCCACACCCTGAGATTGTTAAGCCTGCCAGAAGTCATGGCGGCCTGGACCCAAGGTCTGCTGCGCCATAGCGATAAAGCCCGCAAGCTGGGACAGGTGCTGGGCCATCTGACACCGGACAAGAGCGTCGACAGCCCCTTGCAGGCCCCCACCGAGCACGCCACCGCCGGCCTGGACCCACGCAGCCAGGAGGTGGCGGATACCTTGATGGCCCGCCAGCGTTTATTCCACCGCGCACGCCGCAAACTGTCCGATGCCACCAATACCGCCTTTGTTTTTGTACTGACCCCCGAACGACTGCCCATTCTGGAAACTCAGCGCGCCGTTGCCTCACTCACAGAACATGGCATCCCCGTGGCCGGCGCCGTGGTTAACCGGGTACTACCGGATGCCACAGACAGCGCTTTTTTCGCTGCCCGCCACGCGCGCCAGCAACGTCATATGGAAGAACTGGCACACGCCTTGGGCGCGCTGCCTCGCAAGGACTTGCCACTACAGGAAGATGACATTCAAGGACTGGAGGCAATTCGGGCATTTGCTGGATTGCTTGGCAATGCGCCACACGCCACACGCTTGTAGCGTACTGCGTGTACCACGTTGCGGCCTCACAGAAAGCGGCACAAAAAAAAGCCCGCACTTTTTAAGTGCGGGCTTTTTTGTTTGGCGGAGGGGGTGGGATTTGAACCCACGGACGGTCTCCCGTCGCCGGTTTTCAAGACCGGTGCATTCGGCCACTCTGCCACCCCTCCAAGGTGGCAGCAATAATACATGAGCAATAAGGCCAGTCAACGTCGAAGCCACAATAGCGTGCACGACTGGTTGAGTTTTGATCGCTCAGCCACATTCCCCCACTCAATCGGAATAACGGCGAAAGATGCGCTGTTTAGCACGCTCGTATTGCGCCTGACTGATAATTCGCTCAGTCACCAACCGGCGATGCTCTGCCATTTCTGCCGCCAGCCGCTCTTTCCTGTCGGGTAAAAGGTCCCAGGCCCGTTCACCTCGCAGCTGCAACGCGCTAATTACCTTGCCAAGGCGCTTGCTGTCACTGCGCTGCTCAAACAAGTCAAACATCACCACCCGGCCATTGCGGGTATAGAACAGCAAGCGTCTAGATGAGCCTCGCAGGCAGATGCCACCGCCCAACAACGCAACCCCCAGCGCCGCCAGGGCGGGAACGGGCTGTCCCACCACGAAAAACAGCACGGCAACGGTCAACGCCAACAGCGCGACACTCAAGGACCGCCAGGCAATTTCTCGATAATGGCTTGGGGAACCTGCCAGAAACGCCAGATTAATAATCCGTGTCACCTCGCGCCGGCCACGCTGTTCCACCCATTCCAGGTAGCGCCCATTGAACAGGATGATCCGACGATGTCGCCCCAGCAGCCGGTTTTTCTGTTCAAAAATCAACTCATGGCGACGCGACGCCAACCCTGGCACCTGCAGCAAATCATCGTACAGCGAATGCCGGCCCTGTACTGCTGCCAGCTCAATCTGCTCACTATCTGTGCCAGCCAGCGATAATGCACCCATAAGACCCCCTTGGTTCAGATTTAGGCATTCCAAGTAAGAAAATAGTATGACGTTAGTGCATCGCCGTCCCACGATAAGCGTCACAAAAGTGCACATCCGCGGTCGCCGGCTACCCACAGAGGATGACAAGCCACTATGTCATGGCGAAAAGCCGGTTTAACGCTTGATTTTGAGGCCCTCGCCCTTATGATCACAGGAACAATTCGCAATAATGAGTGAACGCATGAATAACCCGACGAACCCCTATACCGCCCCCCACCAGCACGGCGCTGCCGTTACTGGGGAGCGCGCGGCCCAGGTACTGAAAAACACCTACATGCTGCTGGGGCTGTCACTTGTTGTGGCCACCGGCGCGTCTTGGTTTGCCATGGCCAGCAATATCGGTTTTATCAACATCTGGCTGACCTTAGGCGTCTACATTGGCCTGCTATTTGCCACCAACGCTCTACGTAATAGTGCTTGGGGTATCCTCGCGGTCTTCGGCCTCACCGGCTGGCTGGGCTTCACCACCGGTCCCATTATCAACATGTATGCCCAAATGCCTGGCGGCATGGAAATTGTGACCACCGCTCTGGCAGGCACTGCCGGTATCTTTGTGACCATGTCGGCCATCTCTTTGGTGACCCGCAAAGACTTCAGCTTCCTTACCAACTTCATCATGATCGGCATCCTGGTGGCGTTTGGGGCAAGCATCGCCAATATCTTCTTCGCCATTCCGGCCCTGAGCCTGGCGGTGTCTGGCGCCTTTGTGCTGCTGTCTTCCCTGCTGATCATGTGGCAGACCAGCGCCATCATTCACGGCGGTGAAACCAACTACATCATGGCGACCGTGACCCTGTTCGTGTCTATCTACAACTTGTTCATGTCCCTGCTGCACCTGTTGACCGCACTCAGCGGCAACGATTGATGCGTTTCTCGCTTTTGGTCAATGCGGCGGCAGATTCTGCCGCCGCATTGACCGCCCTCCACACAGCCCAAGCCCTCCTCAAAAACCCTGATCACCAACTCCATTGTTTGTTTTTTTACCGGGATGCCGTGCATCTGGCGAACCGTCATGCCTGGACCGGTGATGGTAACCAGTCCAGCGCCGCCCAGCAGTGGCAGCACTGGCTTGCCCAGCATGACGTGAATGCGGTGGTCTGTGTGGGCGCCGCCCAGCGCCGGGGTATCGTCGCCACAGAAGCAGCCAACACGCTGGCGGAAGGTTTCTCTCTGGCAGGACTGGGGCAATGGGCAGAGGCGCTCATCAACAGCGACCGGGTGATTCAGTTTGGCTAACCATACTCTCTACATCGCCACCGGGAGCCAACCGCTTTCCAGCCAATTCCAGGAAATGCTGGACATGTTGCTCACTGGTGCGGCGTTCGGGCAGGCTACGACGCTGTGGCTAACCCCCTCCGCACTCGACACCTTACGCCTTTGCCCCAACGAGACCCTGATGCAGCTTGCTGATTTCGGTGTCCGTTGCGTCACGCAAAGCACGGAAAGAGCGGACAACCTAGCGCCAGCCGCAGACTGCCCCGTCGTCGCCACCCCGCTCGGGCCTGATGAGCTGTTATCATTGCGCACCCAATGCGATCAAATACTGGTGTTCTGAATGTTGCACCTGCTTGGCTTTTCCCCTGACGATAACAATACACAGCAGCGCTTTGCCGCGCTCTATGCCCCAGGCGACATTTGTGTCTTCACCGATGCAGGCCTGTTACTTGCATCGCACCTGACACTGAAAGGAGACGGGTACTTGCTCGCGCATACCTCACTGGTATTGCCTGACAGCACCCTCCCGGTAATCGACCACGCTGAACTACTGACACTGGTCGCCGAGCACGGCCCGTGCACCAGCTGGTATTGAATCGACGCCTTCATGCATCACGCTTCACCAGCACGCCTTAAGCCCTATATGAGATGGAATCATGACTGAACACGCTTTTGCGCCATTCGTTCGCACCTTGGGCCGCGGTAAGCGGGCCCGCCGCAGCCTTACCCGCGAGGAAGCCTGCGATGCCATGCAATCCATTCTTGAAGGCAAAGTGGAAGATATTCAGCTTGGCGCCTTTCTTATGCTGTTACGGGTAAAAGAGGAAACCCCCGAGGAGCTGGCGGGCTTTCTGGATGCCTGCCGGCCTGTCTGCCACGACGCGCTTGCACAACTGCCAGACGTGCAACTGGACTGGCCCAGCTATGCGGGCAAGAAGAAACACCATCCCTGGTACTTGTTGGCCTCGGTGTTACTGGCAGCCCATGGCATCCGCACTTTTCTCCATGGTGGCCCGGCACACACACCCAATCGGGTGTATACCGATCAGCTTCTGCCGCAACTGGGCCTGCCCGTTGCACAAACAGTCGCCCAGGCAAATACACATCTTGAGGCGCACGGGCTGGCCTATCTACCGCTAGAACAATTCTGCCCACCGCTGGCACGGATGCTCACGTTGCGCTATTTCCTGGGTTTGCGCTCGCCGATCAACACCCTGGCCCGCAGCCTCAATCCCGCCCAAGCGCCACTCTCCATGCAGAGCGTGTTCCACCCGGCGTACATCGAATTGCATCAAGGGGCCGCCACACTAGCCGGCGATCAGGACCTGCTGCTATTCAAGGGCGAAGGCGGCGAACTGGAAATCCGGCCGGATGCCCGCACCGCCATTCAAGGCATTCGCCATGGCGAGGCACTGCAAAGCGCGGTGATTGATAGCGCCATGCCCCGGCAAACCCCGCCCGGCGACCCCAGTGCAGACACAGTGTTAAAGGTATGGCGCGGCGAAGCCCGTGATGAATATGGTGAACAAGCGGTTATTCATACCGTGGCCGTGGCCCTGTGGGGGCTCGACAAGGCAGACTCACTGGAAAGTGCGCGCAAAAACGCCGCAGCACTGTGGGAAAATCGCGACAAGGCAAGGCTTTAAGGTCCGCTGTCGGATTACGCCTTTCAGGTTAATCTGACCTACAAAACCGTGTTCTGTAGTCGGTCGGGTTAGGCGTAGCCGTAACCCGACCTAGATCTTTTCAGGGTTTGAACCAACCAAACCTGGGATGCAAGCTGACCACGCTGCCAACGATAATCAGTGTGGGCGCGTGGATTTCCCGGCCTTCGATATCGTCCGGCAGCTGATCCAGCGATCCGGTAATGACTTCCTGCAGATTGGTCGTGCCCCGTGACACCAACGCAATCGGTGTATCACCCGCACGGCCATGGGCTATCAACTGGCTGCAGATTTCCCGCAATCCCACCAGCCCCATGTAGAACACCACGGTTTCGTGTTCACCAACCAGATGCTCCCAATCCAGATCCACCGAGCCATCCTTGCGATGCCCGGTCACAAACCGCACGGATTGCGCGTGATCGCGGTGCGTCAGCGGAATCCCGGCATAGGAAGCACAACCACTGGCGGCGGTAATACCCGGCACCACCTGAAAGTCGATCCCTTCTGCCACGATCAAATCAATTTCCTCGCCACCACGGCCGAAAATAAACGGGTCCCCGCCTTTCAGTCGGCACACCTTTTTGCCTTGCTTGGCGTAATGGACCAGCAATTCGTTAATGTTGTCTTGGGGTAGTGCGTGCTTATCGCGGGCCTTGCCCACGTACACCAGTTCCGCGTCCCGGCGAGCCAGATCCACGATGCCCTTGCCTACCAGGCGGTCGTACAGCACCACGTCGGCTTTCTGCAGCAGGCGTAGCGCCCGGAACGTCAGCAAGTCCGGGTCACCGGGGCCTGCCCCTACCAAATACACTTCACCCCGGCTCAGGGCCGCCGCATCGGCAGATTCAATGGCGGCGGCCAGCATAGCCTCGGCTTCACTGTCTTTACCGGCCAGTACCTTTTCTACCACCGGGCTATCCAGTGTCTGCTCCCAGAACAGACGCCGTGCGCCGATGTTATCGAGCTTGTCTTTAAGGGGCTGACGGAAACGGGCCATCAGGTCTGCCAGGCGCCCCCAGCGAGCAGGCAAGGACGATTCCAGCTGGGCGCGTAGCTTACGCGCCAGCACTGGAGAAGCACCGGAGGAGCTGATACTGATCAGCACCGGGGAACGATCCACGATGGCGGGAAAAATGAAATCGCCCAGGGATGGGTCATCCACCACATTCACCGGCAAGCCGCGTTGCTGGGCCTGGCTGGCAATCCCGGCATTGGTGTTGCGATCGTCCGTGGCACAAATGACCAGCGCCACCCCATCCAGATCGGCGCTCGCAAACGCACGATCCACACAGGCGCCACCGCTTTGCGCCACAATATCGCGCAATTCATCGCACACTTGCGGGGCAACCACATTCAATACCGCACCCGAACGGTGCAGAAGGCGCCCTTTACGCAGCGCCACTTCGCCGCCGCCGGCCAACAGAGCTACCTTGCCCTGCAAGCGCCAGCTGATCGGTAAAAACTCCATGCTTGCTCCCAGTAAATGCCGGATGCCGGATGCATGACGCCTAACGCAAACGGCAGGAACCCTGCATTACTACGGGCTTGCCGACATCTGCGCCAGAACAGCCTTACTTCAGGCGTTCCAGGCCTCTCATGTAGGGGCGTAATGCCTCGGGCACGGTCACGGAACCATCTTCGTTTTGATAGTTCTCCAGAATGGCCACCAGCGTACGCCCTACTGCCAGGGCAGACCCATTCAAAGTGTGTACCAATTCTGGCTTGCCGGTTTCCGGGTTGCGCCAGCGAGCCTGCATGCGACGTGACTGGTAGTCCTGGAAGTTGGAGCAGGACGAGATTTCCCGGTAGCACTGCTGGCTGGGGAGCCAGACTTCGATGTCATAGGTTTTAGACGAGGAAAAGCCCAGATCCCCACCACACAGGATCACTACCCGGTAAGGCAAATCCAGTTTCTGCAAAACGGCTTCGGCATGCCCGGTGAGCGCCTCAAGCGCGGCATCGGATTCCTCCGGACGTACCATCTGCACCAGCTCGACCTTTTCAAACTGATGCTGGCGGATCATGCCACGAGTGTCCCTGCCGTGACTGCCTGCCTCTGAACGGAAGCATGGCGTATGGCAGGTGTAACGGCGCGGCATGGTATCCGCGTCCAGGATCTCGTCGGCGGCCAAATTGGTGACTGGCACTTCCGCGGTGGGGATCAAGTACAGCTCGCGCTCCCCTTCCATCTTGAAAAGGTCTTCCGCGAATTTAGGCAGTTGGCCGGTGCCGCGCAGCGCTTCAGGCCCCACCAGGAAGGGCACATACACTTCCTGATAGCCGTGCTCATCGCTGTGCATATCCAGCATGAAATCGATCAGCGCTCGGTGCATGCGCGCCAACCCGCCGCTCATTACCGCAAAGCGTGCGCCAGAAAGTTTGGCCGCGCGCTCAAAGTCCAGCCCGCCATCCAGCGCCTCACCGACATCCACGTGATCTTTGGGCTCAAACGGCAGCGTTTTCGGTGTGCCCCACTGGCGCACTTCCACATTGTCTTCTTCGTCGTTGCCCGCCGGCACCGCGTCTTGCGGCACATTGGGAATGCCCATCAGAAAGTCACGAATGTCTTCCTGAATCGCCTTGGCGCTAGCCACTTCCCGATCCAGTTCTGCATCAATGGTTTGCAGGGTGTCAGCTACCTGTGCCTTCGCGTCTTCTACCGCCATGCCGGACTTGATCAGTTCGCCCACCTGCTTGGAGGCTTTCTTGCGATCGGCCTGCAACTCCTGGGAACGGATGTCTGCTTGCTTGCGCTTGGCATCCAGGGACGCAAACGCTTCAAGATCCAAGGTGTAACCGCGTTTGCTCAGCGCCGTTTTGATCGCTTCACCGTCCTGCCGCAGGGCACGAATATCCAGCATGTTTCTTTTACTCCAAAATCAGAAAGGCGAGCTACAAGCTGCAAGCCTCAAGCTTCAACGCGGCAAGAATTGTCGTTACGTGAATGCCTACTCCGCGATTTGAGCGCGGGAAAAAGCGTTCGACACCATCCAACTCCTTCACCGTGTTGTGGCTTGAGGCTTGTCGCTTGCTGCTCCCACATTATTCAAAAATCAGTCGTCCCAGTGCCAATCCCGCTATACCCAGCAGCAAGCAGACCGACACCGACGCCATCGCATAACCGGCGGCCAGCGAAAAGGCTTTGGCTTCCACCATCCGCACCAACTCAAACGAAAAGGTGGAAAAGGTAGTCAGGGCACCGAGCGTGCCGGTCATCAATGCCAACCGCCATACATCTCCCACCGGCAAGCTGGCCAGCATGATCGCCAGCAGGCCGAACAGAAAGCTGCCCACCAGATTCACACCGAATGTGGCCCAGGGCCAGGCAGGCATGGTTGGCACCCCAACCCACAGGGTGGTGCCAAAACGCAGACACGCGCCGATAGCTCCGCCGCAGGCCACCGCAATCCACGGCAGCATGCCTCCTTCAGTGATCGCTGATAGCGACATTATTTCCCCTTCCCGTAACGGGTCCAGTCGCTGCTGGCGTTCAGCCCACGCAAACGGGCCAACTTTTCCCCTACCTTGATTTCAAGCCCGCGATTTACCGGCTCATAAAGCCGGGTATGTTGCAGGCTCACCGGAAAGTAATTCTCCCCGGCCACAAAGGCCTCGGGAAAATCATGGGCATAATGATACTCGGCACCAAAGCCTTCGTCTTTCATAAGCTGGGTTGGCGCATTGCGCAAATGCAATGGCACTTCATCGGTAGGCTGCTGGCGAACCAGAGCGCACGCCTGATTATAGGCGTTGTAGACGGCATTGCTTTTCGGCGCAACGGCCAAGTAGGCAATGGCTTGGGCGATGGCCAACTCTCCTTCCGGGCTCCCCAGTCGCTCCTGCACATCCCAAGCCTGCAGGCACAGGGTCAATGCCCGCGGGTCCGCATTACCGATATCTTCACTGGCCATGCGAACCACGCGGCGGGCAATGTACAGCGGGTCACACCCACCGTCCAGCATGCGCGCAAACCAGTACAGGGCGGCATCCGGGTCGGAGCCACGCACGGATTTATGCATGGCACTGATCTGGTCGTAGAACAGGTCGCCGCCCTTGTCGAAACGACGTACTGCATCGCGCAGTACCTCGCGCATCAGCTCCGCATCGATTTGCGGTGTCTCCATGTCGGCAAGGTCCGCCGCCACTTCGAGCATATTCAATAACCGCCGGGCATCGCCGTCGGCGTAGTTGAGCAGCAGCTCCTGCGCCTCGGCATCCAACTGCATGCCGTTAAGACTCGGATCCTGCAGAGCTCGCTCCAGCAAACCGGTCAGGTCATCCGGGGCCAGCGCCCGCAACCGGTACACCCGGGCCCGCGACAACAGCGCGTTGTTTAGCTCGAACGAAGGGTTTTCGGTGGTGGCGCCAATAAAGGTGATGGTGCCTTCTTCAACATGAGGAAGAAACGCATCTTGCTGGGCCTTGTTGAAGCGGTGCACCTCGTCCACAAACAGGACAGTGCGGCGCCCCTGCCCCAGCCGAATCTGGGCCTGCTCAACCGCAGCGCGGATATCTTTTACACCTGACAGCACAGCAGATAGCGTAATGAACGCGGCATCCACGGTTTGCGCCATGATCAACGCCAGGGTGGTTTTGCCGGTACCCGGCGGGCCCCACAGAATCATGGAATGCAGCTGGCCTCGATCCAGGGCTTGGCGCAGCGGCTTGCCCTCGCCAACCAGGTGCTGCTGGCCCACATAGTCATCGAGCTGGGAGGGTCGCAGGCGCGCCGCCAGTGGCTGTGCCTGCTGGGCGGCATCGGCGGCAAAAAGATCGCTCATGGAAAACGCCTACTGGTAACCGGGCAGCGGCCGGGAGAGCCGGCCGTTACCCTCTATTACTGTTGTTGCTGAATGACATCTGTGCCTTCAGGCGGCTCGAAGTGGAACAGGTCGCTGTCGATGCCCCCGTTCAGGCTCAGGCTTTTGAAGTCGATCACCGTCTGCTGGCCCAGCGCGTCCTGCAGGCGCATGGACGCAGGCTCATCACCCTTGAAGGTGACATCCAGCTGATCGAACAGCGGGTCCTGGCCTTTCGGCGTGAGCCGGTAAGTGACTTCAGCACCCTGATTGTCTCGCTCGGAAATGCTGAACGCCTTGGCCACATCCGCAGGCTTGCCACCAAACAACAGAGCCGGTGTCTGGCCCAAATCCTGGCTCAATGGGCGCACTACCACCTGCTCCAGGTCCTTATCATAGACCCAGACGGTTTTACCGTCAGAGGCCGCCATCTGCTCGTAGGGAGATTCAGTGAGCCAGTAAAACTGGTTCCCGCGGGCCACCTGAAAACGACCCGTGGCTTCTTGCATGTGCGTGCCGCCCTGATCCAGCACCACCTGCTCAAACTCTCCTTTCATGGATTTGAGTGTCTGCAAGCGGTCCAGCAGATCATCCGTGGCGCCCGCCCATGCAGTAGACGCAAACAGCACAGCAGGCACCAACGTCAGGCTCAACAGCAACTTCTTCATTCAATCTCCTTATTTGACCGGCGGCGGCGCGATCACTTCGCGCTGGCCATTGTTACCGGCCTCAGTGACTACCCCTGCCATTTCCATAGCTTCCACCAGGCGGGCGGCGCGGTTGTAGCCAATTTTCAGTTTTCGTTGCACGGACGAAATGGACGCCCGTCGGGATTCGGTGACGATCGCTACCGCTTCATCGTAGAGCGGATCGTTTTCATCATCACCGCCGCCAGCCCCTTCCATGCCGGGCATCGGCGCGCTGAGGTCGCTCCCACCATCGAGAATTTCTTCCAGATAGTTTGGCTCGCCGCGTTTACGCCAATCGTCACAAACCCGGTGCACCTCTTCATCTGAGACAAAGGCGCCGTGAACACGTTCCGGAACACTGGTGCCGCCGGGCAAATAAAGCATGTCACCATGGCCCAGCAGCTGTTCAGCCCCGCCCTGATCAAGCACCGTGCGGGAATCGATTTTGGACGACACCTGAAAACCAATACGCGACGGCACGTTGGCCTTGATCAGGCCCGTAATCACATCCACGGACGGACGCTGGGTGGCTAGAATCAGGTGGATACCCGCGGCTCGCGCTTTCTGGGCGATCCGGGCGATCAGCTCTTCCACCTTCTTGCCCACGATCATCATCATGTCGGCAAATTCATCAATGACGATCACAATATAAGGTAGATGCTCAGCCAGCGGCGCCTCTTCCTCCAGGTTCATGGGATCGTCCGGCTTCCACAGAGGGTCCTTAAGGGGCTCACCTTTCTTCTTGGCGTCCTCTACTTTGCGGTTGTAGCCGGAAATGTTACGCACCCCCATGGAGGCCATCAGCCGGTAGCGGCGCTCCATTTCCCCGACCCCCCAGCGCAGCGCACCGGCCGCTTCCTTCATGTCGGTGACCACCGGGGTGAGCAGGTGCGGAATGCCATCGTAAACCGCCAGTTCCAGCATCTTGGGGTCAATCAAAATCAGGCGAACGTCATCCGGGCTGGACTTGAACAGCATGGACAACAGCATGGCGTTCACCCCCACGGATTTACCGGAACCGGTGGTGCCGGCCACCAGCAAGTGGGGCATTTTTGCCAAGTCAGCCATTACCGGGCCACCGGAAATATCCTTGCCCAGGGCCATGGTCAGGGGCGACGGTGCCTGATCAAACATCTGTGTGCCGACCACTTCGGTAAAGCGGATCATTTCCCGTTGCTCGTTGGGGATTTCGATCCCCACGGTGGTCTTGCCGGGAATCACTTCCACTACCCGCACGCTGATCACCGCCAGCGACCGAGCCAGATCCTTGGCCAGGTTGGTGATTTTAGACACCTTAATACCCGCAGCAGGCTGGATCTCGAAGCGAGTAATTACCGGGCCGGGCTGAACCGCGACCACTTCCGCGTCGATATTGAAATCCTTAAGCTTGATTTCCAGCAGTCGTGACATCCCTTCCAGGGCTTCTTCGGAATAACCGCCCTTGGACTCTTCCACCGCATCCAGCAGGCCGACCGGGGGCAACTCACCGGACACTTCCGTGGTAAACAGTTTTTGCTGCTTCTCCTTCTGAACCCGCACGCTTTTTTCCACCGGCTTGGCGGGTTTGGCGATTTTCGGCGGAGTTCGCGTCTCTGCCTTTTTCTTGGCCTCGGTGATTACCTTGGCGCGCTTTTCATGGGCTTCTTTCTTCTGCCGCTGTTCTTCGCGCTGACGTTTGCGCGCTTGCCACCAGGCTGGCACTTTCTCGATGGCTCCAAGCACCAGCGCGCCCAGCCCTTCGGCCAGCGCGATCCAGGACAGATCGGTAAAGATGGTCACACCGATCAGAAACAACGCCACCATCATCAAGGTGCCACCCAGCGGGTTGAACCCCGCCAGGGAGGCATCGCCGACCTCATGGCCGAGAATACCTCCGGCGCCTTCCGGCAACGCATCGCCCACGGTGAAATGCATGTACGACAGCGCCGTGCCCGCCAACATGGTCAGGATAAAACCCACCAACCGCAGGCTGAACAGCGGCCAGCTTCCCGGCAACCCGGCGTGACGCTCACGCAGCACCTTGCCGGCCCAAAAGCCCAGCAACACCGGAAACAGGTAGGCCATATAGCCAAAAAGGCCCAGCAGTAGATCAGCGCTGAACGCTCCCACACGGCCCATGGCATTGCGCACCGCGTCAACATTGCCCACATAAGACCAGCCAGGATCACGGCTATCGAAACTGATTAACGCCAGCAGCAGGTAAAGGGAAAAGGCGATCAGAGCAATGACCATGCCTTCCACCAAACCGCGTTTGAGATGGCGAGAAAACCCGGACTGTCCTTGCCCGGCAATCGTTTTACTCACGCCTTGCCCCTCAATAAAGTCAAACTATTGGATAAAGAATAGCTGATAACGGATTGAAATTATTGCGATTGTAGTCAATCACAGTGAGGGCGGCCAGCTTTGCCCCACCCGGTATGCCCGGGCGCACGGCATTATCGCACAAAATCGCCGGTTTCTGAGGCTCACACCCGCAGCAGTCGCCTCTCCCTATTGCATTGATAGCCCATGATCAGGCTTCACGACGCCCCTATTTTGCGGTAGTTTTCACTGCCTTGAATGTGCAGGCCTTGCCCCCACAACTGGACTCGCAAGAACGGACGCGGCATAACGTGCCCACCCACCTGCCCACCCTATATATTTACTGGAGTAACACATGAGCGACCTGCAGCACCACCGGCTGATTATTCTGGGTTCCGGCCCGGCGGGTTACACTGCGGCCGTCTACGCCGCCCGTGCCAACCTCAAGCCGGTTGTGATCACCGGTATCCAGCCCGGTGGCCAGCTCACCACCACCACCGAAGTGGATAACTGGCCCGGTGATGTGGAGGGTCTGCAGGGGCCGGACCTGATGGTGCGCATGCAGCAGCACGCCGAACGTTTTGACACGGAAATGGTCTACGACCACATCAACGACGTGGATCTGAGCAGCCGGCCGATCACGCTCAAGGGTGACAATGGCACCTACACCTGTGACGCTCTGATTATCGCCACAGGCGCCACCGCCATGTACCTGGGCCTGGAGTCCGAAGAAGCCTTTATGGGCAAAGGCGTATCTGCCTGTGCCACTTGTGACGGCTTTTTCTACAAGGGCCAGAAAGTGGCAGTCATCGGCGGCGGCAACACCGCCGTGGAAGAAGCGCTGTACCTGTCCCACATTGCCGAACACGTTACCTTGGTGCACCGTCGTGACAGCCTGCGCTCGGAGAAAATTCTCCAGGACAAATTGCTCGCCAAGGACAACATTTCTGTTGAATGGGACCACACCCTGGAAGAAGTATTGGGCGACGACAGTGGCGTCACTGGCATGCGCATCAAGTCCACCAAAGGTGAAGGCAGCAAGGATCTGGATCTGCAAGGGGTCTTCATTGCCATCGGTCACAAGCCGAACACGGATATCTTTACCGGTCAGCTGGACATGAAAGACGGCTACATCAAGATCGCCAGCGGCACCGAAGGCAATGCTACCGCCACCAGTGTTGAGGGTGTATTTGCGGCCGGCGACGTGGCCGACCACATCTACCGTCAGGCCGTAACCTCTGCGGGTGCAGGCTGCATGGCGGCGCTGGATGCCGAGCGCTTCCTGGACAGCCTGAACGACTGATAGACCGGAGGGCAACCACATGGTGCCATGGCTGGAAGCTGGGGAGCCTTTCCCCGATACCCGCCTCGCCCTCACCGACCCGGACGGCCTGCTGGCTGCCGGGTCGGATCTTCACCCGCAGACCCTTCTGCGGGCTTATTCCGCTGGCATCTTCCCCTGGTACAACGCAGAAACCCAACCCATCCTGTGGTGGAGCCCGGCGCCCCGCTGTGTGATCTGGCTCGAACAGCTGCATGTCAGCCGCAGCCTGTCCCGTCATCTTCGTCAGGCGGATTTCACCGTCACCTTCGACCGCGACTTTGAAACAGTCATGCGCACCTGCGCCGCCCCGCGCCAAGGCGAACCCGGCACCTGGATCAGTGAGGACGTGATCGAGGCCTATTGCCGACTGCATCAGCTTGGTTACGCTCACAGCGTGGAGATCAGGCAAGACGGCACGCTGGCCGGCGGCCTTTACGGCATTCAACTTGGTCAGATATTTTTCGGCGAATCCATGGCCTCCCCGCAACGCAATGGCTCCAAGGTGGCACTAGTGGCACTGCGTCACTTGGCCCGCGCACTGGATATCCGCTTGCTTGATGCCCAGATCGAGAACCCTCACCTCATGTCGATGGGAGCGCAAATGATCGCTCGCGACACCTTTGAGATCTGCCTTCGGGATTGGATTCCTGCTCAGCCAGCCCCCACACCCTGGCCAGATAGCCAATTTGACTGGGCGACACTGCAAGCCCTGTAAACCGTATGTCAGGCTTTTTAGCACCCCGACGCTAGGCTACACTGGCAGCATGACCGACTTGTCCACGCTGCGCTTTTTCCGCACCCCCGCCCATAGCTGCAGCTACCTGGAAGACCGCCAGGCCTCCACCTTGTTTGTGGACCCCCAGGCACAGCTGTCACCGGAGCTCTATAGCGAATTGAGCCTGCTGGGGTTTCGCCGCAGCGGTGATTATCTGTATCGCCCCCACTGCGACAGCTGCAATGCCTGCATCCCCGCCCGGGTCCGCGTGGACGACTTCCGGCCCCGTCGCCGCCATCGTCGCATCCTCAAGAACAACGTCGACCTGGTCGTGAACCGGGAACCGGCCCGTTTCAGTCGAGAGCTGTACACGCTTTATGCCGCCTACATCAATGATCGCCATGGCGATGGCGACATGTACCCGCCTTCGGAGGAACAGTTCACCAATTTTCTGACCTGCGAATGGGCCGACACCCATTTCTACGGGTTTCGCCTGAAGGGCAAGCTGGTCGCCGTGGCCGTCACCGACCAGCTTGGTGACGGCCTCTCTGCGGTGTACACCTTCTTTGACCCCACGTTGCCCGAACGCAGCCTGGGCGTCATGGCGCTGCTATGGCAGATCGAACAGTGCCAGCGATTGCAGCTTCCCTACCTGTATCTGGGCTACTGGATTCGCCAATGCCAGAAAATGAGCTACAAAAGTCAGTACCAGCCACTGGAAATTCTCGCCAGTGGCAGCTGGAAAGAGCACGTCGAACCCAGTGATTCCGGGGCTTAAGCCTCCGCCTCCACCCTTTTTCCAACTTCTTTTGCAGCCAAGGCTCTTTTCCTGCACAATTGCGCGTCGCTAATAGCCGGTAACCCAAGGTATTTGTTGGATGGCGAAAGAAGAGCAAATCGAACTCGAAGGTGTCATCGTTGATACCCTGCCCAACACGATGTTTCGTGTGAAGCTGGACAACGGTCATGTAATTACGGCCCATATCTCCGGGAAGATGCGTAAGTTCTATATCCGCATCCTCACAGGGGATCGTGTAAAAGTGGAAATGTCTCCCTATGACCTCACCAAGGGACGCATCACTTTCCGGATGAAATAACCCGGAACGGCTCCGGCCGAATACACCAACAAAAAAACCCGGCATTGCCGGGTTTTTTTGTTGTCTTTGCGTTGATGAAACAGCAGAGCATCTTCCGCAAAAGAAAGACGCACCGCTGTCTTTGGTTTACGCGGGTTCCGCTGTGGCCGCTTCCACGGAAAGCACCAAGTCCCCGTCTTTCTCGGTAATATTGACCTGCCCACCGGCACTGGCCAACTCCCCGAACAGCAGTTTCTCCGCCAACGGTTTCTTGATTTTCTCCTGAAGCAGACGCGCCATGGGGCGTGCCCCCATATCCTTGTCGTAACCCTTCTCGGCCAACCAGGTGCGGGCGGCGTCATCCACGTTCAGCACCACGCCGCGCTCATCAAGCTGGGCCTGCAGTTCCACAAGGAACTTGTCGACCACACCCAGAATGACCTTGCTGGTCAATGGCAGGAACTGGATGGTGCCATCCAGACGGTTGCGGAATTCCGGCGTGAATACCTTCTTGAGCATTTCCATGCCATCGGTGCTGTTGTCCTGCTCGGTAAAGCCGATAGAACGCTTGTTCAGCACCTCCGCACCCGCATTGGTGGTCATGATCAGAATCACGTTACGGAAGTCCGCCTTGCGACCGTTGTTGTCGGTCAGCGTGGCATTGTCCATCACCTGCAGCAGGATATTGAACACTTCCGGGTGGGCTTTCTCGATTTCATCCAGCAACAGCACACAGTGCGGCGTCTTGGTGATTGCCTCAGTGAGCAAGCCACCCTGATCAAAGCCCACATAACCGGGAGGTGCGCCAATTAGGCGGCTCACGGTATGCCGCTCCATGTACTCGGACATATCAAAACGCACCAGCTCGACACCCAGCGCACGGGCCAGCTGACGGCTCACTTCGGTTTTACCTACCCCGGTGGGGCCGGCAAACATGAAGCTTCCGATGGGTTTGTGCTCGCCTTTGAGGCCCGCGCGAGACAACTTGATGGCCGCAGAGATGGTGTCGATGGCCTCATCCTGGCCAAACACAGTCATCTTCAGATCGCGCTCCAGATTACGCAGCAACTCCTTGTCGGAGGATGACACCTGCTTGGGAGGAATTCGGGCGATCTTGGCCACCATATCCTCCACATCGGTTTCCTCGATGGTGTGCTTGCGCAGGTCTTCCGGGCGCAGCCGCTGCCAGGCACCCACTTCGTCGATCACATCGATGGCCTTGTCCGGCAGGTAACGGTCATTAATGTACCGGGCACTCAGCTCGGCCGCCGCTTTCAGGGCCGCATCCGTGTAACTCACATCGTGGTGGGCCTCAAAACGGCTTTTCAGCCCCTTGAGGATGCCCACCGTGTCTTCCACGGACGGCTCAACCACATCGATTTTCTGGAAACGGCGCGACAAAGCCCGATCCTTCTCGAACACGCCCCGGTATTCCTGGAACGTAGTCGAGCCCATGCATTTAAGCTCACCGGATGCCAGCAACGGCTTGAGCAGATTGGAGGCATCCATGACACCGCCGGAGGCCGCTCCGGCCCCGATGATGGTGTGAATTTCATCGATAAAGAGGATCGAGTTAGGCTCTTTCTTCAGTTCCGCCAGCAGGGTTTTCAGGCGTTTTTCGAAATCGCCACGGTACTTGGTACCAGCCAGCAGCGCGCCCAGATCCAGCGAATAGACCACCGCGTCCTGCAAGGGTTCTGGTACCTGCTTTTCCACGATCATCCGCGCCAAGCCCTCGGCAATGGCGGTTTTCCCGACACCCGGCTCACCCACCAGCAAAGGGTTGTTCTTGCGGCGACGACAGAGAATCTGCGCCGCCCGCTCAATCTCAAACGCGCGGCCCACCAGCGGGTCAATGCGGTCCTCGCGAGCCATCTCGTTCAGGTTGGTGGCGTAGTTGTCCAGCGCGCTGGCTGGCGCACCTTCTGCTCCCGCCTCCATTTCCTGCTCGGTCTCAATGGAAGGCGCGTCGTCTTCAATCTGAGAAATACCGTGGGCAATGAAGTTGACGATATCCAGGCGATGAATGTCCTGACAGTTAAGGAAATAAACCGCCTGACTCTCCTGTTCGTTAAAGATGGCCACCAGCACGTTCGCCCCGCTGACCTCTTTCTTGCCCGAGGACTGCACACTGAACACAGCACGCTGCAATACCCGCTGAAAGCCTAGTGTCGGCTGGGTATCGCGCTCCGGATCCGTGTCTGGCAAGAGCGGGGTTGAGTCCTCGATAAATTGGGATAACGCATCACGCAATTCATCCAGGTCTGCGGCACAGGCACGCAGGACCTCGACGGCCGCCTCGTTATCCAGCAGCGCCAGCAGCAAATGCTCCACGGTCATAAACTCATGACGGTGGCCACGTGCGTGGCGAAACGCTTCGTTAAGCGTCATTTCCAGTTCTTTGCTGAGCATAAGGCTACCTCACTGCATGGGCCCGCAAGGGCATCAGGCCTGTTCTACCTGACACATCAGCGGATGCTGATTCTCCCGGGCGTATTCCACCACTTGCGTGGCTTTTGTTTCGGCAATGTCTTGGGGGTACACCCCACACACCGCCTTTCCTTCAGTATGCACCGTGAGCATGACCCGTGTGGCCTGCTCCCGGCCCAGATTGAAGAAGTCTTCCAATATCTCTACCACAAAATCCATCGGGGTGTAGTCGTCATTCAACATCAACACCTTATACATGGATGGCGGCTTAAGCTTTGGCTTGGCCTCTTCCACGGCCATGTCACCGTGTCGGTCCGGGTCTGAGGGGGAATCTGCCGGCCCGCCGCGTAGCGTGCCTGTTTCGTCAATCATTACCGGATGCCAATCTTGCTGATGCCAATTCATAAAGCCTCAAAACCGTTGTAACCCTGCTGGCGTCAGCAGGCAATGAAGAAATGATGGGTGGTCAGTGTTTTTTCAATCCCCCCGCTACAAATCAATCCCAATGGATGATTTCACGGGGTTGACACCCTGCTGTGCATGTTTAAAAGTTGCACAATAGACTCAGGCGCCAGTTTACCGCAGCGGGAAGCCAGAGGATAAAAATAAACATATTCGCCATTGGATAGGCAGAGGGAAGGACCATGGCAACGGGACGAGTAAAGTGGTTTAACAACGCCAAGGGCTACGGTTTTATACGCCCGGACGAAGGGGGCGAAGACTTGTTCGTCCACTATTCCTACATTCAAATGGATGGCTACAAAAGCCTGAAAGCCGGACAGCCCGTGGAATACGAGGTGCAACCGGCCAACAAAGGGTTCCATGCCATCAACCTGCGCGCCAACGAAGAAGCCAGTAATGAAGAAGGCGCCGCTGAAGATCAGACGACGCCTTCCTGACCCGCCCTCGCTGCTGGCGGGTCTTCCACGCTAAAACCCTTATCGGTTCAACCGGGCGCCCTCAGGCGCCCATATGCCCCACCACTGCATCTCCGAACTCTGAGCACTTCAGCAACGTCGCATCGGGCATCAGTCGCTCGAAGTCGTAAGTTACTGTCTTCGCCGCGATAGCGCCTTCCACACCATTGATAATCAGGTCGGCCGCATCGTTCCAGCCCATATGACGGAGCATCATTTCCGCGGAGAGAATCAGCGAACCGGGGTTTACCTTATCCTGGCCAGCATACTTGGGCGCGGTGCCGTGAGTGGCCTCGAACAGGGATACGGAGCCGCCGATGTTGGCCCCCGGTGCGATCCCGATGCCCCCGACTTCCGCTGCCAGCGCGTCGGAAATGTAATCACCGTTCAGATTCAGGGTGGCAATCACGCTGTAATCCGCCGGGCGCATCAGAATCTGCTGCAGAAATGCATCTGCAATCACATCCTTAATGATGATTTCCTTGCCGGTATTAGGGTTTTTCATGGTCATCCAAGGCCCACCATCCAGCAATTCAGCACCAAAACGTTCACCGGCAAGCTGGTAACCCCAATCCTTAAAGGCCCCCTCGGTGTACTTCATGATGTTGCCTTTGTGCACCAGGGTGACGGAATCCTTGTCGTTGTCGATGGCATACTGGATCGCCTTGCGAACCAGCCGCTGGGTACCTTCACGGGACACCGGCTTAACGCCAATACCGCAGCCTTCCGGGAACCGGATCTGGGTAACACCCATTTCTTCACGCAGGAAACGAATCAACTTGGTCGCTTCCGGGCTGTCGGCCGCCCATTCAATGCCCGCATAAATATCTTCGGAATTCTCTCGGAAGATAATCATGTCAGTCAGCTCAGGGTGAACCACCGGGCTGGGCACCCCTTCGAAATAGCGCACCGGACGCATGCAGGTGTAAAGGTCCAGCTCCTGACGCAGAGACACGTTAAGGGAGCGGATGCCACCACCCACCGGCGTGGTCAGCGGCCCCTTGATGCCCACGGTGAATTCCCGCAAGGCTTCCAGAGTTTCTTCGGGCAGCCACTCATCGGGCCCATATACGACGGTAGCTTTTTCCCCGGCGAACACTTCCATCCAGGTGATGCCACGCTTGGTGCCGTAGGCTTTCTCCACGGCTGCATTAACCACTTTGATCATCACTGGTGAAATATCGACACCAATGCCATCCCCTTCGATATAAGGAATAATCGGATGATTGGGGACATTCAGGGACAGGTCCGCATTAACTGTGATTTTGTCACCGTCTGCAGGAACCGTGATCTTTTGGTATCCCATCTACACTTCTCCCTCTGAATAAAAGCAAATTCGGCCTCTGCTCGCGAGTATAGCATCGAGCCAAAGGCTGGGTGGAGCACCGGTTTGGCACTTAAGTGATCTGCGACAAGGGGCGTGTCGTAACGGAGGGCGCCCGGCGATTGAGCTCAACAGCGGGCATCAGGGGGATCATTGAAAAGCCTTGCAGGGCAGGCCCCGCAGCACACATCTGCTGTGTTTTGTGGTCAGGCGATTCGCCTGTCGCCACAAAACTCAACAGCTGTACGCTTCTTCAGGTCAGGCAACAGCCTGCTAGAGTTTCTCCAAAATGGCGTTAAAGGTTGCACTGGGACGCATGGCAGCCGAGGCCTTGCTGAAATCCGGGTTATAGTAACCGCCGATATCAGTGGGCGAGCCTTGCACAGCAACCATTTCCTTCACGATTTGCTCTTCGTTTTCGGCCAACGCAGCGGCAATTTCCGTAAACTTGCCTTTCAACTCAGCATCGTCGTCTTGTGCCGCAAGGGCTTGTGCCCAGTACATGGCCACATAAAAATGACTAACCCGGTTATCCGGCTGGCCGACTTTCCGTGACGGTGACTTGTTCTCCTCCAGGTACAGTTCATTAGCCTTGTCCAGCGCGGCCGCAATCACTTTCGCCTTGCTGTTTCCATACTTTTCGCCGAGCTCCTGGATGGAAACCGCCAGTGCCAGAAACTCGCCAAGCGAATCCCAACGCAGGTGATTTTCCTCGAGAAACTGCTGAACATGCTTGGGGGCCGAGCCGCCAGCACCGGTTTCGTAAAGTCCGCCACCGGCCATCAAGGGAACAATGGACAGCATCTTCGCGCTGGTTCCGAGTTCCAGAATCGGGAACAGGTCGGTGAGGTAATCACGCAGCACGTTGCCCGTTACGGAGATGGTGTCTTTGCCGCGGATCATGCGCTCCATGGTATAGCGGATTGCCTGAACCGGAGACATGATGCGGATATCCAGCCCGTCCGTATCGTGCTCCTGAAGGTATTCTTTCACCTTCAGGATCAGCTGTGCATCGTGAGCACGCTCCTTATCCAGCCAGAAAATGGCCGGGGTATCACTCTGCCGGGCACGGACAACGGCCAGCTTCACCCAGTCACGAATAGGCAGGTCTTTCGCCTGGCACATACGCCAGATATCCCCTTTCTCCACATCGTGTGTCAGCAACACCTGGCCATCTTCACGAACGATACGCATGGTGCCATTCCCGCAGGCCTCAAACGTCTTGTCGTGGGAGCCATATTCCTCAGCCTTCTGCGCCATCAAACCAACGTTAGGCACGGAACCACAGGTCACGGGATCAAAGGCGCCGTGGGTTTTGCAGAAGTTGATGACTTCCTGGTAGATGGTGGCGTAGGTACTTTCCGGGATGACCGCCTTGGTGTCCTTGAGCTTGCCATCGGCGCCGTACATTTTGCCGCCCTGACGGATCATCGCCGGCATGGAGGCATCCACGATCACATCAGAGGGCACGTGCAGGTTGGAAATCCCGCGGTCAGAATCAACCATGGCCAGCTCAGGGCGGTGCAGGTAGCAGGCGCGGATGGTTGTCTCAATCTCAAGACGCTGGGAAATCGGCAATTCTTCAATTTTCTGGTAGATGTGACTCAAACCGTTATTCGGGTTAGCGCCAATCGCTTCCAACACATCGCCATGCTTATCAAACAGCTCCTTGTAGAAGCGCCTTACCGCATGACCAAACACAATGGGGTGAGACACCTTCATCATGGTGGCTTTTACGTGCAGGGAAAACAGCATGCCGGTGTTCTTGGCATCTTCAATCTGCTTGTCGAAAAAGTCGCTGAGCGCATTCTGACTCATGTACATGGCATCGATGACTTCGCCATCGAGAAGCGGCAGCTCTGGCTTCTTGACCGTGATATTGCCGTCTACATCTTCAAATTCGATGCGCACTTTGCAGGCCTTCTCGATAGTCGAGGAGGTCTCATGGGAAAAGAAGTCTCCGCCGCGCATGTGTGCAACATGGGTGCGCGAAGCCGGGCTCCAATACCCCATGCTATGCGGGTTTTTGCGCGCATAATTTTTAACCGCAATGGGCGCGCGACGATCAGAGTTACCTTCACGAAGTACCGGATTCACTGCAGAGCCAAGAATCTTGGTGTAACGGGCCAGGATGTCCTCTTCTTCCTCGTTCTGAGGTTCATCAGGGTATTCCGGCACGCTATAACCATGCTCATTCAGTTCAGCGATAGCGGCTCGCAGCTGATGAATGGAAGCACTGATATTGGGAAGCTTGATAATGTTGGCTTCCGGGTCCTGGGTCAGCTCCCCAAGCTCGGCGAGAGTATCATTCACCTTCTGATCGTCAGACAGATGCTCAGGAAAACTGGCGAGGATGCGGGTAGCGAGGGAAATATCGCTACTTTCAACTTCAATGCCGGCGATTGAAGTGAATTTTTCAATAATGGGTAAAAAGGAATAGGTCGCCAGCGCGGGCGCCTCATCGGTCATGGTGTAAATAATTTTAGGCGTGGTCATAGAATTACAAGGTCCCAATTGTATTGGTAGAGCTTTCCGCCTGATATCAGTCGGCTTTTGGCCGTCAGATCAGCGGGCACCCAACAGGAGTGCTCCCTCCGAATAAAACTGTATTCTGCATAGGCTGGCGAGTATAGCACTGACCGTTTAGCCTTGTTAGGACAAGCGGTAGCAACCGCAGACCAACAACAGTCATCGATACTCACCCCATGGCGCAATTGATCTTACTTAACAAACCGTTTCAGGTCCTCTCCCAGTTCAGCGACGACCAGGGCCGGCGAACCCTGCGCGAGTGCGTGCCGGTGCCCGGCGTATACCCGGCCGGTCGACTGGACTGGGATTCTGAAGGCCTGTTGTTGCTGACCGATGACGGCGCCCTTCAGGCACGCATCAGCGATCCACGGTACAAACTTCCCAAAACCTATCTGGTCCAGGTGGAAGGCAAGCCTGGTGAGCAGGAAGTGCAAAAACTGCGCCAAGGCATCACCCTGAAGGACGGCCCCACACGGCCAGCAAAAGTCGAACTGATTGAGTCTCCCACCTTGTGGCCGCGCAATCCGCCTGTCCGTTCGCGTAAAACCGTACCCGATAGCTGGCTCAGGCTCACTATAGACGAAGGTCGAAATCGACAAGTGCGGCGAATGACCGCAGCCATAGGACACCCCACACTGCGACTGGTTCGCTGGCAGATTGGCGAGTGGTGCATTGACGCCTTGGCGCCCGGGGAATGGCGCTCTATGACGGTTCATGCGCCGAAGCCGCCTGCAGCCAGGCAGCGGCGGCCTCGTCATCGCTCTGGCGGGCCTCGACCCAAATCCAGCGGCCGTCGATAAGCTCTTTCTTCCAGAACGGCGCACGGGTTTTCAGCAGATCCATGATAAAGGCACAGGCAGCAAACGCGTCCTGGCGATGCGGGGCGCTGACGGCCACCTGCACGATGTCCTCAGCGACCACCATGGTGCCAACTCTGTGCACCACCCAGGCACCATTGAGGTGCCATTCCCGTCCGGCCTGATCGACAATGGTGCGCAATGCGCCCTCCGTCATGCCGGGGTAGTGCTCCAGATGAAGGGCCTCTACCCTGCCCCGCTCATCACGCACCTGGCCGCAGAACTGCACCATGGCGCCGCTCAGGCCCGCGTCGCGAAGCCAATCAGACGGCTGCGCAGGCACCAGCGCCGTGTCCGTGACGGCCACATGAATCTTCATCCGCCGGTCACCGGGGGAAACAAGGCCACCACATCGCCATCACTGATCACTGCCTGCTCCTGGCTGAGCGCCTCGTTCACCGCCACCATATAACGCGGGGTCGCCTCCAGAGCACGAGCCACCATCTCATTCTCGTCAGCCAGCCAGGACACCAGCATCGCCACCGTACCGACACCGTCCGGCGGGGTTACCGTCAGGCTGTCACTACCCACCCGCTCACGCAAAGCGGCAAAAAAACGTATCTCAATCACCTCAACTCTCCCGACGAAACTGGCCACTGCGGCCACCGGATTTTTCCAGCAGGCACACGTTTTCAATCACCATGCCCCGATCCACCGCCTTGCACATATCATAGAGGGTCAGGCTGGCCACTGATGCGGCGGTCAATGCCTCCATTTCCACGCCTGTAGTGCCTTTGAGCTTGCAGGTTGCCTGGACGCTCAGCACATCCTCCCCCTCCTGCTCGATAGTCACCGTAACCCCGGTCAGCAACAGCGGGTGGCACAGGGGAATCAGATCCCAGGTCTTCTTTGCCGCCTGAATTCCGGCAATCCGGGCGGTGGCGAGCACATCACCCTTGGGGTGTTTGCCTCCCAGTATCATTTGCAGCGTAGCCGGCTGCATACGCACTCGCGCCTGCGCAGTGGCGGTACGTTGAGTGGTGTCTTTGTCGGTCACATCCACCATCTGGGCCCGGCCGCTGTCATCCAGGTGGGTAAATCGTTGATCTGTCATGCTCAGAGGTGTCTCCGCTCTGTTGTCTGTGGCGCCGCTGCGCTACCATTCCCGCCTTTCCAGAATTGAATGAAGCATCGCCATTAAGCCCTCGACGGCAGCTGGTGCTTCCTGTCCGGTAGGATACGCTATGAACAGCTTTGAGCCGCACATTACTGTGGCCTGCGTAGTCGAACAAGACGGCCGCTTCCTGTTTGTCCGTGAAATGAGCAAGGGTGAGGAAGTATTGAACCAGCCCGCGGGCCATGTGGAGTTCGGCGAGAACCTGATGCAGGCCGCCTACCGCGAAACCCTGGAAGAAAGCGCCTGGCAGGTGGAAATCACTGACCTGCTCGGCTGGTATATCTTCCAGCCTCACAAGGGCGCCGGTGTCTATTACCGCACCTGCTTCGTGGCCAGACCGATCAGCCACGACCCCAGACAGAAGCTGGATACCGGCATTCTAGAAGCCGAATGGCTGACCCCGGACGAGTTTCGCGCCCGTCGACACCAGCACCGTAGCGCCCTGGTGGAAAAATGCCTGGAGGATTATCTGTCCGGGCGTCGACTGCCCCTGGACAGCATTTATCAGCACCCCTGGCCTCTGCAGAGAGGATGATTTGTCATGAGTAAGGCCCCAAAAGACACCCATGTGATCGTCGGTATGTCCGGCGGTGTAGACTCCTCCGTGGCAGCGGCCCGCCTGATCGATGCGGGTTATCAGGTCGAAGGCCTGTTCATGAAGAACTGGAACGAGGACGACGGCACCGATTACTGCACCGCCCGGGAAGATTTGCTCGACGCCATGCAGGTGGCCGGCGTGCTGGGCATAGAGCTGCACACCGCCAACTTTGCCGAGCAGTACTGGGATCGCGTATTCGCCCACTTTCTCGCTGAATACAAGGCCGGACGCACCCCCAACCCGGACATCCTCTGCAACAAGGAAATCAAGTTTCAGGCGTTCCTTGATCATGCCATCACTCTTGGCGCCGACTACATCGCCACGGGCCATTACTCTCAGGTCAGCCATGGCGACAAAGCGCAGCTGTTACGCGCAGTCGACACCAACAAGGACCAGACCTATTTCCTGCACGCGGTGGACTACCAGAAATTCGACCGTACTCTGTTCCCGCTGGGCGATCTGGAAAAACCGGAAGTACGCCGCATTGCCGAAGAAAAAGGCTTCGACAACCACAAGAAAAAAGACTCCACCGGCATCTGCTTTATCGGTGAGCGCCGCTTCAAGGACTTCCTTGAGCAGTACCTGCCTGCCCAGCCCGGCACCATTGAAGATGATCAAGGCAATGTTATCGGCAAACACGACGGGCTCATGTACTACACCCTGGGCCAACGCCAGGGGCTGGGCATCGGCGGCCTGGCCAGTGCCAGCGAAGCGCCTTGGTATGTGGCCGGCAAGGACCTGGAGCGCAATGTACTGCTTGCCGTTCAGGGCACCGATCACCCGTTGCTCTATAGTCGTGAACTGACCAGCGCGCCCATGCAGTGGGTTGCCCTGGAAGCACCGACGTTGCCAGCCCAGCTCACCGCCAAGACCCGCTACCGTCAACCCGACCAGGCCTGCACGGTCAGCGATGCCGGGGAAGGCCGGGTTCACGTCATATTTGATGAACCGCAACGCGCCGTCACCCCCGGTCAGTCCGTGGTGTTCTACGATGGCCCGGTCTGCCTGGGCGGCGCTGTTATTGAGGAAACCGCATGAGCGAACGTTTCTCACCGGAACAACAGCAACTGCTGGCGCTGGCCGCCGTGCTAGAAGCCGCCCAGCTGGCTGACGATGTGGCCCAGTGTGGCGACTGTGACCCAAAGGCCTTCGAGGCGCTGATTGCCGGGGTCATGGCGCTGGATGCCGACGATTTCGATAGCATCTATGCCCAACCCGCTCGGCTCCGCGAAGGCGTCAGCCTGCTCAACCGCAGCCTGAACAAGGACTCCGCCGGCGCTAACCTGCGCCCACTGAACTACGGCCTGGCTCTACTCCACCTGGCCGGCAAGTTGCGCAAAAACGACGACACCGTGAGCATTCTACGCAACCGGTTGCTGGCGCTAAGCGGTCAGCAAGCACACTTTGACAAATTCTCTGACGATGCTTTTTGTCACCGGATCGCCGGCATTTATGTGGATACCCTGGGCACCTTTCGCTTCCGCATTCAGGTCAAGGGCGATCCTGCTCACCTACAGGACGATGACAAGGCCGCCCGCATCCGCGCCCTGTTCCTCGCCGGGGTCCGCGCCGCCTTCCTCTGGCACCAGCTGGGCGGGCGTCGCTGGCACCTCCTGTTCCACCGAAAACGCCTTCTCGCCCTTATTGATTCAATTGATATCAATAACTTATAAGCAGTTGTTAAAGCTATAAATAGTTTAGCTTTAACCCCTCGCCAACGGCGGCGCAGTTTACGGAATTTTGCTGTATGATTGCGCCGCCTTTGGAATGTACGTGTACGTACCTATTTGGACGATATTCGGGAGCCTGACATGTCCAGCCTTACCTCTTTGACTGCCATTTCACCGGTAGACGGTCGTTACGCCAGCAAAGTCGATGCACTGCGCAACACCACCAGTGAATACGGCCTGATCCGCTTCCGCGTCCATGTGGAAGTCAGCTGGCTGGAACAGCTGGCCCACGACAAAAGCATCCCGGAAGTCCCTCTAATGAGTGGCCAGGCCGCCTGGAACCTGCGCGGCATTACTCGCGATTTCGAACCTCAGCATGCCGAGCGCATCAAGGCCATCGAAGCCACCACCAATCACGATGTGAAGGCGGTGGAATATTTCATCAAGGAACAGATGGCAGAACATGACGAACTGGCCAACATGAGCGAGTTCGTGCATTTCGCCTGCACCAGCGAGGACATCAATAACCTGTCCTACTCCCTGATGCTGCGCGAAGCGCGGGAAACCCTGCTGCCGAAAATGGACCAGGTAATCAGCGCCATCCGCAAACAGGCCCACGCCCAGGCTGACCAACCGATGCTGTCGCGCACCCATGGTCAGTCCGCCTCCCCCACCACCGTGGGGAAGGAAATGGCCAACGTAGTCGCTCGCCTGCAACGCCAGCGCGACCAGTTCGCCGCCGTGGAATTGCTCGGCAAAATCAATGGCGCCGTGGGGAACTACAATGCCCACCTGTCCGCCTACCCAGACGTGGACTGGGAAGCCTTCGCACGCCGCTTTGTGGAAGGCCTGGGGCTCACCTTCAACCCCTTCACCACCCAGATCGAACCGCACGACTGCATCGCCGAATACTTCCACGCATTGATGCGTTTCAACACCATCCTGCTGGACTTCGATCGTGACGTCTGGGGCTACATTTCCCTGGGCTACTTCAAGCAGCGCACCGTGGAAGGCGAAGTGGGCTCCTCCACCATGCCGCACAAGGTCAACCCCATCGACTTCGAGAACTCCGAAGGCAACCTGGGCTTGGCCAACGCCATCATGGATCATCTGGCCGCCAAACTGCCCATGTCCCGCTGGCAGCGTGACCTGACCGACTCCACCGTATTGCGTAACGTGGGCGTGGGCTTGGCCCACAGCGTCATTGCCTTCGAAGCCAGCCTGAAAGGCATCAGCAAGCTGGAAGTGAACCCGGCGCGCCTCGACGAAGACCTGGATGCGGCCTGGGAAGTACTCGCCGAGCCAATTCAAACCGTCATGCGTCGCTACGGCATCGAAAAGCCCTATGAAAAACTCAAGGCCCTGACCCGCGGCAAGGACGGCATCAATCAGGAGACCCTGACCGCCTTCATCAATGAGCTGGCGATCCCCGATGAAGCCAAGGAAATCCTGCTGGCCATGACCCCGGCCACCTATGTGGGCAATGCCGCCCAGCAAGCCCGCAGCATCTGATGCCCTCAAAGCACCCGCTGCCTACCTTCACGCTGCCGCTCACCCCGGCAGCGTTTTTGCGTGAACATTGGCAGAAAAAGCCCCTGTTCATGCCTAGTGCCGCCCGCGGGCTGGACCAACCCGACGCCAACACTCTGGCGGGGCTAGCCCTTGAAGAGTCCGTGGAAGCGCGCATCATCACCGGGGCCGATAACGGCCCCTGGTCGGTGCTGCAAAGCCCGCTGGACGACAATGTCTTCGAGGCCCTTGGCGAGGAGAACTGGACCCTTTTAGTCCAGTCCGTTGATCACTTCCTAACCGACACTTCACTGCTGCTGGATGATTTTGCCTTCCTGCCCAACTGGCGGGTGGAAGACATCATGATCAGCTACGCCGCTAAAGGCGGCAGTGTCGGCCCGCATTTCGACCGCTATGACGTATTCCTGATTCAGGCCGCGGGCAACCGCCGCTGGCAGCTTGGCGACGTCTGCGACGAAAGCACACCCCGCCAATCCACCGATCAGCTAAAACTGGTGGCCGATATGCCGGTACGCGAAGAATTCGTCGCCGGCCCCGGCGACGTGCTCTACCTACCCCCGGGCGTGGCTCACCACGGCGTCGCCGAAGACAACGATTGTATTACCTGGTCAGTGGGCTTTCGTGCCCCGGATTACCAGATGCTGATGGCCGAGATTGCCGGCGAATGCCTGGCCGAATCCGACAGCCAACTGTTCGCCGACCCGGATCGGGGTGTCACGCCCGACCCCACGGTACTCGCCGACGCCGACCGTCAGCAGCTGATTCGCGGGGCCCTGGACCTGCTCCAACCGGATGCCATCGAACGGGCTGTTTATCGCTGGCTATCCACCCCCCGGCTGGATGGCCTTGAATTTGCGATAGATGATCACCATATTCGCGAACGCGATAGTAACGTGGCCCTGGTTCGTCATGGCAGCGCGCGCCTGCTCATGCAGGGCAAACTGGCCTGGCTCAACGGCGACAGCCACACGCTAACAGAACAACAACGCCCGCTGGTGCAGCTATTGGCCAGCAAAAGACGCTACCAAGAAAGCGAGCTGGACGCAGTTATGACGCCCGCCGCAAGAGAATTGCTTCATGAATGGATTGAACAGGGCTACTTCGCCCCACTATAACGAGACCCCTATGGCTATCAGCATTATCGAAACCCGTTGGGACGAACACGAAGCCGCCCTGCGCAACCTCCGCCAGAACGTCTTTATCAATGAACAGCGTGTGCCGGAAGAGCTTGAGTGGGATGGCGAAGACAGCGCCGCCATTCACTTTCTCGCCCTGGACGCAGACCAACAGCCCGTGGGCTGTATTCGCCTGCTGCCCAGCGGCCAGATTAGCCGCCTGTGTGTGCTCTCCGAACAGCGCAATAACGGCGTCGGCAGCTCCCTGCTGGTTGCCGCCGAAGAAGCAGCCCGCGGCAACGGCATGGAAGAAATCTTCCTCCACGCGCAGACCCACGCCACCAGCTTCTACGAAGCCGCCGGCTTCTCCGTGTCCGGCGGGATCTTCATGGATGCCAACATCCCCCACCGGCAAATGTTCAAACCCCTGCTTTAAGCTGTGCATCTGGTCATCGGTGACGACGACACCCTGCACCACCCGGCGCGCCACGACGCCAGCCAGGCACTGGCAACGCTGGTTCGCGCCAGCCGCCGCAGCCTCTGGCTGCGGGCACCCGCGCTGGATGCCCTGACAGACAGTGCCGATGTGTGTGACGCCATCAAGGTACTGGCCCTAAGCAGTGCCCGGGCCGACATCCGCATTCTTTTCGACAGTCTGGAAAGCGCCGTGCGCAACGGCCACCGGCTGATTCACCTGTCCCGCCGCCTGCCCTCACGGATCACCCTGCGCCAGGCCCAGCAAGACGACAGCGATGCCCAGCTGTGCTTCGCCATCGCCGACGGCACTGGCCTGTTTGAAGCCAGCGGCTGGCCCCGGCCCGCCAAGATCGACCTGAGTGGGCACCGGCTGCCGCGCGCGCCCCGACTGGGTAAACAGTTCCGAGAACATTGGGAACGGGCCAGCGGATCACCGGAGCTGCGTGAACTGAGGCTCTGAAAGCTCACGCAAACAAGGAAGCTTCGTCATCAATAGCCGACTCTGAATGTCGGATTACGGCTACGCCTAATACGACCTACCTGGCTAGCCCGTAGGTCGTGTTTAAAGGGCACAGAGAGGCCGAAGGCCGTAACCCGACAATCTTTCAATCCACGATCAAACTGGCGGTCAGCTGCCAGATCGCCTGCCCGCTGGCCAGATACTTTTCCTCGAAATCCGTAGCGGCCTCCCCGTCTCCCGCTAACGGCGCCAGCACCGCGTCAATCTCACTGATTGCCAGTGCCGCCTGAACCTCCTCAAGATACACCGGCCAGTTGCTGCGTAATTCCAGCTCACCCCCCAATGCCAGCACGGAGGGCCACACCGGGTGGCCCTGCCAGCGACGCTTGAGGTGGGCGCTTTTCGGCCAGGGGTTCGGATAAAGAATCTGATGGCGGGCAAGCTGCCAATTCGCCTGCTGCATCAAACGCCACAACCCGGTGCAATCCGCGCGCAGGAACAGCAGATTGTCCGGCGGCTGCAACCAACGGCGCCCGCCGCGCTCGAGCCGGTTAGCTGACTGATCCACGCCGATCACCAGGGCATCCGGATTCGCTTGAGCCAACAGCACAGAAGAACGGCCCGTGCCACAGCCGGAGTCCAACATCAGCGCACGATCGTGACCGCCATCACCGCGCCAGGCACTTGCCTGTTCGAATGCGGCACGGTCATGATCGGCAATGGGAGCTTGCCACACCGAAGCCAGATGTTTGCGCACCACCTTATCCAGATCATTATGAACGCCCGACTGGTTCGAGCTGACCGCACGGCTGTTGGCAAACATGGTATTCCTGACTGGCGAAGCGACTCACGGGAGGCACATTGTAGGCATGGCGGTCGCCAGTGCCACCCCTTGTTGGAATTTGGGAGGATTGGCGACTCCAATGGCACTGGCTAGCCAGCACAGGCAGCGCTACTGTAGGAAGCAAGAACGCCCTGCGCCGAACGCCAACTCAACGAGGACACCATGCGCCTGTGCCTGACACTGCTTGTCATCCTGCTCACCCTTCCCGGCCTCTCAACCGCGGACGACATGAGCATTCACGTGCTGGAGCGCCCGGATGCCCCCGCCCTGGTCCCTGTCATTGAGCCGTTATTACCGGCTGGCGGCTCCGTTCGCGCCTATCGCGGCAAACTGATTATACGTACCAGCGAAGCCAGCATGGGGGAACTGCAAAGCGTACTGGGCGGCCTGGAAGCCACACCTTCAACCCTGATCGTGCACCTGCGACGCCAGCAGAACAGCAGCCGCCAACAAGGCGGTATCGATAGCAACGTTCGCGGCCGAATTGAGTCCGGCCAAGCGCCAGTGATCCAGGGCGAGGTTCGCATCGGCCAGCAGAGCCAACAACAGCAGCGTGAGGATCATTACCAGATTCGTACTCTCAGTGGTTACCCGGCCAATGTCAGCCAAGGCACCCTGGTCGCCCTCAGCGGCGGCTATTACGGCACCACCTTTGCGCAGCTGGATCAGGGGATTCAGGTCACCCCACAACTGAGCCCGGACGGCAGTGTGGTGCTTCAGATCAGCCAGCGCTTTGACCAACCCACCCGCCACAACACCGCGCGCACCCAACACAGCGCCACCACCCTGCGGGTTACACCGGGCCACTGGCAGCCCATGGGCAGCATTAGCGTGACAGAAAGCGGAACCCGCCAAGGCATTGGCGACTACCAAAGTGGGCAGCGAAGCATGACCTTGCCGTTGGAAGTGATGGTGGAAAAGGAGTAGCTGCAAACGACACGGTTCAAGCTGCAACGCGGGTTGAGCCGCGTGCCAACACCTTGCTCGGTGTGCCCGCGACATTCAGTTGAAAGTTCAAAGTGAAAAGTTGAAAGTTGAAAGTTGAAAAAGAAAACCGAGGAGCTTGTCCGGTTTTCCTATCCAAGCTTGTAACTTGTAGCGCGCCCACAAAAAAGCCCCGACTCGCGGGGCTTTTTCTGTGTGCTCGAAAGCCTTACTGGGCTTTCAGCTCACGGCGACGACGGTGCAGAACCGGTTCAGTGTAGCCGCTCGGCTGTGCGCAGCCTTCGAATACCAGCTCGCAAGCTGCCTGGAAGGCAACGGAGCCGTCGAAGTCTTTGGCCATGGGCACGTAGTCCGGATCGTTGGCGTTCTGACGATCCACCACTTCCGCCATACGTTTCATGGTTTCCAGTACCTGCTCTTTGCTGCAGATACCGTGGTGCAGCCAGTTGGCCACGTGCTGGCTGGAAATCCGCAGGGTCGCGCGGTCTTCCATCAGGCCCACATCCTTGATATCCGGCACCTTGGAACAGCCCACACCGCTATCAATCCAGCGAACCACGTAACCCAGCATGCCCTGGGCGTTGTTATCCAGCTCCTGCTGGATTTCCTCGGCGGTCAGCTCGCGGGTCAGCAGCGGAATCGTCAGGATGTCGTCCAGGGACGCACGGGTGCGGCTGGCCAGCTTTTCCTGAACCTCAGCCACGTTGATTTCATGGTAGTGGGTCACGTGCAGCGTGGCGGCAGTCGGAGACGGTACCCATGCACAGTTGGCACCGGCTTTCGGGTGACCGGCCTTGTTGGCCATCATCTGCGCCATTTCGTCGGGCATGGCCCACATGCCTTTACCGATCTGGGCGTGACCTTTCAGGCCGCATTCCAGGCCGATGTCCACATTCCAGTCTTCGTAGGCGCCAATCCACGGCAGGGCTTTCATTTCACCCTTGGGTGCCATGGGGCCCGCTTCCATGGAGGTGTGCATTTCATCACCGGTGCGATCCAGGAAGCCGGTGTTGATGAAGATGACACGCTCCTTGGCCTGACGGATACACTCCTTCAGGTTCACAGTGGTGCGACGCTCTTCATCCATAATGCCAATTTTCAAGGTGTTAGCAGCCAAACCTAATGCTTTTTCTACACGCTCGAACAGCTCAACCGCAAAGGCCACTTCTTCCGGGCCGTGCATTTTTGGCTTCACGATATAGACGGAACCGGTGCGGCTGTTGCTCACCTTGTTGATCTTTTTCAGGTCATGCATGGCGGCCAGCACGGTAACCATGCCATCCATGATGCCTTCCGGGGTTTCTTCCCCGTTATGCAGAATCGCCGGGTTGGTCATCAGGTGACCCACATTGCGAACCAGCAGCAGTGAGCGACCGTGCAGGGTCAGGGAAGAGCCGTCCAGCGCGGTGTATTCACGATCCGCATTCATGGAGCGGGTCATGGTCTTGCCGCCTTTCTGGAAGCTCTCTTCCAGGTCGCCTTTCATCAGACCGGCCCAGTTGCGGTACACCTCGACCTTGTCTTCCGCATCAACGGCGGCAACAGAGTCTTCACAATCCTGAATGGTGGTAATGGCGGATTCCAGCAGCACGTCTTTCATGTTGGCCGCGTCGTCAGCCCCGATCGGGTGGCTGGCGTCGAACTGGATTTCTGCGTGCAGGTTGTTGTGCTTCACCAGCACACCAGTGGGTGCGGCGGCATCGCCCAGGTAACCCTGCAGCTGGGATTCATCTTTCAGGCCGGTTTTTTCTGAACCCAGGGACACAACCAGCTTGCCGTCTTCGATGGCATAACCAGTGCTGTCCTTGTGGGAGCCGCTGGCCAGCGGGAAATAGTTGTCCAGGAAGTCACGGGCCCAGGCAATCACCTTGGCGCCACGCTTCGCGTTGTAGGCGCCGCCTTTTTCGGCACCGCCTTCGTCGGAGATCACGTCGGTGCCGTACAGGGCATCGTACAGGCTGCCCCAGCGAGCATTCGCAGCATTCAGCGCAAAACGGGCGTTTTTCACCGGTACCACCAGCTGCGGGCCGGCAATGGTGCCAATTTCGGCATCCACGTTTTCGGTGGTGACGTTGAAGTCTTCGCCTTCGGGCAGCAGGTAACCGATCTCGGTCAGGAACTGCTTGTACTCAGCCATGTCGATGGCCTGCCCCGCACGGGCCTTGTGCCATGCGTCAATCTGCTTCTGCAAATCGTCACGCTTGGCCAGCAACGCTTTGTTCTTGGGGGCGAGGTCATTGAGGATGCTTTCCAGCTCGGCCCAGAAGTGTTCCGGGTCAACGCCGGTACCCGGCGCAATCTCGTTGACTACCAGATCATGGAGTTCGGCGGCGATTTCCAGGCCACCCTTCTGAATACGATCGGTCATGGTGCTCCTACCCTTCTGGTCGAGAGAATCTTGGTTAATCGGGACGTTCGGGGTGAATCCAGCAGTCGGTCGGCGTCAGCGCGCCACCGTCTGGATTATCGCGAAAGCCCGGGGAACAGCTCAGGGCGCGTAAAGACGGGCACCCCGAAATAAGGCGACGGCATTTTACCGGAAACGGCGCCGTGAATCATGTTTAGCGGTAAACAAAGTCAGAACTGCTGCTTTTTTGATCAGGCAAACAGGTTCATCACATCCAGCCGATGAGCCTGCTCACCACCGCGCTGCTGCCCCTGTTCCAGGTTTTCAAAGTCGAACAGGCGGGTGTCTGCCAGCTGCGAGGGGGCGATGTTCTGCACGGCAGCAAAGATATTTTCAATGCGCCCCGGCTGCTGCTTATCCCACTGCTGCAACATGTCCTTGATTACCTGCCGTTGCAGGTTCTTCTGGGAGCCACACAGATTGCAGGGAATGATCGGGTATTCTTTCAAGGCAGAGAACTCGATGATGTCCTTCTCACGGCAATAGGCCAGCGGGCGAATCACCACATTGCGGTTGTCATCGCTGCGCAGCTTGGGGGGCATGGCCTTCATCTTGCCGCCATAGAACATGTTCAGGAACAGGGTTTCGACGATGTCATCACGGTGGTGACCCAGAGCAATCTTGTTGGCACCGATTTCCTCGGCAAAACCGTACAAGCTACCCCGACGCAGGCGAGAGCACAGGCCACAGGTGGTCTTTCCTTCCGGGACCTTCTCCTTGACGATGGAGTAGGTGTCCTTCTCCAGAATGTGGTACGCCACCCCTTCCTTTTCCAGATACTCAGGCAGGATATGCTCGGGAAAACCCGGCTGTTTCTGATCCAGGTTTACCGCCACCAGCTCGAAATTCACCGGCGCGGAGTGCTGAAGATTCCGCAGGATCTCCAGCATGGTGTAGGAATCCTTGCCGCCGGACAGACACACCATCACCTTGTCGCCCTCGCTGATCATGTTGAAATCAGCAATGGCACGGCCCGTTTCCCGCCGCAGTTTCTTCTGCAACTTGTTAAGACGGGTACGCTTTTGGGTATCAGTGTTGTCCTGTGACATCAGGTGACCTTCATTTTGCGGATCAGTCGGCGGTACAGCGAGGGGGCCCAGCGTTTCAAGTAGATGCCCGCCCCTTCGCGGCCGGCGATGATAACCTGATCGCGGCCACGCTGCACGGCTTCGACCAGCCGTTTGGCGCATTCTTCCGGGGCCATGGCGGTCTGCTGGGCGTCATCCATGGTACCCTGGCGACTGCCATCGGCGGTGAGCGCATTGATCGACACCTGGGTGCGAATGAACCCGGGCATCACCAGCGTCACACGGATGCCCTGATCATATTCTTCCGCCCGCAGGGACTCGAAGAAGCCATGCAAAGCGTGTTTGCTGGCGCTGTAGGCGCTACGCAGCGGTGTTGGCAGCTCCCCCACCAGGGATGTGATCACCACAAAACGTCCGCCTCCCTGCTCTTTCAGCCAGGGAAGCACGGCCTTGGTCAGCGCCACGGAGCCGAAGAAATTCACCTCCATGATCTGGCGATCCACGGACAGATCCGTGTCGGCCACCAGTGAACGCTGGGAAATCCCCCCATTGTGCACCACCTGGTCCAGCCGTCCGCAAGCCTGCCTGACCCTCTCCACGGCTGGCGCCATCGTCTCACTCTGGCCAAGGTCCAGCGGCAGCACCACGTGCTCTTCACTGTTCACCAGCCCACCACGCACTCGCTCCAACTCTTCTTGCCGGCGAGCGGACAGCACCAGCCTGGCGCCGCGGCGAGCATATTCCTTCGCCAAGGCTTCACCGATCCCGGAGGATGCCCCGGTAATCCAGACCACCTTGTCAGCCAGCGATTCCGCCATGAGTACTCCCTGAAACAGCCACAAAGCCTCAAGCTTAATGCCCTAGCCCAAAAACAAAAAGCGCGGCCAGGCCGCGCTTTTACTTGCACTGTGTAGCCAGGGTGGCTATTTGAGCTCTTTGGACGACAGCCCAAGCAAGTGTCTCGCCACGATCAGCTGCTGGATCTGCTGTGTGCCTTCAAAGATATCGATGATCTTCGAATCCCGGGCCAGCTTCTCCAGCAAGGTCCGTTCGGAGTAGCCCAGCTCACCACATAACGCCACACACTTGAGGGTCACATCGTTCCCCATACGTCCCGCCTTGGCTTTACACATGGAAGCTTCACGGGAATTGGGCTGGCCATTGTCGGCCATCCAGGCGGCCTTCAACGTCATCAGACGGGCCGCTTCCAGATCGGCTTCCAACCGGTAAAGCTCCAGTTCGCGGGCTGTTGAGTTATAAGGTAGTTTCGAGAAATCAGCCTCAAGTCCTTCTTTTTCGAGAATTTCACGGGTTATTTCCAGCGCCGCACGCGCCACACCCAAAGCCATGGCGGCCACTTGGGGACGGGTGTTGTCGAACGTCTGCATTACCCCGCCAAAGGCTTTCTTGCGCGCCTCTTCGGTATCCCCCACTTCGGCGGAACCGAGGATGTGATCCTTGGGAATTCGGCAATTGTTGAACGCCAGCGCGGCGGTATCCGACACCCGCAAGCCCATTTTGTCTTCCACACGCACCAGCTGAACGCCGGGATTATCACGGGGGACGATAAAGGACTTGATCGCCGCCTTGCCCAGGGATTTGTCCAGCGTGGCCCAAACAACAATGGCATCGCAGCGCTGCCCGGCGGTGCAATAGATTTTCTCGCCGTTAAGCACCCATTCATCCCCATCGGCCACCGCCGTAGTCGCAACCGCAGCGGAATCGGAGCCAGCGCCCGGCTCGGTAATCGCCATGGCGCAGTACAGTTTGCCGTACTTCTCCTTCTGCTCCGGGGTGCCCACCGCCATAATCGCAGCATTGCCCAGCCCGCTGGCGCCAGGGATCGACAGCATCAGCCCCACATCGCCCCAGCACATGGCTTCTACGCCCATGATACCCATCATGTTGCTACCGTTCTTGATTGCGTCGCTGGCCCCGTCTTTATTTCCGCCACTCTTTCCTTCACCGCGAGGCATGGCCGCCATCATCTGCGCCACCGGTTTCAGCTCTTCCGGGGTATCGCAGTGCTCAATGGCGTCGTACTTGCGTGCGATGGGGCGAAAAACGCCGCTAGCCAGCTGCTGGGCCATTTTCTGGGTCTGGGTGAGTTTCTCAGGCAATTCCAGATTAATCATGTTGTTCTCCTACACCATCAGGCTGCCGTGAAGCACGGCAATGCTGCGCAAGTTCCGGTACCACATTTCCAGCGGGTAATCGCGAACGAAGCCCGCTCCGCCAAACAACTGGATACCATTGGTACCAATTTCCATGGCCTTCTCCATGCACAGCAGCTGCGCCAGATAGGCCTCCTTGTGGAAATCGAGCCCCTGTTCGGCCCGGCTGGCGGCGCGCAACATCATCAGCCGCATCCCTTCGATCTCGATGGCCATGTTAGCCACCATAAATGCCACGGACTGGCGCCAGGCAATCGGTTCGCCAAACGCCTTGCGCTCATTCACGTAGGGAATGGCGTATTCCATCACCGCCTGGCAGCAGCCTACCGCCAGCGCACACTGACCAATACGCGACAGACCCAGCAGCCGGTCCAGATCGAAATGGACCAACCGGTCAGCCTCCGGCACGGTCACCGATTCCAGCGTTAGCGTGGCCGGTTCGGCACTGCGCAGCCCCATGTACGGCTCGGCCTGAATAGTCAGCCCGGTCGCGTCTTTCGGAACAATAAAGGCAGAGACGTCACCCTTTTCCGCCGCCACCACCACAAACCACTCACACTGCCCGGCCAGCGGCACCAGGCTCTTCACTCCATTGAGCACCACTTGCCCATCAACGCTTTGTGCCGTGGTGGCCGGAGCCGATGGCTCGAAGGTGGCGCGCGGTTCCGTCAGCGCGATGGCCGCACCCGTAAAGGTTTCCGTTGCCATGGCAGGCAACCAGCGCTCCTGCTGCTCTTCGCTACCGAAATCCACCAAGGCGTTAACGGCAGCCATGGGCTGCAAGGCAGCCAGAGTATGGGAGATGTCCCCTTCGGCCAGATCTTCTACTGCCAGCGCATTCGAAAGCGGCGATCTCGGCATACCCACGCCCCCCAGTGCCTCCGGCATGGGCATCAGCGCCAGGCCAAAACCGGCGATACTGTTCAACAGCTCAGCACTCGCCTTCGCCGCGTCATCGGCGGCGCGGGACTGCGGGAACAGGGAATCGCGCACCAGCTTACGCATCCCTTCACGGGTCATTCGCTGCTCTTCAGTTAACGTCAGGTCAAATAGCGGTGTGGTCATACAAGGGCCTCATCCCGGCAAGCAAACAGTTGTTTGAACAATAGTTTGTCACTGGCTGTCTACCACCGACAATGACAGATCTGTGACCTGCCACGATAAAAACGGTAAAGTTGAGCAAAAATACAACAACCTTCAGTCAGGCGTTTTTTTCGTGTTTACACTGATACCGAAAGAGTCTCCGGAGCGCGCGGTCCGGCTAAAACGCCAAATCATGGCGATTTATTCCTATTGTTTATTGTGGGCTGGCACCTTCATGGGTGTGGAACTCACCGCTTTTGAACCCAACACACCGCACCTGACCTTCTTCGCGGTGGTTTTTGCCGTCAACGCCCTGTTCTACCTGCTGATTCGCAGTGGCCTCAGCGAACGCTTCGGCGACCCCAGCCTGACCATGCTGCAAATGGCGGTGGGCATCCTGCTCACCACCACCATCCTGCATTACTCCCGCGAACTGCGCGGGGCCATGCTGAGCATCTACTTTATGGTCATGACGTTCGGCGTGTTTGCCCTGGACCGTCGGCGCATGCTGCTGATGGCCGCCTTCACCCTGCTCTGCTTCACCGGACTGCTGATTTACGAATGGATCGACGCCCCGCAACGGGCCATCTTCTCTTATCTGGTCGGCCACTGGCTGATCCTGGCCCTTGGCCTGGGCTGGTTTATCTACATGGGCGGCTATATCCATAACCTGCAACTGCGGGTACGCGAGCAACGCGAACGGCTGCGTGAGGCCCACGACCGGCTCAGTGCCATTGCCGTGCGCGACGACCTGACCGGCCTGTATAACCGGCGCCACTTTCTGGAGCGTCTGGAAGAAGAAATGTCCCGTGCCAATCGTGAGGGCAGCCCGCTACACCTGGCCATCATCGATTTGGACCACTTCAAACAGGTCAACGATACCTACGGCCACCATGCCGGTGACGAAGTATTGCATCGCTTTGCGCAGCTCGCCGCCATGGGGTTGCGCAAATCTGACCTGCTCGCCCGCTACGGTGGAGAAGAGTTCGTTGTCTTGTTTCCTCACACCAGCCCCCAGGCCTGCTTGGCCGCACTGGAACGGCTGCGCCAAAGCTTTTCGGAGCAGCACTACCCCTTTGCCGGGGGATTGAGTAGTGAGTTTTCCGCCGGGCTGGCGCATTACCAGCCCGGGGAAAGCGCTGAGCAATTTATAAAACGCGCGGATAACGCCCTGTATGAAGCCAAGGGCCTGGGCAGAAATCGCATCCAGCAGGCTAACTGAGCAAAGCAGCGCAATTGGACGGTGGAGGCGCAGCCCGTCTATCGGTATGCTTGCTCGCCACCGGGAGAAAAGCATGTCTGAGATTACCAACCCAAGTCTGAAAAACACGGTCCGCCAGCATTTTGCCAACCTGGGGGAAGACGCACCGACCTGGACGGAAATTCACGGCATGCTGTGTGCCCTGGCCGCAGGCCCGCAAACCGATGATTCTGCCGTCGATTATGCCCACGAGCTGGAAATGCCGGTCCCCGATGAGGTGGCATCCGCCCTGAATCAACTGCGTCAACGCCTGGTTACCCAGCTGCTCAGCGGCGAAACGGTAAACCTGCCCTGCCTGCTCGACCCTTACCAGGAAGAAGATGGCCAGGATCTGGCCAGTTGGTGTGCCGGTTTCATGACCGGCGTCTTCGTGAATGAAGCGCACTGGTACGAGAATGACGAAGAAACCGTCGTCAATCTGCTGCTGCCCTTTATTCTGATCTCCGGCCTTGATGAAGATGAAGAGCTGGACGCCCTGTGGGACAACACCCAGGTAGTGCGCCAGATGGCCCTGGGCATCCCGGAGCTGATCGAAGAACTCTTTCTGTGTTTCCACGGACCAGATGAAGGGGGCGAGCCAGCCTAGCCCTCTTTCCGCTGACCCAGTCTCTTACTCCACTGATCACTACCGTCAGACGTAACGTGACCCAGTTCCACGCCGTGGCCGCGCCAAGCCTCTAGGCTTGCAAGGTGAGCTACTGATACAAAAAAACCACGTAGCCACCAGGAAATAATTACCAGGGGGAACACGTGCGCGTCATTCTTTTGGCAACTCTACTGACGCCGTTGCTGGCGACAGCTCAAACCGAATCCCAGCCTGCCTGCCCGACACTGGCCCGGGCCAGCTTTACCACCGCGGTGGAAAACCGTGAGCCCACCAACACCGTTAGTCAGGTACCGGCGAACACCGACGAACTGCTTTTTTATACCGAAGTGCATGACGGCAGTAACCAGACGCTCTACCACCACTGGACACTCAATGGTGAGCCCTTTGTGGATGTCACTCTGGAAATTGGTTCCGACTTCTGGCGAACGTGGTCGTCGAAAACACTTACCGGGCTGGGCATGAAAGCAGGCGATATCTGGGAGGTTTCCGTCACCGGCGCGAAAGGCTGCGAGTTGGGCCACTGGCAAGTAACGCTGACGGAAACCGGCAACGCACCAACGCCAACGCCGGACACCACAACGCAGGGCAACCCCAAACCTGACCGCGCCTCAGAACCCACTCCCGCAAAAGCGCCCGCCACCATAAAAAATGGTGGCAGTGATCCGGTAGATCTCAGTGCCAATTTCACAGTTATCGAAGAGTTACTCACCCTGGGCGATAGCCGCGGCGCGCGCTCCGCCATCAAGCGTGCACGGGCGCTTACCGACAACGCGCAGCAACTTGCTGAGCTGGATCAGATGGACAAGGACAATCAGGCATTTGCCGAACTGAATCAGCTGATCCGCCAGCGCGACATTTCTGCCGCCCGCCAGAAGCTGCAAGCGCTGATGGTCTCCGTGCCGCCGGAAAGTCCTGTGTACCCCGCCCTGCAAGGCCGCCACAAGCTGCTGGATCAACTCAATGAAATGAACCGTGACAGCGCCACCCTACAAGCCGCATCTACCCCGTAATTAACACTTCTTTGCGGATTAGCGCGAAGGTCATCACCTTTCGTCCAAAGCCTTTCAGCTCTTGAATGAAACGTCAGGCATCTGGCGTCCAGCGGACGCTTATCCGTCGTCTTTCAGGGAAAGGTGGCTGATATCCGGTTGTGCCGGTGGTGGCGTCTTCGTGCGCTGCCCCAGATCCTCTCCAGGGGCCGCCATGCTCAGGTGGCTCACATCCGGCGCAGGTGGAGCGGGCGCGTGTTCCCCGTTATCCATATCTTCGCCTACATCCGCCACGGAAAAGGCACCGGAGAAACCGGTCCCCCCGGTACGAATAGTGCCGACGGTCTCCAGATCACCGCTACTCTGCTCTTGTGAACGGGCCTGGCCGGCGGGGGTCGGCGGGGACTGTGATGGTGCGGGTTGCGGCGATGGCGCGGCGGCCGGCTGCGCAGGCGCCGGCGTTTTCTCAGCACCGGACACAGGCCGAATCTCGCATTCCGCGCCAGCCTGCTTCATAAGCGCCCGAAATTTCATGGCCGTGGCCTGATCTGCATCTTTCTTGATCACCACCGGTTGCCCGGAAAACAGTTTCTCAACCCGGGCACCGTCCATCTTGAACAAACGCCCCAGGTTACTCTTCACCGTCGCAAGGTCAGCGCCACCGACCAGCTTCCCGGAAAAAACGATATGGAAACGGGCATTACTCATGCGTTGCGTTCCTCTCTTCAGGCAATTCAGTTTTCACGCTATTCAATCCATCTGCGCCGCACAGTACTCCGCCAGCGCCGCAATGGTCCGTGACGGATTCAGGCCCAGTGCGCGGGGCACCATGGCGCCATCCACCACATAAAGATTAGGGTAATTGAACACTTCCCCGGCATGGTTCACCACCCCCTGTTCCACAGAATCCGCCATATTACAGCCCCCCAGAGGGTGGGGTGTGACCAGATTCTTGAACCAGGTCCAGGTAGCCGGGGTCATCGGGCTGCCGCCGGTGGCCGCGGTTAGCGCCAAATGGCGGTCAGCCAGGCCCTGTACCGCCTTTTCCGCCTTGCGGTAATCCCATTTGAGCTTTAAGTGATCGCGCTTCCAGGGCCAATACCAACGCCGGCCCAGGGAAAAGGTGCCGCCCGGATCATCCATAGCCTGGCCAAACCAGGGCATCATTTTTCCGAAGGGATTACTGCTGTCGCCATATTCAAGCATGGCGGTGCCCAGCCGTGTGCCGACAAAGCGGGATTGTTTGCCCAGGCGCTCCAGCCAGCTGCCGAGAATATCCGGCAAGCCACCGTCTTCCACAAAATAGCGGGCGCCATTATCCGCACCGTCCAGATAATCGATGGCGCTGGTGATGGTCGGCCCCCGAGTGGGTGAAATCTGGCGATCATCGTAAAACGCGGCAGTGGCAAAATCGCCGTTGCTGCTCCAGTTATGCCCGAGCTTGCGACTCAGCTTGGGCAAGGTCTTGTACTGATCGCGACAGCGCAGCAACAGCTCAGTAGACCCCATGGAGCCCGCGGCCACGATAACTTTGTCGGCACGGAATCCACGCCAACCACGGGCATCCAGATCCATGGCCTGCACTTCATAGCCCCCCGATGCCAGCGGGCGAATCGTGCGCACATGGTGCAATGGACGAATCTGCGCACCGGCGTTTTCCGCCGCTGCCAGGTAATTCAGGTCCAGCGTATTCTTGGCCTGCACCGGGCAGCCCAGATCGCAATTGCCACAATGCGTACAGGTGCCCTGCTGTTTACCTTGGGCGTTGATCCACGGTTTGCTGTGCCGTGCATCAAAAGAGTCGTCGTTCTCGGCGCGCCAGTCCGGGTCGAAGGTAATGGCCTGGGGCACCACAGTGAACCGATCCCCGTCGCCAACCGCTTCCGCCGCTTCTTTCATCAGGTAGGTACGCGGCGTCCACTGGCTTGTCGGCAGTGTCTGTACGTTAAGCATCACACCAGTGATGTCGTAATACGGCTTCAGGGTGGCGTAATCAATCGCCTGAGGCCAACCATGATCAAAAGCCTCGGGCTTGGCTTCAATGCTGACGTTGGCGTAAATCAACGAACCACCGCCGACCCCGGCCCCCATGGCAATACTCATGTCACCAAAATTGCGAAAATCTATCCAGCCATTTTGTTTTTCCGGCTCATCTTCATCCCAGAACCAGTCTGCCTGTGAAACGGACGGGTAATCGCTGGGCAACCAACGCTTGCCTCGCTCCAACACCACCACCTTACGTCCCTTCTCAGCCAGGCGGCATGCCATCACAGCGCCCCCGAAGCCACTGCCGATGACCAGCACATCCACCTTTTCCATGTCGTCCCCAGTGTTTTTCTGCTTTTTGTTGTCAGCCGCCCAAGCGTTAAATCATTTTTTACTCTATTTTTTGCACTATAAATTTAAGCGCCAATCCTGTCCATTTACACCGCTTTCCAGTAACCTGACCAGCATCTTTGCCGGCCCACAGCAGCACCCATGGAACAGATCGATTTCGTTACTATTGAAGAGAAAAAACGCCCTCGCAAGCGGGCTGCTGCCCCGAAAAAGGTGGCCAACGCTTCACGTCCAGCAACACCGCGGCAAGGTGCAGTTCGTGAAGGCTACCGGCGCCTCACTGCCGACATTCCTGCCGATTTGCACAAACGCCTGAAAATGCAGGCGCTGATGGAGGACCGTTCGGTCACCGAATTGATCGTGCAAGCGGCTGAAAGCTTTCTGCGTAACCGCGACTGATTATCCCAAGCAATATTCTTTGCGTCTCTTTTTTAACGCTTCACCCTTCCACCTTGTCACTGAAGCGTCACCACCCTGTCATCCATTCGCACCCTTGTACCGGCAACCATGACGAAAACTGTCGAGGGAGCTAGCTCATGGCTGCAGATCTGTTTCTGCTCGTCTGTGCCCTGCTATTCGGGCTTGGATTTCGTCAACTGTTCCGCCACCTTCCCGAGGAGCGTTGGCAATTCGTCGCCTCCCTGCCCTTGAAGAAAAACGGTGATGGTTCCTGGCAGGGCCTGAACCTGACCTTCTACGGGTTATTCACCGGCCTGGCCGGCGGGTTTGGCGTCGCCACCTTTATCCTGCTCACCGCCGCCGCCGGCGTTTCATTGATAACAGCCGTACTCCTAACACTGGGTGTTCTCGCCATTTGCCTGCCGGCTGCAAAGATCATCGCCACCGTGGTGGAAAAGAACCGCCACGGTTTCACCGTGGGCGGCGCCAGTTTTGTGGGCATCATCATTGCGCCGATTTTTCTGTGGCTGGCAGACCAAGCCAGCCAGCATTGGTGGAACACGCCACTGCCCACCCTGCCCATGCTCGCGGCCATGTCCATTGCCTATGTGATGGGGGAAGGTATTGGCCGGCTGGCCTGTATCAGTTTTGGCTGCTGCTACGGTAAAGCGTTAAACGATTCACCTGTCTGGGCCCAGCGAATGTTTGCTACGCTCAACCATGTCTTTATCGGCAAAACAAAAAAAATCGCCTTCGCCGGTGAGATGGAAGCCGTCAAGGTTATTCCCATTCAGGCGGTTACCTGTGTGCTGTACACGGCGTTGGCCTTACTGTGCAGCGCGCTATTCTTTCATCAGTTGTTTGCACTGGCCTTTGCCCTGAGCCTGGTAGGCAGCCAGCTTTGGCGGGTGTATTCGGAAACGCTACGGGCGGATTATCGCGGTGGCAGCAAGCTGTTTTCGGTGTATCAGCTGATGGCATTGCTCGCCGCACTATACGGCGTGGCCATCAGTATCGCACTGCCCGCCCACAGTGATTTGCAGCCACTACTGAGCGCCGGGCTTGCCGCACTGTGGACCCCGGAGGTCATCCTGTGCCTGCAGCTGATCACTGTTATCATGTTTTTCTTCTCAGGAACCAGCACCATCACCACCGGGGAACTGCGATTCGGGCTGGCCTCCGACTGGCGAAGCCAGGCCGGCTGCGACGACGATAATCACGAGCATGACAGCAAAGACGTGGGACAGCCGTCAGGCGCCTCTTCCCTGGGCGCCACCCTGCGTAGATCTACACCAGCGCCACGGCCTTGATCTGGGCATAGACGTCGGCACCGGGAAACAGGGAAAGCTGCCGGGCAGAACGCCCGGAGATCCGGGCCAGAATGCACTGTCCGGCCAGGGTAAGCTGAACCAGGCATTGCCCTGGTCCAATCTCACGCAACCCCACCACCCGGGCCGGCAGGATATTAAGAATACTGCTATCGCCCGGAGCACTCAGACACAAGCTTACATCCCTGGCGGCAATGCGCAGCCGCACAGATTCACCGGCAACCAGAGCCTGCTCCACTGGCAGCCACAGCGTGGCATCGCCCACCGTAATGCCCTGAAGATGATCTTGACTGGCATAGTCCGCCACCTGCCCAGCCAGCAACGCGGTTGCGTCGGCCCGCTGGGCCAACACCCCGTCCAGCCGCGACAGCTCCTGACTGGCCGCCCCCTGGGCCGTCACCCGGCCCCGCTCCATCAACCAGACCTGATCCGCCAGGCGTAGTAACTCATCCATGTTGTGGGTGACGTAAAGCACCGGTACGGTACGCGCCGCCATGGCGATCAGATCCAGCAACTCACGCTTGTGCGCGTCATCCAGGGCCGACAGCGGCTCATCCAGCAACAACAGTTCCGGCGCCCCCAGCAAGGCTCGCGCCAGAGCCACCCGCTGGCTTTCCCCGCCAGACAGGCCCTCTACTCGCCGCGCCAACAGTGGACCAATACCCGTCTGCTGGATCACGCGCTCCTGTTGCCCTGCCGGGCTATGACGACGCCGGGCTACATAGTCCAGATTGCCCTGCACGGTAAGGTGGTGAAACAGGGTGGGCTGCTGAAACAACATACCGATGGGCCGTTGCCACGGCGCCAGCGCCGCGTCTTCCGATAACCACGTCTGGTCGGCAAAGCCGATCGAACCATCGCAGTGGTCCAGCCCGGCCACCATGCGCAGCAATGAGCTCTTGCCGGCCCCAGAGGGACCAAACAGCACTGTCACGCCCTGGGGTTTCAGGGTAGCTTCCACCTGCAAACGAAAACTGCCCCGCTGGCCCTGTACTGACAACTCCAGGCTCATGGCATCGCCCCCAGGCCTGGCCGGCGACGCTGCCAGCGGAACAGCCCCCACAGCAGTAGCAACGACAACCCCAACAACACCGCCGCAAGACGATGGGCACTGATATAGTCACCGGCTTCCACGTGCTCATACAGAGCCACAGAGGCAACTCGGGTTTCCCCGGACAGGCTGCCACCAATCATCAGCACCACCCCAAACTCACCCAAGGTATGCGCGAACCCCAAAATCGCCGCACTGGCATACCCCTCCCGACACTGGGGCAACACCAGGGAGAAAAAGCGGTCACGGGGACGGGCGCCAGCGACCGCCGCCATGTCCAGCTGTTGTGAATCGATGGCGGAAAATGCGTTCTTCAACGGTTGCAAAACAAACGGCAGCGAATACACCACAGAGCCAATTACCAGCCCGATGAAGGTAAACGCCAGCGAGCGTTGCTCGAATGCGTCAGCCAACCAGCCTCCCGGCCCGTTCGGGCCCAGACCAATCAGCAGATAAAACCCCAAGACGGACGGAGGCAACACCAACGGCAAAGCCAGCACCGCCTCCAACAGGGCCTGCCCGGGTAAACGGCGGCGCGCCAACCACCAAGCCAGCGGCGTACAAAGCCCCAGCAGTATCACCGTTGTCAGTAACGCCAGCTGAATGCTGACGCCCAAAGCTAGCCAGTCTCCCTCAGAAAGTATCATCGGGCACCCGGTAGCCAGCCTGATCGATCAAGGTTCGCGCCTGGTCACTGAAGAGGAAGTCGTAGAAGCGTTGCGCGGTGGCATTGGTATTAGCGTGGGTATTGGCATTCAAAAGGCCGCTCTGCTGGACGATCGGTGCGTACCAATCTGAAGGAACACGCCACTGGCTGCCGCCCTGCTGCTGCACCTGGCTCAACGCCACAAAGGCCGCTGCCGCTGCCCCGCTGTAGGCAAAGTGATAGCTCTGCCCCACATTCTCTGCAGTTACCTGCTTGACCGCCACGGGCAGATTCACCCGCGACAAAGCTGATTCCGCCGCCACGCCGTAGGGGGCCGTACGTGCATTCGCCAGGGCCAGGGGCTGCACATTACCCAGACGCAAGCTCTCCGGCCCAAGCGACACACCGCGGGTCGGTGTCCACAGTACCAGAACCCCCTGGGCATAGATGCGCATCGTGGCCTCATCCAGCAAGCCTTCTTTCGCCAATTCAGCAGGGCGGCGTTGATCCGCCGCGAGGAAAATATCGTAGGGAGCGCCTTGGCGAATTTGTGCCGCCAGTTTTCCGGTAGAGGCCACTGTCACGCCGATCCGGTCATCCGGATGGTCCTGTGTGTATAGCGCGATCAGCTGTTTGAGGGTTTGCGCAAAATTGGCCGCCACCGCCACCTGGGCGTCGCCGGCCAGCACCGGGGCGCTGAGCAAACTTGCCAAAAGAAACACCAGAATCCGCATCAGGCACTCCGCAACTATACCGGGACCGGTAATCGCTCAGTCTAAGTCAGCGCAGTAGCCCTGTCAGGAGGATTTACGCGGGTTCTGTCCACGATGCTGGCGGCCGCGTGCCCGGGCCAGCTCAATTTGTTTCTGCCTTTCCGCAAAGCGCTGCTTCTGTTCCGCTGAGGATTCGTCAAAACACTTCGGGCAGGACACACCGAGCTGGAACTGCGCGGTACTTTTGTCTTCTTCGCTAATAGGACGACGACAGGCATGGCATTGATCGAATTCACCGGGATTCAGGTCATGATCCACCGTTACCCGCTCATCGAAGACAAAACACTCGCCTTCCCACATGGAGTTCTCTTGCGGCATTTCTTCCAGGTATTTGAGAATCCCGCCTTTGAGGTGATACACCTCATCAAAGCCTTGCTCTTTCAGATACGCCGTGGACTTCTCGCAACGAATGCCGCCGGTACAGAACATGGCGACCTTCTTGTGCTTGGCCGGGTCGAGCGTCTCTTTCACGTAGTCCGGGAATTCACGGAAGGTGCGCGTTTCCGGGTTAATGGCTCCCTTGAAGGTGCCCACTTCCACTTCGTAGTCATTACGGGTATCGATCAACACGGTATCGGGATCGGAAATCACCGCATTCCACTCTTGTGGCGACAGGTAGGTGCCCACGGTCCGGTTTGGGTCGATACCTTCCACGCCCATGGTGACAATCTCTTTCTTCAGCTTCACCTTGGTACGCAGGAACGGATGTTCGTCGTGGAAGGATTCCTTGTGTTCCAGTGCCGCCAGCCGCTCATCACTCTTGAGCCAATGGAGTACGGTATCGACCCCAACACGCGGACCCGAGATAGTCCCATTGATACCCTCATCCGCGAGCAGCAAGGTGCCACGCACATCGTTGGCATGCATCAGGTCCAGCAAGGGTTGCTGCAGTTGCTCGAAACCGTGTAGCCGAACGAACTTGTACAACGCCGCAACGACAATACTGTCCGGGGTTTCCACCCGATGCTGGGTACTCACTGTTTTTCTCCCACCGTTGTCTCGCTCTTGCTGAATTGCGGATCGTGTTTACTGCCGCCCAGGCAATCTGGCGACGCCAGTATCTCACCACCCTTCGCTTGCCACTCCGCCGGGGTATGGGTGTGCAATGCCAGTGCATGCACCGGGCCGTCCAACTCGTCAGCCAGAATCTTGTACAGCATCTGGTGGCGACGTACCGGCATCATGCCGTCAAAGGCATCGCTCACCAGCACCAGCTTGAAGTGCGTTTCCGAGTTTGGCGGCACGCTATGCTTGTGGCTTTCATTTTCCAGCGCGAAATGTGCCACAGGCACCGCCTCGAAAACCTTGCGCTCGATCAATGTCGCTACACTCATGGTCCACCTCACAGATAAAACCCAGCTGGGCCGTTCCAGAAAACACCGCAATGGGGCGATTATACCAGCTGCAACACGGCGTAACGCCCCTCACGGGGGCGCGTATTCTACGGGGTTTACCGGTGCAGAGAAAATGCAGACAGTTGGCCTGTCATTAGACGGCGGGGATAATATCCTGCCAGAGCTGCTCACCGGCCTCATCCAGCAACAATGCCATCGGCTCGCCCGGGCCAAACTGGCGAACCTGCCGAGCGCCCTGCCAGCCATCCCAACCCAGCGCCTCCCCACGGGCGAAGGCGCCCCAGACATCCTGCACCTGCCGGGACAACGCCCGCGCTTCATCGGTACCACCGGTGAAATACATGCCCGCCGGCGTATCGGTAACCCCAAACACAAAGGGCACATCCACCACATGACAGGCTCCCAGCGGAATGCCGAAAGGTTCGCTTTGCCAGGTGAACTGGAAGCCCCAGCAGTGTGCATTGTGCTGGCTCTGGGCATCCAGCAGCCGCACGGTCGGCACCCGGAACAGGCGATCCGACTCCATGGCCGACAGAAAATCCAACCGGCTACGGCGGCTGTCCGGCGCGACTATGGTTTGGTAATAATCCAGCGCCCGAGCGCCGTTGCCGGGCAGCGCCCGTTCAAAGCGCCGCAGGATTTCGTCGTCGTCAACCTGCTTCAGCGCATCCATGGTCGTGGTGCCCGCGAGTACCCCGGCATATTGAAAGAAATGCCACTCATCACGGCATACACCGGCCAACAGGCGTTTGTCCGCCGCCGCGCCAGCGGCAATGGCCTCGATTGGCAATTCCGGCAGCAAGTCACCATCGACCATAGGCAAAAAGTTCATGCCGAACTGCGGCGTGGTGGTGCGCAGCCCCCGGTCAACCAGCACTTTGATGGCAGCGTTCTGCGCCTTAATCCAGCCTTTACTGTCGGCACTGACCAGCTTCTCTGCCGCACTACCGGTCCCTGGCAGCGCCTCCACAAAGGCATCGGTAACCTTGAGAACCTGATCCGGGGCCAGCACAACATCCGCTGCACCAGACTGGGTGATCGCACCATGAAACAGATCTTTTGCCTGGGGGCAGGCCAGCAATGCACCAACACTGAACCCCCCGGCAGACTCACCGAAAATAGTGACCTGCCCGCGATCACCAGCAAACGCCTCAATGTTCTCCTGCACCCATTGCAGGGCAGCCAGCTGATCACGCATGCCCAGGTTGGTGTCCGCGCCCAGCTCCGGCGCCACCGCAGCGAAATCGGCAAAGCCCATGGCCCCCAGCCGGTAGGCAGCATTCACCACCACCACATTCTGGCTACGCGCCAGTTCCGCGCCATTGTAGAGAACCTGAGTCACCGAGCCTGCCAGGTAGCCCCCGCCGTGGAACCACACCATCACCGGAAAAGGCCCCTCCCCGTCCGGCACCCAAATATTCAGGTACAAGCAATCTTCACTGGATTCCTGAATCCCCATCACCGGGCTTTTCATCTGCAGCGAGGGCAGCGGGTAATGATCCGCCATGTGTTCTGCTTCACTGTCAGGCAAGGGTTGCGGCGCCTTAAAGCGCAACTCCCCCAACGGCGCCCGCGCAAACGGCACACCGCGGTATTCGGTTACGCCTTTGTTGACCAGCCCCTGGTAACACCCCTGCCGAGTTACTGCCGTCATCTGTCCCTCTCCTCTTTTGCCCGCCTGACGCCGGCTTGAAAATTAATGTGCACCATCCAAAGTGAACGCCACGGCCGCCACATCGCCACGCATTCAGCACAAGCCATCCACCCTAGCAAAATACATACTAATGGGTAGGCCAATACACCTGTTTAATTGTTAGACAACATAAACAGTCTTGCCATATTAGTGACTTACACTTATCCACGCCCTCATCGAGGCACACCGAGGGCTTTGCAAGTCCATCGAATTTTCTAAGGAGAGAAGCCCCCATGAGCAAGACCACAACTATCGAGCAACGCTTGAACGAACGCTACGAGCAAGTGGCCACCGATGCCAAAGCAACTGTTGAAAAAATGAACAACGCCGTTCGTGGTGCTTATACTCGCCTGGAAAGCAACGGTAACGAGCTGTTCCAGAACCTGGTGAAAGCCGGCGAGAAGCGCCAGAAAGCCCAGAGCAAACCCCAGAAAAAAACCACTAAAGCCCAGCCTTCCCAGCTGGACGAAGTGCGCAGCAAAGTTGCCGCCGCACTGGGCCTGCCGACCCGCGACGAAGTCGAAGCGCTGAACAAGAAGCTGACTTCGCTGACTCGCAAGGTCAACAAACTGGCCAAAGACGCCAAGTAAGCCCCAATTTGCCGGAGCGGCTCTGCCGCTCCCGGCACAATAATGCTACCCCTCCTTTTCCCTTTCTCGCTCAAACCGTCAGCCCAACCGGGCCATAAGTACGCCAACACGGTTAATAAACCAGCAATACACGCTTAACCCCACACCAAGTGTTGACTTGCCAGGCCGCGTCTCGTTATCTAGGTGGCTCTGTACCGGATAACAATAATTGCGAGCTTATGCCGTCCGCTAATCTATCTTCCTCCCTGAAACATAAAACCGTGGCGCCTTTCTGGCTGGAATACCTGCTGGATGCTGCCCTGCGCGCAGGCGTGGACCTGAGCTATACGCTGGTGGAATCCGGTATCTGCAATGAAGATCTGGAAGACCCGCAGTCCCGTATTTCCATGGGCATCGAAGATCAGCTCTTTAAACAGGCCATCACGGAAAGTGGCGATTCCCTGTTCGGGCTGCACATGGGCGAAGGTATTCGGCCCCGCTTCATGGGCGAACTGGGCTACGCCAGCATGTCCAGCGCCACCCTCGGTGATGCCATCGAGCTGATGATTCCGTTTATGAAAGTCACCACCGAGTACGCGCAACTGCGTTTCGAGTGGCGAGAAAGCGCAGACAAGAAAGTGTTGTGGCTCATTTGGGAAAGTGATCTGGAAGCATTGCCAACCTACCCGGCACGGGTGGACGCTAATTTTGCCGCCGCAATCGTCTACGGTCGCTGGTTAATTGGCCAGGCGCTGAACCCCCAACGGATTCTATTCAAGCATTCCCCGCAAGGAGACCCGGCAGAATACCAGCGTATTTTCCGCTGTGATGTCACCTTCGGCCAACCGGAAAACGCTATCGTCTTGCCCGGTCATTTACTGGATCTTCCCCTGCGCGATGCCGACCCGGAAGTCCACAAGGTGGCTCGTTCGCGCATGCAGCGCGCGGTGACGCAATACCACGCCCGCGACAATCTGCTGGAACAAGTACGCCTGGAAATTCAGAAACGCCTGCAACAGGGCGTCCCGCAACTGGAACCCATTGCCGATCAACTGGGGGTCAAACCCTGGACCCTGCGCCGACAACTACGGGCCGAAAACACCGATTTTTCCAGCCTGCTGGAAGATGAACGCCGCCGCTTGGCTTGTGACTGGCTGCTGCACAGCGAGCGTTCCGTTAACCAGATCGCGCTGGATCTAGGCTACTCCGAACAAAGCGCCTTCAACCGCGCCTTCAAGCGCTGGTTTGATATTACCCCGGTGCAGTACCGTGACAGCCAAGGCAATCAGCCCTTCAACGATTGAGCTCCCCGCCAATGGCGCTTGCATTGCCCCAGCGTCAGCCCCTGGGAAAAACCGTTGACCAGGCTGTCACCCAGCCGGCCCTGTAGCATCCGGGAGGAAACCGGGAGCAGTCCATAGAAAAGCCGCCCAAGCTGGGTGACTTGTTGCAGCTCTTCGCGCCACCCCGCCAATACGCGGGGATAGGACACATCCGGCCTTGCGCCCAGTACAGCTTGCGCGGCCAGTTGGCCGCTGATAACCGCCCCGTAGATCCCCTCGCCCAGCAACACTTCCGTGCAGCCCGCCGCATCGCCCGCAAACAGTACACGGCCATTGACCAGGCGCGTTTTTGGCAGCCAAGTTCCCAGCGGGTAGCCCGCCACGTTCTCAGCCGGGGTTCCCAGACGGGCCTGACAATAACGCTGCAACGCAGCTCTCTCCGGAGCAGCTACGCCATGCTGCCAGACGTACAGCCCCACATTCACATGGTCGCCCTTGGGAAACAGCCAGCCGTAGCCACCACGGACAACACCAAAATCCAGGGTCATGGGCGGGTAATCGCATAGGTTTTTTCGCGGTACGCAGCCTTCGATGGCCATAGCGCCGGGCGGGTGCCTCTCCCCCAGCATTCGCGCCACAGCACTGTTGGCGCCATCCGCCGCGATCAGCCAAGGGGCAGAAAAGGATTCTCCCTCGCGGGTCTCAACACTGACACCATCGGCCTTCTGATGTATGACCCGCAGGCCTGCGGTGTCATGAAATACAGCGCCTTGTTGTTCTGCCTGGCCACGGCAGAAAGCATCCAGCTGCGTCCGCTCGGTCATGACACAGAACGGCGTGGCGGCCTTCAGGTGACGAACCGGCGAAAGAGAATAACTCACCGCCAGCGAGGTGACGGCTTCACGGACCACCGGTTTGATGCTGAAGCGATAGCGTGCCACGGCTTTCTCTGTAACCCCGCCCGCACAAGGCTTTCCCCGTGAATGTGGGCGGGAAATCACCGCCACACGTAGACCCGTAGCCGCCAAATCCCAGGCCGCTGCACACCCTGCCTGACCAGCGCCGACTACCAACACATCCCAGTTCGTCATATATCTCCCCCCGATTCCGTGCGATTAGGCGCCAGCTCCTTTATAATGCGCGCCGTCCGGGACCCTGACCGACGGACCTTGTTCAGCGGTCCTCTCGGTTTCAGCCATATAAGTTCTCCCGAATTAAAGCTAGGAGATTGTTCATGAAAGCACCCGTACGCGTAGCCGTCACCGGCGCCGCTGGCCAAATCAGCTATTCCCTGCTGTTCCGCATCGCTTCCGGCGATATGCTCGGCAAAGACCAGCCCGTTATTCTGCAGCTGCTCGAAATCACCCCTGCTCTGGAAGCCCTGAACGGGGTCATCATGGAGCTGGAAGATTGCGCATTCCCGCTGGTTGCCGGCATCGAAGGTACCGACGATGCCAACGTGGCCTTCAAAGACGCCGATTACGCTCTGCTGGTTGGTGCTCGTCCGCGTGGTCCGGGCATGGAGCGTAAAGACCTGCTGGAAGCTAACGCAGCTATCTTCTCCGCCCAAGGTAAAGCCATCAACGACAATGCCAGCAAAGGCATCAAAGTTCTCGTTGTCGGCAACCCGGCCAACACCAACGCCCTGATCGCCCAGCGCAACGCGCCGGACATCGATCCTCGTCAGTTTACTGCCATGACCCGCCTGGACCACAACCGTGCCATGGCACAGCTGGCCAACAAGCTGGGCAAAACAATCAATGACGTGAAGAAAATGCTCATCTGGGGCAACCACTCTTCTACTCAGTACCCGGATCTGCACCACTGCGAAGTGGATGGCAAAGTCGCCATCGATCAGATTGAGCAGGACTGGTACGAAAATGACTACATCCCGACTGTTCAGCAGCGTGGTGCAGCCATCATTAAAGCCCGTGGCGCTTCCTCCGCCGCGTCTGCTGCCAACGCCGCCGTGGACCACATGCGTTCCTGGGCACTGGGCACCGACGAGGGTGACTGGGTTTCCATGGGCATCTACAGCGATGGCTCCTACGGCATCCAGGAAGGCCTGATCTACTCCTTCCCGTGCACTTGCAAAGACGGCGACTGGACTATCGTTCAGGGCTTGGACGTCAACGACTTCTCCCGTGGCAAGATGCAAGCCACTGAGAAAGAATTGGCTGAAGAACGTGACGCTGTTTCTCACCTGCTGCCGTAAGGTTCAGGTCGAGAATAAAAAAAGGGGCTCTTCGGAGCCCCTTTTTTTGTGCCGCTACGCGGCTTACGCAACAGGCAAAACGCGATCAATATTCGGAATAATCCATCTGCTGCATCTGAGCCTGTTGTGCATACTGCGCGTAGTTAGCCATAGTGATCGGGAACAGCACGCCGAAGTAGCCAACCATCAACAATAGAACAATCACAAACGCCGCTTTCACACCGCCGGAATTGCTGACTGGCGCTGCGCCGTACTGGTTGCTGCCTTCGCTACCGCGCTTGAACAGCATCACCAAGCCGAGTACCAAGTTGGCAATCGGCACCAGCATCAGCAGGCTCAGCCAGCCGCTGGCATTAATATCGTTGAGACGACGCACCATATAGCCCCAGCTCATCACCATCACACCGATAAAGGCTACTGTGGCGATCAGGCCCATAATCATGGCACCGACGCCAATGGCACTATCACCGGCACCCATGATGCCCGGGATAATAATAGCGGCGGCGACACCCAGCACCAGATAGAAAAGCAGCGTCAGGCCGGCGGCGTACACGAAATAGCGCATACGACCGATACGGCCTGACAGAGACAAAAACTTGGGTTGATAGGCGTCCTGATTACCGGCAACGGCAACATCTGCATTGGGCGCTTGATACGGTTGGTTCATGGTGGCTCCCCCTGGAGTTCAAGTTAAAAAAAACGTTCAAAGTAATGTGCCGCGAGCCTTATAACGTGTGGCGTCGACCAAAGTCATCCATGGCACGCAGCAAATCCCGGCGGCTGATCTGGCCGATCAGCTTTCCGCTGTCCAGCACCGGCAGCCGTCGACGATGATCCGCGAGAAAAATTTCTGCCACATCGAGAATGGAATCTGAGCCTTCCACGGTCTGCAGATCCACACTCATATACTCTTTTACCGAACCGATTTCCGTGCCGTGGTAGCTTGCTTCCAGCGCCCCTTTCAGACAATCGGATTCGGAAAATACCCCAACCACACGGCCTGTTTCATCCACCACAGGGCCACCGGAAATCTGATTTTCCAGCAATACGCGAATGGCTTCACTAACAGACATGTCGGGGGAAAAGGTGACCAAACGGCGGCTCATGTACTCCGCCACGAGCATGGACTTAAGCATAATGCTTCCCTGTGTGGTGGTAGCCGGCATCATGCCGGCCATTTGTGATTTTATTCTTTATAGCAGCATTCGTAACAACAATCGCTAACAGATGGCCTTACATCAACGCCTTCGGCGCGGTGATAATGCCGTTGTTATCCGCATAGACAAATTCGCCAGGACAGAACGTCACACCACCGAAGGTGATGTCGATATTTAGCTGCCCTTCGTCGCGACGAACAGATTTAATTGGCACGCAGCCTTGCGTGACAACACCGATATCCAGTGTTGCCAACGCATCCACGTCACGGCAGGCACCATAAATGATCACCCCTTCCCAGCCGTTTTTCACCGCGTTTTCCGCGATCATGTCACCGATCAACGCATTACGCAGGCTGCCGCCACCATCAACCACCAACACCTTGCCTTTGCCATCGGTGCCCAAGTGCTCTTTAACACGACTGTTGTCTTCAAAACATTTTACCGTAACGATTTCACCGCCGAACGCAGCACGGCCACCGTAATTGAGCCAGTTAAGACCGGTTACCACGGAGACACTGTCCGCATTGTCATCACAAAGATCGCAAGTCACAAAGGTCATACTGACTCCTTCGGTTTCGTTTCAGGTTACGGCCAACACTCAGGCGGCCTTGGTCATTTTGTCGTGGAATTTACCGGCAAACACCAGAAAATCCCGGTAACGCAATCGGTACAACCCGGTATCCGGACCGATCAACGCCATACCGACCATGGCATCAGCCACCTTGCGGCTATCCACGGGCAGCCAGTGAGCATCGGTCCAGCGTGTTAGTGGCTCGACAATACGGTTGACGATGTTGCCCCAGTCTTCCGCGAGGCGCTTATCCTCTCGCTGACCGCGTAATAGCGAAGGCTGCAGGATAGCCAGCAACGGCAAATCCAGCCGGATTAGCGCACGTTCCATCTGCCCTTTGACCCGCGAATAAAAAAACGGAGAACGGGCATTGGCATTCACCGCGGAAACCACCAGAAAACGTTGCACGCCAGCACGACGGGCCATATTGCCCGCCAGTACCACCAAGTCGTGGTCTACCTGACGAAACGCTTGCCGGGATCCGGCTTTTTTCATGGTGGAGCCTAAACAGCAAAACACATCGTCAACCTGAAACTGGGGCTGGCATGCTTCGATATTATCGAAGTCCACCTGATGCACATCCAGCTTGGGGTGCTCCACGGATAAGGGGCGGCGAGTCAGAACACACACGCGCTCGTAATCATCACTGGCCAGCAGGTTATCCAGGCAATCGCGACCGACCAGCCCGGTTGCCCCCAGCAGCAAGGCTTTTCTTGTCATTGTTCGTCCTCGTCTTTGGCGGGCTGCTCTGGCAGCCAGCGCCGTAATACGGTTTCCAACGCATCGAGATGCACCGGTTTGGCAAGAAAGTCATCCATACCGGCGGCCAGGCAACGGGCCTGAACCCCTTCCGCTGTATTGGCAGTCACCGCCACAACCGGCGTACGCAAATTGGCTTTATTCTGCTCCATTTCTCGCAAACGCCGGGTGACTTCAAACCCATCCATCTCCGGCATCATGCAGTCCATCAACACCAGATCGAACGGTTCCTGCTCCAGCAACGCCAGCGCGGTTTCACCGTTACTGACGGTTTTCACCTGGAACCCAAGCTTGCTTAGCATGCCCCGGGTTACCAGCTGGTTAACCTCGTTGTCTTCCACCAACATCAACCGGAAGCGTTTGCGTCGCTGACGCTCTTCCGGCGTCTGCAGCGGGGCATCCCCCACCGGTATTTGCCGTTGTAGGCCAACCAGCCGCGCCAGCCCTTGCCGCAATACGGTTCGGTGCGCAGGACGGACCAACACAACCAGATCATGCTTATCAATAAGCTGCTGCACCGCCGCGTGGCTGCGTTCTTCAATGGTCGCCAGCAGCACCAGGCGAACCGGACGTAGCGAGGGGTCTTCAAGCACATTTCGGCACAGGTTCAGTGCCAGCTCGGGGCGCGACCAAGTATCGACAAACAGCACATCAAAATCGCTTTGCTCGCGATGTCCTGCGCGAAGGGCCTGCAAGGCGTGATCGTAGCCCATGGCGGAAGACGCCTGACAGTCCAGCGCCTCCAGTTCTTCCTGGATGCTGGCGACGGTGCCAGAAGCGGCCCCCACAACCACGGCCTGGGCGCCATCCAGCGCCCGGATCAAGCTCTGGGCTTCGCGCATGTCCGGCTGCATTTGAACCGGCACGGTAAACCAGAAGGTGGACCCCTCACCCGGCACACTTTCCGCCCCGAGTGCACCGCCCATGGCATCAATCAGGCCTTTACAGACCAGCAGGCCAAAACCGGTATGGTGGCTGCTGTAGACATCCTGGCTATCTTCGATAAAACGGTCCTGAAACAGGTGGCGCAAGGTTTCCGGGTCCATGCCGGCCCCCTGATCACTGACCCGTACCCGCAACACACCGCCACTTTCCCCTTCCACCGTGAAGTCCACATCGAGACGAATTTCACCGCGTTCACTGAATTTGATGGCATTGCTGAACAGGTTATTAAGCACCTGCATCAGCCGTTCACGATCACCGCGGATGCGCTTTGGCAGCATGCGGTCAATCACACAGGTGAGTTCCAGCCCCGTGGATTGAGCCATAGGGCCAAAGGCTTCCAGCGATTGCTCGATCGCGGCCCGGAAATCGAAAAAATCCGAATTGAGGGTAATGCGTCGGGAAAGAATGCGGGAATAATCCAGCACGTCATCAATCAATGACAGCAACAGCTTGCCGCTCTGCCCCGCCACCTGCAGGTAATCTTTCTGTTCATCATTGAGCCGCGTGTCTTCCAGCAACGACATCATGCCCATCAGAGAATTCATCGGCGTGCGCAGTTCATGGGCCAGCCGATACACCAGGCTGAGCTGCACTTCGGTACTGCTGCGCACCGGCTGCTTGCGATCCTGCGGGCCTCGACGTTCACGGGTCATGGCATGCCAGAACGTTTCATATTGGCCACGATAAAGCCGGAACAGATAAAACGCATAAGCGCCGATCAGTGCCGCCAGGACCCAGTCGTGCAGGGTTCCTGTGAATAATAAAACCGCCAACGTCGGCAGGAACATCAGCACAATATACGCTTGGCGAACCCGCAGCCCGGCCATCCAGGAACTGCCCAGTGCCGTGGTCACGCCCACGTTATAAAGGATGACAACAAAGAAGTTGAAGCCGGTGCCCAGCCGCCATATCAACCAGGCAGGCAGCAGGCCCCACAGCAAGGCATGTAGCGCCAGACCCAATCCGAACAGACGTCGCCAGCGAGCCGGGCCGGCCCCATAGAGGGCATCAAAGCGCGCCACCAGCCACAGCCGGTAGGCGGTGACCACCAGGACGGCACCACCGCCTACCAACGCTTCCAATTCGAAGCTCTGGTAGACCTGGCCCCAGGCAAAGACAAGCGCATAAACCAGAAGGGCCGCCAAGACTCCCATCAAGGAGTTCTTGGCGGCCCCGTAATCTACGCGTTTAAGAACCTTTCGATCTTTCTTGTATGGCACTGTGTTTTGTTCCGCGGAAACTGGAAAAACCGGTTTCGCGCTACGTTAACACCGCCTCATCAGACTGGCTAGAGCCTATTACGCGCTGCCTCCAGTCCGCTTGCGGCGGTCCAGTGCAACCAGTAACGGCACAAAAAAGAAGAAATCCACAATCAGTGCCATGGCAATGGTGATCGCAGACAACTGACCCATGCTGGAATTGGGGTAAAAATGGCTGGTACCGATCACGGCAAAGTTCGCCACCAGCACCACCGATGTGGCCACCAGGGCGACGCCAACGGTACGGAATGCGTACTCCACCGCCTGCTCGGTTTTGAGCCCCAATTCACGTTTGGCTCGCACGTATTTGCTCAGGAAGTGCACCGTGTCGTCCACCACGATACCCAGCGTCATGCAGGCCACCACCGAGACCGCCAACCCGATTTCCCCATTCACCAGCCCCCACAGACCAAACGCCATGGCCGCCGGCAGCAAGTTCGGTAATAACGACAGGATGCCATAACGCACTGAGCGCAACGCGATAACCAGCAGTACCGACACGCTGACCAGCGCGATCAAAGCGCCGGCGAGCATGCTCTGAATATTGCGCATGGTCACCCGGCCAAACAGGATATCCATGCCTGTGCCCTTGGTTTGCATGGTTTGCGGCCAGTTGTCCTGCATCCAGGCTTCGACTCGATCATTGAATTCCAGCACCGGGTGCGAGCCAATATTCTCCAGCATCACAATCACCCGGGCCTGCTCCTTGTCGATGTCCAGCTGGTCTTCCAGCCCCAGCCCCTGGGGCAGCGACAGCTCATACAGCAAGGTATATTGGGAGATCAGCTCGCGGGATTCAGGAATGCGATACCAGTCCGCATCACCGCCATGCATGTCCCGGTTGAGTCGCTTGATCACATCCGTATAGGCCGTGGCGTACACCACCTCATCCTGCTGCTCCAGCCACACTGTCAAATCATCAATATGCTGCAGATAGGCCGGCTCCATGGCACCGCCAGACTCCCCGGAATGCACGGCGTAGTCGATACGGTGCATGCCGGTGAGATTGTTCATGGCGAAGTCATTGACCTGGCGTACCTCGAAAGTCTCATCAAAATATTCGTTAAACACATCATTGATGCGATTCAGACCGATACAGGCAGTAAGCACCACGACCACCACTGACATACCCAGCAGCCAGGGTTTGAAGTGACGGCTCAGGTGCCCGGCCAAAGCCCCCATAAGGGGCGCAAAATCCCGCTGCTTGCCCGGCTCGATCCGGTGTGGCAACAACATCACCAGCGCCGGCAAAAGAATCACCGAGAACACAAATGCCAGCAGCACCCCGATCAGGACTACATTGCCCAGCGCTCGGAATGGCTGCGATTCGGAGAAATTGAGAATGGCAAAGCCAATGGCCGTGGTGAAGCTGGTCAGCCAGACTGGCTGCATATTGATACGCAGGCTTTCCAGCATGGCAGCCGCCCGGGCCTTGCCTTCCAGGCATTCATGGCGGTAACTGGCGAGAATGTGTACGGAGTCCGCCACGGCCAGGGTCAGGATCATGGCCGGGGCCATGCCCACGATGGGCGAAAATTCGATACCCAGCCACATGGCAACACCCATGGCAGAGGCGATGGAGAAACCAATCACCATCACCGTGACCACCACAAACATGCCACTGCGCAGGATCAGCCACAGGCACAACAGCATCACCACAAAGGCCAGCGGCAAGGTGGTCGCCATGGATTGCTCGGTGGCATCCGCCGATGCCTGGGAGAACACCACGGTGCCCGTCACCATGAACTCGATGTCCGGATAGCGCTCGCGATAGGTCTGTGCCATGTCGCGGGCGGCCTGGGTAATCACCGGCGCTTCGGTATTGCCCTCATCCATGGTCACCGTGGCCACAATACCGGCCACATGCCCTCGGTCAGACACCAACCGGCCCACCAGCGCAGGCTCTTTCAAGGCGATGTCACGGGCCCGGGCAATCGCGTCCGGGGCCATCTCGGTGGCATCCTCCACCAGCGGTGCCACATACAGCTCGTCCCCTTCGACTTCGGTATGCTGAAAATTGGTTAGCGAATCCACCCGGGTGGAGTATGGCAAGGTCCAGGCATCATCAGTCAGGGACTCGATGGCATCCAGAGTCTGCGGTTCGAATACTTCACCGCTTTTGGGGTTAACCACAAACAGCACCACCTCATTGGCGGTAAAGCTATCTTCCAGCGCTACAAACCGTTTGAAGTCCGGGTTTTCTTCAGTGAAAAAAATACGCGGATCGTTGTTGTTGCGGAAACTCTGCAACCCGGCGGCCATGGCGGCACACAACGCGATACAAATCAGCAGTACCCACACCGGATGAGCAATCACCCAGCGACTCCATGTCTCTTTCATTCTTATTCCCACCGTCCCCTTACATTGAGCCCGGAGTCTAGGCACCGGTAAACACGGTGTCACGCACCAAAAAGGCCAAAACGCATACTTTACGTTAACGTAAACTTCCCCTAGGATTTCGCCATGAGTAAAAAACAGACCTACAGCATCGGCGAGCTGGCCCGGGAATTTGACGTGACCACCCGTACGATTCGCTTTTATGAAGACCAGAACTTGGTTAACCCGGCTCGCCGGGGTCAGACCCGGGTCTACTCCCCAGCGGACCGGGTCACCCTGAAGCTGATTCTGCGCGGTAAACGGCTGGGTTTTTCCCTGGCCGAATCCCGCGAGCTGATCCAGATGTACCAACCCAGTGGCGACAACCGCAATCAGCTACTCGCCCTGCAGGACAAAATTCAGCAACGCCGAGACCAGTTGAACCAGCAACTCAGAGATATACAGGCCCTGCACCAGGAGCTGGACGACGCCGACCAGCGCTGCGAAGACGCCCTCACCGCTTTGGAGAACCCCGACCATGTTTGACAGCACCTTCAATTTTGGCCTGGACGAAACCCTGGTCGCCCTGCGTGACAGCGTGCGCCATTTCGCCCAGAAGGAAATCGCCCCGATCGCCGCAGAAGTAGACAGTAGCAACCAGTTCCCCCTGGACATGTGGAAGAAGCTCGGTGATTTAGGCGTGCTCGGGGTCACCGTCAGTGAAGAGTATGGCGGCGCCAACATGGGCTACCTGGCCCATACCCTGGTGATGGAAGAAATCTCCCGCGCCTCCGCTTCAATCGGCCTGTCCTACGGCGCCCACGCCAACCTGTGCGTTAACCAGATTTACCTGAACGGCAACGATGCCCAGCGCGAGAAATACCTGCCCAAGCTGGTCAGCGGCGACCATATCGGCGCCCTGGCCATGAGCGAACCCGGTGCCGGTTCCGATGTGGTCAGCATGGGGCTACGGGCCGATAAGCAAGGCGACCACTATGTGCTGAACGGCAACAAAATGTGGATCACCAACGGCCCGGATGCCCACACCTATGTGATCTACGCCAAAACCGACACCAGCGCCGGTCCGCGCGGCATTACCGCCTTTATCGTGGAACGCGGCTTTGCCGGTTTTTCACAAGCCCAGAAACTCGACAAACTCGGCATGCGCGGCTCCAACACCTGTGAGCTGGTATTCGAAGACTGCCACGTGCCAGAAGAAAACGTACTTGGCACGGTTGGCGAAGGCGTCAAGGTATTGATGAGTGGCCTGGACTACGAGCGCACCGTGCTGTCCGGCGGTGCCACCGGCATCATGCAGGCCTGCATGGATGTGGTCGTTCCCTACGTCCATGAACGCAAACAGTTCGGCAAGGCCATCGGTGAGTTCCAGCTCATGCAAGGCAAAATCGCCGATATGTATGTAATGCTCAACGCCAGCCGCAGCTACCTCTACAACGTAGCCAAAGCCTGCGATCGCGGCGAGACCAACCGCAAGGACGCCGCCGGGGTGATCCTCTACTGCGCCGAGAACGCCACCAAAATGGCACTGGAAGCGATCCAGACCCTGGGCGGCAACGGCTACATCAACGAGTACCCCACCGGCCGCCTGCTGCGCGACGCCAAGCTCTACGAAATCGGCGCCGGGACCAGCGAAATCCGCCGCATGCTCATCGGTCGCGAGTTGTTTAACGAGACGGCCTGATGCCCAACGCCGGACAAACACTACGGCGTCAGGCGCTTTGCGTCTGGCGTCCAGCGAGATAACCCATGCCCAAGATCAATAGCCAGATCAATCCCAACAGCCCGGACTTCCAGGCCAATCGGGAACACAACCTGCTGCTGCGTCAGCAATTGCAGGACAAGCTCGACCACATTGCCCATGGCGGTGGCGAAGCGGCGGAACAGCGCCTACGAGAGCGTGGCAAATTACCGGTGCGCGAACGCATCAATCTGCTGCTGGACCCCGGCTCCCCGTTTCTGGAAATCTCCGCCCTGGCCGCCGAAGGCGTCTACGGTGAAGACGTGCCCGCCGCCGGTTGTGTCGGCGGCATCGGCCAGGTGCAAGGCGTGGAATGCATGATCGTCGCCAACGATCCCACCGTAAAAGGCGGCAGCTATTACCCGCTTACCGTGAAAAAACACCTGCGCGCCCAGGCCATTGCCGCGGAAAACCGCTTGCCCTGTATTTACCTGGTAGATTCCGGCGGCGCCAATCTGCCACGGCAAGATGAAGTGTTCCCGGACCGCGAACACTTCGGCCGCATCTTTTTCAACATGGCCAACATGTCCGCCCGTGGCATTCCGCAGATCAGTGTAGTGCTCGGTTCCTGCACCGCCGGCGGCGCTTATGTGCCCGCCATGGCCGACGAAGTGATCATGGTGAAGGAGCAGGCCACCATCTTCCTGGCCGGCCCGCCACTGGTGAAAGCGGCCACCGGTGAAGTGGTTACCGCTGAAGATCTGGGCGGTGCCAACCTGCATTGCGAACAATCCGGTGTGGCGGATCACCTGGCCGACGACGAACCCCATGCCTTCGAGTTGGCGCGCCAGTGCATCGCCCACCTGAACTGGCACAAACCGGATCAGGTAAAGCGCCTTCCCGTGCAAGCACCCGCCTACGATCCACAAGAGCTTTACGGTGTGATCCCCACCACCACTCGCCAGCCCATGCCCGCCCGCGAGTTGATTGCACGCATGGTGGATGGCTCAGAACTGGACGAATTCAAATCCCGTTACGGCACCACCCTAGTGTGCGGCTTTGCCCGCATTCACGGCTACCCGGTGGGCATTCTCGCCAACGACGGCGTGCTGTACTCGGAATCTGCCCAGAAAGGCGCGCACTTCATCGAGCTGTGCAACCAACGCAAGATTCCCCTGCTGTTCCTGCAGAACATCACCGGTTTCATGGTCGGCCAGAAATACGAAGCCGAAGGCATTGCCAAGCATGGCGCCAAGATGGTCAACGCGGTGGCCTGTGCCACCGTGCCCAAATTTACCGTGATTACCGGCGGCAGCTTTGGCGCGGGTAACTACGGCATGTGCGGCCGCGCCTATGACCCGCGCTTCATGTTCATGTGGCCCAACGCCCGCATCTCAGTAATGGGTGGCGAACAGGCCGCCAGCGTACTTACCCAGGTGAAACAGGCCTCACTGAAGAAAAAGGGCCAGGCGTGGAGTGATGAAGAGGCCGGGAAATTTCAGGCTGACATGACCGAACGCTATGAAGAAATGGCTCAACCTTGGTATGCCAGCGCCCGCCTATGGGACGACGGCGTTATCGATCCCACCGATACCCGTGATGTGCTTGGCCTGGCCATTTCCGCCAGCCTAAATGCGCCGATCGAAGAAACACGCTACGGCGTGTTCCGGATGTGATTGAGAGACGCTTGCACGCAACACGGCTAAAGAGAGCAAGACATGAGTGTTACGACAAACATTGAAGGACAAGTTGCCCGAATTACGCTGGATAATCCGGAGAAGCGTAATGCCTTCGATGACATCATTATCGCCTCGCTGACCGAGGCGTTTAAAAAAGTTGGCAGCGATGGCAGCGTGCGTGTTGTGGTGTTGCAGGCTGCCGGCAAGCATTTCTCTGCCGGGGCGGACCTCAACTGGATGCGCGCCATGGGCAAGCTGGACGCAGAACAAAACCAGCAGGACGCCCTGCGCCTTGCCGCCCTGATGCAGACCATCGATCAATGCGCCAAGCCGGTTATCGCTCGCGTCCAGGGTGCAGCCTTCGGTGGCGCCCTGGGTTTGATCTGTGCAGCGGATATGGCGGTGGCTGCAGACAATGCGCGCTTCTGTCTTAGTGAAGTGAAGCTGGGCATTGTGCCCGCAGTGATCAGCCCCTATGTGGTTCGCGCCATGGGCGACCGCCAGGCCAACCGCTATTTCATGACAGCAGAAGTGATTGCCGCCGAGCGCGCTCAACAGATTGGCATTGTTCACGAGGTGGTCAGCGAAGACGCATTGGATAGCGCCGTTGATGGATTGATTAACGTGCTGCTTGCTGGTGGCCCCCAGGCCCAGGTGGAAACCCGGGCACTGATTGCCCGTGTCAGTGACGGCCCCATCGACGACGCCATGCTCAACGACACCGCCGCCCTCATCGCCCGACTACGCACCGGCGAAGAAGGTCAGGAAGGGCTCAGTGCCTTTCTGGAAAAACGAAACCCCAATTGGGTCTGACCCACTATTCGCAGGAGCGTCGCTAGCAGCGCGATACCCACGCTGGAATCGCGCCGCCAGCGTCGCTCCTGCGGCAGGACAAAGGCATCACCATGGCAAAGATAAAAAAACTCCTGATCGCTAACCGAGGCGAAATTGCGCGTCGCATCATGCGCACTTGCCGCCAGCAAGGTATAGCCACGGTGGCGGTCTATTCTGAACCGGACGCGACCCTTCCCCACGTGATGGAAGCCGATCAGGCCGTCTGCCTGGGTCCCGCAGCAGCACGGGAAAGTTATCTGGTTATCGACAAGGTCATCGCCGCCGCCCGAGCTACCGGGGCCGACGCCATTCACCCCGGCTACGGTTTTCTGTCTGAAAACACCGCTTTTGCCGCCGCCTGTGATCAGGCCGGCATCGTCTTTGTGGGCCCCAATGCCCGCGCCATCGACATCATGGGAGACAAGGCCGCCGCCCGCCAATTAATGGCTGAAAGCGGCGTCCCGGTTCTGCCAGGCTTCGACAAGGAAGGCGCCAGTGACAGCGAATTAATCGCAGCCGCCACCGAGGTCGGTTTCCCACTACTGATCAAGGCCGTGGCCGGCGGCGGCGGCAAGGGCATGCGGGTGGTGAACAGTGCCGGCGAATTTGATGAAGCCCTGGCCGCCGCGCGGCGCGAAGCAAGCAACGCCTTTGGCGACGACCGAGTACTACTGGAGCGCTACCTGGCTACCGCCCGCCACGTGGAAGTGCAGGTGTTTGCTGATAACCACGGCAACGCTGTTCACCTGTTCGAACGAGACTGTTCCGTGCAGCGTCGCCACCAGAAAATCATCGAAGAAGCGCCGGCACCGGGCCTCGACGACGCCACCCGCCATGCCTTCGGGGAAGCCGCGGTACAAGCCGCAAAAGCCATCGATTACCGGGGCGCGGGAACGGTCGAATTTCTCTACGGCGATGACAGCCAATTCTACTTCATGGAAATGAACACCCGCCTGCAGGTGGAACACCCGGTCACCGAAATGATCACCGGCGAAGACCTGGTGGCCTGGCAGCTGGCCGTGGCCGCCGGCGAACCGCTACCAAAACAGCAGGATCAGATTCAGCGCCACGGCGCCGCCATGGAAGTGCGCCTGTATGCGGAAAACCCGGAACAAGGGTTTCTCCCCTCCTCCGGCCTGCTTCGCCATCTACGCTGGCCTCATTCACTGAGCCGTGTGGATGCCGGCTACGAACAGGGTGATCGGGTAGACGAACACTACGATCCCATGATCGCCAAACTGATCTGTCATGGCGCGGACCGCAACGCCGCAAGGCAACAACTGATTCAGGCATTGGACGCCCTGGAGCTGGAAGGCATCCACCACAACGCCGCCTTCCTGCGCCGGGTGCTCAACGACGATGCCTTCGCCGAAGCCGACCTGGATACTCGCCTGCTGGAGCACCGCCCGCATTTGATGGAAGCCACCGCCGTGGATTCCGGCTTGTTGGCGCTGGCCGCTGCGCGCTTGCACGCTGCCAAGGCCTGCGGAGACAGCCCCTGGCAATCGCTCAATGGCTGGCGACCGCTCAATCAACGCCTGCGCCAAACCCGGGTGGAAGCAAACGGTGAACAACTCACCGTGCGCGATGACGGCCAGCAAACCACCATTGGTGACCGCCGTGCCGCAGTCAGTTTTGCCGTGGACCCCACCACACAAAGCTTGAGCCTGCACTGGGGCACGGACAGCCTGACGGCCCGTTTCGCCTGGCAAAACATGCGCACCGTGGTGCTGTTTGTGGGCGGCCAGGCGTACCCGGTCACTCTGAATCCCAGCCGTGATACCGCCCAACATGCAGACGCCGGCGGCTTCAGCGCGCCCATGAGCGGCACCATTGTTGCCTTGCACGCCGCCCCAGGCGATACGGTTGAAGCCGGCGATGCGGTGATTACACTGGAAGCCATGAAGATGGAACACACCCTGCGCGCCACCGTGCCCGGCACGGTGAATGGCTTTGCCGTCGCCGTTGGCGACAGTGTCAGCGAAGGCACAGTTTTGGTGGAGTTCACCGCCACTGACAGCACAGGAGAGACAGAATGAGCGCCCCTCTCTGGCTACCCGGTAGCGACAGCCAACACACACAGCTGGCCACTTTCTGGCAGCAGGCACGCGCCAACAGTGGCCTACCCTTAACGGATTATCAGGCCTTGCATCACTGGTCCGTGGAGCAGCCCGATGCCTTCTGGCAGCAGGTCTGGGACCACTGCGATGTGGTCGGTCGCCCCGGCGACACCGTGCTGACTACCGGTGAAACATTCCAAAGCACTCGCTGGTTTGCTGACGGCGAACTCAATTACGCGGAAAACCTGCTCAAGCGTAACGACACCAACACCGCCGTCATCAGCGTGCTGGAAGATGGTAGCCGCAGCACCATCAGCTATGCGCAACTGCGGGTGGCAGCAGGCAAAGTGGCCGCCCAACTGCAGGCCGCCGGCATCCAGCCCGGTGATCGGGTGGCGGGCTATATGCCCAACCGCACCGAAACCTTGATTGCCGCCCTGGGGGCCGCCTGGATCGGCGCAGTCTGGTCCTCCTGCTCACCGGATTTTGGCGTCTCTGGGGTGCTGGATCGGTTCGGCCAGATCGAACCCAGGGTGCTGCTGGCCTGCGATGGTTACCATTACAACGGCAAATGGATTGATCTGGGCGAGCGTATCGATGCGCTCCATGACGCCCTGAAACCGGAGTTGCTGATTGTGGTCCCCGGGCGCGGAGACAGCAGCACGGTTCCCAAAGCCCTGATCTGGGGAGCCTGGTTGGACGCCGCTGGCCCGCCCCCCGCGTTTGTGCGTCTGCCCTTTAACCACCCACTCTTTATTCTCTATTCCTCCGGCACCACCGGGCAGCCCAAATGCATTGTTCATGGTGCCGGCGGCACCCTGCTCCAGCAGACCAAAGAGCTGCACCTGCACGGCGATGTGCGTGACAGCGACACGCTGTTCTACTTCACCACCTGCGGCTGGATGATGTGGAACTGGCTGATCTGCGGGCTGCATACCGGCGCCACGCTGGTGCTGTACGACGGCAACCCGGCCTATCCGGATACCGGCAGGTTGTTTGACTTGATCGACGCAGAAGGCATTACTCATTTCGGCACCAGCGCCAAGTTTGTTCAGGCGGTAGAGAAATCCGGACTGTGCCCCAAAGACAGCCACGATCTCTCCACACTGCGCACCCTGTTCTCCACCGGTTCGCCGTTGCTCCACGAAAGCTACGACTACCTTTACCAGCAGGTAAAATCGTCACTGTTGGTGAGCTCTATTTCCGGCGGCACCGACATCATTTCCTGCTTTGCACTGGGTAACCCGCTGCTGCCGGTGTATCGCGGCGAGCTGCAATGCCCGGGCCTGGGAATGGATGTGGCGGTGTTCGACGATAACGGCCAACCGTTAGCCGACAGCAAAGGCGAACTGGTCTGCCGGGCGCCCTTCCCTTCGTGCCCGGTCAGCTTCTGGAATGACCCGGACGGCCAGCGTTTTCACGCTGCCTACTTTGCCCGCTTCGAAGGCATCTGGGCCCATGGCGATTACGCCCAACTGGCACCCCATGAGGGCCATCAAGGGCTGATCATTCATGGCCGTTCTGATGCGGTTCTCAACCCCGGCGGAGTGCGTATCGGCACTGCGGAAATCTATCGTCAGGTGGAAACCCTGTCAGAAATCCGTGAAGCCATTGTGGTGGGCCAGCAATTCGACGGTGATGTTCGGGTAATATTATTTGTGGTTCCCGCAGACGGCGTGGAACTCGATGACACGCTGCAAACCCGAATTCGAAAAGCCATTCGCCAGGGCGCCACGCCACGGCACGTGCCCGCCGTTATTCTGTCGGTTCCGGAAATTCCCCGTACCGTTAGTGGCAAAATTGTGGAGCTGGCGGTGCGCGAAGTGATTCATGGACGCCCGGTCACCAACCGCAACGCCTTGGCTAACCCGGACGCCCTGGCCCACTTCGCCAATCGCATTGAGCTTGAAGACTGACCGTCCGGTCGCCGGGTCATTGACGGCCCGGCGCAAAGGCGCATCATGGGCGCTGTATCGACAGCCATGACAGACCATAATGATAAAAAATACCGTCGTCCGCGCACTGGCTACCGCCTTACTGCTTTGCGCCTCCCCGGCCCTCTGGGCACAGATCATTACGCTCACCGGTGCCGACTTCAAACCATTAATCGGCAAACAAACCGGTCTGTACTCCTTCTTTGCCATGCAGGATGGCCGCCTTTCACCGGTTCCCCATCAGTGGGTTCAGTGGTCAAAAGAGGGGTACCCCTACTTTGAAGAAGATGACAGCACCCATCTGATTGGTGACCCGCGCCGCATCGATAGTGAAGACCGTTTACTGCTGCGCTTCGAAGATGGCGGCCCGGCGCTCAGCGGTAACGTTTCAGAACAAGTCGCCGCCGACCTGGTGGTCTCCCATAACGACAAAGAGCATCATTTCTACCTGGTCAAAAACGCCTACCTGCAAAGCACCGAACGTTATGTGCAGTTCGATCCCGACAGCATGACGATCAAGAGCACTGACTTTGCCCTGAGCATGGCAGACCAAAACCTGTTTAAGTGGAACGACTTTTATTTCCGCGGTTTCGAAGGGGAAAACGGTCAGCGTCAGAGTATTCTTGATACGCTCAAATTACGCCTCAGCGCCGGTGTATTCGGCGAAAACAACCGCGTTACTTTGAACAACAACAACCTGGACCCGACAGTAAAACAGATCATTAGCGGCCCACTGGCCGCCATGGTCTATGCCACCACCTCCGTCAAGGTGGCACGGGTGCCTGTGCTGCGCATTCACAACTACTTCCTGGTGATGCCTCAGCAAGTCGACATCCATAGCCGCTTCACCCTGCCCGGTATCGCCGACACCGTTCTAGAACGCCCTGCTCTGGATATTTCCCTGGATGGCAACGATCTGTACGACAGCAAACTGGTGACCAGCTGGACGGGCAGCCACGTGGGCATCACCGATGGGCTGCTCTCGGAATCGGAAAAAGCCATGCTCGCCATGCCACTGAAAGGGAATAACTGGATCTGGTTTGGTACCGGCCGGGGCTTCGACATGCTCGCCCAGCTGGCTTTCGTAAAGGGCTTTGATACCCCCGCCCGACTGCTGTACCAGGACGATGCCAGCCAGGTGAACGAGCCGGAACGGTTTGCCGGGCAATTACCCAATGTGGGATTTTCGTTGACCGATATTCCGTTTGGTAAGGAATTTTATTTCATCACCCGAATGTATTATAGCCATGACAGCAATGGCCTGCCGCCGGGTGTCTATGCAAAAAATCTACTCTCGGAACCCAAAGCTAGATTGTTAATGAAGTAAATGGAAAAAGCCTCTGATCACAGAGGCTTTTTCTTTTAGTGATGGCTTAACCGATGGTAGACCTCATCCTTCAGCCTTATTCGATCCTGTTTTAACCGTTCCATCTCAGGATCCGAAATCGGGCTCTCGCGCATCTCCAGCCCCCGTATCTGTTTGTCCAGTTTGTCGTGCTCCAGAATGAGTGCCTTGAACGTGGGATCTGCGTTAGCAAGCTCGTCTATCTTCTGGTGAAAATCGGGAAATTCGTGATGAATGCTATGATTTTCGCCCAACATGAAAGTCGCTCCTTTAACGGAAATGGCAGGCCAGCCAATACAGCCGACCCTGTATTATGCGACAAGCAGAAACGGCTCACCGTTCCCCTTAAGACTCAAATCACCACATTTTCTGATTAGATTCAATCGCCCGCGGTCGTAAGATAAAAGTGAGCATGACGGCACGGTCATGCCGGACTCTGCGCTACGTAGTCCCCCTGCAGCCTTGCCCTGCAGTGTTTGGTGGTAGTCGGTAAACCCTATCCATCTGCAGAACGGAGGCGTGCACATGGCATTACCGAAATTAATCACCCGAGATCACCTGGAACACGGTCTGTTACGCACCAACGACCGCTGCCATCACCCTGATGCCGGCCTGTTCGGCCCCGGCTCTGTGTGCTGGCAGCTAATGCGCGAAAACCTCATGTGCCTGGCACAGGGCCGCATACTGTTGCTGGCACTGGCAGACAGCCGCACAGCACAACTGGCCACCTCAAAGAACGACATGGTTCAGCGCCTGCAACACACTCAGGTGTTCATGCTGAAGCTGGTTTTCGGCAATCTGGACCAGGCACTACTGACTCTGAAAAGTACCCTTACCCGCCGCAAAACCCTGTTTGATGTGGAAGACAGCGACACCCTGCTGTACATGCTTAGCGCCTGGATGGATTCGTGCCTGCGGGTTTATCAAAGCGTGATTGAACCGCTCTCCACCGCACATCAGGAACGCTTGTTCGAAGAAACCATGGTGATGGCCGAGGCACTGGGCATACCGCCACAGCGATTGCCCGCACACTGGCACGCCCACCAGCGTTGGTGGAATAAGCGACTGGCCCGCAACGGCGATATTCCCCGCCACCGTCGGCAGCTGGGCCATACCCTGATTCGCGAACAGGGTTATCCCGGCCGGCTCCCCTACGGGAGCTACCTGGGCCTGGCGTCTTTCCAGATTCCGGAGCATCTGCGCGAACAGTTTCGGCTGCCACAGACCGGGCTGGATGCCCACCGCCGCTACCAGAAACAGATTCACCGGTTGATGGACCTGACCTGCCGACTACCCGAACGGTTGCGCTACCAGCCGGCCTACCATGAAGCCCAGCAACGACTTAGTGGCCGCGCCCGGGCAGATCTGCCTACTCGCTTGCTGAATCGCTGGTGGTCCGGGGAGTCCGATCTGGTCAGCAGTGGCTGGTCGATTCCGAAAATCGATCGTTTGCAAACCGTGGGGTATTAGTCGAGCGAGAGACGCCGGGCATGATTCCCGGCGTCTTCTTTCGGTTTATTTAAACCCGCGATGGTCCTTGATCATCTCGTAGGCCTTACTGATTTCCGCGGTTTTTTCCGTGGCCACGCGAATCATTTCCTCCGGCACGCCTTTGGCGGCCAGTTTGTCCGGGTGGTGTTGGCTCATTAGCTTGCGATAGGTTTTCTTCACTTCCTGATTGCTGGCGCTATCGGTGATACCCAGCACCTGATACGCCTGCGACAGTGACGGCCGTGACGGCCCGGCAGCCTGCTGCCCACCTTGATAGGAGTAGCCACCACGGGCACCGGAGAATTGCGCCTGGGCCAGCAGCATATTCAGAATCTGCTGGAACTGGGCACGGGGCACGCCCAGCCCTTCTGCTACCCGCACCAGGATCGCTTCTTCGGCCGGGTCCAGTTCGCCGTCGGCCAGCGCGGTTTGCAGCAGAATTTCCAGCAATACCAAAATCAGCTGTTTGCGGTGCTTCACCGTTGCCGCAAACGTGGCCACCGCGTCATCGAGCGGGAAATCATCCTGCTTGCCCTGATTAAACAGCGCGACAGCCTGCTTGCGTTGCTCCTCGGAGAGCTGCATGCGGTCCATGACCGCCCTGGCTTGGGCAATTTCGTCCTCACTGACGCGGCCATCTGCCTTGGCCAGGTGCCCCATGATCGTAAACGCGGTATCGAATAGCGCCGACTGGACCTGCGATTGTTCGCCCGGTCCATAGGGCCGAAACGGATTAAAGGTCTGTACCCGTTCGGCGCCCTTGTCGAGCATGTGCCCAATCAGCACGCCGATACCCAGGCCAATGGGCCCGCCCGCCAGCATGCCGAGCAGGCCAAGGATGATCTTTCCACCCCAATTGAATTGCATCACGGTTCCTGTTTGGTTGCGTTAAACCAGCCCAGGCTGGTTATCGTGTCGGCCTGTGGCCGGTACTCCGCACTCACCCAGCCCGCATAGTCCAGCGAGTCGATATGAGCAAACACGGTATCAAAATGAATTTCGCCGCTACCAGGCTCATGGCGCCCCGGATTATCAGCAAACTGAATATGTCCTATATGGGGACAAAGTTTCGAAAGGGAACGGCACAAATCCCCTTCCATGATCTGCATATGATAAAGATCGTACTGCAGGCAGATATTATCGCGACCTGCCGCTTCGATTACCGCCATGGCCATGGCCGAGGTATCGACCAGAAAACCGGGCATATCGACCCGGGAATTGATCGCTTCCAAGGTTAATGTCAGCCCCTTGGCGGCGAACAGATCCGCGGCAAAGCGCAGATTGTCCACCAACGTCTCGAACGCCACATCTGACGGCAAGGCTTGCGGTTTCAGGCCAGCCAGACAATTTACCTGCCCGCAGCCCAGCGCCTCGGCATAGTCCATGGCGGTGAACACGCCTTCGCGAAATGCCTCCACCCTATCCGGCAAGCAGGCAATACCGCGCTCGCCAGCATCCCAGTCACCGGCCGGCAGATTGAATAGCACCTGGGTCAACCCATTATCCGCCAGCAATGACGCCAATTGGTCAGCAGGCCAGTCATACGGGAACAGGTATTCCACCCCCTTAAAGCCGGCAGCCGCCGCCGCGGCAAAACGATCCGGAAATGGCACTTCGGTGAACAACATGGACAGGTTGGCGGCAAAACGTGGCATTACCCACTCTCCTCATCAGAAGTCGCGCCACCCGTGCCAGTGGGCAAGCGCACGCCGTTGAGCCTTTCCAGCTCCAGCAACAAGCCACTGTGGTCCACATCACCATGGCCGCTAGCCAACAGCGCTTGATACTCCTCAAACACCCGTTGGCTCAGGGGCAAGGTCAGCCCTTCGGTCCGCGCCTCATCCAGAATCATGCGCAGATCCTTAAGCTGAATCCGCGCCGCAGCCCCGGGTTCAAAATCCCGCGACAGCATGCGCTCACCATGCTGCTCAAGAATTTTGCTGCCCGCAAAGCCGCCCAGCAAGGCTTCACGGACCTTTTCCGGGCGCGCACCGCCCTTGGCCGCCAGCAACAGGGCTTCTGAAACGGCACCGATGGTGATACCGACAATCGCCTGATTTGCCAGTTTGGCCAGCTGACCGCTGCCCACCGGGCCAATGTGCGTCGTCTTGCCCAGGGCCTGAAAAACCGGGTCTGCCCGGTCGAAATCCGCATCACCACCGCCCGCCATAATTGACAGCGTCCCAGCCTCAGCCCCGCGGGTGCCACCGGAAACTGGCGCATCCAGATAACTGCCGCCCAGCTTCGCTACCTGTTCGCCGTGACGGCGCGCGGTTGCCGGCTCAATAGAGCTCATGTCGATCACCAGCGCCCCCGGACGCAGCCCGGCAATGGTCTCCTGCTGGTACAACACCTGATCCACCGCCGCGCCATCTTCCAGCATGGTGATCACCACATCGGCTTCGGCCACCGCTTGCGCAGGCGTTGTAGCAATCCGCGCCCGGCCAGCAAACGGCTGCGCCTTTTCAGGGCTACGATTCCAGAGGGTGAGGGAAAAACCGGCATCCAGCAGTCGCGCCACCATGGGCGCACCCATCAGGCCGATGCCGAGAAAGCTGATGTGAGGCATGACACTTCCTGAATGAACGGAACGAAAAGTCTACGCGATTCACACCGGTGACTGTAGGCATCAGCAGTCTCTGAAATCAAAAAAACCGCCCGAAGGCGGCTCTTTCAATCCGGGACACGATACCCGGAGCAACTTGGTGCTCAGGCCGACTGGCCGCGACGCCCACGCAGCCAGAAAACCACGGCCAGGATAATCGCCACTGATTGTGCGACCACACCTTGCACGGTGGGGTAGAGACCCAGCCACTCGATGGTGGGCACGCTCAGATAGAATGCACTGATCAGCCCAGCTTCCTGCAGGGCGGCAATGCCGTTGCCAAGCAGAATCACCGACAGGATCAGCAAAACAATGCTGGTCACGCGGAAGAACAGACTCAGCGGTAAGCGCATGCCAATGCGGAAGAACAGGAAACATACCACCGCCAGCGCCAAAATGGCCGCACCCATACCATAAAAAAGATAAGGCTGAGTCGTCGCCGTCACCTGGCTCAACAGTGCCTCATAGAACAAGATGGTCTCGAAAATTTCGCGGTACACGGAAATAAAGGACACGAACGCCAACACCCAAATGGTGCCGCTGCCCAAGGCATTGTCCACCTTGCTCTTGATGTACCCCATCCACTTCTGGCTATTGCTGTTGCTATGCATCCAGAAGCCCACGTAAAACAGAATCAGCGCGGCCACGACACCGGCAAAGCCTTCGGTCATTTCCCGTGATGCCCCGCTGAAGGTAATCAGCGTGTTGGCCACGTACCAGGTCAGCCCGCCGGCCACTAGCGCCATAATCCAGCCGTAGTGAATATGACGAGTAGCTTTCGCGGCGTTCGCCTTGCGGGTAAACGTCAGCAATGCGGCCACCACAAGCAAGGCTTCCAAGCCTTCGCGGAACAGGATAAAGAAGCTGGCAGACAGGGTCGCGGCCGGACTCAGGCCATCACCGGACAAGGCGTCGCCGGCTTGCGCCAGGCCCTGTTGGGCTGCGGCCACCTTTTCTGTCACTTCGCTGGCATCACGGCCACGGTCGATGGCTTCGCGTACGGCCATGAAGCGCGCCTCGGCACTGCGCATCAGCTCGCTGTCCACTGCGGCCAGCTGCTGTTCAATCATTTCGAAACCGTCCAAATAAGCAGACAATGCTGCCGCTTTGGCGGCGCCTTTGTCGCCAGCCTGGTAGGCACTGTCAGCGTCGCTCAGCTTGTCATGGCTCAAGGCAATAAAACGGTTCTTATTGAAGAGCGCCCCCGGGCTGCGGCGCAAATACCCTAAGGCCGCATAGGCTTTTGGCCCCTGCTCCTTGAGCACATCTTCCGGCGCTTGGGCCACCAGGGTATCCAGCGTCAGTGCGCTTTTCATACCCGGTACAGTGGTGAAAACCTGTTCACCCTCTTGCGCCACATCGTCCTCAACCGCCTTGGCACCCACATAAAATGCCAGCGCCCAGCGGTCTTCTTCGCTCAGGGTATCGCCATAGGCGGCCATCCCCGTACCTTCCACCCCTTGGGTGATGGTGGTGTGTAGCCCCAGCAGTGAACGGCCGTTATAGCGCCCCACCTCGGTAAAGTCGGTGGGTGCTGGCTCCAGCGCCACGCCGGCAGGGCCATCGCCCTTGCCCTGCGCACCGTGGCAGGCCGCACAGTGGCTCTGATACAACGCCGCTGCATGTGCCTGATCCGGCGCCTGCTTGGGTGACACAGGAATGCCGTACACGCTCACCAAGGTCGCACGGATAGACTGCGCCAAAGCCTTGATCTCACTCTCGGCCGCTTTGCCGGTCACCGCTTGTTGCAGGTCACTGGCTTGGGCTTGCAACATCTGCTTGCCTTCAGCCTCAGGCAGTTCTGCCACCCCTTCGGCCAACAGCACGGAGAATTCCGACATTTCGGCATATTCTGCCGGGCTGACAATCTCGCCATCCACCACGGCATTGATATAGTCCGCTCCCACATACTCGACCAGCTGGACAAGAGCGGTCTGATTGGCGGCATGGGCAGGCAGGGAAAAACAACAAAACGCGAGCAGGACCCCGAGAAATGGTCGGGCCAGGAAAGTGCGCGGCATAAGAATGAACCTAGTTCAGGATATTAAGGCGAGTCATTATCATTTATGTTCCCGCCTGCATCAAGGAAACCGCCACTCTTAATAAAGAAGGAGCTAATACAGCACGAAGGTACCAGCAATTTTCAGCCCACAGTAAACGCCAATACCTTGCTGATGTGTGCCTGTGGTCGACCGCTTTCCGCCTGCCAGGCATTGAAGGCCCCTTGAGCAGCTTTCTGGTCCCGCTGACTTGCCGGGGCCTTGTCGATAATGTTCTGCGCCTTCAGGGCGGCCACCACATCGCCAGTGGGATACCAGGTATCGCGACCCACCATGCGCAGGAATGCGGCGCCGGAATTGCCGCCCAGCTGCTTGCCCCGCTTCTTCAGCAACAGCCACATGCCCACGGTGTCGTCTGCCGGCCAGTCCGCCAGCCAATTCCCCACGCTGCCGTATTCTTCAGCCAGATCGAGCACCAGCTGGGCGTTATGGCGGATCGCCTTCATCTTGCCCCAGTGGCGAATCAAGCGGGTATCCTGCATGCGCTCATCGAGCATCGTGTCGGGCATCAGCACCAGCTTTTCCGGGTCGAAACCAAAAAAAGACTCCTCAAATGCCGGCCATTTGTTATCCACTAGGGAATGCTTCAAACCAGCGCGAAAAATTCGCCGGGTCAGCGCCGACATATAAAACGCATCATCACGACCGCGCAGGGTCTGTGCATCGGCCACAGCGGGCAACTGTGACTGCACCGCCTTCAGCGAGCCTTTGCGGTTCACCGCCAGGGCCAGTAAATCCTTGAATGGGGTCACGCTCTACTCCGGTTTGCGCCTTTGTATGCAGGCGGCAGAAATACAGTGTCGGATATACAGTGAAAAGGTCGCATTGTAGAATCACTTCCCTGCCCTCTACGAGTCGACCTGCGGGAACTTCATGACAAGCGATCAATACCACGTCAGCAAATCCGACAAACTCAAAGGCGTATGTTACGACATCCGCGGCCCAGTGCTGCGTGAAGCGCACCGGCTGGAAGACGAAGGCCACCGGGTCATCAAGCTGAATATCGGCAACCCGGCCCCATTCGGTTTCGAAGCACCGGAAGAGCTCCTTCAAGACGTGGTTGCCAATCTGGCGGATTCTACCGGCTATTGCCATTCCAAGGGCCTGTTCCCGGCCCGCAAGGCAGTCATGCAATACACCCAGACCAAGGGCATTGAAGGCGTCACCGTGGATGATGTGATCATCGGCAACGGGGTGTCCGAGCTGATTGTCATGGCCATGCAGGCACTACTCAACAGCGGCGACGAAGTACTGCTGCCCGCTCCAGACTACCCGCTGTGGACCGCATCGGTGCGACTTTCCAGCGGCACCCCGGTCCATTATTTGTGCGATGAGCAGCAAGATTGGCAGCCGTCTCTGGAAGATATTCGCGCCAAGGTGAACAAGAACACCAAGGCACTGGTGATCATCAACCCGAACAACCCCACTGGTGCCAACTACGAACCGGCCATGTTGCGCGAGCTGTTGCAGATCGCCCGCGAGAACAACCTGATCGTGTTCGCTGATGAAATCTACGACAAGATTCTCTACGACGGTGAAGAGCACACGTCTATTGCCTCCATGGCTGACGATGTACTGTTCATTACCTTTAACGGCCTGTCCAAAAACTACCGCGCCGCCGGTTTCCGTGCGGGGTGGATGGTGATTTCCGGCGCCAAGCATCGTGCGCAAAGCTATATCGAAGGGCTGGATATGCTGGCCAGCATGCGGCTGTGTGCCAACGTGCCCAGCCAGCATGCCATCCAAACGGCACTGGGCGGTTACCAGAGCATTGGTGATCTGGTGCTGCCCACCGGCCGCCTGGGTCGCCAGCGTGATCTGGCCTGGGAAATGCTCGACTCGATTCCCGGCGTCAGCTGCGTGAAACCCAAATCGGCACTGTACCTGTTCCCCAAACTGGACCCGAAGGTGTTCCCGTTTGAAGACGATGAAGCCTTTGCGCTGGATCTGCTCCGCGAAGAAAAAGTGCTGATCGTTCAGGGCACCGCTTTTAACTGGCCCGACCCGGATCACTTCCGCGTGGTGTTCCTGCCCCGCCCGGATGATCTGGAAGATTCCATCGGCCGGATTGCCCGTTACCTGGACCGGGCTCGCAAAAAATAAAAACTGCCCGCCGGAGCGTCGCGGGCAATGCGATGTATTGCGTTAAAAGTTCCAAGTTGAAAGTTCAAAAGCGCGGCACGGGATCATCATTTTCATACCGTGCCTGCGATTCAATAACTGTGAGCTCGGAGAGCCAAACCCTGAGCAAAAATCACAGCTTTTGCCTCGCGTTTCAACTTTAAACTTTACACTTTCAACAGTTTCTCATCGCACCGCCAGTCACGCGCCTGCCACATCAAAGAGCTGTCTATGTCCCACCTACATATCGATGATTTCACCCACGACGTGGCCCGCATTCTGATGCAGTGCTACATGAGCTTTCCGCGCCCGGGCGCTCTGTACGTGGAAGATATTATCGGCCCCACCGAGGTCGATGATGTGGGGCTGTACAGCACTCGCCACATGAGCTGTCTGGGCGCCATGCTGTGGTTGGCCGAGGAAGGCTACCTGCGTTACCAGGCGACGATTTTTCAGGAAGGCCTCGAACAAGCGGTTTTAAGTAATCGCGCCTTTGTGCTGCTCACCGCGCTCAGCGATCTTCGTTTCGAAGAAACTGACCCACAGCTACCCGCCACGGTACAGCTGGAAAAGGCCACGCTTGCCGAGCAGATTATTCAGGCGATACGTGCCCAGGATTCCGCGCACACCACCGCACTGGTGCGCTATTTCCTGTCACGCAGCCCACAGCCAGTGAACAAAGAAGAGTTCGCAACGATCGGTGCCCAGTAAACAGGGCCACAGCAAACCCTTCGTAATACCGGCTACCTCCCCTGCCCGCATTCCTTTGATGGCTCCGGCGCCACTGGCCGCTCGTAGCGATAATGCAGCGTTTTCAAGGCAGGCTCTCCTGCTTCATCAAACCCGTTGGCACCCGGCAGAGCAGATTGCAGCACAGCACCAGACAGGTTCTCCGCCACGCACTGCTGCAACCAGGCGTAATCTAGCCAGGGCGCATTAAGACAGATAAGCAACTCTGCCTCCGGCGCCAATAGTTTATGCAGCTTACGCAAGGTTTTCGGGTAATCCCTTGGCGCCATAAAGCTGCCCTTCTGAGCACTGGGCGGGTCAACGATGATGAGGTCGTACGGTCCCAGGTTCTGGAGCTTTTTCCAACTACGGAAAATGTTGTGCGGCAGATAGTGCACGCGGGCGTCCTGAAAACCGTTTAGAGCGTGATTCTGCTTGCCCAACGTCAGCGCGGCATCGGATAAGTCGATATTGACCACGGACTGTGCCTCGCCTGCCAGTGCCGCCACAGAAAAACTGCAGGTAAAGCTAAACAGGTTAAGAACCTTTTTCCCCTCGGCGCGCTCGCGCACCCAACACCGCCCTTGTGCCATATCCGCAAAGAAGCCCAGATTCTGACCACGCTGGAAATCCAGTTTGTAATCGAGCCCCTGCTCAGTCGCCACCGGCGTCTGGGGTAATGCACCACACACCACTGCATGATCGCTCTTACCGTCGTAACGGTGCTGAAACACCAGCACATCACAGCCCAACCCAGTGAGCGCCTCACGGAGGCAGGCTTCCAATGCCGCTAACACCGCGTCGTCCTGAGGCCGGAACAGCGTTGCCACCAACATTGGCGGGAAACAGTCCACCGTCAGCCATTCCAGCGGTGGCACGGTTTTGCCGCGGCCATGAAAAAGGCGAAGTTTTGTCTGGGACGAAGGAACCAGGTATGGGGAAAGCAGGTCTGACAAGGAGGACGAAAGCATAGGGATCAATACAGGCAGAAAGAGAGGCAGATAAGCGCTAATTATAGCCCAAGCCTTGAACCCTTTCGCCCCGCCCCCAATAAATGATTACCTACCTGATGGAGACAACCCACGATGATGCGCATCGCGCTTTATCTGCTCACTAACCTGGCGGTTATTGTGGTCGCCAGCATTACCCTTAGCCTGCTGGGCGTTAACAGCTATTTCGCGCAGAGTGGCGGCGGCCTGGACCTGACCAGCCTGCTTATTTTCAGCGCCGTATTCGGTTTCGCCGGTTCATTGATATCCCTGCTGATCTCCAAGCCCATGGCCAAATGGTCCACCAAGGCTAAGATCATCAAGGAGCCCGGCAACCAGGCGGAACGCTGGTTACTCGATACGGTGAAAGAGCTATCCGACAAGGCTGGCATCAAGATGCCCGAGGTCGCCATTTTTCCGGCCCAGCAATCCAATGCCTTTGCCACCGGCTGGAACAAAAATGATGCGCTGGTGGCGGTTTCCCAAGGGCTGCTGAGCCGTTTCCGCCCCGAGGAAGTTCGCGCGGTGCTGGCCCACGAAATCGGCCATGTGGCCAACGGCGACATGGTCACCCTCAGCCTGATTCAGGGCGTGGTAAACACCTTTGTGATATTCGCCGCCCGCGTGGTGGGCTATGTGATCGACAGCTTCCTGCGCCGCGACGGTGGCGGCGGCCTGGGCTTTGGTTACTACATTGTGGTGATCGTGGCGGAAATTATTTTCGGGATTGCCGCCAGCACCATCGTGATGAAGTTCTCCCGCTTCCGCGAATATCGGGCCGATGTGGCCGGGGCCCAACTGGCTGACCGCCGTGACATGATTTCTGCGCTGCAGCGCCTGAAAGCCGAGTCCAAGGTCCCCAACCAGATGCCCGACACCCTAGTAGCTTTCGGCATCAACTCCGGCGTCAAACAAGGCCTGAAAGCCCTGTTTTCCTCGCACCCGCCCCTGGATGACCGCATCGCGGCACTACAGGAAAAGCGCCACGGGTAATCGGTCGATTGAATGCGGGGAGTTAGCACCTGACGTTCACTAAAACCAAGACGAAAGAGGCCGCGCTCATGGCCATGGGCGCGGCCTCTTTATTGTCAGTTGATAACCAGGTCCATTGGCACAGGCCTCAATTATCCGCTCTTAACCCTTTCTCAAGCGTCAACAGCTTCTGTGCTCACTCGGTAAAGAATCTGATCCTCATACCCGGTAGTCACCGGCCATAAGCCACACAGCTGCTTGTCCAGATCCGGATCACCACTGTCCACCAGCAAGGGCCGCCCCTCCAGCGTTTCCAGTTTTGTACGGGTAGCCAGTATCTGAATATTCTCTTTACCCAGACGTCGAATCAGTGCAGGGCTGAATTGCTGGTTGCCGCGGCCGAACAGATGCCCCTGGCCGCCAATCACAGTAACCACCGCGTTGGCAGGCTCATTGCCTATGCGCTCCAGTAACTGTTGCGCCCCCAGATCGGCAGCAACCACTTCACCATTGCGAACCAGATCCACGCCCAGCAGCGTATTCTCCAGCCCCAACTGCTCCATCACCACGGCCACCGTGGAACCAGACCCCATCAAGTACCAAGTGTCGTCCTCCAGGCTATCCGCCACCCAGGCCGCCACTTCGGTAATCACCAGGTCTTCGACTTCCCGGCCGCCGCATTTCACCTGTTGCAGGTAACGGGCCTCTGCCGGTACTTGCAGTTCCCCATAGTGACGAGCCTTAACCACACCCTCACGGAACGCGGCTTCGTCGATATCACGCACTTCGGCACTTTCCAGCGCCACCAAACCGCCGCCGGCCAGTTCCGCCAGCAAGCTTCCCGCTGCCTCAGGGTTCACCGCATACACGGCAGAATGCATCTTGCAGCCCGCCGGCACGCCCAACACGGGCGTACCGAGGCCAATGGCATCCACCAGATCCCGAGCGGTGCCATCGCCACCGGCAAACAGGATCAGCTCGGCCCCCGCCGCTTTCAAGGCGGCAGCGGCGGCACGAGTGTCATCCGGGTTGCTAGGCATGGACGACTCACCGATCACGGTGCAGCGCACATTCGCTGCTCGGCAACTGTTCTCGCCCATATCACCGCCCCAGGTCAAAACAGTCACATTGGAGACGGTGGACAGTGCTTTCAGTGCCCGGCTCATTCGGGCGGGTGCTTGGGGCTCAGCCCCGCGACGCAGGGCTTCATCACGGGTTTGTACCCCGTCGCTCCCCTTCAGGGCCACGCTGCCACCGAGCCCGGCATAAGGGTTGACCAACACACCGAGACAAAGACCTTGATCGACTTTCATAAAAGGGTCATATCCAGATACAAAAATGGCGTTGCTGTCACTGACAGTCGCTAAGTAAATTTAAAGGCCAACAGCACAGGCAGGGATGACACATGAACCTGAACAATACTTCTTCAGCATCGCCTTTCCATGGCGCAGCCATCATTGATGACGACGGCAGGGAAATTCCCATTACCGAAGACATGATCCAACGCGCCTGTGAGCACCTGGAAGATCAGTGGCAATACCCTACCGCGCAACACCATCGGGCTCAAAAAGTCGGCTAACCACAGCCGTCCAAGCGTCCGCCACAGGCCCGTCGTGCTGCCAGTGATGCAATTCATGACGGACCGGATACTGTTTGCGCAGGCGATCAAACGCCGCATCAGGCGCAGCCTCATGCAAGCTGTCACCCAACCGCCGGTAATCGTCTTTCAGCCGATAGGCCTTTTGCAGTAACGCCAACAGGTCCTCGTTACTTGTCACTGGCTGGCGTAGCACCGAGGCATCTGCCCCACCGCTTTCTGTCACCGCTTCCCTGCCAGACCATTCGCACACCGCGTCGTAGAGCATGCGGGTTCCTTTGAGTTTGCCTTCCAGGCTGTAACCGGCAATGTGCGGGGATCCCATCAGGACCTGTTGATACAGTGTCGGCGGCACCGTCGGTTCGGTTTCCCATACATCCAGCACCGTTAACGGCCCTGTGTCGTTGGTAAGCTGCTGCGACAATGCCGCATTGTCGATCACCGGCCCACGGCAGGTATTGATCAGCATCTGCTCAGACCCCAGCCGGGAAAGCCGGTCCGCATCCAGCAAATGCCGGGTGGAGTCATCACCCGTCTGGGTCAGCGGCACATGCAAGGTGATGATATCCGCCTGCAGCAGCTGATCCAGCGGCGCCAGCGGCACCGGCCCCGCGTAACCGGCTCGCTCCAACAGAGGGTCACAGCCCTGCACCGTCATGCCCAGTGCGCCCAGCCAATCCGCCACACGACGCCCCACATTGCCCAGGCCCACCACCGCCACACGGGTTTTCTGTGGGCTGCGGCCCTGCGCGGCGCACAGTAACAACACCGCCTGCAGCACATATTCCGCCACCGCACGGGCGTTACAGCCCGGCGCATGAGCAAACTCGATACCCACTTGCGCTAGATAAGCCAGATCCACATGATCTGTCCCGATGGTGGCAGAGCCGATGAAGCGCACCCGTGAACCGGCCAGCAAGCTGGCATCGACGCGGGTGACGGACCGCACCAGCAGGATTTCGGCTTCGCCCAGCTGCTCCCGAGTCAGGGTGCGGCCGTCCACTCGCTCAACGGTAGCAAAGTCCTCAAAGGGCTCCAGGCCCGGCATATTGGCATCGGCAATAATGTGCATGGATATCCTTGGATCAACATCAGTCGTGGAGCAGGCTATTCCAGCTCCCGGCAGAGTATTTCGGCCGTATCGTTCACCGCCGAGAAATAGGAATGGCCAAACAGGTTGAAGTGATTCAGCCAGTGATACAGGTCATACACCGGCCATCGTGCCCGTTGCGCCGGCGTCGGCAAATGCCCTTGATAACCATCATAAAACGCTTGGGGCGGTCGGCCGAAAAGGTTAAGCATGGCCAGGTCCACCTGCGGGTCGCCATAGTAACAGGCTGGATCAAAGAACACCGGCGCGTCCCCACCAACCTGCCCCAGATTCCCGATCCAAAGATCACCATGCAGCAACGCACTGGCAGGTTGCTGAGGCAACCAGCGCGGCAGATGTTCAATCACCCGGCGCACCGCGCGGCAGGCTTGCGGAGGTAGCCCCTTCTGCTGCGCCCACTGCAACTGTGGGTGCAGCCGCTGACGGGCAAAAAAACGGGGCCAGCTGCTGTCGTCCGCATTATGCTGGGGCATGCCGCCGATAAAATTATCCGCCACACCGCCATAAACGGCGTGAGTCGCCTGAGAGTGCAACCTTGCCAGCGCCTTGCCGGCGGCCTCCCAGCCGTCCAGACCTAATGACTCCAGCGTCAGGGGTTCAAGAAACAGCACCCCGCCCGTGTCGCCGGTAAACCGGCCCTGCACCCGCGGTACCGACAGCCACGGAGCCAGTAACTGCAACCCCATCTCCTCTGCCGCCAGCAGCGCCGAATCCCGGTGCATTTTAACAAAACAGCGACCCCGCGAATGGGACAGCAAACCGCTACTGGCGGTATCCCCTCCCGCGCCGGGCTGATATTGCACCTGCTGGTTCCAGCCCTTGTCAGACAGCGCCCGGCTCAGCACTAGTGGCAAATTCGTATCATTGTTATCCATAAACTTGACTATAGAGGCTTCCGCCAGTGGTGCTAAGGGCCAATCATGACCGATGGTTACCCTTGATTTAAGCCGTTCTTCTGATTACAACTAAGCACTAAAGAATGCCGCGTTGCCGGCCCATAACAACAAAAGAAGCGATCGCCACCCCATGAAAGCATTTTTGCCCTTCTGCGGCGCCGTGTTAGTGAGCCTGTGTTCCATTGCCGGTGCGGCTGACGATGATGGTCTCTCCGAGCAAATTCGCCAACTCAAGAGCGAAGCCCTCAACCTGAACCGGGATCTAACCCTGCTGGAACAGGAGTTACTTTACGCCAGCCCCCAAGCCAGCATTTTTGTCTCCGTCGACGTGGGCACACCGATTCGTCTGGTAGATATCAATTTGACCATCGACGGTGACCACGTTGGCTATCACTTCTACTCCGATCAGGAGTTCGAGGCGCTCACCAAGGGCGGCATTCAACGCTTGTATACCGGTAACCTGACCAGTGGCCGCCACGTCATGGAAGCCACCATTACCGGCTACGACCCTCTCGGCAAGGACTACCAGAAAACCACCCGCTACGACTTCACCAAGGGCCCCGGCCGAAAAATGGTGGAAATGCAGGTGGTCGATGACCTAAACAGCCAGCAGCACAAATTCGAATTCCGTGAATGGAATCAGCAATGACACACCCCCGGATGAAACGGTGGCTGTTATATGCGCTGCTTGCCGTCAATCTATCGCCGGCCCAGGCCGCAAAGGTCGAATTCTTTGATGAGATAGACACCGGCCCACAGACCCTTGGCGAAGAAGAGCATCGTTACCTGGCATTCGGTGAAGTCATGTATGACTACTATCGCGAGGACAACTTTGACGCCATCAACCTGCTGCTGACCAACCAACAGCAGCAGCTATTCAACGAAAACACCGATTACGCCGAGTTGGTCCTCGGGGACCTCTATGTCACCTACGGCCTGCCGGGTAAAGCCGAAGTCATTTTCAACCGGCTACTGGCCAAGGATATCCTCAGCCGTACCCGCGCCCAAACGTGGCTCCACAAGGCTGCCCTGCACTACCGTGAAGGCAACTTTACCGATGCCGTCATGATCCTCGATGGCAAAAATGTGGAAGGGTTGGAACCCGCGAACGAAGCCCGCCGCCGACTGATGCTGGCCAATATCTTCATGGCCGAAGGCGACTTCACTGGCGCACTGGACTATCTCCACTCTGTGCCCCTGAACACTGACGAAGGCCGTTACGCCAGCTACAACATGGGCGTAGCACTAATCCGGGCTGGCCACCAGAATCAAGGGCTTCAGTTGCTCAAATCGCTTTTATCTGCCGGAGGCAGCAGCCAACAAGCGCTGGCACTGCGCGACCGAGCCGCGCTGGCATCTGGCCTGACAGAGCTGAAAGACGGCAAACTGGAAAACGCCCGTTCCGATCTGCGGCAGGTGCGCAGCGACGGACCTTTTTCCGAAGATGCCCTACTCGCCCTGGGCCTGGCGAACTACCGTGCAGGCGACGTAAAGCGTGCCCTGCCCCTGTGGCTGGAAGCCGTGCGCCGCAACAGTAGCCACCCGTCCGTGCAGGAAGCTCTGATGCTGGCGCCCCGTGCCTACGAAGAGCTAGGCGGCCTGCCCCAGGCTTTGTCTGGCTACCAGTATGCGGCCACTCAATACCGCGAGGCACTCAAGGACATTCAACGCGCCATCGACAACATTGCCAAACCCGGCTGGTCTGAAGCCTTGCTGCCGGAAGACGAAAACGCCGCCGGTTTGCTGCCGGCCAACACCAATGACATGGCCAAAGGCGGCGAGCTGTCTTACTTGTACAAGCTGTTTTCCAGTAATCATTTCGCCCAACGTTTTGAGCATTACCGACAAATCCAGCAGATCAAAACCATGGTCGAGCACTGGCAGGAGTCATTGCCCGCCTTGCAGCAGAGCTACCAGCAACAACGTGATACGCTGAACCGCAACCTGCCGCATGTGCGCGGACAGGTCACCGGCTTGATGAGCAGGCAGGAATCCCTCAGCCTCGCCAGTGACACCTTAGCTAACCGGATTCCCAACTACGTGGACATGGAAAAACCCGCCGACGTGGCCACCGCGGAACAGGCCATCATGTGGAAAAAAGTCGACGCCCTGGCCCATCAGTTCGGGCGCATCCCAGGTTCCGACCACGACAATGCCATTCGCCTGCGGCGGGTTCGCGGCCTGTTACTTTGGGATATTGCCCACCAGTCGGTGGAACAACGTGAGCAACAAGTGCAAGCTGCTACCCAATTACGTGAAGAAAGTCAGGTACTGTCACAACGCATTGCGGCGATAAGCCAGCAAATCCGTGACGCCACCCTGCGCACCCGTGATGACGTAGGGCAACGCCTCGCGGCACAAGACCAGAAAATACAACAAATAAAACACCTGACAGAAGACACCCTGCTGGCCCTGGAGCAAAACATGCAGGCCGACGCCCTCGCCCTGCTGCACACCAACCAGCAAAAGCTGGCGGACCAGTTGGCCGAGGCACACCTGGCCATTGCCCGCCTGCAGGACTCGTCTGTTTCCGGTGAGAAAAACCAGAGGAAAGAATCGTGAACCGATTTCGCCTGCACAGTTTGGCTGCAGCGATGGTGGCCTTGGGGGGCTGCGCATCCGCACCGCCAAGTGGCACCCTGGAGCAACAGGCCCGTTTCGGGGGAACTACCCTGGCGGATCTGGAAAGCACAGACATTGTCATTGAAGAGCAGCAACTGGAAAGCGCGTCCACCCAGGATGCCTTGAACAGCTACCGTCAGGCGGCTGAACTGTTCGATGATCCGCAGCGCCGGGCCAAAACCCTGCGACGGATGGCCGATCTGGCGTTGGCCTCTGCCACTGAGCAGGACATGCAGATTGCCCAGCAGGAAGACGAACAGCTGGAGCAAAAAGTCGACCAGCTCGTCTACGACAACACCATGTCCCAAGTGAATACCACCGACGATACCGAGCGAAAACTGGCCCTGCTGGACTTGGCAGGCACCATGTCCCCCACGCTTACCGACGAGGATGTGGACTACAGCACCGCGATCCAGCTGTATCAGGAGCTTCTCAACAGCACCAACAATGCCAACGAACGTGCGGAAGCCTACTATCTACTCTCCAAGGCCTACGCCATGGATGGGGATTTGGACAAAGCCCGCAGCAGCCTGGATTCCCTGGTAGAGCAATACCCCAACAGCGAATGGGCACTGGAATCCCAGTTCCGCCGCGGCGAAATGCTATTCTCCGAAGGTGATTACGAATACGCGGAAAAAGCCTACGCGGATGTCATCGAACGAGGCGAGCGCAATGAATTCTATAACCAGGCGTTGTACAAACACGGCTGGAGTTACTACAAGCTGGGCGAATACGAACGCGCCCAGGACAGCTTCTTTACCTTGCTGGACAACCTCAATGGCCAGACTGTTCTGGCAGACAACACCAGTATGGAAAGCAAACTGTTCGGCGATACCCAACGGGTTGTCAGCCTTAGTTTCAGTAACCTGAACGGCGCCAAGTCCGTCAAAACGTGGTTTTCCCGCAACGGAAACCGGGATTACGAGCCGGATATTTACCGCAACCTGGGTGACGTTTACCTAAACCAGGAACGCTTTCGCGATGCGGCGGAAACCTACGACATGTTCGTTCAGGTCTATCCGGATTCTCGCCTGGCGCCGGAATTCTCCACCTTGCAGATCGAGTCTTACCAGAAAGGTGGCTTCCCGACCCTGGTACTGCCCGCTAAAGAAAAATTCATCGACCATTATGGGGTGAATAGCGAGTACTGGAATCGCCACCCGGATATCCGCCAGCAATATGTGGACCTGCTCAAGGGGCACATCCTCGATTTGGCTGAATATCAACACGTGCTCGCCCAAAAAACCAGCAAGCCTGCGGATTACCAGGCACCGGCACGCTGGTATAAGGAATACCTGGATACGCCGCCCGTCAGCGCCAACCAGGGTGACGTGAACCATCGCTACGCGGATGTGCTGTTCGCCGCCCATGACTATCCGGCAGCAATCACCGAATTCGAACGTACCGCCTATGGCTACCCAGAATATACCACCAGTGGCGACGCGGCCTTCTCCGGTCTGGTTGCCTACCAAAAAGTACTCGATAGCGAGTTGGAGCCTGAACAGGAAACCCTGTGGCGCCAACAGAAAATCGCCAGCGCCCAGAAGTTTGGTCAACGCTTCCCGCAACACCCGCAAGCCGCCAACGTGTTGCACAACACCGCCGAGGACCAGCTGGCCCTGGGTGACGTGGAAGGCGCAGTGAAAACCGCCGGCATTCTGGTCAACCGCGACCCCGCCCCTGCACCGGAAATGCTTCGTTACGGCTGGGCCACCATCGCCAACGGTGAATTCGATCTGGGCCGCTTCAAAGTGTCCGAGATGGCCTACAATAAACTGCTGCTACAAGAACAAATACCGCCGGAACAACGTGCCGAATACCGCGAAAAACTGGCACTCAGCATCTACCGCCAGGGCGAACAGCAACGGGATCAGGGCAGCCTGGATGTGGCAGCAGCCACCTTCCTGCGCGTTGGCCAGGCCGTACCCGAAGCAGCCGTGCGCAAAAATGCCGAGTTTGACGCCGCCACCCTGTTCATTCAGCAACAGCGTAGCGCCGATGCCATTCCGGTACTGGAAGCCTTCCGTCAGCGTTACCCGAATGACCCGCTCACCGATACCATCCCGGACAAACTGGCGGTGGCCTACGAACAGCAAGGCAACTACACCGCCGCCGCAGGCGAGCTAACCCTGATTGCCGCCAACCATAAAGGCGAGAACGATGAACTGGCCCGCCAGGCCATGTGGCGCGCAGCAGAAATGCAAGACCGGGCCGAGAAGCCGCAGGCGTCCATCGCACTCTACGAGCAGTACTTGCAGGAGTGGCCGCAGCCCTACGACTTCCGCTCTGAAGCGCAGTTCCGGCTGGTCGAGCTAAACCGAAAAACCGCCAACAGCGAACAGGAAACCTACTGGTTGAAGCAGCTGGTCACCAGCTACCGGGATGCCGGCAACAATGCCGACGACCGCGTCGCCTGGCTGGCCGCCTACGCCAGTTTCACTCTGGCGGAACCGAACTTTCAGGAGTTCAACCGCATCAAGCTTGAGCAGCCGCTGAAAACCTCCCTGGCAGCCAAGACCACGGTGATGAAAAAAGCCCTGGCGGATTACCAGGCCGTTGCCCAGATCGGCGTCGCCGAATACGCCACCGCAGCCAACTACAAAATTGGCGAGATGTACCGCGTGCTGGCCAAGGACCTGATCAATTCAGAGCGCCCCACCGGTATGGATGAGCTGGAGCTTGAGGAGTACACCATGCTGCTTGAAGACAAGGCCTTCCCCTACGAGGATCAGGCCATCGATATTCTTATCGCCAATGCCAACCTGGTCACAGATGACATCTATGATCAGTGGGTGAAAAAGAGCTTTACCGCGTTAGCAGAGCTGATTCCCGGCCGTTATGCGAAGTTTGAACAGGTTGAGAGCTATGTCGACATTATCTATTAACGCAACACGTAACACGCAGCACGCAACACGTGGCGCTTGCCTCTTGCTTGTACTGCTATTCGCTGGCTGTGCCACCAACCAAGGTGGCGGGCTGGACGGCACGGCTGAAGGCCATACCAGTAAATATGAGCAACAAAAAAGTGGCGGCGCGGCGGCCAGCAGCGATGCCGTGCATATTCCACCGGTGCCCCACGACCCGAAAGTCGAAAAGATCGCACAACAGGCCATGGGCGAATACGCCCGCGCCCTGCAAACCCGCATGGCGGGCAACAACAAACAGGCACTGGTCATGTTCCAGTCTCTGGCGGAACGCTATCCGCAGCTGTCCGGCCCACAACTCAACATCGGCCTGATACAGATGCAGCTGGAGGACTACGAAAAAGCCCGGGCGGCCTTTGAGCAGTCTCTGTCCATCAATGATGCCAACCCCTATGCCCACAATGGGCTCGCCCTGGCTCTTCGCGAGCAAGGCGAGTTCGATAAGGCCCGCATTCATTATGAACGCGCCCTGGTGCTCGACCCCAAGTATGCCCGCGCCCATTTCAACTTGGCCGTACTCGGTGAGCTCTACCTGCAGGATATGAACCTGGCGCTCAATCATTTTCGTGCCTATCAGAACCTGCAAAAACTGCCGGACGAAAACGTAGCCAACTGGATTGTCGATCTGGAACGTCGTGCGCCGGAACAGCCCAGCCAACCGGTGGCCGAGAACGGCTCTACCCTTAACCCCGGGGAGATGAACTGATGCGAAGCCTGTTGACCCTTGTTGCACTGCTGCTGACCACGGCCAGCCACGCAGCCGATGATTCAAGCGAACCCTCTACCAACGTGATCGGCACCCAGGAAGCGCCTACGGTACTGAACGTGGTGCCCTGGAAAGACCGAGAAGTAAAACTGGAAAAGAAAGATCCCACGTCATCACTACTCAATCGGGTGCTTGAGCCTCTGGACCAGGAAGTACTGATGCGTGAAATTGAGTACCACCAGTTGCTGACCCAGGAACCGGACAATGACGGCCTCTTTCTGGATTAAATAAAGACGGTAAATAGCATTAGCGTGCGTACACGCTTTTTTTCTGATAAAAACGAACACTTTGGGGAAAGGCGCCAGCACGTTCACATCAGCCAAACGTCGCGGCGCCCAACAATAACGCTAAACAGAAACATCGCAGGAGAAGTTCATGCCCACCACCGCCGCTGCCGCCCAAAACCTGGGTGTCATTGAGACCTCTATCAAATTTATTCAGGACGGCGGGTTCTTTATGTACCCCATTCTGATTGTATTGGCACTGGGTCTGGCCCTGTCTCTGGAGCGCATTATCTATCTCCAGGCCACCAAGGCAAAAAACCAGAAGACCTGGAAAGACGTTTACCCACTGATTGCCAAAGGCCAGTTCCGCCAGGCACTGGACGTAGTCAGCAACAGCAACACCGGTATGGCCAAGGTGATTGGCTATGGTCTGGAACGCGCCAAATCCGCCAAACGCCACGATGATATCGAGCTGGCCATGGAAGAAGGCCTGATGGAAATCATCCCGCGTCTGGAAACCCGCACGCCCTATATCGCTACTTTTGCGAACATTGCCACCCTGCTCGGCCTGCTCGGTACCATTCTGGGCCTGATCAGCGCGTTTACCGCGGTTGCCAGTGCCGACCCGGCCCAGAAAGCCGATCTGCTGTCAGCCTCTATCTCTGTGGCCATGAACACCACCGCGTTCGGCCTTATCGCAGCGATCCCGATGCTATTGGCTTTTGCCTTTATCAATTCCATGACCGGCAAACTGGTCGACAGCATGGAAATGGCCTCGGTGAAATTCGTTAACGTATTCCGCCAGGTTTCTGCCCAGCAAGAGCGCAAGAACGACGGCCAATAAGCCGATTTCTTGTTTTCGCTAACCTGGTGTAAGGATCTGGTATGCGTTTTCGCAGACGACGTTCGCACGACACCGAGGTGGAACTGAACATCACTGCCTTTTTGAATTTGATGGTAGTGCTGATTCCCTTTCTGCTGATCAACGCGGTCTTCGCGCAGGTATCCATCCTGCAGCTCGACCTGCCCGCGGTGAATGACAGCAGTACGCCCTCGGAAGACGACGAAAAAGACAAGCTGGTGCTTGAAGTGCTGATTTATGGCAACCGCTATGAAGTGGTCGACCGTAATACCAGCGCGGTACTCAAAATTGTGAAAAGCGATGGCGAGAAACCCAATAGCACCGGCCTGCACGACTATCTTGTGCAGGTAAAAGAAAAGTTTCCTCAGGAAACCGCCATTACCCTGCTGTGCGAGGATGACACCCCCTACGAGGTGATGATCCAGACCATGGACGCTGTGCGTCTGTACAACAGCGAGGTCAACGGCCAAACCATCAAGAAAGAGCTGTTCCCGAGCATCAGCATCGGCTCAGCCCCCAAGGATCAAAGCGCCAACAACGCCGGCCAGGGAGGTGATGCATGAAGAAGTCATCCCGCGCCCGGCGTATGGCCCGGCACCACGGTAAGCACAAGGCCGTTGCCACGCTGAACCTGACATCGTTGATGGACATTTTCACCATTCTGCTGATCTTTCTGCTGGTGAATAACAACAATGCGGCCAAGTTGCCTGACAATCAGGATATCCAGTTACCGGAATCCATTGCCCAGGAATTGCCCACCGAGGTGCTGACCATTCAGGTAAGCCCCATGGACATCATTGTTGAAGGGCAGAAAATCGCCGATACCGAGTCGGTAAGAAACCAGGAAGAGCGCACTGTCGCTGCCCTGGTGGAAGAACTGAATTTCCGTGCTTCACAGGGGTTGGCAATCAGCCCGGATGAAGATCGGGAAATCATGATTCTTGCCGACCGCTCGGTGCCCTACGCGGTGATCAAGAAGTTGATGCGTAGCTGTATGGAGACCCCGTACACGCAAGTCGCCTTCGCTGTGCTGAAAGTCGCAGAGGAGGAAGAGGAATGACGCAGAAAAACAATAACAAGCTGCGCATACTCATCGACGGGTCGCTGCCTTGGGACAAACAGGAGGGGGAAGACCGACGCCTCTCTGGCATCGTGGTCGTTCTGCTGATTCTTTCTCTGCTGATTATGATCATGGTGAATGCGGTGACCATCGAGAAGCCGGACCGCCGTGAGCAGCAAAAAATTCCGGAGCGTCTTGCGCAACTGGTCATGGAGAAGAAAAAGGAACCACCACCGCCGGAGCCCGAACCGGAACCCGAGCCGGAAGAAAAAAAGGAAGATCCCAAGAAAGAGGAACCCAAACCGGATCCCAAGCCTGAGCCAAAACCCGAGCCCAAACCCAAACCGGTACCGGAACCTCAGGAGCGCGAGCAGGCCCGTGAAAAAGCACAGGCCAAGCTGGAAGAGGACCTGGGGGATTCCTTGGCTGGACTGGACGACATCGGCCCATTGGTGAACTCTGGCAGCGACCTGCGAACCGGCGGCAGCACCACTGCCAAGGCTGAGCGTGACTTGATCGGCACCCGGGCCGGCAGCGGTTCCGGCGGCGTGGCGGTAGCGCGTGCATCCAGCGGCGGCGGTGGCGGCGGTACGCTATCCTCAGGCACCGTGGGCAGTGGCGGCAAACAAGTGGACAGCAAGATTGCCCAGGCCGGCGAAGCCGCTAGCACCTCACGCAAAGGCAGCGACGGCAAGAGTCGCCGTACCCAGGAGCAATTACGCCGCGTTTTCGACCGCTATGCAGGCAAGTTCAACAGCCAGTATCAGCGGGCATTACGCAGCAATCCTGCCCTGCAAGGTACCGTGGTACTTGCCCTGACCATCGCCCCCAGCGGTGACGTACTGGACGTGAAAATCAAGTCCAGCCAGCTGGGTGACGACAAGCTTGAACGGCGGATCCTGTTGGTGGCCCGGAAGATGAACTTCGGCGCCATGAATGTGGAAACCTGGAAAGGCGATTACAAGCTGAACTTTTTTCCTAACTGAGACGCGGCACGCAACACGCCGCATGCAACACGCAAAAAGGCGGAAATGGGCTAACGCCCATTTCCGCCTTTTTGTTATTAACCCTGTAGATCACATTCGTCTGGAAGGCGTAATCCGACATCCCCGCAAACGGCTGATTGTCGGCTTACGGCTACGCCTAAGCCGACCCACATGAACAAGCTGTTCTGCGTACCGCCTTTTTGAGATAACGATAACGCACTATTGCGCCAATCGCGCCAACGCTTCCCGTAAGCCATCAGGGATCGCCACAGGTCGCCCGGTCGCGCGATTCACGAACACGTGTACCACGAAGCCGGTGGCCTTGGCAGGGCCTTCACTACCGAACAGTGCCAATCCATAGCGCACAGAACTGTTCCCAAGCTTGTCCACCTTCATCCCCACCACCAACGATTCCGGATAGGCTGCCGCTTCCAGATAGTCACAACCGGAGCTGACCACATAGGCGATGTGCTCCCCTTCGTGGATATCCAGTCCGCCTTCGTCGACCAGGTAGCGGTTAATGGTGGAATCAAAATAACTGTAATACACCACGTTGTTGATGTGGCCGTAGATATCGTTATCACTCCAGCGGCTATCCACCGGGCAGAGATAGCCGTATTCCTCACGCTGAGGGCGGCTTTGCTTGTCACTCATTCGTGTTATCCCCAGAAGGCAACAGCCCGTGTCGCGTGTTGCGTCTCATGAATCAATAAACTGCCTTGTAAATATTCAGGGCATCCGCCTCCGTCACTTCACGGGGGTTATTCACCAGCAGTCGTTGCTGCAGCATGGCATCCGAGGCCAGCGTTTCCAGACTGTCCTCGGTGACCCCGGCATCGCGCAGGCGTACCGGCAGGCCTACCTCACGGATCAGCGACTCCAGCGCCGCGACCAATACTCCGGCGCCATCTTCATGGTCAGCAAAGGGGCGATCACTGAGAATCGGCGCCAATTCAGCATAGAGCGGTGCCGCCTTGGGCAAATTAAAACGCAGCACTTCAGGCAACACCAGAGAGTTGCTCAAGCCATGGGGGATGTGAAAATGCCCTCCCAGAGGGTAAGCCAGCGCATGAACAGCCGCTACCGGGGCATTAGCAAACGCCTGCCCCGCCATCATTGCGCCCAACAGACAGGCTTCACGGGCAACCAGATTGCTGCCCTCTTTCACCGCTGTGGCCAAGTTGCCCCCCAACAGACGAAGCGCTTCGCGGGCCAGCATGTCGGAATACGGATTTTTCTTGTGCGCACTGGTATACGCTTCGATGGCGTGCACCATCGCATCCACACCGGTGGCGGCCGTCACATGAGGCGGCAGACCGAGGGTGAGTTCCGCATCCAGCACCGCCAGATCCGGCAGCAATGACGGCGCCACAACACCGGCCTTTGTGGTTGCCCCGGTGGTCACAATCGCCACCGGGGTGACTTCAGAGCCTGTGCCCGCGGTCGTCGGTACCTGCACCAGTGGCAAGCGTGGGCCCGTCGCCAGGCCAACGCCGTAGATATCCGACAATTGCTGGCTGGCCTTGGGGTGAGACAACAAGGCAACCAGCTTGGCCACATCCATGGACGAGCCACCGCCAAAACCAATCACCAGGTCTGCTCCGGTGTCCTTGGCCTGGGCGGCTGCATCCAGCACGACCGAGTCGGCAGGGTCCGCACTCACCTTATCGAAAATCGCCAACGGCATGTTCGTGCGGCGAAAGCTCTCTTCCACCGGCCCCAGCAAAGGAGTGCTGCGAATACCGGGATCGGTGACCAGCATGACCCGACTGGCACCCAGCTGTTGACACAATTCAGGCAGCCGGGCTGCGGCACCGGCTTCCACCAGCACGCGGTGCGTGGTGGCAAATTCAAACCCCACCATGGTGTCTCTCCATCGAAATTTGGAATGTAATTTTATGCTAGCACAGGTGGCGATGGGCAATGGCGCCAATCCCCGCAGGTTATACGCCAAAAGTGTTTCTGTTTATTCATAAAAAAACGCGCCCGAAGGCGCGTCCTGTGTCGTCGTCATGGACCCGATCAGCCGATAAAATAACTGCTCGCCTTGGCGTTGATCTGGTCACTGACATACTTGGCCAGCGCCTGCACCGTCCACTGCGGCGGCGCACTCATGGGCTCGGGAATCAGGCTCGCATCCGCCACAAACAGCCCGGCAGTGCCATGGACTTCCCCATTGGGCGCCACCACGGAATCATAGCTGTCAGCGCCCATACGACATGTACCATGAGGGCTGAAGCTGTTGGAGCGGAAGGTGTACATGCCCTTGATGCCATAATCCACTTCCGCCAGTTTCTCATCGAGACTGAAGACGGAATCCACTTCCAGGCTTTGGAAGGTGGGCATGAACACTTTCTCGGCGCCACCGGAAAAAAAGATTCGCGCAGCCAGCGCCGCTGAGGCTTTCATGTTTTCAAACTCTTCGCGATTGGGATTCCAGTGAATAGTCTTGCCACCCGTATAAGCATCACCGTCCCACTGCACATAGCCACGGCCCTGGTCAGTACTGAAAGCGTTCACCCCAGCGTAGTACTTGTAGTCCTTCATGAAATCGATATGCGCTTTGCCGGCTTTCATATCCCCTTGTGCCATCAGGGATTCTGGCTCGGCCAGGCCCGAAAAAATGGTGTAGCCATCAGTACGGGTAAACTCATCTACCTGCACGCCCACCAGGGCACCACGAAAACCGTAAAGCGGTTCCTTGAATTTTCCCATCACCTGAGTAAATGGCTGGATAGACAAATTACGGCCCAGTTGCCCACTGCGATCTTTGATCTCACTTCGCTGCATGATCAGCGGGCTGTGAATCGCCCCCGCCGCCAACACGACCAGGTCCGCATCCACCTGCATGTCTGCCACATGGGCGCCGCTATCCGGGTCGGTCACGCGGGCTTCCACCCCACTGGCCCGACCGTTTCGAGTACGGACTTTTACCACTTCCGTATCTGAGAAAATGCGCGCGCCGTGGGCCGCTGCCCAGGGAAGATGGGTCACCAGGGAACTCATTTTGCGGTCCGACGGGCATCCCGCCAGACAATGCCCGGTGAGCGCACATTGCTTCACATTACGCTGCGCCGGTTTCCAGGAGAACTGCATCTTCTCGCAACCCTGAATCACCTTGTGGGCGCAGGCATTGATTTCATGAGCTTCGTTGATATGAATCTGTAACTGATCGGCTACCGTATCCAAGTAGGGCTTAAATTTTCCCGCAGACAAATTGTCCAGCCCGTACTTGCTGGCCCAACCATCCAGCACGTCATCACCGGGCTTCTCCATGACGCAGGCACCAATAACGGTGGAGCCGCCCACGCAGGCACCCTGCACAAAAATGATATCCGCGGTGGTGTTCACCTGGCCCACCTGATCCTGGTAGATCTTGGTCATGGTATCGCCCAGATGCTCGGTAAATGCCGAGCTGGGGTAATACCGCCCGGATTCCAGCACCAGTACATCGCGGCCGGCCTTGGCCATTTCATAAGCCACCATGGCGCCGGCTGCACCGGAGCCCACCACCACCACATCGGTTTTCAATGTGAATCGCTTGCCCAGACTGGCATCCAAGGCCACATCTTTTGCCTGGGTGACCGGCACCCCGTCCCGGGCTATTCGTACAAAAGCCATTATTATTCTCCGCCCTTACGCCCGTGGTAACGGGGCATTCCCCAATCGTCGTACACCCCACAACTCTGTCACCGGCCCGTGGTATTCAAGACCCGGCCAGGTTCGCTCATCACGCCAGTAGTTCAAGGCCACCAACGCTTTCAGGGTAGTCATCAGCCCGCGCTCGAAGAACGAGCCTTCCTGCATGGCGTTCACATAATCCAACGCCTTGTCATCGGACAAGCTGGTAAAGCGACTGAACTTGAAGCTAACCATGGGCCGGTTATTAAACACCCAGACGCCCAACCCCAGCAGTTCACGGGTTTGGGGGGGCATGCGCTGAGTCATGGCATCTACATTCTTCACCGTGGGAACCACATCGGTACTGGAAGGAAGGCCATATCGCTCGGCAGGGATCATCACCTCGGTCAGGCGGGTGATCACCTCAACCTCGTCGTTATTCAGACTATGATATTGGAGGGTTTGCGGTGCCTCACGGCGACCAAGCAGGCTGGAACAGCCGGTAGTGAACGCGGCCCCCGCCAGTACACTGGTGCGCAGGAACCCGCGGCGGCTCAGCGGCTCAAGACCAGCCAGAAAGCCGGGCAGCGGCGCACGGTTATTCTTCTTCATTCAGACCCTCTCCTGGGCAGGCCTGTTTTTGCTCAGGCCCTTGTTGTTATTGGTGGAGCGGTACTTGCCATCATTGTTATGCGTTGAGTCTATAACAAACCGTTACAAACGCCAAAACCCCCAGAGCAACCGGGGGTGGGCGTTATGATCAAGAATGAATACAGTGTTACGGGGGGGTTGGCGTGCGGGCATCTTTGCCCGCTGCCATTACGCCATTTGCCGAGCGATACGGGTCGCCAGTGCATACACTGTGATTTGCGGGTTAACGATAATGGAGGTCGGTAACAGGCTGGCGTCAGCCACATATAATCCAGGCACATCGTGGCTTTGCCCATCGCTACCAACCACACTGTTATCCGGGTCTGCCCCCATCCGGCAGGTGCCTTGTGGGTGGTAACTGACCATGCGCAGGTGCTGCGGCAGGTTTTCCAGACTGTCGACCATAACGTCGATATCCGCCTCACTACGAATTACCCGGTTATCACTGGCCGGCACATAGACTTCCTCAGCGCCCGATGCCAGATGCAGGCGAGCCGCCGCTTTCAAGGCCCGCTGCATGGACGGAAAATCCATATCACTGAGCTGATAGTTGATCTTCTTGCGCTCCCCATCCCACTCGATGGTCCCCACATTATGATCGTGTATCAGGGTAACCAGCGCGCCCAGATGCTTGGCATCCTCCATGTAGTCCATGAAGGGTTTACCCGTGCCCGGTTCTGCCGTCATAGTCAGTTCCACCAAGCCGGCACCGCCATCTTCAAGAACAAAGCCCCCCTTGTCGGGATGCATAAACTCGTCCACATACACACCCAACATGGCGCCGCGCCAAGGGTAAACAGGTTCTGGGTAACGGGCCGTTACAAATAGCGACGGGTGGCAGGCAAAGTTCTGCCCCACTTGCCCCGACCGGTTCGCCAGCCCACTTTTCAGCAATAGCAGCGGACTTTGCACGGCGCCAGCGGCGACGATCACCCGAGGTGCGGTTACAGTCATGCGTGCTGCAACGGAACCGTCACGGTGAGTGACAGTCGCCTCAACACCGCTTGCCTTACCGTTTTCGGTGAGAATCTTCTCAACCCGTGTATCCGCGTAAATTTGTGCGCCATGGGCAGTGGCCCAGGGCAGATACGTGACTAGCATGGACTGCTTGCGCTCAGTCTTGCAGCCGGACAGGCAGTGCCCGGTAAGACCACATTCGCGGATATTGCGCTGCAACGGCTTCACCGACCACCCCAGGCTATTGGCACCGCTTCGAATCAAGCGCCCGTGACGAGGGATCTCATGTTCACCGTTTTCGTGAACCGCCAAATTCTTTTCCACTTCATCGAAGTACGGGGTCAATTCCGCTGTCGTCAGGTCATCCAGACCAAAATCCCGCTGCCAATCCTGGAGAATGAAATCCGGGGTGCGGAAACACACACAACCATTCACCACCGTGGACCCCCCCACACAAGCGCCCTGCAATACCAGCAGATCGCCGCTGGTATTGGCCTGCCCACCGTGGTCCTGGTACAAGGTGTCCAGGCTTTCGGTGAAACGTTCGGTAAAGTCTTTAGAAGGCACATAGGCGCCCGCTTCCAGAACAACAACCTTAAAGCCACGCCGGGCCAGCTCATAGGCACTAACCGCACCACCCGCGCCCGAGCCGACAATCACCACATCCGCGTGAAGATCGATGTGCTCATTAGCCACATCACTGGCTTGGTGCACAGCAAGCCCTTGGGCCTGCCAGCCGGGCTTGTCTGACATTGTGGTTGTTATCGTGTCACTCATGCCTGCCCCTCCGGCTGCTTAGCTCGCAGCTCATCATTTTCCGGTAGCGGTGCATTGCCCAAATAGGCAAGCCCCCACTTATCACTAACCGGGCCATCGAAATCCACCGGCGCCCAAGTGGTCGGTTCCTGCCAGTAGGCACTGTAGGTGAGCTGCTTGATCACCGTGGCCAAGGTGCGCTGAATCACGGTGGCACGGCCCCAGCTATCAAAATAGGCCCGCGCCTCCTCGTCGGATAAATCCACAAACCGACGGCCATGGCTGAGCACTGCTGCGTTATCGAACAATCCCAGGCCAGTGCCCATTTCCTTGCGCGTGGCCGGGTCCAGGTTATTCAGCAATGCCTGAACATTACGCACCACTGGCACCTGGTCACTGGGGGTCAGCGCGGTGCCTTCCACCGGCAACAACACCTGGCGGGCACGATCAAAAAGGTGATATTCCGCAGCAGAAAGCCCGGTGGCCCACGCCGGCACAGGCTGGTTGTCCAGCGGGGAGCGGCGCAGAAAGGCAAAACCGCCGGCGGCCACGGCAGCGACACCGGCGGAACCCAGCAGGCTCCATTTCAGAAAGCGCCGTCGGGCCATGCCCTGCTGCCAGATTGCCGCCACGTTGGGGGCGGAATGGGGGCTTTTCATGGTCTATCCTCAACACAAACAAGTCAGTGATGAAGCTACTGAAAAGCCCCTATGAAAACAATGTGTTTACCTGCACAGCCAAGTTTGACCGCACAGTACAGCCCTGCATTGGCGCGGGGTTGGGAGGAGTCGTCAGGTTGGAGGGCGGTCGTCGAGGGTCACTTTTGGCCCAACGGCTACCGGATCTTGATGGATAATCACATCCGCCATGGGAAACGCCTCCTGAATACGCGTTTCAATCCGGGTAGCCAGATCGTGAGCCTGCAATAGGGTCAGGTTCTGATCCATATCCACATGCAACTGAATAAACTGGGTGCGCCCGGACTGGCGGGTGCGCAGATCATGAAACCCCAGCGCCTGCGGATGATCCGCCACAATCGCGGAAATCACCTCTCTCACCTCCCCCGGAATTTCCCGGTCCAGCAACAGCTGTGCAGATTCATAGGCAATGTGCCAGGCGCTGAACAGAATAAAGACCGCAATCACCAGCCCCACCACACCGTCCAGCCATAGATAGCCAAACTGACTGACCACCAACACGACAATGATCCCCACATTCACCGCCAAGTCTGACAGGTAATGCAGCGAGTCCGCCTCAATGGCGGTGGAGCCGGTTTCCCTAACCACATACTTCTGGATCAGCAATAACCCGAATGTCAGCACGATGGAAAACAGCATAACCGCCACCCCAGCGCCATTTTCGCTGATGGGTTGCGGGTCCATCAGCTTGCCCACCGATTGGTGAATCAGGAACACCGAGGAGCCGGCAATAAAGACCGCCTGCCCCAGCCCGGCCAGCGCTTCGGCCTTGCCATGCCCGAAGCGGTGCTCTTCATCCGGAGGCACCAGAGAATAGCGAATGGCGAAAAAATTGATCAGCGAGGCAATGGAATCCATCACCGAATCCACCAGCGAGGCCAGTAGACTGACAGAGCCGGTCATCAGCCAGGCAATGGCTTTTGCCGCAATCAGAATCAGTGCCGTTAGGACGGATGCCAACCCTGCCATAAGCAGCAGACGATGTTCACGGCGATCATCTCGACGCATAAAGGTATTCCGTTCCAATCGGTTGAGGAAACGTAGAGCCGGGGAATCAGCGCTTGGGCAAATAGCCCATGGGGTCGACGGGTTTACCGTCTTTGCGGATTTCAAAATGCAGCTGCGTGCGGAAAGTCCCACTGGCGCCCATGGTGGCAACCTGCTGCCCCCCTTTCACTGCATCCCCTTCCTTGACCATCATCTTATCATTATGGGCATAAGCGCTTAACCAGCGTTCACTGTGTTTGATGATCAGTAGATTACCGTAGCCTGTGAGGCCGCTACCCCGGTAAACCACGCGGCCCGGAGCAGCCGCCACCACCGGGCTGTTCCGGCGCCCGGAAATGGCAATCCCCTTGCGGCCCTGACTGGCGTTGGAAAACGATTCCACCACCTCGCCACTTGCTGGCCAGCGCCATTCCACTGGGCCAGTCGTTACTGAAGGCTTGGAAGCAGGCTTTGCCGCCGGGGCCGGTTTGGACGCGGGTTTTGACACTGCGGGTTTACTGGCAGGTTTTGTAGAAGAGGTAGCCGGTTTACTAGCCACCACCGGGCTGGACGTTTTGATGCCCAAAGAGATGCGCTGGCCGGGATAAATGGTGTACGGGGCCGGAATATTATTAGCCCGGGCCAACGAACGAAAGTCCCAGCCGTAACGCCAAGCAATGGAATATAACGTCTCCCCTTCACGTACATGGTGAGTACCGGAGGTGACTTTGCGCGGCTTGGGCTCTTGGCCGTAAATATCCACCACCGGCGCAAAATTGCCGGCACTGCAGCCACTGACCAAAATCCAGACCATGAACGCTGCCAGTACGCGCATCAGTAAGTGTCGGTGCCTGTGTGAAGATTTACTGCCATCAACCACCCCGTTGCCAGGAAACCTGAATTGAAATTGCTGAACCTAATCTGTCCCCGTTGGCTTCACGGAGCCAGTATTCAGCCTTGCGGTGTCTGTGCAGCATTATGCACTGGCGCGGCCCGGTAAAGTAACCACACCAATACGGCCGCAACGGCCACCATGGCCAGTGCCAAAGGCAACTGTGCTGACTGATCAGTAAGCGTCGCATACTGTGACGGCCACAACCATGTATCACCCAGGCCGTGCTCTCCGCTCAATCGCCACGGCCACAATTTCAGTAACGAACCGGCCATAAAGCCGGCAAGCAACGCCATGACCGTGTCATGGAAACGGTGCAACGTCCACTTGAGCACATGCACAAAGCTCAACAGGCCCACTGCGCAACCCGACAGAAACGCGAAGAGCAGCGCGAACTCAGCCTGCTTCACAGCTTCCAGCACAGGCTGGTACATGCCCAGTAAAAGAAGGATAAAACTGCCGGAGATGCCCGGCAGGATCATGGCGCAAATGGCGAGCATGCCGCTGAAGAAAAACACCAGGGCGCCACTCCCCGCTGCCGACAGTGCCGGTGCCAGACCGATGACTACTGCCACGCCGGAGCCAACCAGAAAGGCCCCTATTTGCATCGGGCCACGCTGCTGCAGGGGTTTCAACACCAAGAAAATGCTGGCGAGAATCAGGCCACTAAAAAAAGCCCATACCGGTACCGGATGCGTATCCAGCAACCAAGTAATCAACCGAGCCAACACGGCAATGCTGGTGAAGATACCGGCCAACAAGGTGAATAAAAACGTGAAATTGCCCTGTTGCCAGGCGGCAACGAATCCCTGCTGACGCCACACGACCAACAAGCGCGGCGTAATACTGCCCAGAGTGTTGATCAATTCTTCATAGATGCCCGTAATCAGGGCCAGGGTGCCACCGGACACACCCGGCACTACATCGGCAGCTCCCATGGCCATGCCGCGAAAAAAAATACCGGGTCGAATCATGTTTAGGCCTCACGCATCACGCTGCACGCAACAACGCAGATTGGGGGTTAGTTGTCTCAAACGCCAGGAGCGGGCAACAAGCGACAAGCTTCAAGCTGCAACACGAGTCAAGAATCGCCGTTTCTCAAACCTTGCAGCCGCGCCCAAGCAGTAAAGCGCGGGCAAGGCCCACAAGACGGCACGTACCGGGATCGCGCCTTGTCACGTAGGCTTGAGGCTTGTCGCTGCCCTATCGCATCACCCCGCGCTGGAACGGCACAAACCGTACCGGGTCCAACGTCTGGGTATGAAATTGATCCCCCTCACGATCGACCACGGTAAGAATTTGCTGGCGATCACCGCCAACGGGCATCACCAGACGACCGCCATCTGCCAGTTGAGACAATAAATCGTCCGGAATATCCACACGGGCACACGCCGCGAGAATACCATCGAACGGTGCCTCCGCTGACCAGCCAAAACCGCCATCCGCATGCTTGAGCTGCACCTTGGCCAAGCCTAACTGCAACAGACGCTTACGGGCCTGATCCTGCAAAGGGCGAATCCGTTCCACAGAGTAAAGCTCATCACAAAACGGGGCCAACACCGAGGTCTGGTAACCACAACCGGTACCGATTTCCAGCACCTTGCGTGGCTTCCCGTTGGCGATCAACAGCTCGGTCATGCGAGCTACCACCCAGGGCTGGGAAATGGTTTGCCCATGACCGATCGGCAAGGCGGTATCGTCATAGGCCTGATGCGCCAAGGCCTCTTCGATGAACAAGTGTCGTGGTGTATTGCGGATGGCATCCAGTACGCGCTCGTCCTGGATACCGGCATCACGCAGCCGCTGCACTAACCGATCCCGGGTCCGTGCAGACGTCATGCCGATGCCGCTGAGTTGGATATCCATCTGTGTTCGTTTGCCTCAATGCGAGTTAATCAGCCGGTGAACTGATCAGCTCTGCCATTACTGTCGTGGCAAAAGCGCCTGTGGGTAGCGTAAACGCCAGCTCCAGGCAGTCTTCCCCTTCCCGTTCCGAGTCTTTATGCCAGACCCATTGCAAGTCCCGTACCGGTAGCCTTGTGCTACGGCGGGCTTCTTCTACCTTGATCTGGCGCAGGCCCTCAATCACCGGGGCATGGGGCGCCAGTATCTGCTGTTCGAGTATGTTACAGGGGCCAGATGATGCCATGCCGGGCAAGCCCGGCAAAGGGGCGGTGGGATGCACCTCCCCGCTCGTTACCCGTTCCACTGCCTCGGGATCATCATCGGCCAGAAATAATCCGCGGCTGCCTTCCGGTTGCAAAATATCGCCGGCAAGCACCCTGTTCCAACAATCGCGACGTACTCGTTCAGCCAATACCTGATTGAACAGATTGCTGCGCACGGCGGACAACCACATACCCCGCAGGGCTTTCTTGCGCGGCGCCTCCCCGCCCAGTAGCCATTCGGTGCCACGCACCAGATTGCCTGCCCCGCGACCAAAACGCTGCTCGCCAAAATAATTCGGCACCCCTTGCGCCATGATGGTGTGCAGCTGGGTTTCCAGCACATCCCGGTCCCCTTGGAAACCGGTAACGCGTAGCCGAAAATCGTTGGCACGATGGGTGCCACGATTTAGCTTGCGGCGGTGACGCCCGGATTGCAGCACCGTCAGCCCTTCGGGCCAGTCGAACGCAGGGTCATCCTTACCCGGCAAATGCAGACTGAACCATTGCCGGGTCACCGCGTGTTTGTCTTTCAAACCGCTGTAACCCACGGACAAACGGTGCACACGGGCCTGTTTGGCCAGCAACATAGCCACGTCTTCGGTATTCCAGCGGGTTTTCTCGATTTCCAGCCAGAGGTGCTCCCCCTTCCCGTCCAACGTCACGTGCATCTGTTCTGCAACGTAAAAATCGTCTGGCCGAGCCTTTAATACCCCTTGGCATACCGGACCGCCGAGTGCGTAGGGCAAGCCTTCATGAAGAATTTCGGACGAGGAATTCACTGGCTCTCCAGCAGCACAACAGCTTGCACCGCGATGCCTTCCTTGCGACCGGTAAAACCGAGTTTTTCTGTGGTCGTCGCCTTGACGGACACTTGCCCCATATCACATTGCAGCAGTTCAGCGATCCGCTCACGCATGGCGAGAATGTGCGGTGCCAGCTTGGGGGCCTGACAAATCACCGTGAGGTCCGCATTACCCAGTCGCCATCCGGCGTCCAGAATGGATGAATAGATGGCGGTCAGCAGCTGGCTGGAATCGGCACCTTGCCATTGCGGGTCGGTATCCGGGAAATAATGCCCGATATCCCCCAGCGCCAGGGCGCCAAGCAAGGCATCGGATAAAGCATGCAACGCCACATCTCCATCGGAATGCGCCTTGAGCCCATGACTGTGGGGAATGGCAACGCCACCGAGCATGACATGGTCGCCCACATCGAAAGCATGAACATCAAACCCCTGGCCAATACGCACGCTCACCACTGCTCTCCTTCATTGCTGCCATCGCCCTGCTGTCGGCTCAGATAAAACCGGGCCAGCGGCAGATCGTCGGGTACCGTTATTTTGATATTGTCACTGTGGCCCGCCACCAGGCCGGGCTGCCAACCGTCACGCTCCATGACAGAGGCTTCATCGGTAATGGTGGCCAAGTCTCCACTCAATGCCGCCAGCAAAGCCTGGGCCGGAAAGAGCTGAGGTGTCAGGGCCCGCCAAATATGCGCACGGTCCAGGGTGGCAGCGATACGCTGCTCTACCAGCGTCTGCTTGATGGTATCCACCACCGGCAAGGCGAGAATGGCGCCCTGAGGGCCTGTCTGGTCCAGCAGCGATTGAATATCCGAGAGTCGGATCAGCGGACGCGCCATGTCGTGCACCAACACCCAAGCGTCGGCTCCTCCCTCATCCAACACCGCCGCAACACCATTGCGTACCGAGTCGGCACGGGCAGCCCCCCCGGTCACCGTCTGAATGCGCGGATGGCGCGATACCGCCAACGTGGGCCACCAGGGGTCGTCAGCGGACACCGCCACCACCACTTTGTGGATCGGTGCGAACGAGAGCAATCGGTTCAGGGTGTGTTCGGCCAAGGTTTGACCGGCCAGGGAAAGATACTGCTTGGGAAAACCCGCGCCCATTCTGCTCCCAACGCCAGCAGCGGGAACAACGGCATACAACGGGCCAGAAATAACAGAATTCACTTGCTGCCCCGGGGCTGCTCAAGAATCAGGAAAAACGTTTCTCCCTTGCGAACCATGCCCAGGTCCTTACGCGCGATTTCTTCCACGGCTTCCGTGCCCTGCTTCAAGTCGTTCACGTCGGCGGCCATCAGTCGATTGCGTTCAGCCAGCTTCGCATTGCTTTCCTTCAGCACCGCCACGTCTTTTTTCAGCGCGGCCACATGCCGAAGGCTGCCTTCACCAAACCACAAACGGACCTGTAGACCCAGAAACAGCAGCGCCAGCAACGCCAGAGCGACTTGCCGGGCGGGTGACACTTTCAATGTCATCCGCTCGGCATTGCCCTTGCTGTTGCCGGCGCTGGGTTTTGCCTTGGGAGCTGGCATCGCTTAGCCGAGCAGCTTGAACTCTTTGCGACCGTGGTAAGCCGCACGGCCCAATTCCTGCTCAATGCGAATCAAGCGGTTGTACTTGGCAACACGGTCAGAGCGACACAGGGAACCGGTTTTGATCTGACCCGCTGCAGTCGCTACCGCGAGATCCGCGATAGTCGTGTCTGCCGTTTCACCACTACGGTGGGAAATGACTGCGGTGTAACCGGCATCCTTGGCCATTTTGATGGCGTCCAGGGTTTCGGTGAGAGAGCCGATCTGATTGAACTTGATCAGGATGGAGTTAGCCACTTTCTCGTCGATACCGCGCTTGAGAATCTTGGTGTTGGTCACGAACAGATCGTCACCCACCAGCTGGATTTTCTTGCCCAGTTTTTCGGTGAGAATTTTCCAGCCATCCCAATCGGATTCGTCCATGCCATCTTCAATGGAGATGATCGGGTAACGGTCGCACAGCTCCGCCAGGTAGTCGGCAAACTCTTCCGAGCTCATGCTGCGGTCTTCACCGGCCAACACGTACTTACCATCCTTGTAGAATTCGCTGGCGGCGCAATCCAGGGCCAAGGTCACATCATCACCAGCCTTGTAACCGGCAATCTCGATGGCTTCCATGATGGCTTCCAGTGCCGCTTCGTTGCTCGGCAGGTTCGGCGCAAAGCCGCCTTCATCACCAACCGCGGTATTCAGGCCACGCTTCTTCAGCACGCCTTTCAGGGCATGGAAGATTTCCGCCCCGTAGCGAATCGCTTCCGCCACCGTGGGGGCGCCCACTGGCTGAATCATGAATTCCTGAATATCCACGTTGTTATCGGCGTGCTCGCCCCCGTTGATGATATTCATCATCGGCACCGGCAAGGAATACTCGTTGTCATCATCCTGCAGATCGGAAATATACTCGTACAAGGGTTTGCCCTGATCCGCCGCCGCGGCTTTAGCCGCCGCCAGTGACACAGCCAGAATCGCGTTGGCGCCCAGGTTCGCCTTGTTCTCGGTGCCATCGGCATCCAGCATCGCCTGATCCAGCGCCTTCTGGTCGCTGGCATCTTTACCTACCAGCAGTTCACGGATGGCGGAGTTCACATTACCCACCGCCTTGGTGACACCTTTGCCCAGGTAACGGGACTTGTCGCCATCACGCAGTTCCAGTGCTTCGCGGGAACCGGTGGAGGCACCACTGGGCGCGCAGGCACTGCCACTGGCACCGGACTCAAGAATCACATCGGCTTCGATGGTCGGGTTGCCACGGGAATCCAGAATTTCGCGGGCCTTGATATCAACGATCTTGGACATGTCGATCAATCTCCAAACTCTAATCAGTTATTTTCAAAGGCAGGCAGTGCCTTGACGGTATTATCCAGGGTTTGCATCTGTGCGAGGAATGGCTCCAGACGATCCAGTCTCAGGGCGCAAGGGCCATCGCATTTGGCATTATCCGGGTCCGGGTGAGCTTCCAGGAACAGGCCGGCAATGCCTTGGCTGATCCCCGCCCGGCCCAGTTCCGCCACCTGGGCACGACGACCATCAGCGCTGTCGGCTCGGCCGCCAGGTTTCTGTAAGGCGTGGGTCACGTCGAAAAAGACCGGATAGTTGAATTGCTTCATGATGCCGAAGCCGAGCATGTCCACCACCAGGTTGTTGTAACCAAAGCTGGAACCGCGCTCACAAAGAATCAACTGGTCGTTACCGGCATCTTCACACTTGTGCAGGATGTGCGACATTTCATGGGGCGCCAGAAACTGGGGTTTCTTGATATTGATGATGGCGCCGGTTTTCGCCATGGCTTCCACCAGATCCGTCTGCCGCGCCAGAAACGCTGGCAGCTGGATGATATCCGCCACTTCCGCTACCGGTGCGGCCTGATAAGGTTCGTGCACGTCGGTGATCACTGGGCAGTTGAAGGTCTTCTTCACTTCTTCGAAGATCTTCAGGCCCTCGTCCAGGCCCGGCCCCCGGTAGGAACTCAATGAAGACCGGTTGGCCTTGTCGAAACTGGCCTTGAATACCCAGGGCATGTTCAGCTTGCTGGTCACTTCCGCGTAAGCTTCGGCCACTTGCATGGCCATGTCCCGGGACTCCAGTACATTCATGCCACCGAACAAGGCCATGGGCTTGTCGTTGGCGAACTCCAGCCCGTTCAGGGCAATGGTTTTCTGGCTACTCACGGATCACTTCTCCTTGTGGGCCTGCTGTTCCGCCAAGGCGGCTGCCACATAGCCTTTGAACAAACCGTGACCGTCACGGGGGGTGGAAGTGAATTCCGGGTGGAACTGGCAGGCGACAAACCACGGATGGTCGCCCACTTCGATCACTTCCACCAATTCACCGTCCACGGAACGGCCAACAATGTTCAAACCTGCCGCTTCCAGCTGCGGCAGGTAATTATTGTTTACCTCATAGCGATGGCGATGGCGCTCCACGATATGCGTGTTGCCATAGCACTGAGCCGCGCGACTGCCTTCTTCCAGCACACATTCCTGGCCACCCAAGCGCATTGTACCACCCAGGTCGGAGTCCGCAGAGCGCTGTTCCTTCTGGCCATCTTCGGTTGTCCATTCGGTGATCAGCCCCACCACCGGGTCCGGGGTGTTCGGGTTCAGCTCCGAGGAATGGGCTTGCTCGATGCCCGCCACGTGGCGAGCATATTCGATTACCGCCAGCTGCATGCCCAGGCAGATACCCAGATATGGCACCTTGTTCTCACGGGCATAACGGATCGCGGCAATCTTGCCTTCCGTACCCCGGTCACCAAAACCACCTGGCACCAAAATGGCGTCCAGGCTCTCCAGCACACCCGTGCCGTCACGCTCGATATCTTCCGCATCCAGATACAGGATATTGACCTTGGCGCGGTTGCTGATACCCGCATGGATCAGCGCTTCGTTGAGCGACTTGTAGGCATCGACCAGTTCGATGTACTTGCCCACCATACCGATGGTGACTTCGTTTTCCGGGTTCAGTTGCGCTTCCACCACACGATCCCACTCGCTGAGATCCGGTTCGGGCAGGTCCAGGCCAAACTTTTCCACCACGATGGCGTCTAGGCCTTGCTCGTGCATGCCACGGGGCACCTGGTAAATGGTCTTGCAGTCCGGTGAGGAAATCACCGCCCGGGCTTCCACGTTGGTAAACAGGGCAATCTTGTCCCGTGCGCTCTGCGGAATCGGGTCATCTGCACGACACACCAGGATGTCCGGCTGCAGGCCGATGGAACGCAGCTCTTTCACGGAATGCTGGGTCGGTTTGGTTTTGATCTCACCGGCGGTGGCGATGTACGGCACCAGCGTCAGGTGCACCAAAAGCGACTGGCTGGAGCCCAGCTCCACCCGCATCTGACGAGCCGCTTCCAGGAAAGGCAGCGATTCGATATCGCCCGCGGTGCCGCCAATTTCGACAATGGCCACATCCGCATCCCCTGCCCCTTCGCGGATCTTCAGCTTGATCTCATCGGTGATATGAGGAATTACCTGGACAGTGGCGCCCAGATATTCACCACGGCGCTCTTTATCCAGCACATGCTGATAAACCCGGCCGGTGGTAAAGCTGTTGCGGCGGTTCAGGCGAGTGCGAATAAAACGCTCGTAATGACCCAAATCCAGGTCGGTTTCGGCGCCATCGTCGGTCACAAACACCTCACCGTGCTGGTAAGGGCTCATGGTTCCGGGATCCACATTGATGTAGGGATCCATTTTAATCAGGGTGACGTTGAGGCCGCGGGCTTCCAACAGAGTGGCCAGGGACGCAGAGGTAATCCCCTTACCCAGAGACGACACCACACCGCCGGTGACAAAGATGAAACGAGACATGCACTCACCAGATCGCTAGTGGGTTGATAGCACCATCGTCAGTTTGTACTGGCCCCCATAAAAAAAACACCCTGCACGTTACAGACGCGCAAGGAGCTTTCGTGAATCGGGTTGGCCAGCTACGCAAGAGACGATTGAACACCTGAAAATTCAGGAGCTTGCGCTACATCAGGACGGGAGAAAATGTTAACAGAAGCCGCCCCGCGCCTCAATCGGAATCGCTCTCCGGAGCGTAAAAAGTGATAACGGCAGACGCCAGGAGCGACATAACGAAGATCAACTCACGCCTAACTCGGCCATTCCACGTTTCACACCCGGCCTCAGTCCCTCTCACACGCCGACAACACCTCGGCAAAAGGAGCGTCGATCAGCGACGCAAAGGCGGGATGCCGCGCAAGACGGGCACGGCTGGCGCGGGGGCTGCTAATACCACACAGAAAGCGGGCCAGTTGCCGGGGCGTCGCCAGCGCCCCATGCCCCTCTGCTCTCACCGCCCGAATCATCGCCTCATCAGGAATACGGTGACGGCGCGCAGTCATCGGCCAATGTTCACCCTTGCAGTTATTGCACTGACCACAGGGCTCGGGCAAACGTTCACCAAAATAGTCCACCAGAGCCTGTTGATAGCACTCGCCTCCCTCGGCCCAGGCACAGACTTGCTGTAAACGCTGGATATCACGCTGTTCGCGCACGCGAAACTGCTCTTGCATTCTTGAGGCCAGCGCTTGCGCAGCCTGCGGCCGATTGATCATCCGATAGCCCTGACGTACCCCGGCCACCCGCATCTCAATCATCCCCTGCTGCTCCAGATAGCCCAAGGCCTTGAGGATACGAAGTCGATCAACCTGCAGCTCCTCCGCCGCCGCAATGGGCTTCAACGTGAGCCAGATACGCCCTTGCTTCCCGGTGGCGAAAACCCGCTGCAGAAAATCAGCCCTGTCGCTGTTGAACTGACCAATAACGTCATCCTGCGGGGCCTGAAAGGCCAGCTTGTACTCCGTATAAAACGGTGCCGTGGCGCGAATCACCCCTGCCAGCTCCAGGTAAGTCAGCAGTGTATTGATCACCAAAGGGCGCACATCGAATTGCCCGGACAATTCATGTACCGACAAGTCAAACTGGTCAGGCTGGCCCACCAGCCAGTCAATCAATCCCGCCAGCGATTCACTGTCCGGCGTGTCCCCGTAACTGAAATTTTCCAGCACCGTCAGATCGTCCGAGCTGGCCAACAGCACGCATCGGGAAGGCTGGCCGTCGCGCCCGGCCCGGCCGATTTCCTGCATGTAGTTTTCCAGGGACTTGGGCAGGTTGTAATGATAAATGGCACGAATATCCGCCTTGTCGATTCCCATCCCAAAGGCAATGGTGGCAACCACAATATTCACCTGACCGGCCATAAAGGTTTCCTGGGCCTGGTGGCGCTCATCATCTTTCAGCCCGGCATGGTAGGCCTGTGCAGACAGTCCCTGTGCTTGCAGAAACCCGGCAACCCGCTCTGCGGTTTTCTGTAAGGTGACATAAACGATGGCGGGCTCCGACGGCCGGCCCTCCAATACCTCCAGCAACGCCTGATCTCGCTCACGGGCATCGTGTGGCTGAACACTTAACGCCAGATTGGGACGAAAAAAGCCTGTCTGCACGTGGTCCTTACCCGCAATCGCGAAACTATCGCAGATCTGCTTCGCCACCTGGGGCGTGGCAGTGGCCGTCAGCGCCAGCACCCGGCCCACATCGAGATCTTTCGCCAACTGTGCCAGTTTCAGGTAATCCGGGCGAAAGTTATGCCCCCATTCCGAGACACAATGCGCTTCATCCACGGCCATCATGCTGATGGACAACCGCTTCAACCGAGCCAGAAATCGCTCGTTGGCCAGGCGTTCCGGCGCCACGTACAACAGCTTGATAGTGCCATCATCCAGGCCTCTGTAGATCTCCTGCAATTGTTCCGCATCCACGCTGGAATCCAGCCGCGCCGCTGCAATACCCAACCGCTGGAGCTGATCCACCTGGTCTTTCATCAGTGCGATCAGTGGTGACACCACCAGAGTTACGCCATCCAGCATTAATGCTGGCAATTGATAACACAGGCTTTTCCCGCCACCGGTGGGGAACACCGCCAGCGCCGATCGGCCGGCCAGCAAAGCATCGATGATCGCCTCTTGGCCAGGTCGAAAAGACTGAAGCTGGAATGTCTGCTGTAAATGCTGCTGAAGGGCCTGCATGGCACTCTCTTTTTGGCTGTGAGGGTGGACTGGGTCCGGGCAGGGCAAGTTTGGCAAAGGAGGAACGCTGAGGCGAGGTGGTGTTGCGTATTTAACTGTCCGCCAGCACGGACAACCACCCGGCGGCAGAGTCACACACGGACAGGTTTTCTAGTGCGCCGTTGAGTCGCCAGGCAGCAAATACCAACGCTCACTGTGGCCAGGTTCTTCCCCATCAGCCACCCCGATCAGCGGCACACTCACCACCTCACCATGACGAAAAAGCAGTGGCCACTGTCGCCGTTGCCAGGGAGGCACCCCTGCCGCCCGCCACAGCTCCTTGATCTGTTGATGCAAACCATTACGGAGCAGGCTCCGGGAGCCAGACAGTGGCCGAAGCCGCAGGTCGCCCGGAGGCCGAAGCACCCAGACAGCGCCTTCCTTGGCTTGTTGTGTCCAGTGCCAGTGGGGCACGGCCGGCGGCGGCGCCCCTTCCGGCCAACACGCCTCTCCCTGCCAAGGCTGAAATGTATCACGCAGCGCCAGATACAATGCCCCCTGATACAAACGCACCGCGTATCCGCCCCACTCCACCCGTGCCTGGCTATCTGCGGCGGCCAGATGCAACGTCCGCATCTGCTCAAGCACGGCGGCACTGGGAGCGGTGGCCCGGTTTTCTTGCAGCCACCAACGCAGCACATTGCGCTGACGCGCCAAAGACAAGTCTGACAAACCGGTGAGCGGCAGGACCGTCCCGGTCACGCCGAGCCGGCCTGCATCCTGTACCGCGACTTCATGGAGCAGCTCACTGGCTTCGGCCATATGATCAGCAGCCCGGGCCAGCGTGGCGTCGGCACCCGGCCAGCGCTCACGCAGTGCTGGCAGAATGGCATGGCGCAGATAATTACGGCGCAGGGATTGATCCTGATTGCTGGGGTCTTCGCGCCAACGTAGCGATAACGCAGCACCCCAGTGCTCGAGTGACTCACGGCTCAGCCCCAACAGCGGGCGCCAGAGGGGAACATCCTGCTGCTTGCTATGCTCGCCCATGGCAGACAGTCCCTGGACACCGGCCCCGCGCAGCAGCCTGAACAACACTGTTTCCGCCTGGTCGTTGCGATGGTGTGCCATGACCAGCGTCGCCCCTTTGGCCCGCGCCAGCGGTAACAACACGCCGTAACGGGCATCACGGGCGCCGGCTTCCAGGCCCTCCGCGCTGTCGACAGCCACCTGTTCAATAACAAGCTCAATGCCTTGCTCATCTGCCAGCGTCTGGCAAAAGCGCGACCAGCTCTGGCTATCGGCCTGCAATTGGTGGTCCACATGCACCGCAGACAGGCGCGAGCCCAAACCCGCGTTGATCAGGAGGTAAAGCAATAGGGAGGAGTCCAGCCCACCGCTGAGGGCCAGCAAAAGAGGCCCATCAGGGGCCTGTTCAGCCAGCGACAGGCTGAACCCGGCAGCATCGGACATGGTTATTCGTCAGCGGGATCGCTAACCACGTTACCGTAGCTCATCAGGCGTTCGTAACGGCGGTCGATCAGCGCATCCATTTCCATGGCGCGCAGCGATTCCAGCTGGGTTTCCAGGGCCTTGCGAACGGCATCCGCGGCCTGGTCGTGATCGCGGTGAGCGCCGCCCAGCGGCTCCTTGATCACCTGATCCACGATGCCAAGTTCGTGCAGTCGCCCGGCGGTCAGGCCCATGGCTTCTGCCGCTTCCGGGGCCTTGTCGGCACTGCGCCAAAGAATCGAGGCACAGCCTTCCGGGGAAATCACCGAATAGGTAGAGAATTCCAGCATCTGTAAATGATCGCAGACGCCAATAGCCAATGCCCCACCAGAGCCACCCTCGCCAATAACCGTGGCGATAATCGGCGTCTTCAGCTGGGACATCACACGCAGGTTACGGGCGATGGCTTCCGACTGACCACGTTCTTCCGCATCAATACCCGGGAAGGCACCGGGGGTATCAATAAAGGTGAGCACCGGTAGCTTGAAGCGTTCGGCCATTTCCATCAGGCGCAACGCCTTGCGGTAGCCCTCCGGTTTTGGCATACCGAAATTACGGCGAACCTTCTCTTTCACTTCGCGGCCTTTTTGGTGGCCAATTACCATTACTGGTTGGCCCGCCAGGCGCGTCATGCCACCGATAATGGCCGGGTCGTCGGCAAAGGCACGGTCCCCATGCAGCTCATCGAAATCGGTAAAGATCCGTTTGATGTAATCCAGCATGTAGGGACGCTTGGGATGCCGGGACAACTGGGAAATTTGCCAGGAGCTGAGGCCGCGAAAGATGCTTTCGGTGAGCGTAATGCTTTTTTCCTGCAGCTTGGCCACTTCCTCGGAAATGTTCACCTCACTGCCACTGCCCACCAGACGCAGTTCCTCGATTTTCGCTTCCAGGTCGGCAATCGGTTGTTCAAATTCGAGGAAATTGGGATTCATATTCTGAGCCTGTTCAAGGTGTTATCAGCATGCGCCCGGACCAGAATGGCCGTTCCCTGGCGCCAAAACGGCAGAAACGCTACGTCGGCAAACCCCGAACGCAAACTGCCCATAAAAGAATGCAACAAGTGTAGCCCCAACCCAATGACAACGTCGAGACATGGCCGGCATGGCTAGGTTGCAAACTGTTTCAGTAAGAGACGCAGCACGCCCCACGCTTCACGCAACAACGCGGGAGAGCATCGAGCGCAAAGAGCGGCCCCGCCCTCGCGTCCAAGCGTTTGAATCGCGAAACTCGACACCCTGGTCATCACTCAGCTTTCTCGTATTGAAGCATGCTGCGTGCTGCCTGCTGCATCTAGCGTTAATACTCCATCCGCACGGCGCCTTCGCCGAAACGGACGCGCAGCTCTTCCACCAGTGATTCGTGGGGGCTGATTTTCCATTCATCGCCCAGCCAGAAACTGGCAGCGGCGATGTTATGGTCCAGATCCAGCAATACCGGGGTATTACCGCCCTGGTACGGTGACAGCATCTGCTGGAGCTGCTGAGGCAGATCGTCCGCCACCGGCACCGCCACTCGCAAACGGCGGGCAAAGGTTTCACGGGCCTGGCGCATATCCATGATTTCATCGGCAATCAGATTAAAACCGCCAGTATATTCGTCGTTGCGCACTCCGCCCTTGAAGATCAACAGCGTATCCTTCTGCACCAGCTCGCCGTATTCGGCAAAGGTTCTGCCGAATACGGATACTTCCACCCGCCCGGTCTTGTCATCCAGGGTGATGAACGCCATCCGTTCACCACTGCGCTTGCTGCGGGTAATGCGCAGTGCCACCACGAGCCCGGCGATCGTGGCTGCTTCGCCCTTGCCGGTAGGCTGCAGGGAATTGATCCGGGCGGTGACAAACTGGCGCACTTCTTTTTCGTACTGGTCGATGGGGTGGCCGGTCAGGAACAGGCCCAGGGTATCGCGCTCTCCGTTCAGGCGAGTTTCGTCATTCCATGAACGAGCCGGCTTCCACTCCACTGCCGTGGCCGGGCTGTCATCCACCGCGCCAAACATATCCATGATGCCGGCGGCTTCGTTGCGGGCGTCCTGGTCGGCGGCAGCAATGGCATCCGGCAAGGTGGCCAATAACTGTGCCCGATCGTGGAAACTGCTGTTGGGGCCCAGCTTGTCCAGCACCCCGGCGCGCACCATGGCTTCCAGGGAACGGCGGTTGATCTTTTTCAGATCGATGCGGCGACAGAAATCAAACAGGTCCTTGAACTCACCGCCATCGGCCCGCGCCGATACGATGGCATCGATGGGGCCTTCGCCCAGCCCCTTGATGGCGCCCAACCCATAGACGATGTCGCCCTCCGGGTTCACGGTGAAGCGGTAACCACAGGAATTTACATCCGGCGGTAATACCTGCAAGCCCATGGTTTTGCATTCATCAATGAAGGTCACCACCTTGTCGGTGTTCTGCATATCCGCAGAGATGGTGGCGGCCATGAATTCCGCCGGGTAGTGAACCTTGAGCCAGGCGGTCTGGTAGGCGACCAACGCATAGGCCGCGGAGTGGGATTTGTTGAAGCCGTAACCGGCGAATTTTTCCACCAAGTCGAAGATCTTCATGGCCAGGTCCGGGTCCACGCCCTTCCCTTTTGCCCCTTCTTCGAAAATTACCCGCTGCTTGGCCATTTCTTCCGGCTTTTTCTTGCCCATGGCCCGGCGCAACATGTCCGCGCCACCCAGCGTATAGCCGGCCAGCTCCTGGGCAATTTGCATCACCTGTTCCTGATACAGGATAACCCCGTAGGACGGCTTCAGGATTGGCTCCAGCCATTCGTGCTGGTATTGGGGGTCCGGGTAGGCCAGCGGTTCGCGACCGTGCTTACGGTTAACGAAGTTGTCCACCATGCCGGATTCCAGCGGCCCCGGGCGATACAGGGCAACCAGTGCAATAATGTCTTCGAATACATCGGGCTGGAGCTTTTTGATCAGCTCCTTCATGCCCTGACTTTCCAGCTGGAAGACCGCCGTGGTGTCGCCCCGCTTGAGCAGATCGAAACTGGGGCTGTCATTCAGTGGAATATGGTCGATGACCAGATCATCCAGCCCTTCGCGCCCACGCTTCACGTTGGCGGCTTTGACGGCCCAGTCGATGATGGTCAGGGTTTTCAGGCCGAGGAAGTCAAACTTCACCAGCCCGGCGGACTCCACATCGTCCTTGTCGTACTGGGTGACCAGGTTGGTGCCGTCTTCTTCACAGTACAGCGGCGCGAAATCAGTCAGCTTGCCCGGTGCAATCACCACGCCCCCGGCGTGCTTGCCTACGTTACGGGTCAGACCTTCCAGCTTGAAGGCCATTTCCATGATTTCGTTGGCGGCATCCTTGTCGGAGTTTTCATCGCTTTCCAGGAATTCACGCAGGGTTTCTTCCTGCTCCAGCGCCTTGGTCAGCGTCATGCCTGGAATGCCGGGGATCATCTTGGACAGGCGATCGGCAAGACCATAAGGCTTGCCCTGCACCCGCGCCACGTCTCGCACTACCGCCTTGGCGGCCATGGTGCCGAAGGTGATGATCTGGCTCACCGCATCACGGCCGTATTTATCCGCCACGTAGTTGATCACGCGGTCGCGCTTTTCCATGCAGAAGTCGACGTCAAAGTCAGGCATGGAGACCCGTTCCGGGTTCAGGAACCGCTCGAACAGCAGGTCGTAGCCGATGGGGTCCAGGTCGGTAATTTTCATGGCATACGCCACCAGCGAGCCGGCACCGGAGCCCCGGCCTGGGCCCACTGGCACCTCGTTGTCCTTGCCCCACTGAATAAAGTCGGCAACGATCAGGAAGTAACCGGGGAACCCCATCTGGTTGATGATATCCAGCTCGAATCGCAGCCGGTCATCGTAGTCCTTTCGCTTAATCGCATACTCGGGATCATTCACATCCAGCAGCGCCTTGAGACGCTCTTCCAGCCCATCGCTGGAGACTTTTTCAAAGTACTCCTCGATGGTCATGCCATCCGGAATCGGGAAGTCCGGCAGGAAGTTTTCCCCAAGGCGAATATCCAGGGTGCAACGACGGGCAATTTCCACCGTGTTCTGCAGCGCTTCGGGCAGGTCAGCAAACAGCTCCGTCATTTCCTCGGCGGATTTCAGGTACTGCTCTTCGGAATATTTTTTCGGCCGGCGCGGATCATCCAGGGTGTTGCCATCGTGGATACACACCCGAGACTCGTGGGCTTCAAAATCTTCCCTGCGCAGAAAGCGTACATCGTTGGTCGCCACCACGGGCAGCCCCAGCTGCCCGGCCAGCGCAACGCTGGCATGCAGGCAGTCTTCATCGCCCGGGCGCGAGGTGCGCTGCACCTCCAGATAAAAGCGGTCGCCATACACAGAAGCAAGCCAGCTCGCATACTGCTGCGCCTGTTCGTGCTTTTCGGCCAGCAGTAGCTGCCCGACTTCGCCCTGGGAGGCCGCAGAAAGCACGATCAGACCTTCATTCAGCTCTGCTACCCATTCCGGCTTCACCAAGGCCCGGCCGCGATCCTGGTTGGTCTGCCAGGCGCGGCTGATCAACAGGGTCAGGTTCTGATAACCCACTTCGTTGAGCACCAGAAACGACAGGTAGGCAGGCTCCTCAATGTGCGTACCCTGCACCCACAGATCCGCACCCAACAGCGGTTTGATCCCGGCGTTCATGGCATTCTGGTAAAACTTGATCAGGGCAAACAGGTTCGAATCGTCGGTGACCGCCACCGCCGGAATCTGCTCGTTCACACAGGTCTTGGTCAGTTCCTTGACCCGCACCACTCCATCGACCAGCGAATAGTCGGTATGCAGTCGCAGGTGGACAAATTTGGGGTCACTCAAAACAGGTTCCCTTGTTCAATGGCTGCGGCGACCGGGGCAAAAGAGCGGCGATGCTCAGCCAAGGCGCCATGTTGTTTCAGGGCCGCCATATGTACCGCTGTTGGGTAGCCTTTGTGGCGGTCGAAACCATATTGGGGGTAGCGGGCATGTAGCGCATGCATTTCACGGTCTCTCGCCACTTTGGCCAGAATCGATGCGGCGGCAATAGCCGGTACGCGGCCATCTCCCTTTACGACAGCTTGCGCTGGGCATGGCAGCGCCGGCACCCGATTGCCATCGATAAGTACGGCCTGCGCCGCCATGGGCAAGCCAGCCACCGCGCGCTGCATGGCCAGCATAGTGGCATGCAGGATATTCAATTCGTCAATTTCATCGGGCTCGGCCCGGCCCAGCGCCCAGCCAAGGGCATGAGATTTTATCTCAGCTTCCAGCGACAACCGCTTCTTTTCACTGATTTTTTTGGAGTCAGCCAAGCCGGCAATGGGGTGCTGAGGATCGAGAATAACAGCCGCCGTCACCACCGCGCCAACCAGCGGGCCACGACCGACTTCGTCCACCCCTGCCACCAGCATACCGGGCTGCCAGGCAAATACAGAAGGAATGAAAGGGTCCGCCAGGGGGTATTCCGCAAAAGGGTCACCCGGTTGCGATTGTGCCATCAGGCCTCCAGCAATTGAGCAACCGCAGCCGCCGCTTTCTCGCTGGCGCCACCACGAAGCTGTTGGTGCACGTCCTGGAACTGCGCTTTCAGGGCCTGGGCCTGCTCAGGCTGATCGAACCAGCGGCGCACGGCGGTAACGATGGCATCCGTAGTCAACGCCTCCTGAATCAGCTCAGGCACCATTTCCTGCCGACACAGCAGGTTCGGCAGCGAGACAAATTCACTTTTTATTAAACGACTGACGATGGCGTAGGTCACCGCGCCAACCCGGTAGCCAACCACCATGGGCTTGGTCAGCAACAAGCCTTCCAGCGTGGCGGTCCCTGATGCCATAAGCACCACATCGGCGGCGGCCATTACCGTCCGGCTCTGGCCATCCACCAAGGATACGGGTAAGTCAGGCTGGGCATCCAGCAATGCCTGGATTTGCTCACGGCGAGCCTTGTTGGCCGCCGGAATCACGTAATGTAACGCGGGATCCTGCTGGTTCAACATCACCATGGCCTCGAGGAAAGCGGGCATCAACTGCCCCACTTCTCCGCCGCGGCTTCCCGGCAGCACCGCGAGAATGCGCGCTTGCGCATCCAGCCCCAGCGCCTTGCGAGCGCCCAGCACATCAGTTTCAAGCGGAATGCGGTCAGCAAGAGGGTGCCCCACAAAAGCCACCGGCACTTGGTGCTGTTCATAAAAACGGGCTTCGAACGGCAACAGGGTCAGCATCAGATCAATGCTTTTCTTGATGCCTTTAATACGTCCCTGCCGCCAGGCCCAGACTGACGGGCTCACATAATGCACGGTTTTCAGGCCGCGATCGTGAAGCCGGCGAGCAATGGGTAAGGTAAAATCAGGGGAATCAATGCCGATGACCACATCCGGCTTCTGCTCCAGCAGGAAGCGGACCAGGGATTTTCGCAGACGCAGTAATTCAGGCAGATGGGACAACACTTCAGTGATGCCCATCACCGACAGCTTTTCCATGGGAAACAGGCTGGTGAGCCCTGCCTGAGCCATCTCTTCACCACCGACGCCGATAAACCGGGCACCCGGATAGCGAGCAGTAAGGGCCTGCATCAGGCCCGCGCCGAGAATATCCCCGGAAGCTTCCCCGGCAATCAGCGCAACCAGCGGTGCATCCTTGCGGCGTGCCATATCAGCGGGTGATACCGCGCTCGGACGCTTTCAAGGAATCGATAAAGATTTGTAGCGCGTCCGAAGGCTCGATGGCTTCCAGTTTGGCCAGCGCTTGCTCCAGCGTCAGGCCCTGACGGTACACCAGCTTGTAAGCCTGACGCAGGCTGCTCACCACTTCCTTTGACCAGCCACGACGACGCATGCCTTCAAAGTTCATGCTGCGCGCACTGGCCGGGTTGCCGGAAACCATCACGTATGCCGGAATATCTTTCAGCACCAACGAGCAACCGGAGGTCATGGCGTAAGAGCCAATTTTGCAGAACTGGTGTACACCGGTCATGCCACCGAGAATCACACCATTGCCCACATGAGCATGGCCCGCCACCGACGCATTGTTGGCAAAGATGCAGTCATCGCCGATCATGCAATCGTGCGCCACATGCACATAGGCCATCAGCAAATTACGGCTACCGATTTTGGTCAGGGAATTATCCTGAATGGTGCCGCGGTGGATGGTGACCGATTCACGGATAACATTATCGTCACCGATTTCCAGCCGGGTCGGCTCCCCGTTGTATTTCTTGTCCTGGCAGTCCTCGCCAACGGACGCGAACTGGAAGATGTGGTTGTTGCGACCGATAGTTGTCGGCCCTTTAATGACCACATGGGACGCCACGATGGTACCAGCGCCGATTTTTACATCGGGGCCAATGATCGAATAGGGACCCACCTGCACATCCTCTGCAAGCTCCGCGGCCGGATCAATAAGGGCGGTCGGATGAATCATGGACTAGTCACTTTTATTTTGATGATGAAGGCAGGCAGTATACGCCAGCTGGACACTGGCGTACGGGTGGGGATCAGACTTTTTGCTCAGCCACGAGCATTTCTGCGCTCGCCACGGTTTTCCCGTCTACCTGCGCCTCACAGGTGAATTTCAGAATATTACGCTTTACCACCACGTACTCGGCGAACAGGTGCAGGGTATCGCCCGGTATCACCCGGCGTTTGAAGCGCGCCTTGTCAGTCCCCACCAGCAGGTAGATATAGCCGTCAGAGGGCTTCTTGTTTTCCGTCACAAACCCCAGAATGCCTGCAGCCTGCGCCATCGCTTCAATGATCAGCACACCGGGCATGATGGGTTCTTCGGGAAAATGGCCGTTGAAGAACGGCTCATTAATCGTCACGTTTTTCAACGCTTCGATCCGTTTCCCGGGCTCGAGATTCAACACCCGGTCAATCAACAAAAAAGGGTAACGATGGGGCAGGTATTCCCTGACCGCTTGGATATCCATCATCATGTGTTCCACACAGGCAAGTACCGCAAATCGCGGATAATTTAGTCGCTTAAACGCTCAAGCTTGCGCACACGGCGGGCCAGATCATCCAGATTCCGGAAACGCGCCACGTTCCTACGATAGCGGGATTGGCTATCCACAGGCAACGCAGAACCATAGGTACCCGGTTCCTTGATAGAGCTGGAAACTAGTGACATGGCCAGGATTTGCACCTTGTCACACACCTCAATGTGGCCAGCAATACCAGCCGCTCCGCCGATCAGGCAGAAAGAACCGATTTTGGCTGAACCAGCGATGCCAGCTTTCCCGGCGATAGCGGTATGATCACCAATGACAACGTTGTGAGCGACCTGAATCTGATTATCCAGAATCACGCCATTGCCAATAATGGTGTCTTCGATTGCACCACGATCCACTGTGGTGCCGGCACCGATTTCTACATCGGCACCGATGGTGACGCCACCGACCTGGTGAAGCTTGGTCCAGCCCGCGCCATTAAAGGCGAACCCGAAACCATCGCCACCGATCACGCAATTGGCGTGTATGATAGTGCGTGGACCCAGTGTGACACCATGGTAAATTGTAACATTTGGCCAAATTCGACACTGGTCACCGATACGGGAACCGGCTCCCACCACGCTGTTGGCCATAATCACAGCGCCCTCTCCTACCGTCACATCCGCTTCCACCACCGCATTTGGACCGATTGAAGCTGAAGCAGCGATCTGAGCGGTGGCATCAACCACCGCAGCAGGATGCACCCCCGCTTGCGGTTGCGGTGCCACCTCAAAATACGCACTGGCTTTGGCAAAGGACAGATACGGGTCTTTAACGATCAGGGCGGCAACCGGGCAATATTCCCGCTGGGATTCAGGGATCAGCACCGCCCCTGCACCGGTCTGTTCAAGAAACGACCGGTAGCGAGGGTTGGCAAGAAAGGTAAGCTGGCTGGATGCCGCGGACTGGATCGTGCCCAGGCCGTCCACCACATGGCTGGCCTCACCGACCAGCTCCGCATCCAGCTTTTCTGCAAGCTCTCCGAGAGTCAGCATTATTTCATGCTGTTCAGTTGTTTGCCCACAGCCTCGGTAATATCCAGGTCAGGCTTTGTGTACATCACTGCCTGGGCATTGAGAACCACATCCAGTTTTTCACGCTTGGCCACCGCTTCCATGGCGGTTTTCAGTTTCGGCTGCATTTCTTCCAGAATTTCACGCTGCGCTTCGTTGGCACGTTTTTGCAGCTTGCGCTGCAGGCTCTGGATTTCGATCATCTTCTGCTGACCTTGCGTCTTCAGCGTTTCCTGCTGATCAGCGGACATGGTCATGGCTTCTTTCTGCAGCTTTTGCTGCAACTTTTGCACATCACTCTGCAGAGAGTTGAGCTTTTGCTCGTCGGCAGACAGTTCATTTTCCAGTGAGGACATTTTTGCCTTCACGTTATCCGAGGATTGCAGTGCAGCAATCGGATCGAGAACCCCAATAGTGCCATCGGCCATAGCCAGAGCCGGAAGAAGAAGTGTCAGTGCTACCAGTGTTTTTTTCATCATTATTAAACTCCTAAAAAGTCTGTCCCAGGGAAAATTGGAATACTTCCGTGTCATCGCCAGACTGGTCGTTCAGCGCCTTGGCGAGGTTGAAGCTGAGCGGCCCGATGGCCGTCAACCAGGTCAGCCCGATACCGGCAGAGGTGCGAATGTCCTGCGCCTCGAAGTCCGCAAAAATATCATCCCGCTCGGTTTCAAACACGTTCCCCGCATCAACGAACAGGAAGGTTCTCACGCTTCGTGACTCCGGCGCAAAGGGCGTCGGAAAAATCAGCTCCATGCTCGCTTCTGTCAGGAAGTTACCACCGATAGGATCCGGGCTTGGATCCGTGGTGCCATTGAGGGCATAGCTCAAGCCTTCAGAGCGCGGCCCCAGCGAGCGGGACTCATAGCCACGCACGGAACCGATACCGCCCGAATAGTAGTTCTCGAAGAACGGCAATACCGCATCATCGCCATAGCCATCACCATAGGCCACATCAGCCCGGGTACGTAATGTCCAGCGCTGGGTAATCGGGAAATACTTCTGCCCGGTCCAGTTGAGCTTGTAGAAGGCAGCATCCGAACCTGGGACAGCAACCTCAAGACCCAAGGTGCTGGACCAGCCGCGATCAGGAAGAATGCCCCGGTTCAGGGTACTCGTCTGCAGCGATGCATTGGCCTTGTACTCGTTGAATTTGGTCCCTTCCTCAATCAAATACTTGGCAATATCCACCGCGACAAAATCACCAACGGTAATATCCGTTTTCTCGTAAGTGCCCCCGAAGCTCAATCGGGAATATTCGGAAATCGGATAGCCAAATGTCACCGAGCCACCCAGACGGTCCGCCGCGTAGGACGCCACCGTGGTTTCATCGAAATCAATTTCAGAATAGAACAGGCTGAAGCCCCGGCTGACCCCGTCCAGCGTGTAATACGGGTTGTAATGGGAGAAGCTGTAAGAATCGCGAATATCGGAACGGCTCAGAGCAAAAGACACTCGGTTGCCACTGCCGCGCCAGTTATTCTGGGTCACGTTGGCACCAAAGATGAAACCGGAGGCGTCGGAGAAGCCCACGTTGGCACCGATAGAACCGGAAGGCTGTTCTTCCACCTTGTAGTTCACATCCACAAGATCATCGGCATTGGGCACCCGCGGAGTATCGGCTTCTACCACGCTGAAGTAGCCCAGACGCTGCAAACGCTGGCGGGACAAATCCACCAGTGAAGTGTTTGCCGGCGCCTGTTCAAACTGACGCAATTCACGGCGCAGCACTTCGTCATCAGTCTTGGCGTTACCACTGAAGTTGATCCGGCGGACATAGACCTTACGGCCCGGGTCCACATAGAAGGTCACATCAACCGTGTGATCTTCATCGTTGGCATTATGCTCACGGCCGTTAACTTCCGCGAAAGTGTAACCTTCATTGCCGAGACGACGCTTGATCAGATCGTTGGTATAGGTCACCAATTGCTGACTGAACACCTGGCCTTTCTTCACGATCAGCAAAGGCCGTAATTGGTCCTCTTCCACCACCAAATCGCCAGCGAGATTTACCTCATTCACCGTGTACTGTTCACCTTCGGCCACATTCACGGTGATAAACACACTACGACGGTCAGGAGTCACCGACACCTGGGTCGATTCGATGGAAAAGTTGATGTAACCGCGATCCAGGTAATAGGAGCGCAACCGCTCCAGGTCACCGCCCAGTTTTTCCCGGGAATATTTGTCATCACCCTTGATGAACGACCAGAAGCCGGAAGAATGCAGCTCGAAGTCTTCCAGCAAAATCTCATCGTCAAACAACTGATTGCCGACGATGTTGATGTTACGAATTCTGGCGGCTTTGCCTTCATAGATCTCAATTTTCAGGGCCACCCGGTTGCGCGGCAGCGCCACCGATTCGGTCTTGATATCTGCCCCGTAGCGGCCCTGACTCACATACTGACGTTCCAGCTCGCCCGCGATAGATTGCAAGGTGGACCGCTGGAATACTTCGCCTTCCGCAAGCCCGGCTTCTGTCAGCCCCTTGCGCAGGTTCTCTTCATCAATGGATTTGTTACCTGACAGTTCGATACGCGCAATGCTTGGGCGCTCGGCAACGATCACCACCAGGTCGTCACCATCGCGACCCAGCTGCACATCCTCGAAATTGCCGGTGGCAAAAAGGCGCTGGACCGCATCAACCACCTGATCACGATTGACCGTGTCACCGGCCTGAATCGGCAGGGAGGCATAGACCCGTTCGACGGGCAGACGCTGGAGCCCCTCTACACGAATGTCGTGGACCGTAAACGGTAACTGTGTGTCCGCATTTAGCAGCGGCGCTGCCAACAGGCAAAAAACCGCTAGCAGGCCCTTCAGGGGGCTGCTCAGAATGTCCCCAAATCTCATGAAAACTGCTTCACCAAGTCGTTGTAAATGGCCAATAACATGAAGCTGACCACGAGCGTCAGCCCAACACCTTGTGCGGCCATCAAGAACCGCTCCGGTAAACTGCGACCGCGAATCATTTCAATGATTCCAAAGAAAATCCAGCCGCCATCAAGCATTGGTACAGGAAGAAGGTTAATCACCCCCAGCGTAATGCTGAGGTAAGCCAGCAATGCCAGGAAACTGGCAATGCCGATAGAGGCACTCTCACCGGCCACCTGGGCGATGGTAATAGGGCCACCCAGATTATCGAGAGAGAGCTTCCCGGTAACCAGTTTCACCAGGCTCGCGCCCACCACGTTGACCTGCTCGACAAAGCGGCCACTCGCGGCACCGACGGCGCCGAACACACCAAATTCCTGCTGGTAAACACCGCCCAGACCCACACCGATACGCCCGAAGGATTCACCGTTCTCGGTCCGCGTGGCGGGTACCACCTGAAGTGTCTCGATGCGCGTTCCACGCAACAGGCCTACAGTGAGGGATTCACCCGGCGCCGCCATGATGCTTTCCTGCCACTGGGACCAGCTGAATACCGGCTCACCATTTAGTGAGAGCACCTGATCGCCGCCGGTCAGCCCAGCCTGTTCTGCCGGGCTGTCCGACTGGATATCACCAATCACTACGGCTTGATTGAGCCCCAGAGCTTCCAGTGGTGGTTTATCCAGATCAGCGGACCAAGGTGAGGTATCCAGCTCACGGACCGTAGAGCCCCCACCCGCCTGCTGCACCGTGATGGACAAGGTCTCGGGCTCGCCCAAGTGCAAAATCAGCTCATTGTAGAAAGCGCGCCAACCTGCCAGTTCAGTCTCGCCCACCGCCACAATGCGGTCACCGGGCATAAAGCCGGCCTGTTCAGCCACGGAATCCGGCGTGACCGGACCCACCACAGCCTCCAGTCCGCGTTGGCCGTAGCTGAACATCAGCACCCAATAGATCAGCATGGCGAGGATAAAATTGAACACCGGGCCTGCCGCATAGGTAATCACCCGCTGCCAGGCTGGCTTGCCGGAAAACTCACCCGGGGCGCCTTCCGCCGTTTCATCTTCGCGCAGATCCAGCGGTTTCACATAACCGCCCAGAGGGATCGCACTGATCACCCACTCCGTGCCTTTTTTATCGGTAAAACGCAGAATCTTCGGACCAAAACCCACGGAAAAGGTCAGAACACGAACACCAAAGGCGCGCATGGCAAGAAAGTGGCCCCACTCATGGAAGGCCACAATAATCACAATCGTGACGACGAATGCCAGCAACGTCAGCATCCACGCTCCTTAATCCAGCGGCAAGCAACCTGCCGCGCCTGGCGATCAATATCCATGACCGCATCTACATCCCGGCAGGCTGGCGCATCCTGTTGTTCCAGGGTCCGCGCCACCACATCCGCAATGCCCATAAAATCGAGCTGACCAGCCAGAAAAGCCGCCACAGCCTCTTCATTGGCTGCATTGAGCACCGCCGTTGCCGTCCCGCCAGCCGCCATGGCATCACGCGCCAAGCCCAGGCAGGGAAACCGTTTCAGGTCAGGCAATTCAAAATCCAGACCGGCCAGCGTCGCAAAATCCAGCCGCTTGGCCCCAGACTCCACACGCTCGGGCCATGACAGACCGCAGGCAATGGGCGTTCGCATATCCGGTGTGCCCATTTGTGCCAGCACCGAGCCATCCCGGTAAGCGACCATGGAGTGAATCACACTCTGAGGATGCACCACCACATCCACCATGGCGGGCGGCACATCGAACAACCAGCAAGCCTCAATAAACTCCAGCCCCTTGTTCATCAGGGTGGCGGAGTCCACGGAAATCTTAGGCCCCATATCCCAGTTAGGGTGTTTAATCGCCTGCTCCGGGGTCACCGCCTTCAGCAGTTCTGCGCTGAACTCCCGGAAAGGGCCGCCAGACGCCGTCAATAACAGGCGCTCTACTCCGGCATTCACGCCTTCCGTTGGCAGGCACTGGAAAATGGCGTTGTGCTCGGAATCCAGCGGTAACAATGTGGCCCCATGACGCTTGACCGCGTCCATAAACAGGGAGCCTGTCACCACCAACGCTTCCTTGTTGGCCAGCAGCACTCGCTTGCCCGCCGTAACGGCAGCCAGTGTCGGGCGCACACCGGCAGCGCCAACAATACCCGCCACCACCGTATCAGCATCCGGGTGGGCAGCCAGTTCACAAAGGGATTCAGGACCCGCCAGAACCTCTACCTGTGACCCAACCTCCCCTAGATGGTTCCGGAGGGCCGCTGCTGCGGCAGAGTCCGCCATGGCGGCATAACGCGGCTGCACGGTTTCGCAGAGCCGGGCCATGGCCTGCCACTGAGTGCCGGCGGTGACCGCAAACACCTCATAGCGTTCCGGGTGGCGCACCACCACATCCAGGGTTTGCTGACCAATACTGCCAGTGGCACCCAGCAGCGTCAGACGCTGCCTGCCGGAGCGAACAGCGCGGTGTGAATCGCCTGCAGAGGGTGTCACAAACTGCCTCCCGGCAGGGCAAACCAGTTAAATCCTGCTAAAGCGATGGGCATAGCGGCAGTGACGCTGTCGATGCGATCGAGCATCCCACCGTGGCCCGGCAGAATAGTGCCACTGTCCTTGAAGCCCCGCTCGCGCTTCACCATGCTTTCAAACAGGTCGCCCAAAGCCGACGCCAGCACAGTGAATAAGGCAACCAGCATCAGCGGCCACAACTGGGCATCCAGCAGGCCTGCGGCGTAGACGCCCGCCACCACCGCCAGAGCCAGGGCCACACCACCCAGCAGGCCTTCAATGGTCTTGCCCGGACTCACCCGCGGTGCCAGCTTGTGTTTGCCAAAGGTCCGGCCAGCAAAATACGCACCGGTATCCGCCGCCCACACCCACAGAAGAATAAACATCAGCGCCCAGGGGCCCGCCAGGCCCAAAGCGCCATTGCTCTGCAGCTGCACAATGGCAGCCCAGGACGGCACCAGTAGCAGCAGGCCCACCAGTGCCATCAACGCAGGGCGGTACCAGACGCGGGCATTGCCCGGATAGCCCACCACCAGCACCAGCGCCAACAACCACCACACAGGAATGGCATTCAGCAGCCAGGCGGGATGGAAATACTCCGCTGCCGCCATTACCACAGCCAATGCCACCACCCAGGCCAGGCGCACAGCCAGGCTGACCTTGCCCATCATCGCCGCCCATTCCCAGCCAGCCAGGACAAAGAACACCCCGGCCACAAGGGCAAACGGCAGGCGATCCAGCCCGAAAACGGCGCCCAGCACGATTGGCAGCAGCACCAGCGCGGTAATCACGCGCAGCTTTAACATTATTGTTCTCCACTCAAGCTGGCGACTTCATCACCGGAACGACCGAAGCGTCGCTGGCGGCCAGCAAAGTCCTGTAACGCTGCATCAAAGGCTTCAGCGTCAAAATCTGGCCACAATAACGGTGAGAAATACAGCTCACTGTAAGCCAGTTGCCACAACAAAAAGTTGCTTATTCTTTGGTCGCCACCGGTCCGGATCAGCAAATCCGGCGGCGGCAAATCGGCCATCGACAGATGCGGGGCCATGGACTCAGCGTTGACCTGTTCCGGCTGCATTTCGCCGGCGGCCACTTGTTCAGCCATTATTCGGGCCGCATGCGCTATATCCCACTGGCCACCGTAATTCACCGCAATCACCACGGTCATACGGTTATTCACGCCGGTCAGCGACTCCGCCTCGGCCATGCCGTCCTGCAAATCCGGCGCGAACGCCGAGCGGTCACCAATAAACCGGATACGCACACCGTGGCCGTGCAGCTCTTCAACCCGGCCACCCAATGCCTTCAGAAACAAGGCCATCAGGTGATCCACCTCAGCCTGGGGGCGGCGCCAGTTTTCCGAGCTGAACGCGAACAGGGTCAGGGCTTCCAGGCCCCGGTGAGCAGCCTGGCGAATGATCGCCTGGACCGTGGCCTCCCCCGCGCGATGCCCTTCCTCACCCGGCAAGCCCTGCTTACGGGCCCAGCGGTTATTGCCGTCCATGATGATCGCCACATGGCGAGGCACGGAACCCTGATGTGAATCGAAATCGGGGGCGCTGGAATGCGGTTGATTGTCGGCCATACTGCATCCGCCAATAATAAAAACGGGCTGACGCGCAGCCCGAAATGTCAGTCAGATCACCGTTCGCACGCAGCGATTAAACGGTCATCAATTCCTCTTCTTTCTCTTTCAGAACACTTTCCACTTCCGCCACCATTTTGTCGGTGAGCTGCTGGATCTGTTCTTCGCCACGGCGCTGCTCGTCTTCGGAGATCTCTTTTTCCTTGAGCAGCTCTTTCAAATCGCCATTGGCATCACGGCGCACGTTGCGCACGGATACTCTAGCCTTCTCCGCTTCCGCACGAACCACCTTAACCAGATCCCGACGAGTTTCCTCGGTCAGCGGCGGCAATGGCAAACGAATCAGCGTGCCCGAAGTAGACGGGTTAAGGCCCAGATCAGACATCATGATGGCGCGTTCAATTTGCGGAATCAGAGACTTGTCGAACGGTGAGATCGTCAGCGTTCGGCCCTCTTCCACGGAAATGTTGCCCATCTGGTTGAGGGGCGTCTCTGCGCCGTAGTACTCGATGGTAATGTTGTCCAGCAGGCTGGGGTGTGCCCGGCCAGTACGCACCCGTTTCATGGCCGTATCCAGCGCCTCTAGACTCTTTTTCATGCGGCTTTGCGCATCACTACGAATATCGTCAATCACCGTTGTTCCTCGCTTCTATCAGCGGCTATCGCCAGCGCTTATTGCGCGGCTTCCACCAAGGTACCTTCACTGCCGCCCAGCATCAGGTTGAGCAAGGCACCCTTCTTGTTCATATCAAAAACACGCAGCGGCATGGCATGATCACGGCACAAACAAATCGCCGTCAGATCCATGACACCCAGCTTTTTATCCAGCACTTCATCATAGGTCAAGGTGTCATACTTGACCGCATCCGGGTTTTTCACCGGATCGTCATTATAGACCCCATCCACCTTGGTCGCCTTCAATACCACATCGGCGCTGATTTCAATGCCGCGCAAGCACGCAGCTGAATCCGTGGTAAAGAAGGGGTTGCCTGTACCCGCGCAGAAGATGACCACTTCACCGTTTTTCAGGTGGCGGTTGGCATTGCGATGGTCGTAGTGCTCTACCACACCGCTCATGGGAATGGCTGACATCAGGCGGGTGCGGATATTGGAACGCTCCAGCGCATCGCGCAGGGCCAGGCCATTCATTACGGTAGCCAGCATGCCCATATGGTCCCCGGCGACCCTGTCCAAGCCGGCGCTCTGCAACGCGGCACCACGGAACAAATTGCCACCACCAACGACCAGGCCGACCTGAACGCCAATGCCAACTAATTGGCCGATTTCCAGGGAAATGGCATCCAGCACCTTCGGGTCAATTCCGAAGCCCTCTTCACCCGCCAATGCCTCACCGCTCAGCTTGAGCAGAATACGGTTATAGCGCGGTGAGCGCTCCTTGTTCGTCGGCATGTCTTTCTCTCCACCACTCATACGAAACCGCCACCCATGAATAACCCGCCATCATCATCATTTTCACCGGCCCAAGCCGGCCTTTCGCTGCATTCAGACGCGCGAGCCTGTGCTGCATAGCACAGTACCGCCCCGCACGATGGTTGCAAGCGCTTTTCACTTTTCGTCATTCAACAGGCGAAAAAAACGCCCTGCTGATCAAGTCAGCAAGGCGTCTTTTCACACATCGAACTCGCAAGCCTTAGCCTTTGGCCGCAGCTTCCACTTCGGCAGCGAAGTCGACTTCTTCTTTCTCGATACCTTCGCCGACAACCAGACGCTCGAAAGCGACGATTTCAGCACCGGCCGCTTTAACCAGCGCACCAACTGTGGACTCCGGATTTTTTACGAACGGCTGATCCAACAAGCTCACCTCTTTCAGGTACTTGTTGATACGGCCGCCGAGCATTTTTTCAACGATCTCAGCCGGCTTACCTTCCATATCAGGCTGGGCACGGATGATCTCTTTCTCTTTTTCCAGCACATCGGCAGGCACCTGATCGCCGCTGACGACCATCGGGTTAACGGCAGCCACATGCATGGCCACGTCTTTACCCAGCTCGGAATCGCCACCTTTCAGGGCAATCAGAACACCAATACGGCCGCCGTGAACGTAAGCGCCAATGGCACCTTCCGCTTCCAGCTTGGCAGCACGACGGATCTGGATGTTCTCGCCGATTTTCTGAACCAGCGCCTGACGGGCTTCTTCAACCGTCGCGCCGTCTTCCAGTTTCAGCTCGCCAATTTTAGCAGCGTCAGTTTCACCGGCAACCAAAGCAGCGTTAGCCACTTTGTCGCAGAAGCCCAGGAAGTTTTCATCACGGGCAACGAAATCGGTTTCAGAGTTGATTTCCACCATCACGCCAACAGTGTTCGCGTCGTTAGTAGCAATCACAACACCACCTTCAGCGGCGGTGCGACCGGCTTTCTTGGCCGCTTTGGCCTGGCCGGATTTACGCATATCGTCAATGGCTTTTTCGATATCGCCATCTGCTTCGACCAGCGCCTTCTTGCACTCCATCATGCCAAGACCGGTACGCTCACGAAGCTCTTTAACCATTGCAGCAGTGACAGCAGCCATGATTATCCTCTTAAATTGGGTATGTTTCGGTAAAGCGGGCGAGCCAGAGGCTCGCCTACCATAGATTAACCTTCGGCTTTTTCGCCTTGGGCTTCATCTGCTACCTCGACGAACTCGCTCTCGCCACCGGTCTGGTTCTGGGCGTACTGCTTGCCTTCCAGAATCACGTCAGCTGCTGCTTTCACATACAGCTGAATGGCGCGGATTGCGTCGTCGTTGCCGGGAATGACGTAATCAACGCCATCCGGGTTGGAGTTGGTATCAACCACCGCAACAACCGGGATACCCAGCTTGCGAGCTTCCTGCAGCGCAATATCTTCGTGATCCACGTCGATCACGAACAGTGCGTCAGGCAGGCCGCCCATATCCTTGATACCACCGATGGAACGCTCGAGCTTATCCATCTCGCGCTTACGCATCAGGGCTTCTTTCTTGGTCAGCTTGTCAAAAGTGCCATCCTGGAACTGGGCTTCCAGCTCACGATACCGCTTGATGGACTGACGAATGGTTTTCCAGTTGGTGAGCATGCCGCCCAACCAACGGTGATCCACATAGGGCATTCCACAACGCTGAGCTTCTTCGCTCACCGCTTTCTGCGCTGCACGCTTGGTACCAACAAACAGGATCTTGTTGTTGCTGGCAGCCAGCTTGTTCAGAAACGCCATGGCGTCGTTGAACAGGGGCAGGGTCTGCTCCAGGTTGATGATGTGAATCTTGTTGCGGGCGCCGAAGATGTAAGCATTCATCTTCGGGTTCCAGTAACGGGTTTGGTGACCGAAGTGCACACCCGCTTTCAGCATATCGCGCATCGTTACGCTAGACATTGTTAGTACTCCACTTTGGGTTAGGCCTCCACGCCCCCGCATAAACCCAACCAAATCGGTCTGACTTAAAGACCAGAAGGCACCCAGGGCTATGTGACGGGGCATGTGTGATTTCCTTCCCCACTCATCGGCGGTTACAATGCGACACCGTCGTGTGTTGACCGACGCAGAGCGGGAAAGCGCGCGCTTTATACCACAGCCGCCCCTCACAGGCAACGAAAAGGTGCCTACCCGGCCCGAAACGCTTTGCCCAAGCCCCGCCCAACTCACTGAAAAAGCAGGAGTTTCCCCAAGCATCATGAATGTCGTCATTAAAACCCCCGAGCAAATCGAGCAAATGCGTGAAGCGGGCAAGCTTGCCGCCGAAGTCCTGGAAATGATTGGAGAGCACGTCAAACCGGGGGTCACCACCGAGGAACTGGACCGCATCTGCCACGACCATATCGTCAACAAACAGCAAGCGATTCCTGCTCCGCTAGGCTATGGCGGCGCCCCCGGCCGCATGCCCTTCCCCAAATCGGTGTGCACCTCGGTGAACCATGTGATCTGCCATGGCATCCCCAGTGACCGCAAAGCCCTGAAAACAGGCGATATCGTCAATATTGATGTCACTGTCATCAAGGATGGCTGGCATGGCGACACCTCCAAGATGTTTTACGTGGGCGAACCTTCCGTACTCGCCCGCCGGCTGGTGGAAACCACCCGTGAATGCATGTTGGCCGGTATCCGCATGGTCCGCCCCGGCATCCAGCTTGGCGACATTGGCCATCGGATTCAGAAAATGGCCGAGGGCGAACGCTTCTCTGTGGTGCGGGAATACTGCGGGCACGGTATCGGCGAAGGCTTCCACGAAGAGCCCCAGGTGGTGCACTACGGCAAGCCTGGCACGGGTCTTGAATTACAAGAAGGTATGGTGTTCACCATCGAGCCCATGATCAACGCCGGCAAAGCCGCCAATAAACTGCTGCCCGACGCCTGGACCGTGGTCACTAAAGACCGCAAGTTGTCCGCCCAGTGGGAACACACCATCGCCGTCACTGCCGATGGTTACGAAGTCCTCACTGCACGCAGCGAAGAAACGGACCTTTATTAAGTGTCATTGCTACCCGCAATATCTCAGGACTCCCTGCTCGACGCTTTGCAGGAAAGCGCCCAACCCGGCCAGTACGCCCGACAATATCTGGCTCAGGGGCAAGAACGCCTGAACCAGGCGTTTGAAACCACCAACATTACCGAGTTGGTCCAGGCCCGGGCGACCATGGTGGATCACGTCATGATTGCCGCTTGGTCCCTGTTTGGCATGGCCGAACGGGATGATGTGGCGCTGGTTGCCGTAGGCGGCTATGGCCGCGGGGAACTGCACCCCTGCTCCGATGTGGATTTGCTGGTGCTGCTCGCTGACACGCCGGAACAGGCGCTATGCGATAGCCTTGAGCGTTTCGTCGCCTTCCTTTGGGATATGGGCCTGGAAATTGGCCATGCGGTGCGCACCTTGGACGAGTGCGTGGACCTGGCACGGGAAGACATCACCGTGGCCACCAACATCATGGAAGCGCGCACCCTGGCGGGAAACGACACCCTGCGCGGGCATCTGGAAGACCGCACCGGCCCGGAACATATGTGGGACTCCGCCGCCTTCTTCGCCGCCAAGTGGGAAGAACAGACCGCCCGCCACAAGCGCTTCAATGACACCGAATACAATCTCGAACCTGACCTGAAAAACGCCCCCGGCGGCCTGCGCGATGTGCAGATGATCGCCTGGGTCGCCAAACGCCACTTCAATGCCGACAGCCTGGAAGCCCTGGTCAACGACGGTTTCCTTACCCCGGAAGAATACGGCGTGCTGCGCAAGTGCCTGGACTACCTCTGGGAAGTGCGCTGGCAGCTGCATGTGCAGACCGAACGTAACGAAAACCGTCTGCTATTCGATCACCAACGGCAATTGGCTAGCCGGCTGGGCCACGAAGACACCAGTGCCAACCTGGGGGTCGAGCACTTCATGAAGGGCTTCTACCGAGTCGCCCTTGCCCTGTCCGTGCTCAACGAAATGCTGCTGCAGCTATTTGATGAAGTCATTCTGCGCAGCGACACCCAGGAGCAAGTGCGGCCACTCAACCGCCGCTTCCAGGTACGCAACGATTACCTGGAAATCAGCAGCCCGGATGTCTTAGAGCAACACCCAAGCGCCCTGCTGGAAGCCTTTGTCCTGATGGCACAGAACCCGGACCTGAAAGGCATTCGCGCCTCCACCGTCCGCGCCCTGATCTACAATCGCCGCCAGATCGACGACGCCTTCCGCAACAATCCGGTTAACACAGACCTGTTCATGCAGCTGCTACGCAGCCCCCATGCTCTGTTCTCCCAACTGCGCCGCATGAAGCGCTACGGCATTTTGGGTAAGTACCTGCCGGAATTCGGCGGCATCATTGGCATGATGCAGTACGACCTGTTCCATATTTATACCGTGGATGCCCACACCCTGCTGGTGATCAAGAACATGCGCCGGCTACGCTACGAAGACCTGCGCGAAGAGTTTCCGCTGGCCAGTGAAGTGTTCTACCGCCTGCCCAAGCCCGAGTTGCTGTACGCCTCCGGCCTCTACCACGATATCGCCAAAGGCCGTGGCGGCGACCACTCCCAGCTCGGCGCAGAAGACGCCATCGCTTTCTGCCAGCGCCACGGGCTCACCGCCTGGGATGGCAAGCTGGTGGCCTGGCTGGTACGCAACCACCTGACTATGAGCGTGACCGCCCAGCGCAAGGATATCTCCGACCCGGACGTGGTCTACGATTTCGCCCGCAAGGTGGGCGATCTGGTGCATCTGGATTATCTCTATGTGCTCACCGTGGCGGACATCAACGCCACCAATCCCACCCTGTGGAATTCCTGGCGCGCCTCCCTGTTGCGCCAGCTGTATACCGAAACCAAGCGCGCCCTGCGCCGTGGCCTCAACAACCCGGTGGAAAAACAGGACTGGATCGACGAAACCCGCGATGCGGCCCTGCGACTGCTCACAGACCGAGACCACGACGGCGGCAAAATCGAAACGCTGTGGAGCAACATCGGGGATGAATACTTCCTGCGCGAAACCCCGCGGGATATTTCCTGGCACACTGAAGCGCTGCTCGACCGGGAAGACCCGGACGATCCACTGGTGCTGATTCGTGAATCCAGCCAGAGCGTGCTGGCCGGCGGCTCACAGATCTTCATCTACACCCCGGACACCCGCAACCTGTTCAGCGCCACCGTGAACGCGCTGGACAGCCTGGGCCTGACCATTATGGATGCGCGCATTATCACCAGCGTGGACGGTTTCAGCCTGGATACCTACATCGTGCTGGACGAACACGGCACCCCCATCGGCGAAGACTGGGCGCGCATCGAACAGATCCGCAAAACCCTCACCGAAACGCTGAAGTACCCGGACCGCTATGCCACCACGGTGAGCCGCCGTATGCCTCGGCGCAACAAGCACTTTGATGTACCCACCCAGGTGGTAATCAGCAACGACATCGTCAACGATCGCACCGCCGTGGACATTCAGACCCTGGACCGCCCCGGCCTGCTAGCTCACATCGGGCGCATTTTCATGCGCTTTGAAATTCTGGTTCAGAACGCCCGCATTGCCACCTTGGGCGAACGCGCCGAAGACGTTTTCTTCATTACCGACCTTGATGGCGAACCGGTTTCCGACCCCACTTTGTGCCAGGAACTGCAGCAAACCCTCAAGCAAGAACTCGACGACAAGAACAACGGAAACACCTGACCCTATGAATCCAGATCTGGAACGGTTGCACCCCTACCCGTTTGAAAAACTAAAAACCCTGTTCAGCGGCTTGCCCCAATCGGACAAGTCGCCCATTGCCCTGTCCATAGGCGAACCGAAACACCCGTCGCCGGATTTCGTGCAGGAGGTATTGAAAGACACCACCGCGCGGTTATCCAACTACCCGACCACCGCCGGCATACCGGAATTGAGCGAGGCCATCGGCCAGTGGCTCAAGCGCCGCTTTCACCTGCAAGATATCGACCCGGCCAGCCAGGTGCTGCCGGTAAACGGCACCCGGGAAGCCCTGTTTTCTTTTACCCAGGCAGTGGTAGACCGCCAGCGTCAGCCGCTGGTGCTAATGCCCAACCCCTTCTACCAAATTTACGAAGGGGCCACGCTGCTGGCCGGCGGCGAACCCATGTACCTGCCCTGCACCGATGCCACTGGCTTGCAGCCGGACTTCGATGCAGTCAGCGAAGGCACCTGGATCCGTACCCAGCTACTGTTTATCTGCACCCCGGGGAATCCCACCGGCGCCACACTCAGCAAGGCCCAGCTCAAGGCCCTGATTGAGCTGGCCGACAAGTACGATTTTGTCATCGCCTCGGACGAGTGCTATTCGGAAATCTACCGCGACAAGCCCCCCGCCGGGCTGCTGGAAGCCTGCGCTGAAATGGGCCGCCATGATTACCGCCGCTGCGTAGTCTTCCATTCCCTGTCCAAACGCTCCAACCTGCCGGGCCTTCGTTCTGGCTTTGCCGCCGGTGACAGCGAAGTGTTGAAACGTTTTTTGCGCTACCGTACCTATCACGGCTGCGCCATGCCGATTCACCACCAGCTGGCCAGCATCGCCGCCTGGAACGATGAAAAACATGTACAGACCAACCGAGCCCTGTATCGGGAAAAATTTGACGCGGTACTGGACATTCTTGGCGGCCCCCTTAAGGTATCCGCCCCGGCAGCGGGCTTCTACTTATGGCCCAAAACACCGATCAGTGACGAAGTGTTTGCCCAGCGCTTGCAAGCAGAACAGAACGTCACCGTACTACCCGGCCGCTATTTATCACGCACCATCAATGGTAAAAACCCGGGAGAAAATCGGGTGCGCATGGCCCTGGTGGCACCGCTGGATGAATGTATGGAAGGCGCCAAACGCATCAAGGCGTTGCTGGATGAGTTACAAGATGAAAGTTAAAAGTTGAAAAGCGCGTGACAGGCCTGGGCAGGAATCAAATACCCTGCCCGAGAAACAGATGAGCCCAAGCGTGAGTAAGACATCGAGCTTATGCATGACCATGATCGCGTTTCAACTTTGAACTTTGAACTTTCAACTGCTTTATAGGTTTTCCATGGAACTGACCGTCTTTGGTATCAAGAACTGCGATACCATGAAGAAAGCCATGAAATGGCTGGATGACAACGGCGTGGCCTATCACTTTCACGACTACAAGAAAGAAGGCGTGCCGGAACAACGTTTACGCCAATGGCTGGAAGCGCTGGGCTGGGAAACCGTGATCAACAAACGCGGCACCACCTGGCGTAAACTGGACGACGCGGTCAAGGAATCCATGAACACGGAAAAATCCGTCAATCTGGCCATGGAAAACGCGTCTGTCATCAAGCGCCCCATTTTGCAGAACAACGATTTCATTCTTGCCGGCTTCAAGGCCGACGAGTGGGAAGCCACATTGAAATAACGCCGGACGCCCAGCCGGATGCCCGACGCTCCCTAAATCAGCGTCCGGCCTCCTGCATCAGGCCTCCAGCTCGACGTCAGGAGACATCATGAGTAATTTTTTCGCCATCGCACTGGGTTGCGGCACCAAGAACCGTAACGATAACTGGCTCGAAGTCTTTTACCCGGACCCGGCTCTTAACCCGGACGACAAACTGATCGACGTGATTCGCGACGAGCTGGATTACCAGGGCGGCAACGCAGCCATGGAACTGACCCATCGCCAGGTTCAGCATATTGCCCGCGAATGGCGTGAAGCCGGTTTCGAGCACGAAGCCAGCTATGCCGTAGCGTTTCAGGAATCCGATCGCCCGGTGGTGCTGACCGTTCTGGAAACGGACGCCGAGCCCGCCACCACCCCGGAAGCCTATCTCAAGCTGCACCTGATCTCGCACCGTCTGGTGAAACCCCACGGCGTTAACCTGTCCGGCATGTTCCCGCTGCTGCCCAACGTGGCCTGGACCAATGAAGGTGCCGTGGATCTGGAAGAGCTGCCCGAGCGTCAACTGCTGGCCCGCCTGAACGGCAAGGTGCTGGAAGTGAACAGCGTGGACAAATTCCCCAAGATGACCGACTACGTGGTCCCTGCCGGTGTACGCATCGCCGATACCTCCCGGGTTCGCTTGGGCGCCTACGTGGGCGAAGGCACCACCATCATGCACGAAGGCTTCATCAACTTTAACGCCGGCACTGAAGGCCCGGGCATGATCGAAGGCCGTATCTCCGCTGGTGTGTTTGTGGGCAAAGGCTCCGACATTGGCGGTGGCGCATCCACCATGGGCACCCTGTCTGGCGGTGGCAATATCATCATTTCCCTGGGCGAAGGCTGCCTGCTCGGCGCCAATGCCGGCACCGGTATCCCACTGGGCGACCGCTGCACTATCGAAGCTGGCCTGTACATCACCTCCGGCTCCAAGGTGCAACTGCTGGACGACAAAGGCGAGATCGCCAACACCGTCAAAGCCCGAGAGCTGGCCGGCCAATCCGACCTGCTGTTCCGTCGTGACACCCTCAGCGGTGCCGTGCAGTGCCTCACCAACAAGAGCGCCATTGCCCTGAACGAAGAGCTGCATAAGCATAACTGAGCCGCCGCACGCACCACGCCTCATGCAGCACGCTTTTCCGTGTTGCGTGTTGCGTGAGACGTGCCAGCGAAGCTGGAGCGTATATTAATGTCCCGCACCCTCGACTACACCAAGGAACTCATCCGCCGCGCTTCCGTCACTCCGGAAGATGAAGGCTGTCAGGACTGGATGATCGAAAAGCTCGAAGCGCTGGGTTTCGAGTGTGAAACCCTGTGGTTCGAGGAAGTGCGAAACCTGTGGGCTCGCCGCGGCAAGCAAGGACCGTTATTCGCCTTTGCTGGCCATACCGATGTGGTGCCCACCGGTGACGTCGCCGCCTGGAAATACGATCCGTTCACGCCCACCGAAGAAGGCGATTTGCTGTACGGGCGTGGGACCGCGGATATGAAAGGCTCCATCGCCGCCATGATGGTGGCCATGGAAGATTTTATCGCCGCCCACCCGGATCATAACGGCAGCCTGGCGTTTCTGATTACCGCTGACGAAGAAGGTCCGTCAGTGAACGGTACCGTCAAGGTGGTAGAGCACCTGGAAGCCCGCCAGGAACATATGGATTACTGCCTGGTGGGCGAACCGTCCTCCACCAACACCGTGGGGGACGTGATCAAGAACGGCCGCCGCGGTTCATTGGGTGCAAAGCTCACCGTGAAGGGAATCCAGGGACATGTGGCCTACCCACATCTGGCCCGCAATCCGGTCCACGATGTGGCCCCCGCTCTGGCAGAACTAGCAACGACCGAATGGGATCAGGGCAACGATTTCTTCCCCGCCACCAGTTTCCAGATTTCCAATATCAACGGTGGCACCGGTGCCACCAATGTGATTCCCGGCACCTGCGAAATCATTTTCAATTTTCGTTTTTCCACCGAGCTCACTGACGCCATTTTGCGCGAGCGTACTGAAGCGATCTTTGCCAAACATGGCCTGGACTATGACCTGAAATGGACCCTGTCCGGCCAGCCGTTTCTCACCGATCGCGGCGCGCTGGTGGATGCAGCGGTAGACGCCATCCGTGATGTCACTGAGCTGGACACCGAGCTGTCCACCGCCGGCGGCACCAGCGATGGCCGTTTCATCGCCCCCACCGGCACTCAGGTGGTGGAACTGGGCCCCACCAATGCCACCATTCACAAGGTGGACGAGCACACCAGCATCAGCGAACTGGACACCCTCACACAGATTTATCAGCGCCTGCTCCAGCACCTGATGACCAACGCATAACCCCGTTACGACAAAACCATGAAAACAACGTGCCTGATGCCTGCCTGAACGACGGCATCAGGCAAGCGCAGCGCCCCGCTACACATTCAGGCAAACTGCCCCTACTATAAAAACGTCATCACAGATCGGGAGTCACCATGTGGCTGCATGAAATCCCAGTGGGCGGCATGTTGTTCAGCCCCATGGTGCTGCTTGTACTGCTAGCGCTTACGCTCACGTTAATCAGCCACCTGTTGCTGCGACAACTGGGTTGGCACAATCAAGTCTGGAAAGGCGCCTGGTTCTACCTTTCCCTGTTCATCTGTTTCGTCGCCCTCTCCCTGCGGCTGTTGAGCTAACCTTTACTGAGTGACACAAGGACGCGCCATGCGACAATCGTTTCGAATTCTGGTCACCGTCGTGCTGGTCATTCTGGCCTTAATCGCCGGAAACTGGGTGTGGAATTACTATCTCTATGCCCCCTGGACCCGTGACGGCAAAGTGCGGGCAGAAATTATCACCCTGTCTCCAGATGTGTCCGGCTGGGTCCGCGAACTCAACATTGAAGACAACCAGACCGTCAGCCACGGCGACCCACTGTTCAGCATCGATGACACTCGTTATCAGGCCGCGCAGGCCAAAGCCGAAGCCCAGCTGCTCTACCAGCAGGAAGCACTGCGTCTTGCCCAACACCAATACCAGCGACGCCAAGACCTGCACCGCAGCAACAACAACAGCATCAGCAAGGAGGCCCTGGAAAGCGCCGGCATTCAGGCCCAGCTGGCGAAAGCCAATGTGGCCTTGGCAAACGCCGAGCTGGACAGCGCCAACATCAACCTTGAGCGCACCCGCATTCATGCACCCGCAGACGGCACCATCGTCAACCTGACCCTGCAGGAAGGTAACTTTGTAAACCAGGGCAACCCGGTAGTGTCGATGGTTAAAGCCGGCAGCTTCTATGTCACCGGCTATTTCGAGGAAACCAAATTGCCGTTGGTGCACCTGGGCCAGAACGCATCCGTGATTCTCATGAATGGCTCGCGCACCCTGCAGGGAAAAGTCACCAGCGTCGGACAAGCCATCGCCAACGCCAACACCCAGACGGACCGCCAATTACTTCCGCAAGTACAACAAACCTTTAACTGGGTGCGACTGGCCCAACGCATTCCGGTGCATATCGAACTGGAATCGGTGCCCGATGACATCCTGCTTGCCGCCGGCATGACCGCCACCGTGCGCCTGCACGACGCACCAGCCAAAAAATGATTTTCCTGCCATGACGTTACCGCCTCGCCTGGCCGTGATCCTCACCCCCGAGCGCCACTCGGTGCTCTTTGCGCTCAAAGGCATTATTGCCATGAGCCTGGCGCTCTACCTGTCCATGCTCATGCAACTGGAGCGCCCTTACTGGGCGCTTATTTCTGCAGTGTTTCTGCAGGTACGCCCTGAAACCGGCCTGGTGATTGAAAAAGGCCTGTGCCAGATTGGCGGCACCCTGGTGGGCGGCGCCATGGGCCTACTGATCCTCGCCACCTTGTTGCCCTACCCGTTCATGGCACTTTTGGCATTGACCCTGTGGATCGGCCTCAATGCGGCCGCTTCTGCCTGGGTGCGGCAAGCCAATTTCATTTATGGCTTTGCCATGGCCGGCATTACCGCAACCCTGATTGTGGTGATCTCCATCGCCAACCCGACCACCACTTCCAGCGTGGGCATTTTTCATGTGGCCAACGCTCGTGTCAGCGAAATTATTGTCGGCGCGGTTTGCGCAGCCCTAGCCAGTAATCTGCTCTGGCCGGCCCGCGTCAGCCATCTGCTGCAAAAACACGCCCGTGGCGCCCTCAATAAAACCCTTGCCTATCTGGAACTGGAGCTCAACCCGACAGGCACCCACGCCCAACGTCACATCCAAGTGGACACCCTGTTGCAAAGCATTTTCCCCTTGAGCGATGACAGCAGCGCCGTCCTGTACGAAGGCGCCCAAGGCCCAGGCCGGGCCCGCGCCGCCACCGTCATCTGCCACAAGACCCTGTCGCTGATTGCCCGCATTCGGGTCATCGGCCGCCTGATGCGTAACCACAGTGAATTGCTGACACCCGCCCTGCAGGACATGCTTGAATCATTACGTCAGTCCTTCAAGCGCATGCGCGAAACTCAATCCGCCGAAGACGCCATGGAAGAAGTGCAGTCCCTGCGTCAACAATTGCGTACCGCCAGCGGCGAACAGGACGACGATGCCTCACCACTACAAAGACGTTTTTTCCAGGTCGCCCTAAACTTGACCGCTGACATCATTCTCGCTCTGGAAGCCAACCGGGCCCTGCATTTCAGCAGGGAAATGCAACTGCGCCCACAGGGCCTGAAACCCTACCGTGACCTGCAAATCGCCGCCGCCGTAGGCGTTCGCAGCGCCTTGGTATTCATGATTGCCGCCGGGCTATGGATCGGCACAGCCAGCCCCATGGCCATCATGTTGATGGTCATGCCGGTGATCTTCACCATCCTTTTCGCTCGCCTGCCCGAACCGGATGTGGTGCTGCGCCGGGCCACCATCACCTCGGTGCTGGCGGCCCCCGTCGCCCTGTTTTTCACCCTGCCCCTGCTGGCTCTGAGCAACGGTGATTTTCCGCTATTGATCCTGATTCTTGGCGCACCGCTGTTCGTTGCGCTACTGGCCATCAGCAATCCGACCACCCTGGCCTACGGGCTTGGCTTCTGCACCCCTTACATCATCCTGGTCCAACCCGGCAACGCCATGGATTTTGATGTGGCCCGTGTGGCCAGCAACGGCTTGGCCATTACCGGTGGCATCTTTATCGCCTACATGATGTTCCGACTGATTACGCCTCCCAATGGCCCGGGCCTGCGCAGGCGCCTGATTCGCGATACCGCCGACGACCTGGCGATGATTGGCCATCATCGCCACCGCATTAATGAAGAAGGCTTCAACGCCCGCATGGCGGATCGCCTTCGCTGGCTTACTATTTGTGACAAGGCCCTGCCCGAAGAACGGCGTCACTTCACCGACCTGGGGCTAACCGGCCTGAACCTGGGCCAGGTTTCGTTATGGGTACAAGGGCGTATCAATACTCAGACGTCCCCCGCACTACAGGACAGCGCAGCACAATGGCAACAGTCCCTGGCGGATGCCTACCAGGCCTGCGCCCGGGGGCATTGTGATGATCGTTTTCGTGCCGACTCCGAACGCCTGAAAACTGCCATGGCCGAGGCCAGCAACATGGAGCAGCGCAACCAGGAACTGATTGCCGGGGCAGTGGAGCGCATCGCCCTGACCTTCGAGCGAATGGCAGCGCGCCTCGCCGGGACCGCAAAGCTGGATGACCCAGCAACGAATGCATCAGGTAGCCGCTAGCCGGAGCGCCCTAAATTCCTGTCGACAGGCCCTAGCCAGCCTGTTTACTCTATGTTCCCCTAGTTCGTTGCACACCCCGAATAGCCCGCGGGCCGCCCACTGCGGCCTGCCGTGATGGAGTCCCCTTCACATGACTGCACAAGAAAAACTGACCGCCAACGTGGTGGTCGATACCAATCCGGCCACCGGCACCGCCGTCGCTGAATTGAGCGAAACCAATCTTGAAGCCCTGCCACAAATGCTGGCAAAGGCCCGCGAGGCGCAAGCCATCTGGGCGGCCAAATCCTTCAAGGAGCGAGCCCACCATATTCAGATGATGCGCAGCTACATCGTCGATCGTGCGGATGACTTGGCGCGCACCGTCAGCGAGAGCAACGGCAAAACTCTCACGGATGCCCTGGCCACCGAAGTGCTGCCCTGTGCCCTTGCCTGCAAGTGGTATGCAAAAAACGCCGAGCATTACCTGAAAGAGCGTAACCGCCCCGCTGGCAGCATCCTGTTTTTCAACAAGCGCACGCACATGCTGCGTGTACCTCTGGGCGTGGTGGGCATCATCAGCCCCTGGAACTACCCCTTGTCGATTCCCTTCGGTGAAATTGTCATGGCCCTGATGGCCGGCAATGGCGTGATGCTGAAAGTGGCCGCGGCCACCCCGGCAGTCGGCCGCGCCATCGAACAAATCGTCGCGGCCGGCGAACTTCCTGAAGGCCTGTTCCAACACATTGTCGGCTCTGGCTCTAAAGTGGCCACCGGCTTTTTCGATAACGGCATCGACAAGCTGTTCTTCACCGGCTCAGTCCCTGCCGGCAAAACGCTCATGGCCCAGGCAGCTCAGACGCTGACCCCGGTATCGCTGGAACTGGGCGGCAACGACCCCATGCTGGTTCTGGAAGACGCAGATCTGGAGCGCGCCACCAACGGCGCCGCCTGGGGCGGCTACCAGAATGCCGGGCAAAGCTGCGGTGGCGTGGAGCGCGTCTATGTCGTGGATGCGGTATACGACCAATTCGTGGACCTGCTGGCCAAGAAGACTCGCCAACTGCGCCACGGCATCGGCTGCAGCGGTTTTGATGTGGATATCGGCAGTCTAACCACCGCAGGGCAACTACGTACGGTGCAGCAGCATATGGAAGATGCGCTAGCCAAAGGCGCGCGTATCGAAGCCCAGTCTCGCCCAGTGGGCAATGTGGAGAACGGCTTCTTCTTCCCGGCCACCCTGCTCACCCAGGTCACCGACGACATGCTCACCCTGTGTGATGAAACCTTCGGGCCATTGATTGCCGTGCAGCGCGTGGCCAATGAAGAAGAAGCTATTCGCAAGGCCAACGATTCCAACCTGGCCCTGACCTCCTCTGTGTGGACCAAAGACAACAAACGCGGCCGCGCCATCGCCGCCCGGTTGCAAACCGGTGTCACCACGGTGAACGATCACCTCTACAGCCACGGCCTGTCCGAAACTCCCTGGGGGGGTTGGAAGGAATCCGGCATTGGCCGCACCCATGGCCCGGAAGGACTGGAAGAAATGACCCAAGTGAAAGTGGTCAACTGGGATATTCTGCCGGCCAAGCGCAATATTTTCTGGTACCCGTTTGATGAAGCCACCTACAACGGCATTAAAAATGCCCTGCTGTTCGTCTTCCCGTCCAGCATCGGACAGTGGCTTGGCGCGTCCCTGAAGCTCACCCCCTTTCTGGTGAAGAAAATGTTCACCAGCTGGAAAACCGGCGACTAAGGTCATGCTGCTGCCGGATTCCCGGTGGCAAATCTTGACCTGTGTCATCACCATCCTCCCTGCTCCTGTCATTCTAGAACGACAGGTACAGGGAGGATTTTTTATGTATATGGATACCGTGGTATTGGCAGGCATTGCCGTTATTGCAGGAATTTTGCTATTTGCGGGCTGCTTTGCCCTGTTTATCTGGCTCGACTCCGGCAATGAAGACCATGCGTCACCGAGCGACAAGGACTGACCAAGGCAGCCACTCTGCCGAGATAGGCTCTCACGCCCCCGCCCCCTCCTACTGAATTACCAGGATGGTCAAGGCGGAAATCAGCGCTAGCCGATCTCCGCCATGGTGGTAGACGTCAAAGTGCTTCAAGCCAATCCTGGGACGGGGCATACCACCAGGACCCCATCACCGGACGTGTAAAGTCCAGCAAGCGATCCTTCACCGAATCATCGGCAATGCCATACATGCGGCGCATCAGAAAGTCGTAGCGGTCAAGCTCGCAACAAAACGCCAGGAAGTACAAACCGTGTTGGCCACTGTCTCCGTAAGGGACCGAGCGACGCCACATTTTCTGCGGCACACCATCTCTGTCCACATCCACACGCCCCACATGGGCGTTTGCAGGCATTCGCTCATCATCGAACTCCACCGCATCTTCCTTGGTACGGCCAAACACGTTCTCTTGCTCACTAACCGCCAGCTGGTTGAATTTAGCCAGATCGTGTATCCACTTCTGGGTCAGCACCCAGCTACCACCGGCCCCCGGATGCGGCTCGGCAATAAACGCGGCCTGTTCTGCCTTTTCTCCGGTAGGGTTGCCAATACCATCCACAAAGCCGGTCAAATCACGCATGTCGTGATAGACAAAAGCCGTCAGCTCCAGCTGGGTGGCGAGCAAGTTACCCACGGCCTGGCGTACCCGCATGGTGGTATCGAACAAATCCCCCGCTTCACGAGCTTGCACCCACACCCACAAATCGCCTTGCGTGGCCGGAATATGCCCTTCCAGGGAGAACGCAGGAAAACTGAAACGGGAATCGAAACAAGCCCAGAGGTCCGGACCGAAAGCCAATAAAACCGGCGTTATTTCACTCTTCAGCGCAACCAGATCACGCAGAACCTGTCGCAATGACTCCGTTTTATGGCCACTACCAAGGCTAAACTCGAAAAACACATGATGGGCGTAACTGCGGTCAAAAATACCGGATTGCGGTGTCGACACCGGAGGCTCCTTCACTTTGCGTGGTAATTATCTCCACAATTATAGCAGGTGAACCCAGAGCAGGCCCCTGTCATACACGTATGATGGTGCCTTTCGCAGCAATTCTGAAACAAATTGAAATATCCACTGGTGTTCCGGGATCAGGGCTTTCGATACACTTGGCACACATTCGTTAACTGTACCCGACTATGACACCGTGGCTTGGCCTGGATCGACTAGGTTTCTTTCTCATACGCGTATTTTTACGCCTGTGCACCCGCGCCAATGCGCTCCCTTCAGATCCCAAGGAACTGCAACTCGCCGCCAACACCCCGGTGGTGTATGTGCTTAGCGACCGTTCTGCGGCCGATGCCGCCGTGGCCGACCAAACCGCCCGCCAGCTGGGACTCTCTTCTGCCCTGCGTGGCCTGACGCTGGGTAAAACGCACCTGAGCCACAGCTATTTCCAGCTTTACCGCCGCCAGCTGGGTAACCGCCGGCAGCGCCGTGCCGTGTCCCCTCCCCGGCTGGAAAAACTGGTTGCGGCCCTGCGTGCCAACCCGGAGGCAGATGTACAGCTTGTGCCAGTATCAGTGTTCTGGGGCCGCCGCCCGGAAAAAGAAAACTCCATGTGGCGCATCCTGTTTTCGGATAACTGGTCCCCCGCTGGTTTCATCAAGAAATTCTTTATCATCATCACCCAGGGGCGCCAGCTGTACGTACAGTTCAGCCGCCCCATGTCTTTGCGCACTCTGGTAGATCAATGCCAGAATGACGACCAGGCAGTGCGCAAGGCTTCCCGCATTCTGCGTGTCCACTTCCGCCGCCAGCAGGAAGCGGCCATCGGCCCGGACCTGTCACACCGGCGCACCCTAACCAACACCGTGGTGGACTCCATTCCCGTGCGCGAAGTGATTCGGGCAGAGGCAAAACGCCAGGACGTCAGCGAGGAAAAACTGGAAGCCAAGGCACGCAGCTATGTCATGGAAATTGCCGCGGATTATTCCCACACGGTGATCCGGGCTCTGGAGTTGCTGCTCAACTGGGTTTGGAACCGTTTGTATGGCGGGATTCGTCTGTACAACATGGACAACCTGACCAAGGTCGCCGGCGATCACGAAATCATCTATGTGCCTTGCCATCGCAGCCACATCGACTACTTGCTACTGTCCTTTGTGATGTTCCGCAACGGTCTGGTGCCCCCGCATATTGCTGCCGGCATCAATTTGAATCTGCCCGTTGTGGGAACGATTCTACGCCGTGCTGGCGCCTTCTTTATGCGCCGCAGCTTTCGCGACAACCCTTTGTACGCAGCGGTGTTCAGCGAATACCTGCACACCATTACCGCGCGCGGCTTCTCCATTGAATACTTTGTTGAAGGCGGTCGCAGCCGCAGCGGACGAATGCTCAAACCGCGCACCGGTATGCTGGCCATGACCGTTCGCAGTTTCCTGCGTGATTCGCGCAAACCCATTGCCTTCGTCCCCGTGTATGTGGGTTACGAAAAAGTGATTGAGGCAGGCTCGTACATCGGCGAACTGCACGGCAAGAAAAAGCAAAAAGAATCCGTGGGCGGGCTAATGAAGTCACTGTCCGTTCTGCGCAGCCACTTTGGCCAGGTGCATCTGAATTTTGGTGAGCCGATTAAACTGGTGGACTACCTGGATCAGCACAATTCGAAATGGCGTAACGAAACCGTGGCCGCCGGTGACAATCCCCCCTGGTTCAAACATGTGGTGCAAGAACTGGGTCAGGAAGTGGTCGAATCCATCAACGCCGCCGCCGTAGCCAACCCGATCAACTTACTCAGTTTGGCATTGCTGGCGTCCCCAAAACACACCATGGATATTGCCCAGCTTCGCCAACAGCTGGATCTGTATATCTCACTGCTCAAACAGGCGCCTTACAGCGACAGCGCCGCACTGGCCACGGACGATGCCAACGCCATCATCGAATACGGCCTGGAACACGATTTTCTGGATCGCATCGAACACAAACTGGGCGACGTGGTCACCACCGATGAGAAAACGGCCCTGCAGATGGCCTACGTGCGCAACAACAGCCTGCACCTCTTTATTCTCCCAGGCCTGATCTGTTCGCTTGTGATGAATGCGCGTTCCATCAGCATGGATGTGCTGCAAAGCATGGTGCGTCTGCTCTACCCCTTCCTGCGTAACGAGTACTTCTTGCACTGGCAGGATGACGAGGAACTGGCTGCTGCGGTCAACAATCTGGTGACTGTGCTGCAACAGGAACAACTGATTGGCCGGGAAAATGACTGCCTGCATGGCGCCGCGATTCATACCCATGAATCCGACATGCTCGACCATCTGGGACAAACAGTGATGCCCTCGCTGGAGCGCTACTACCTGACCATTCGGTTGCTGGTGCAGTACGGATCCGGAATGCTCACCGCCGAACAATTAAGCGAGCTGGCTCACCAGACCGCCCAACGACTGTCGTTACTCTATGAATTCAACTCCCCCGAATTCTTCGACAAGGTAGTACTGAAAAACTTTATCGCACAGCTGTATTCCACCGGCCTGGTAACGCCTGATGACAATGGCGCACTGGAATTTGGGGAAAAACTGGAAGCGCTGGATGACGAAGCCAATCGCATCCTCAGCCCGGATATCAGTGATGCGATTCAGCGCGTCACTCGGGTAACCAACCTGGGGAATTTGGTCACAGCATCGTCAGATGCATCGTGATATCCAATAGCCGGCCATCGCGGCCGGCCTGATTGACCGACGCGTTATCGCGCTGAAAAAAGAGGAGAAAACATTCTAGGGGCAGGTATAAATATCGAAACGTACAGCCTTGCCCTTTTGGCTGAATGACGGCATAACGCCGGCCAGATAGCCAGCCTTTACCGGACGCTTTACCACCACACGAGCGGGTTCAAGCCCACGGGCCCACGCCAGCAGCAAATGCTCTTCATCGGCGTCAGGATAAGCACAGAGACGTTGTAACCACTGCAGGTCTTTCTTCACCGCCGCACTTTTTTCCCGGGCAGGAAACATGGGGTCCAGGTACACCGCGTGTAAATCACTCACCTGTCGCGTTCGGCTGTCCTCGCAACCGAGCAGCTCCATGTTGGCAGCAAGGCCAGCAGGCGCCCGTTGTAGGCCATCTGCAAGCATAGCGTGCAGTACAGGTGAGCGTTCCGCCAGCAATACCTGAAATCCCGCTTGCGCCATTAAGGCGGCGTCGCGCCCCAACCCCGCCGTGGCATCCACCACACGATTACGGCCGTTTTTAGGCTTGCCCAGCGCCTTGATCAAACGCTCATGGCGCACCCTCTCCGACGTCAGCCGGTAACCCTGCTTCCCCTCGCAGAAACTGACCGTCAGCGGCGTTTCCTTGCCCTGCGGACGCCACAGGCTCAGGCACTCATTGTGCCAACCCAGCACCAGTTCAAGCTCGGCAGCACAGGCCAGTGCTTCACTGTCCACGGGCCTTCCGGGCAGCCCTTCCGGGCAGCCAGGCAACAGACCCAGTATGGCATCCAGAGACCCACTCAACGTCATGCCAACCAGAACAACAGTGCTACACCCAACACCAGCCGGTAGATGACAAACGGCAGCATACCGATGCGCTCCAGCAGGCGGATGAAGAACACAATGGTCAGATAGGCCGTCACCGCGCTAACCAATACTCCCAGTGCCATCATTCCCCAATCCACCGCAATTTGCTGTTCGATCAGGTCTTTGGTTTTCAACAACCCGGCACCCAGAATTACCGGAATGGACAACAAAAAGGAAAAGCGGGCCGCGTCTTCCCGGCGATACCCCAGCGCCAGTGCGGCGGTAATGGTGATGCCGCTACGGGACGTGCCGGGGATCAGCGCCAGTGCCTGGGCCAGGCCAATGAAAATCGCACCGGCAATGCCCAGGCGGACCAATGAAAACTCCCGCTTTCCGAAAGCATCCGAGGCCCATAACAGGGCGCCAAATACCAGGGTAGTGATGGCAATCACCAGTGCCGAGCGCAGCTCATGTTCAATAAAATCATCACCGAGAAAACCAAACACCACTGCCGGTATAGTGGCCAATACCACCAGCAAACCCAGTTTGAGATCATCATTCATGCGGCGCTGTTGCACCGCCACACCGGCACCGCCGACCATGGCTACCAGATCACGGCGGTAATACACCATCACCGCCAGCAAGGTGCCCAAATGCACCGCCACATCAAAGGCCAAGCCCTGATCGGGCCAGCCCAAAATTTGTGACGGAAGAATCAGGTGAGCGGAACTGGAAATAGGGAGAAACTCGGTGAGCCCCTGTATCAGAGCAAGAACCAGAGCCTGAAACCAATCCATGGAATATCCTTGTTGAATGAAACGTCAGTGGCGAGTCACGAGTTTCGAAGAGCGAAAATCAAAACCGGTTTGGTTTTACGAAACTCGCTTCTCGTCACTCGTAACGTTTTCTATTCGTCAGCGGTAATCTGATAACCCTTGAGGAACTCCGGGGGCATGCGGCGAGGCTTGCCAGAATCCAGCGCCACACACACCCAGCGGGTACGGCCGCGAAGCAAGGTGCGGCCGTCGGATTCACGCACAATCTGGTAACGACGAGTAATGCTGATGCGCTCATCATTTTGCACGATCCAGGTACCGATTTTCAGGTTTTCACCCTCAAAAGCCGGCGCCAGATAATCCACTTCGGTATGACGTGCCACCATGCCCCGATTAAGCTTCTGATACAGGTCCCAGCCCAACCCCAATTCGGTGGTGTGATGCCAGGCGATCTGCTCCATGAAGCGCAGGTACTCGGTGTTGTTCACATGCCCCATCACATCAATGGCTTCGGCAGGTACGGTCACCGTCAACTCGTGCACATTGGGAAGGTCCCAGTTGATCATCGTGCTGCTCCCTGAATCACTTGGTCACGCAGATACACCGGCTGTGCTTGTTCAGCACTCACACCGTCTCCGCGTTCAAATGCTGATAATGCCAGTTGCGCCACCGCTTTCGCATGGGGATGGGCGTCAGCAACGCAGCGGCTTGCGCCATAGGCTTCCACCAGTGCGTCCTGATACACCAACCCGGAGCCCACTATCATCCAGTCCGCCGACGGCAAATCCGGCAAGGCATCGGGGTTGAACAGGCCATCGTTGAAGATGGCACTGGCTGCAGCCTCCTCACAGGCATAAGCGCCCAGGTACACCTCGCCCATGCGCGCGTCAAAACAGGCAATCACATGAGAATGTGCCTGTATGGCCTGTGCACTGAGCGCGCAGGCAGCCAAGGTGGAGATGCCCACCACGGGCAGATCCGCCGAAAAAGCCAGACCCTGAGTCACCGCGGCAGCCACGCGCACACCAGTGAACGCGCCCGGGCCGTGGCCAAACGCAATGCCATCCAGGTCTTTCAACCGGACCCCGGCATCGGCCAGCAACCCTTCCACCATCGGCAGTACCAGCTCGGTCTGTCGCCTTGGCGCGTGCTCAAAGCGTTCGAGCACATTGCCATTGTCCAGCAGTGCCACCGAGCAGGTTTCGCCGGCGGTTTCCAGTGCGAGTATGCGCGTCATGATTCCATTTTTTCCGCTTCCAGGCCCTGGCGGGCCAGATAATCAAAGAACCGTTCTACCACGTCCAGCTTACGGGTGCGGGTCATGTTGGGCAGACTGTTGACGAACAATTTGCCATAACTGCGCGTCAACAGCCGTGGGTCCGCAACCACCAGCAGGCCAGTATCTTTTGGGTCGCGAATCAATCGCCCGGCTCCCTGTCGCAAGGCCAGCACCGCTTGGGGCAATTGGTAGTCACGGAACGCATTACCGCCATTGCGATTAATGTGTTCGATACGTGCTGCGGCCACCGGATCACCGGGCGAACCAAACGGCAGCTTGTCGATAATCACACAACTGAGTGCTTCACCGCGCACATCAATGCCTTCCCAAAAGCTGCTGGTACCCAGCAGCACTGCATTCCCTTTTTCCCGGAATGATTCCAGCAGTTCACGCCGACCGGATTCCCCCTGCACCAACAAAGGGAAATCGATTTTCCCGCGCAGGATGCCAGCGGCTTCGCGTAGTGCCCTATGACTCGTAAACAGGAAAAAAGTGCGCCCTTTCGCCGCATTAATCACCGGCACCATGGCATTGGTGAGTTGCGCTGTGTACTCGCGGTCGTTCGGCGCCGGCAGGCCTTCCGGGGCATAGAACACCGCCTGGCGTTTGAAATCGAAGGGGCTTTCCAGCCGTAGCGTGCGGGCCGAGTCCAGCCCCAGGCGGTGCTGAATATGTTCAAAGCGCCCGCCCACCGACAGGGTGGCCGAGGTAAGAATCCAGCTGCAAGGATGACGTTCCCGCTGGGCTCGCAACTGCGCGGCCACGGACAACGGCGTGCTGTGCAATACAACGGAACGTTTGAAAGTCTCAAACCAGTACACGCGATTAGGCTGGCCGCCTTTCAGGTAGGCCGCCAGGCAGTCCACCTGTTCGCTGGCACGCCGGGAACAAGCATCCATGCCCCTGCTCGCCTTGGCCAATGGTCCAAGAAATGCGTCCAACTCTTGCAAGGCTTGCAACAGGCCTTCCCCCGCCTCAACCACCGCCTTGTTTTCGGCCACTTCGGTCCAGGGTTCACGGCGCTCACCATCCCCCAGGCTCAGGCGTAAATCCATGCCACCTTTATCCACGGCGGCGACCAGGCGGTTCAACTCCGCCAAATCGGCGGCGGTGTGTCCGGCTTCGGACAGGCTGTCGCGCCCCAACTCCTGAATCTGCCGTGTGCTCAGGGTGTCTGCAAAAAACGCCGCGGCAATTTCGGGCAGTTGATGCGCCTCATCGAAAATCACCGTGTTTGCCGTAGGCAGTAATTCAGAAGCCGCACCATTGCCACGCAAAGCCGCATCGGCAAAAAACAGATGGTGATTCACTACCACCAAATCCGCTTCCTGGGCCTCTTTGCGCGCCTTCATCAACGGGCATTCATTATAGCGAGGGCACTCCGTACCCAGACAATTGTCCGCGGTACTGGTGACCCAAGGCCACACGGGAGCATCTTCTGGAATCTGCTGTAGTTCGGCAATATCACCGGTGCGGGTGCGCCCAGCCCAGTGCGCCACAATCTGCATCTGCCCAACGGTTTCACGAGTCAGAAAACGGGCGTCTTCTTGATGCAATTCCAGCCGGTACGGGCATAGATAGTTGGCGCGACCTTTTAACAGCGCCACTTTTCTTGGCAAGTTCAGGGCTTTCTTGACCATGGGCAGGTCTTTGAAGAACAGCTGGTCCTGCAAGCTCTTGGTGCCAGTGGATACCAACGTCGGGCCTTCAGACAGCAGCGCAGGCACCAAGTAAGCCAGCGTCTTACCTGTGCCGGTTTCCGCTTCCACCAGCAAAGTGGCACCACTGCCAATCACGTCCTCCACCGCATCAGCCATTTCCAGCTGCGGTTCACGCGGCTGGTAGCCGGGCAGGAGCGGCGCAAAGCGCGCTAAATCGGTAAGATGATTACGGGCGGTAGTCACATAATTTCCCTGAAACGTGTCTGCACCTGGGGCCGGCACACCGGAACCCGCCGGGATAGCCCAAAGCGCGCGCAGAGCATAGCCCATTCGCCCCCGGAACCCAACGCGAGAGCAAGACGAGAAGGCAATATGATCGACTATACCTTAATCATTCTGGCCGGCGGACAAGGGCGACGCATGGGCGGTGCCGACAAGGGACTGGTGGCAGTGGACGGGAAACCCCTGGTCGCGCATCTGATCACGCACCTGTCGCCCCACCCTGCCCGCATTATCATCAGCGCCAACCGCAACCAAGACCGCTACAAACGCTGGGGGAATCAGGTGGTCGGCGATCGCCGCGAAGGATTTATGGGCCCCCTGGCCGGGCTTGAAGCCGCGCTAGGCGAAGCCCACGGCCTGTGCCTGTGCCTGCCCTGTGATCTGCTGGCGCCACCCGCTGCCATGATTCGCGATTTGCTGGCAGCTGCATCAGCGGAACACATCTGCGTCGCCCACGATCCGTTACGTCGGCAACCGCTATGCCTGGCCTTGTATGTCGAGCCCTGGAAAGCGTCGCTTAGGGATTATCTTGATGCGGGCAAGCGTAGTGCGCACGGCTGGCTAGACCAGGTATCCGTTCACCCCGTGGCCGTGGCCACGCCATTGCAGAACCTGAATCACAGAGAAAGGCTCACGAGAGACACATAACACGCTACGGGCGTGCCACGCCTAAAACAACAATGCCCGCACGAGGCGGGCATTGTGTTGGTGCAAGAACGCGAAATTACGCGGTCTGCTCCTGGATCTGCTTCATCAGGGCTTGCTGATCAGCAGAAGGCTGTGCAGTTTGCAGCGCCATCAGCTTGCTCATGTCCCCTTCGATGCGGATCTGGCCGCTCATGAAACCCTGCATGCCTGCAGACTGGTCACCTTCAATGAAGATGCGCTTGGCCAGGTCGGCCGGCAGGATCATGGTAGTCGGGGCATCAGCGTGATGACCTTCTTCGATCATGCCGCCCACCAGAGCCATTTCTTTGTCGCCGCCGTCAGCATTGACGGTGATGTTGATGACCAAGTCAGCCAGGGCTGCCGGCGTTTCAACATCGCCCGCGCCTTCACGGATTTCTTTTACTTTTGCAAACCATTCATCAGACAAAAATTCCAGGCTCATTGCTATCTCTCCATAACGTATCGTTGCGGCGTTGACGCCCCTGTTTACAGGGCCTGCCAAGGCCTAGCCATTCAAACGAGCGTTCGAAACTTACCCGTACCTTATAGAAAGGCTCAGAGGGTGGCAATAGCCGCAGATGAGTCCTTACGGGACAAAAAAGCCCGGCAAAAAGCCCGGCAAAATGCCGGGCTTTCCGAGGGTCTGAGAGCCAGCCTCAAGCGTAACAATCAGAGGTCGTAGCCTCGCTCTTCATGCAGCGCGATATCCAGCCCCTGGGTCTCTTCGTCACCACTCACACGCAGCGGCGCAAACAGGCTCACTAGCTTGAGCAGCCCCCAGGTCACCAACGCCGTATAAACAAAGGTTGCCACTACACCGAGAGCCTGCACACCGAGCTGATCCAGCATGGTGTATTCAGGCTTGGCAAAGCCGTAGCCTGAGAACAGGCCCAACTCGGTGGAGGCAAACACACCCGCCAGCAAGGTGCCGAGAATGCCGCCAATGCCATGAACCGGGAAGACATCCAAGGAATCGTCAATCTTTAGCTTGTGCTTGACGAAAATCACCATGTAGAAACAGATCACGCCGGCCGACAAACCGATCACCAACGCGGCTGCCGGGCTGACAAAACCTGAGGCCGGGGTAATCGTACCCAGGCCCGCCACCATGCCGGTAGCAATGCCCAGCGCAGATGGCTTACCGAATTTTTTCCATTCCATGGCCATCCAGGCCAGAGAACCGGCGGCCGCAGAAATGTGCGTCACCAGCATGGCCATGGCCGCATCGCCATTGGCCGCCAGCGCCGAACCGCCATTGAACCCGAACCAACCGACCCACAGCATGCCGGCACCGGTGACGGTCATGGTCATGTTATGGGGCATCATGCCCTGGGTGGGAAAACCCTTACGGTTACCCAACACCAGCGCCGCCACCAGCGCCGCCACACCTGCGGTGATATGCACCACGGTGCCGCCAGCAAAATCGTACAGGCCCAGTTGCGCCAGCCAGCCACCACCCCAGACCCAGTGACACACCGGGATATAAACGCCCAGCAACCAGAGAACGGAAAACGCCAGCATGGGACCGAAACGCATGCGCTCGGCAAAAGCACCGACGATCAGCGCCGGGGTAATGATGGCAAAGGTCATCTGGAACAGCCCGTGCAGGCTTTTGGGCAAGGTGCCTTCCAGGGTGTCCCGGCCAATCCCGGAGAAGAAGATATGGTCCAGCCCACCGATCCAGGCATTCATGCTGCCGCCATCGGAAAACGCCAGGGAATAACCGCAGATCAGCCACACCAGCGACACGACACAGGTAATGGCGAAACACTGCATCAACACGGACAGAATGTTCTTCGCCCGCACCAGCCCGCCATAGAACAAGCTCAGGCCCGGCAGGGTCATAAACAGTACCAACGCGGTGGCGGTGAGAATCCAGGCACTATCACCGGAATCCAGGCCGTCGGCCAGCGCCAGCGAGGGCAGCATCAACAGTACAGCAATCAATTTTTTCATCATGGGCCCCTTAAATGGCTTCGCTGCCGGTTTCACCGGTACGGATACGGATCACCTGCTCCAGGTCGCTAACGAAAATCTTGCCGTCACCGATCTTGCCGGTCCCCGCCGCCTTCATGATGGCCTCGATTGCCTGGTCTAATTGCTCTTCACGGACCGCCAGCTCCAGCTTCACCTTGGGTACAAAATCCACCACGTATTCAGCGCCCCGGTACAATTCGGTGTGGCCTTTCTGGCGGCCAAACCCCTTCACCTCGGTAATCGTCATGCCCTGCACCCCAATCTGGGCCAACGCATCACGCACTTCTTCGGCCTTAAACGGCTTGACCACCGCTGTCAGCATTTTCATTCGGTATCTCCTCGTCCTCATGCACCAACACAACACGTGCCGGAAAGTTGCACCGACAAGGAGCATTCAAGAATCAGGCCACAAAATAGTGCACTACTTTTCAGTCACTTACCCATGAATAGCATTCAATTCGCACCACTCACGAACACTGCACCACTTTAATGCACCATATCGGCACAGAGGAAAGATCCCTCATAGGGCATATCGCAGTCGGCGTGTCGCTTTACACAAATAACGCGCACCAAAAAACACCATCTGCAACGACGCTCAGAGACAGACAAGAAGATAATTAGGGGGAGGAAGAGGAAAAAGCGAAGCGATGAAATAGCGACAGGGAATAGCCCCTGTCGCCAGCAAAGGTCTCTCAATCAATACAGATAATTGAACATCTTGCGGCGGTACTCACTGGCAAGCGGATCCCCTTTGGGAAGGCATTCGAAAACTTCCAGCAATGCAGCACGTGCGATGCCGTCTTTGAAATCCCGATGATCACGTAACAATTGCAGCAAGGCTTCAAGCCCCAGCTGAAACTGCCCGGCAGCGGCGGCTTGCAGGCCGTAGGCATAAAGGTCGTCAGCCGTGGCGTTGTCGGCAATGCGAGCGGCCAGCGCGTTCAGCGACTGCCCTTCCCCTTCCAGTTTTTCCAGCAGCGCAAAACGCGCCCTGAACGGGCGCAGGGGCTCGGCATCCTCGGTGACTTCCGCGAGCACCGACTGGGCATCGTCCAGACGGCCTTCACCCAACAGAAACTCCACCAGCAAGGCACGAATTGCGTGCTTGTCCGGGCTCTGCTCCAGGGTCTGGCGCAAGGCGCCTTCTGCTTGCTCGCTGTGGCCCGCCTCAATGGCCATGCGCACCTGCTCGATAAACCCTTCTTCCTGCTGCTGCTGGGCAGCTTCCGGATCAACCACCGGGGCCAGCCACTGGCGCAGGGCGCCTTCAGTCTGTGCACCATCCAGTTCACTGACCAGCTGCCCCTGGTACACCAACTTCAAGCTCGGCAGGCTGCGCACGCCAAACTGACTGGCCAACATTTGCTGCTCGTCGGCATTCACTTTCGCCAGGATTACCTTGCCCTGATATTCATTGACCAATCGCTCCAGTATCGGCGCCATCTGCAAACACGGCTGGCACCAGCTGGCCCAGAAATCCACGATCACCGGAATTTGCTGAGACTGCTCAAGAATTTGCTGAATATTCTGCTCGGTGGCTTCGATGATAGTGCTGTTCGGCTGCAACGCTATGCTCCTGAAAACGCATTCAAAGTGGCGCCAAGTGTAAGGCATCATCCAGATTAAATCCGGTTAAATCCTGTGCAAGAGATGGCATCTGCGCGTTAGACTGAAAGTGAGTATGCGGTTTCGGTCCCTGGCGACAGCTTCACGCCCTCCCCATGGCCGTGCCCGTATGCTGGAAGGTATTCCACCCAGGCAAAGGAGATCACCATGCTTAGCCTATTGGCTATTGTGTTGTTAATTGCCACGCTGATGACCCTCTTCTATCAGCAAATCAGTCGAGGCATTGGCAGTGCCGTTTTCGTTATCGTCTGGCTGCTCTGCGGCTTTCTCGCTTCTTGGCTGTTCCACCCCGTTTCCCTGATTTTGCTTGCCGCCGGCGTCACTGTGCTCAACCACGTGGACCTGCGACAGAAATTCATTACCAAACCGGTCTACAACGCCTTGGCCAAGGTGATGCCGACTATTGGTGATACTGAACGCGAGGCCATTGAAGCGGGCACCACCTGGTTCGAGGCTGACCTGTTTTCCGGCCGCCCGGACTGGGAAAAGTTCGCCCACATCCAGTTCAGCACCCTCAGTGATGAAGAGCAGTCATTCATCGACAACGAAGTGGTACAACTCTGCGACATGCTTGATGAATGGCAGATTTTCCACGAGCTGCGCGATCTGCCTGAAGAAGTCTGGGACTTCCTCAAGCACAAGGGCTTCTTCAGCCTGATCATTCCCAAAGAGTACGGCGGCAAAGCCTTCACGCCCTATGCGCAGAGCCGCATTATGAGCAAGATTGCCACCCGCTCTCTCACCGCTGCGGTCACTGCCATGGTGCCCAACTCCCTGGGCCCGGGTGAGCTGCTGGCCGAATATGGCACCCAGGAACAGAAAGACCGCTGGTTACCGGGCCTTGCCAAAGGCGACGAAATTCCCTGCTTCGGCCTCACCGGACCAGAAGCCGGCTCCGACGCCGGCGCCATCCCCGATACCGGGGTAATCTGCAAAGGCAAAATCGACGGCAAGGAAGTGCTGGGCATGCGCCTGAACTTCGCCAAACGCTGGATTACCCTGGCCCCGGTGGCCACCGTGGTGGGGCTGGCGTTCAAACTCTATGACCCGGAAAAACTGCTCGGCGATGAAGAAGATCTGGGCATTACCTGCGCGCTGATTCCCGCCGATACCCAAGGCGTGGAAATTGGTCGCCGCCATTATCCTGGCTCGCCGTTCATGAACGGCCCTATCAACGGCAAGGATGTGTTTGTGCCGCTGGATGCCATCATCGGTGGCCCGGACATGGCTGGCAAAGGCTGGCGCATGCTGATTGAGTGCCTCGGCGCCGGGCGCGGTGTCTCGCTACCGGCACTGGCCACCGCCAGTGGCGAAATGGGCTATCGCATGACCGGCGCCTTCGGTCGTATCCGTCGCCAATTCAACACCGCCGTAGGTGAATTCGAAGGGGTACAGGAAGCGTCCGCCGATGTGGCCGCACTGGCCTACACTCTGGAAGCCTATCGCCACTTGGTCACACGTTCGCTGGAAGATGGCACTCCGTCCGTGGTCACCGCCATGGCCAAGTACCACGCCACGGAAATGATGCGCGAACTGATCAATCACGGCATGGACATCGCTGGCGGCCGCGGCATCCAGCTCGGCCCGCGTAACTTCCTGGCCCTGCCGTATCAGTCCACTCCCATTGCCATCACCGTGGAAGGGGCGAACATTCTCACCCGTTCGCTGATGATTTTTGGCCAGGGCGCCATGCGCTGCCATCCCTACCTTTACGATGAATTGCAGGCGATTCAGGCAGAGGACAAAAAGCAGGGTCTGCAGGATTTCGACGACCTGTTCTTCACCCATGCCGCGCATACCCTGGGCAATATGAGCAGCGCCATCGTTCAGGCCGTCACAGGCCCTTACTTGTCTGACGCGCCAGGCAACTCCGACGCCTTCAGCGCCCCCTGGTACCGGTTGATCAGCCGCTATAGCGCGGTATTGGCCAGCACTTCGGACATGGCCCTTGCCCTGCTGGGCGGTGACCTGAAGCGCCGCGAACTGCTCTCCGCCCGCCTGGGGGATGTGCACAGCCAGCTGTTGATTGCCTGCGCTATTCTCAAGTATCACGCCACGCTCCCCAGGGACGAGGCCAACGACGCCCACGCGCAGTACGCCCTGCGATTGTCCTTCAGCCGGGCCCACGATTCCCTGGAAGCCTTCTACAGCAACTTTGGCTTCTTCGGCATCGGGCATGTGCTCAAGCGCCTGTTCTTCCCCTGCGGTCGCCCGTGCAAGGCACAGGCACCCAGTGACGATCAGATACGCACCTTGGGGCAAATGATCATGGAGCCCACCTCCGTGCGCGATGCGCTGGCGGAGCCGGCCTATATCTCTCAGGATCCGGAGGATTCCATTGGCCGCGTAGAAGCCACCTACAGCAAATTGCTGGAAGTGGAACCCGGCTTCCTTGCCTACCTGAAAGCGGAAGGCAAAGGCCAACTGGAAGGCAAAACGGTGCTGGAGAAACTGCAGGACGCTGCCAGCAAAGGCATCATCAACGAGAGTCAGGTAGACGCCATCAACGAGTACGACGCCATGCGTTACGACTGCCTGCTCACGGATGCCTTCGACAAGGACCTCAAAGAAGTGCAGGTCCATGCCGAACGGCCAATGATGTAACTCACCCGGGCGCAATGGCCTCGCCATTGCGCCCGTCTTCCCATGCCTAAACATTAACCAGCGCACATTTTCACAAAAACGCAACGCCGGCGCTTCCTTTCAAAATGCTGCTTTTTCCAGCAGTTAATCCCCCGTTTATCCCATCTCACAGAGATTTAACATTCAGATCACCCTTTTGGCGCTTTTACGCATGGTCGCTTTCGTCTAGTCTTGCGCAAATTACGCCCCACCGGGCCTGGAGCGCCGTTACGCCTCCCTTTGCCCCTCGGACAACAGGTCAGTAATGACAGCAGTCGTCGAAGAAAAAACCGCAATCGAATTCAAGGGCCGCATGCTGATGATGACGGTCCTCCAGTTGAAAGACCTGGATGCCAACGTGCTCCACCAACAGGTGAGCCAGCGTCTGGATGACGCCGCCCAATGGCTGCAGGAAGCCCCCGTCGTCATCGATGTGAGCCCCGAACTGGACCCGGATCCGGTAGCCCTGATGGCCGCCGTAGACACGCTGCGCAGCTTGGGCGTGAACATGGTCGCCCTGGCCCGCAGCGAGAACATTGATGCGGACACCGCCACCATGTTGGGGCTTGGCACCTTGAGTCTGGCCGGCGGTCGTGATGTGCCCCGCCGTGCGGAACCGGCACCCGCTGCCGCAGAGAATAATGCCGCCAGCGACACCGACACTACGCCGGCCCCGCAACAGACCGACACCATGGTGATCGACCAACCGGTACGGTCCGGTCAGCAGGTCTACAGCCGCGGTGACCTGATTGTGCTCGCCCCGGTCAGCACCGGGGCCGAAATCATGGCCGACGGCAACATCCACGTGTATAGCAACTTGCGTGGCCGTGCCCTGGCCGGGGTTCGCGGCGACACCAGCGCACGTATTTTTTGCCAGCAACTGAATGCCGAATTGGTATCCATTGCCGGCCATTATCGGGTAGCCGAAGATCTGCCCGAGTCATTCCGTAACAAGCCCGTGCATCTATGCATGCAGGGCGACGCGATGCATTTTACCGCGCTTAACTAGCGTGCATGAAACATGGAAGGTAAGGAGAAGAGCGTGACGAAGATCGTGGTCGTGACATCCGGCAAGGGTGGCGTCGGCAAAACCACCACCAGTGCAGCGCTGGCCACAGGCCTTGCCCTGCGCGGTTTTAAAACCACTGTGATTGATTTTGATGTAGGCCTGCGCAACCTGGACCTGATCATGGGGTGCGAACGTCGTGTGGTCTATGATCTGGTCAACGTGATCAGTGGCGATGCCAACATCAAGCAGGCGCTGATCAAAGACAAGAAGGTGGACAACCTGTTCATCCTCCCGGCCTCCCAGACCCGCGACAAGGACGCCCTCACCATTGAAGGCGTGGAAGGCGTGCTCAACGCCCTGCGTGATGACATGCAGATGGACTACATCATCTGCGACAGCCCTGCCGGCATCGAAAAAGGCGCACTCATGGCCGCCTACTTTGCTGACGAGGCCGTGGTGGTCACCAACCCGGAAGTCTCCAGCGTGCGGGACTCCGACCGCATCATCGGCATTCTGGCCAGCAAGACCCGCCACGCCGAACTGGGCGACGGGGACATCCCCTCCCGCCTGCTACTGACCCGCTACTCCCCGGAACGGGTGGAAAACGGACAGATGCTGTCAGTGGAAGATGTGCAGGAAATTCTCGCCATCGAACTGCTCGGCGTGGTCCCGGAATCCCAGGCGGTGCTTAATGCCAGCAACTCCGGCAGCCCAGTGATCCTGGATACGGATTCCGATGCCGGCCAGGCTTACAGCGATGCGGTTGCTCGCTTTCTGGGTGACCAGCTGCCGCACCGCTTTCTTACCACTAACAAGAAAGGTCTATTCGGCCGTCTGTTTGGAGGCTAACGGATGAGCATCTTCAGTTATCTGCTTCCTAAGAGGCAGAACACGGCATCTGTGGCAAAAGAACGCCTGCAGATCATTGTCGCACGCGAACGCTCCACCCGCGGTGGCCCGGATTACCTGCCGCAGCTTCAAGAAGAACTGCTGCAAGTGGTGCGTAAATATGTCCCTGTGGACCAGGACGCCGTGAACGTCCAGATGGACCGGGAATCCGGCTGTGAAATTCTCGAATTGAATATCACCCTGCCGGAAGGCTGATTCCACGGCGAAGACCCTGGGCTGGCAAAGACTGCAGCTCAGGGGCTAACCGCCTCTGCCCACCGCTCACCGTTAAACAACCCAACGACTCAAGGCGGCAACACCTGCCATTCAGGCTCGTCGTACTCCCCAATCACGGTGACCTCTACCACCTTCGCATGCTTTTCCAGTATTGCCTTTACCCTGGCGCTACGACTGTCGTCTTTGGCATCCCGATGTGCCTTGCTCTCCCAGTGAGCGATAGCCAGCACGGTATCAGGATGGCCGATCTTGCGGTGCAGATAGGTGCCTTTTGCTCCCTCGCTCTGCTGAATAATTTCACTGGCTTCCACCCAGCCCTGGGCGTATTCCTCCACGCTAAAGCCCGCCTTTACGCGTACCTCAAAAATAAATTTCATCATCGTTCTCCCTGCCGATAAAACTGGGCCAACAGGCGATAGAGGGTCGGCCAATCCTTGTAGAGCTGATCTGCCCCTTCGAAAAAGGCTTCACTGCACACCGCAAAAAACTCGCCCGGCCCGGTCAACGCGTAGGAATCCACGGGCATGTGCCTATGGTGCTGGTAATCGCTCAGCAACTCTTCCCAACAAACGGTGAAGGTGTCATGCCATTGCTTCGGGTTCATCCCTCTATGCAGCGGCGGCCTGCCGTTGGCCCCATTGCGGCGCATATCCAGTTTGTGGGACATCTCGTGAATCACCACATTACTGGCCTGGTTGTCCGTCGCACAGGCATCACAGATTGCGTCCCAAGACAGGATCACCGGCCCCTGGTGCCAGGCTTCACCCGCCAGCACCGGCCCCTGGGCATGCACCACGCCGTCTTCGCTGAGGTGTGGCCGATTGGGAATGAACGCGCCTTCATACAAAATCACCGTATACCAGCCGTCATACCAGTCCAGCCCCAGGTACAAAATCGGCACACAGGCCATGGTGGCCACTTTTAGACACATGGCATCGGTATAGACGAAGTCGCCACCGGAGGCGATGCTCTTGCGGGCCAGAAAGCGCAACGACAGATCAAACAACGCGCTCCGCTCTTCACCCTCAAACTGGGCCATCAACGGCCAATCCGATACTGCGGCTTCCCACTCCTCCCGGGTATAGCCCATTTTTTTGACTCGCCGTGCATCACGCCAGTTTTTCCAGGCTGCAAACATCCACCCTCCTTTTGCTGTAGGTCACTCTCTATCCATAGACCACAATGGCTAACCCGTGTTTCATTAATCGTACGCAATCAATGATGACTACTTTGACCATGAGAGCGGCGTTTCACCAGCCGTTACCGGTCACCGTGGCTGTGCTACCATCGCCGGCCAGTCCTTAATGCGAATATTGTTCAGTGCCTATCCGCCCCGCCCATAAAGCCGATTTGCTGCTTCTGGTGGTCACGCTCCTGGCCGCCATCAGCTGGATGTTCTCCAAAGAAGCCGTGCTGGCCATGCCGCCTCTGCTGTTCATGTCGCTGCGCTTCCTGTTGGCCTCATTACTGCTGGCCTGCGTGGCCCACCGCCAGTTGCGTCGGCTCAGCCGTCAGCAACTGATGCGCAGTATGCGTGTAGGCCTGGTATTTGGCACCGCCATGAGCTTTTGGATTACCGGGCTGGCCGTGGGCAACCATGTGGGTGAAGGCGCCTTCCTGACCAGTCTGGGCGTGGTGCTGATACCGGTGATCGCCCGTATCTTCTTTGCCGAAGCGGTGCCCGGTAGTACCTGGCTGGCCCTGCCAGTGGCCGCTGGCGGGCTGGCGTTGTTGTCGCTGGAGCAAGGGCTGCATCTGGAAGCCGGCCAGCTCTGCTTTGTGGCGGCCGCCACCATTTTCGCGTTGTACTTCAATCTGAACACCCGCGCCGCCAACACCATCGCCACTGAGTCTGCCGACGGTGAACGCATCGAACACCCCCGCATTCCCGCCATGGCCCTGACCACCGTCGTGCTGGCCGTCGTGGGGCTGGTTACCGGCATCCTGTCCGCCTTCAATGAAGCATGGACGCCCGTGTTTACGTCGATGACCCCCACCCTGGTGATGTGGATCGTTCTCAGCGCCACTATCGGCACGGCTCTGCGTTTTCTCGTACAAACCTATGCCCAGAGCCTGTCCCTGCACAGCCATGGGGTGGTCATCATGGTACTGGAACCCATGTGGACAGCCCTCATCGCTGCCGCCTGGTTTGGCGAAAGCATGACGGGTACGCAGCTGGCGGGCTGTGCGCTAATCTTTGCATCACTACTGGTGAACCGTTGGCGAGCGGTGCGCACCTTGCTCAAGTCACTGATCGCACCGAAACACCGTCAGAACCGTTAATTTAACGCATTGCCGCCAAGGCGGTACTACCCAAGGAGACAACATGGAACCGGATTTCCTCACCCTGCTGATTATTGCGACCCCGGGCGCCCTGATCAGCCTCCTCTGTTTTGTCCTCGCCGGCGTCTTTATGGACCGCGCCCGCACTCCCGCCATGCTGGTCATGCTGGCCGGGCTGCTCACTGCCATGCAGGCAGGCTTTACCATTCTCAACCAACTCTTGCTGATGCCCCTGCTGATGGATGGTGTGCTCTCCAACGACGTCTATAGCGTGCTCGTCAATGGCGCCTACCATTTGCTGTATCTGGGGATCACCGCCAGCTTGCTGACCGCCGCCTTTATCGGCCGCTCTCGGCCACCCGCACCCTCTCAGGCACCCGTGCATGCCACAGCAACCGGCGGCGGCGACACATCCACGCTAAGCTCTCCCGCCATGGTAAGCGCCCAGCGTCCCCATCGCGGCGGGCTGGTACTCGTACTGGGCATCCTCAGCATGCTCATGTTCGCCCCTCTGGGTATCGCCGCCTGGATCATGGCAAACGGCGATTTGCGGGCCATGCGCGCTGGCCAGATGGACATCACGGGTGAAGGCATGACCACCGCCGGCAAAGTGCTGGGTATTCTGGCAACAGTACTGATGGTCATCGGTATTTGCCTGGCCATCGGGATCATGGCGCTGGGCCTTTCTATGCATCGCGGTTTCTGACACCGGCCCCCGCAGCCATAAAGTGCACAAAATTGTGTAATATCCTGTGATCTGGTTCCCTCATTGGCGCGCCAGTTGGCGCACCATTTGGAGCCGATAACGCCAATAATAAAAAGACTGACATGATGACGGGATTCTTTTCACGTACGGCTATTGCCAGCCTGACCCTGACACTGCTGCCCCTTGGCGCCATGGCCGACTCGGCCTGCCTGAGCGCTGCCCCCTCGGCAGCCTCATCATCCTCACTGACCATCAGCCAGAATGATGAACAACTTCTGAAACTACTGGGTCACCAAGCCACGGCCACACACGCCGGCACCCTGCTGGCCTATAACCAGCACGCCAACAGCATCAACAAACCCATACTGGGAAATTACGCTCGCCTGCGGCTGGCCGCGCTGGCCCTGAAAGACGGCGATACCGACTTTGCTCGTCAACAACTTAGTGAAGTGGAACAGAACAGCCCAGCGGCTGTGGATGCCGCTTTTCTGCTGGCAGAGAGCTACCGTCGCGACGGCGACAAGGAGCGAGCGAGAGCCTGGTTTATCCGTATCGCCGCACGCTTCCCGGGTAACCCCCGAGCGGTATCCGGGCTGGTACTTGCCGGCGATGACTGGCGTAACCAGGGCGCCGATGCGCTAGCGCTACCGGTGTATAATCTGGCGCTGACTAAGGCTGCAGAAAACCTCAACGCCCTGGATCAACTCGCCAACGAGCCGGAGCAGCTGTACCGTACTCTGACCAACACGGTCGCCGGCAACAGCACTACAGTAATGGACCAGCTGGTACTGGCCATGGTCCGCGATGACGATAGCCAGGTGCTCGCCGCCACCCGCCAACTCATGGCCGCACACCATCAGCATAAGTGCCTGGCGCACCAGGAAACCGACCTGAATAATGCCATTCAGCATGCCACCGCCAGAGACCTGACCAATGGCGCCTTTCGCACTGCCGCAAAGCGGGAAAAAGCGGCAACGGAACAGGAAGTGGCCGATTTGCAGCGCATCCTGCAAAACGCCCCCGATGCCGATGGGCTAAGCGCACGGCTGGCCGAGGCCCAGGAACGACTAGAGCGGCTCAATACCCGGCTCAATAAACTCGGCGGCACCGCACTGCCAGCAGCCCTTCAGCAACGCAAAGATCTGCTCGCACTGGAGAAACAGCAGGTGGAATCGAATCTGACCAAGGCACGGCGCCAAGTACGTGACGCGCTGGAAGCGCAGCTTCCGGAATTGGAAACGTTCTACCGGAACCTGGCGGGAGAAGCGCAACTGGGCAAGGCCCAGCTGCTGCAGAAAAAATCCTGAAAGAAGCGCCTGATGCGGGATGCCTGAGCCACGCTGACCATCGTCACAGGCTCCCGCCCCCTCACCCCTTGTGGCTTTTCAGCAGGGCATCCACTTTGTCGATGTATTTCTGTTTGGCTTCATCTGCCCCCAACCCTTTCAGCTTCGCCCAGGCGTCATACTTGGCGCGACCCACCATATCCAGCATCCCCGGGCGCTTGCCAGACACGTCCCCTGCGCTTCCCTGCTTGAAATGAGCATAGAGAAACAACAGGTCATCATTGGACGGTTTGCTGTCGAGGGTTTTGACATCTTTCTGAGCTTGTTCAAATCGGGCAGTATCGGTCATGATGTTTCCTGTCATATGTGATCATCGATGTATAAGGCACAAGCCGTAATCTGTGCAGGAAATAGTGCGCTGTGATCACGGATGAATCAACATACCAACAAAACCAAAACGAAGAATAATCAGGTTACGCCATGAGCGACGCAGCGCAATCCCAGGCCAGCCAGACCCTCGACCCACAGCAAGAGGGCATCCTTCGCAATGCCATTAATACCTTTCTGGTGCAGTTTGATCGTGCCCTGGAACGCCGTTATGGCGAGCACGCACATCAGCGCGCCCGCGATCTAATCAATCGCTCCGTCTACCTGCTGATGGGGCTGTATCTGCTGGTCGTACTGCCGGTCATTCTGCTGGTGAAAACGCCGGAGATGGACGCTTGGCGAAACTACGGCGTATACCCCATCGCCGTTGCACTGATGGGGCTCTGGTGCTGTACCCGCCTGGCCTGGCTTCGCCCCCACGCCATTGGCGTCATGTACCTGGCGTTGGGATTGTCCCTGTCCGGAACGGTTCTAGGGGCTATCCGATTCAATGGCAGTTTCCCCGGGCAAATTTCTTCTTTTGAAACCATTTACCTGCTCATTATCGGCTTCTCAATTCTGCGGCTGCCGCCCCTCCAGACGCTGATCACCTGCACCGTTGCCGCCGTCGCCGCCTTCGCAATCAGCCTGCTTATGCGGCTGGACCTTCCACTGCTTCTGGTGTCCCTCTCATTCGGCATCCCGCTGATCATCTGCACCGTGAACGGCTACATCCTGGATATCAGTGCACGCCGCAATTTTGCCAACAACCTGTTGCTGGCCCATGAATCCGAGCAGCTGAAACACTGGCGGGAACAGGCAGAAAAAGATACTCGCCGGCAACAACAGCTCAATACCTTTATGGAACAAATCGCCGGCAACCTGACACCCACACAATTACTGGAACGGGTGCTGGGTTATCTGGTTCAGCAAGTGAACGCACAGGTGGGCGCCGCCTACACGCTGGAAGAGGACACACTGGTGCGCCAAGCCGGCTGGGCACTAAACGACGCGGCGCAAACCCGGGACACCCTCCCCGCTGGCGAGGGCCTGCTCGGCGCCGCGCTTAACCAGCGGCTGCTGATGCAGCAACATCACGTACCACAGAATTATCTGGATCTGGAGACCGGCCAAGGCAAACGGCCACCGGGCGCCGTGCTGCTATGGCCACTAATACAGGGAGACCTCCCTCTGGGCATTATTGAAATCGCCAACACTCAAGGGTTTGATCAGGAGCAGCAAACACTGATCAGCGAACTCCATCGCCCACTCGCCTTTGCGCTGCAATCCGCCCAGCGTCGCCAGCAGTTTCTGGATCAGGCCGCCAGCGCTAACGCATAAAGGCCCTTCCCCGTTGCGTCAGTCAATACCACGGGCAGCTTTGGCCGCCTTCAGAGGGGCAGACAGCAGCGCAGGCTTACGCGGTACGATATCGGCCAGCGATGCCACCATCCGAGCCATGTCCGCATCCATGTCACCCGTCGGCAAAAAGCAATCGACGATGCGCACCTGACGGCGCCGGTAGCAAAAGCCCAACACCACAATCGGTACGGCCATCTGTTCGGCAATACGGTAGAACCCGGTTTTCCAGCGCTTGGCGCCGGTACGCGTACCCTCCGGAGCCAAACCCAGCCAGAATGGCGTATCACGCATGACCGCCGTAGTCTGATCGACCACATCCCGAGCGCTGTCACGGTCCACCGGGATCCCCCCCAGCCAGTACATAAATCGCCCCAGACGTCCCTCAAACAGGGTGTGCTTACCCATAAAGCGCACCTGTACCCGTAGCGACTGGATGGCGCTGATACCAATCAGCCCGTCAATGTTCGAGGTATGCGGTGCCACCGCCAGAACCACACGGGAGGTATTGGGCAGGCTACCAACAATGCGCCAACCCATGGCCCCCAGAATCAGCCGGCCCAGGCCCGCTAGCAGCCAGTGGCCGCGCCGGGGTACCTGAGCCCCCAATGTTCGCGCTGTCAGCGGTGCCAGTTCTGATTTCATGCAAATACCGTAAAGGTCTGTCGACTCAAAGCCACGGCCTTGCCGGCCGCATCCCAAATCACCGCCTGGCTTTGCCCATAACCATCACTACACTGGTCAGTGTTGACCCGATACTGCCACAGCGTATCCGCCGGGCGAGCCCCCGGATCATCCAGTAACTCCATGGTCCAGGTCAGGGAGCTGGCAGGGGCCGGGCCTTTTAGCAACGGCAGCACCGAAGGCGGCCAGGTGTCCACCAGGGCAATTAGCGCCGCCGTGCTCATAGTCGCCGGCGGCACCACAAAGCCCATATAACCCGCAAAATCCGGCACCGCGCTGGCGCTGAACGGCGGCATGCCTTCTGCGTAACGAATATCGAAATGGGAGAGGAAATCCGGTGTCAGCCCGTTGATAAACGGCAATGCGATACTCTCATCAGCCGCTTTCAGGCTGGGCGCGGCAGGCCCTTCTACAACAACCTTCGACTCCCGGCCCACGCCAAAGCTGGCCAGCATGACTGCCACAACCTGCTCCCCCTGACGGGCAGACACCATGGCCTGCATCACCGATTTTCCTTCCCGCAACACAGTGGCCTCCAGGGCAACCGGTCCTGGCGTGGCCGGCGCCACAAACGACAGGGAAAAGCTGCGCAAAAATCGCTCTGCCGCCACCGTCTTTTGTAGATGATCAAACAACACGGCTCCCACCAGGCCACCAAACAATGCCCGGCCCTGCCCCCACCCTTCCGGAAACGAAGCATTTCCCTTGCCATCTACCGTGGCCAGAATTTCATCGAATGTCATGGTCTCTCTCTATTCTGCATACCTGAAATCAGCGGCACTTTATTTACCATCCCAGCCGCATCAGTAAAAGTCATTATCCCGACGCAAAGGTGACCAACGGCGCCATAGCCAGCAAGACTACGCATAAAACTACCGTAAAACGCGTTTTCCCCATGCGCTTGGTCCCCCTTGTCGGTAGCATAGGCGCCTCTTTTTCAGTTTCGCCAGTACGGAGATAAACGCATGACCTGGTTGAAATCCCGACGCCTGCAGTACCTGTTGGCCATCACCGCGCTCTTTTTCTCGCTGATGGTAGTACTGCGCGCCGTGTTTTATTTCGGCTTTTCCCCTTTATCCGGTGACAGTGATATCGCCACCGACACCATTATCACCGCCTGGGGCATTGGCCTGCGCTTTGACTTGCGCCTGGCCCTGCTGATGATGCTCCCGTTGGCCGCACTGGCCTACCTGCCCTGGCTCAACCTGTTACGTAGCAGCATTGCCCGCTTTGTCAGCCATGCCTACCTGCTGCTGACCCTGTTGCTGCTGGTTCTCACCTATATTCTCGACTTTGGCCACTACGCCTACCTCGCCGACCGGCTCAATGTCACCGCGTTACGCTTTCTGGAAGACACCGCCATTTCCACCCAGATGGTCTGGGAGAGCTACCCCGTTATCTGGATCACCCTGGGCTGGCTGATCACCACCGCGCTCACTTTCTGGGCCGCCCTGTGGATTGAGAAAACCTTGCTCGGCCGCCCGCAGACCCGCATCTCCAAAAGCCAGGCCACAGTAGGCTTTTTTATCTGCTTCGCCCTGTTTTTCTTCGCCATTCTTGGCCGCGTCAGCAACATCAATTTTTCCAACCCGATTCCGCTGCGCTGGAGCGAAGCTTTTGCCACCGGCAACAAGGCCGTAGGGTCCCTGGGGCTGAATCCGGTGCTGTATTTCTACGACACCACCCTCATTCCTGCCTCGCCCTACGACAAGGACGCGGTGAAAGAGTATTACCCTCTGATGGCGGATTATCTGGGCATTCCGGCAAACCAGCGCGAGGACCTTAACTTCGACCGTATTGTGGATGTGCAGTCCCACAAGCTGGATTACGATCAGCCGCCAAACGTGGTGTTCGTAATGCTGGAGTCTCTCGGCGCCAGCCGTGTCGGCGCCTATGGCACCCCATTTAACCCCACTCCTAATCTGGATCAGATTGCCGATGAAGGCTGGTTCTTCAAACACTTCTACGTACCGGTTACCGGCACCGCCAAAACCATCTGGGCCACCTTCACCGGCATTCCTGATGTGGCCCCCACGGAAAGTGCCAGCCGTAACCCTCTCACCGGCCATCAACGCATGGTGTTGAACGAATTCAAGGGCTACCGCAAGTTCTACTTCGTCGGCGGCAACGCCGGCTGGGCCAACATCGACGGACTAATTCAGCAAAGCATTGACGGAATAGAGTTATACGAGGAAGGCGACTGGAAGGCCCCCAATGTGGATGTATGGGGGATTTCCGACCTGGAGCTGTTCCGCGAGTCCAATCAGGTACTGGCCGATCTGCCAAACGATCAGCCCTTCTTCGCCTTTATCCAGACCGCCGGCAATCACCGCCCCTTCACCATTCCTGAAAAAAACGGGGACTTCGAAGCGCGGGATATACCGGAAGAAGAACTGAGAGAACACGGGTTCCGTAATCCCGCGCAATACAACGCCGTACGCCTGCTGGACTACAACGTGGGCGCATACATGAAAATGGCGCGCACCAGTGATTATTTCGATAATACGATCTTTGTGTTCTTCGGTGATCATAACAACCGCATTACCACCATCCCCCACATGCCACCGGCCATGGAAAAACTGGGACTGGAGAGCAATCATGTGCCTCACATGATTTATGCACCCGCTTACCTGAAACACCGTGTAATTGAACAGTCAGTCGGGCTAACCGATGTGATGCCCACCGTCGCCGGCATGCTGGGCCTGACCTACCGCAACACCACCCTGGGCCGAGACATTCAGAGCCCGGCACCGGAAGGCGACCGAGCCAGCTTTGTGGTGATGCAGGAAGGGCCACGCCCGGTGTATGGCGCCCTGACCAAGGATTACTTCGTGCGCATGAACCACGATGGCAGCAACGCCACCCTTCACGATCTACACAGCGATGACCCGGAAACTGACCGCGCCGAGCAACACCCCGAAGTCTTTGAAAAACTGTACGACCTGGCCCGTGGACAATACGAAACGGCCCGTTATATGTTCTACGACAACGTGGATGACAAAGACGGAAAAACCGGGGAATAAAACGCCTGACGCTTGAGGCTGGAAGCCTGACGAAACACATACCGGATAACCTGTGTTTTCGTCAGGCATCTACCGTCAATTCACTTTAGTGATGGCGCCCCATTACTGAGCCCGCTAGCCGTGCCACCCAGGCGCCCGGCAATACACGCGTCACCGCGACCATAAGCTTATAAAGCACACCAGGCACCACAACCGCTTTTCCACTGGCAAGCCCCTGCAACCCTGCAGCAGCTACCCTGTCCGCTGGCATCATCGCTTTTTCCAAATCCGGATCCATTTTTTCACGGGCCAGGGAAGAAAATTCCGTACGAGTGCCGCCCGGACACAACACACTCACGATAATGCCGAACGGCTTTAATTCTTCATGGAGCGCCCGACTCAAGTGTAGCACCGCCGCTTTGCTGGCCGCATAAGTGGCCATGCCTGGAATAGGGAACCACGCGGACACCGAACTCACATTCAGCACCCAACCCTGCCCGCGTTGCACCATGGGGGCGACAAAACGTTGGGTTAACGCCAGCAGGCTGCGCACGTTCACATCCACCATGCCCAGCTGATCCGTCATGGGCAGTGACAACAAGGGTTTCTGAAAACCAAAACCGGCATTGTTGATCAAAATATCCACCTGCCGCCCCAACGCCTGGGTTCGTTCAAACACATCATCGACGGCCAGTGGATCAGCCAAGTCCGCGGTAATCACATCAACAGTGACCGCACCAAGCTCGCTGGCCAACGCATCTAGCCTGTCCGTACGCCGCGCCACCAGAATCAGATGGCAGCCACCAGCCGCAAGCTGTCGCGCCATTTGTTCACCAATACCGCTGGAGGCGCCTGTGATCAGTGCCGTTTTTCCGTTGAAAGTTTGCATCGGGTATCTCGGAGGGACGATGAGTTGAAAGTTCAAAGTGCAAAGTTAAAACGCGACCAAGGGCCGAGAATCCTGCCGGGTCGTCACCGCGATTATCGTTAATGGCGCGAGCACGGCCACTCAAAACCAGAGGGGGTCCCCCACGCTTTTTAACTTTACACTTTGAGCTTTTAACTGGCTTTTCTTCTGACCAGAAACAAAAAACCCGGCACAAGGCCGGGTTTTTCTGGTGCTTAACTGCGAGCTGTTTTTACAGCTTGCCGTCCAGCTCCGGTACTGCTTCGAACAGGTCAGCCACCAGGCCGTAGTCCGCCACCTGGAAGATGGGGGCTTCTTCGTCCTTGTTGATAGCAACGATGACCTTGGAGTCTTTCATGCCGGCCAGGTGCTGGATGGCACCGGAGATGCCAACCGCAACGTACAGGTTCGGGGCAACGATTTTACCGGTCTGACCGACCTGCATGTCGTTGGGTACGAAACCTGCGTCAACGGCGGCACGGGATGCACCCACGCCAGCGCCCAGCTTGTCAGCCAGCTTGTACAGGATTTCGAAGTTTTCGCCGTTACCCATGCCGCGACCACCGGAGATCACGATCTCGGCAGCGGTCAGCTCAGGACGGTCAGACTTGGCCAGCTCTTCACCTACAAAGGAGGAGATGCCAGCGTCTTTAACAACGTCCAGGCTCTCAACAGAGGCGGAACCGCCTTCTGCTGCAACACCATCGAAAGAGGTACCGCGCACGGTGATCACTTTCTTGGCATCGCCACATTTCACGGTAGCAATGGCATTACCGGCGTAGATCGGACGCTTGAACGTATCCGCATCGACCACGTCGGAGATCTCGGAGATCTGAGCCACGTCCAGCAGAGCCGCCGCGCGGGGCGCGAAGTTCTTACCGGTGGTGGTGGCAGCCGCCAGAATGTGGCTGTAATCGGCGCCCACTTCAGCAACCAAATCACCAATATTTTCAGCCAGCTGATGCTCGTAGGCATCGTTGTCTGCACACAGTACCTTGGAAACGCCATCAATCTTGGCCGCTTCTTCAGCAACAGCGCCACAGCCTTTACCGGCTACCAGCACAGTGATGTCGCCGCCGATATCTTTGGCAGCAGCAACCACACTCAGGGTAACTTTGTTGAGCGCGGCGTTATCGTGTTCGGCGTAAACTAATACACTCATCAGATCACCTTCGCTTCGTTCTTCAGTTTCTCGACCAGCTCGTCAACAGAGCCAACGATGATGCCAGCCTGACGCTCGGCCGGTGCTTCCACTTTCTCGGTGGTAACACGCGGAGTCAGGTCAACGCCCAGATCAGCTGCGGTCTTAACGTCCAGCGGCTTCTTCTTGGCTTTCATGATGTTCGGCAGAGACGCGTAACGCGGCTCGTTCAGGCGCAGGTCAGTGGTAACCACTGCCGGCAGGCTCAGCTCAACGGTCTGCAGGCCGCCGTCAATTTCACGGGTAACCTTCACTTTACCGTCAGCCACATCCACTTCGGATGCGAACGTGCCCTGCGGCAGACCAGCCAACGCAGCCAGCATCTGGCCAGTTTGGTTGTTGTCGCCGTCGATAGCCTGTTTGCCCAGGATAACCAGCTCAGGCTTCTCTTCATCAACAATGGCTTTCAGCGCTTTGGCAATGCCCAGCGGCTGAACGTCTTCGTCGGTTTCGACCAGGATGGAGCGGTCAGCGCCCAGAGCCATGGCAGTACGCAGCTGTTCCTGAGCGGTCTTTGGACCGATAGAAACGGCAACGATTTCGGTAACCACACCCTTTTCTTTCAGACGCACTGCTTCTTCTACAGCGATTTCACAAAAGGGATTCATGGCCATTTTAACATTGGCGAGATCAACACCAGTGTTATCAGCCTTCACGCGAACCTTGACGTTGTAATCAACGACCCGCTTGATGGGTACAAGAACCTTCATAGGATCCTCGGAATGTTCCATTGGGTGACTTGTAGAAGGAGGCGACATGACGCCGTTGCCGGGTCCACCCCCGCGAAAGAGCCGCTATCTTGAACGCTCGCCCACAGCAGGTCAATAGGCCGAAAATCTGTAAGCAGATGATTTTGCTGCAAATAGACCACACAAACTGTCCACTTTTTGTGACCTGTCAGTCGGCGATTTTGTTGAAAATCAACCATCTAGCAAGAGATAATCCAAACACTTGTTTGAAAGTGTCCCGCGGCTGTTCAAATGTTGACACAGGTTCACGTCAGCGGGGTCAACCCCAATAGTGGTGTGGTTTCTTCTATCTCTATATACTCCGCGCCACCCCAAGGTTGGTCTCGGTCGGCCATTGAGAAAGATTTTCTGTTGCTGCAAATGTCAGAACATCTTTCTCAGTGGCTCCCGGGCCAAACACGCAATTGATAGCGAGGAGACAGGCTGTGGAACGCGAATCTATGGAAGTCGACGTAGTCATCGTTGGCGCCGGTCCTTCCGGTCTGGCAACCGCCTGCCGTCTGGGCCAGATTGCCCAGGAAACCGGTCAGGAAATCAGTGTTGTTGTTGTAGAGAAAGGCTCCGAAGTCGGCGCCCATATTCTTTCCGGTGCTGTGCTCGAGCCACGCGCCCTGAATGAATTGTTCCCCAATTGGCAGGAACTGGGTGCGCCGGTGAACACCAAGGTCACCGGTGATGAAATCTTCTTTCTCACCGGCCCGGAAAAGGCACAGAAAGTGCCTAACATGTTCGTTCCTAAAACCATGCACAACGAAGGGAACTACATTATTTCCCTGGGTAACCTGTGCCGCTGGTTGGGTGAGCAGGCCGAAGGCCTGGGTATCGAAGTGTTCCCCGGCTTCGCCGCTAGTGAAGTGCTGTATAACGAAGATGGCTCGGTAAAAGGTATCGCCACAGGCGATTCCGGTATCGGCCACGATGGCGAGCACAAACCCAGCTACACGCCGGGCATGGAGCTGCACGCCAAGTACACCATCTTTTCCGAAGGCTGCCGTGGCCACCTGGGCAAGCAGCTGCAGGAAAAATTCAACCTGCGCGAAGGCACCGACCCGCAACATTACGGCCTCGGCATCAAGGAACTGTGGGACATTGATCCGGCCAAGCACCAGGAAGGCTTGGTGGTTCACACCGCTGGCTGGCCGCTGACCGAATCCGGCTCCCCGGGTGGTGCGTTCCTGTACCACATCGAGAACAACCAGGTAGCCCTGGGCCTGATCACCGATCTGGCCTACTCCAACCCGCACGTCTCTCCGTTCGATGAGATGCAGCGCTGGAAGACCAACCCGGAAATTCAAAAGCATCTGGAAGGCGGCAAGCGTGTCTCTTATGGCGCTCGTGCCATCTCCAAAGGTGGTCTGCAATCTCTGCCGAAGATGACCTTCCCCGGTGGTCTGATGGTGGGCTGTAATGCCGGCACCCTGAACTTTGCCAAGATCAAGGGCACTCACACTGCCATGAAATCCGGCATGATTGCCGCTGAAATCCTGGCTGAAGCCCTCAAGGGTGGCCGCGGCAGCGACGAGCTGACCGAATATAAAGACGCCTTCGAGAAAAGCTGGGTTTACGAAGAACTGCACGCCCAGCGTAACTTCGGCCCGGCCCAGCACAAGTTCGGCAACCTGATCGGTTCCGCCTTTGCGTTCGTAGACATCAACCTGTTCAACGGCAAACTGCCCTTCACCATGCGCGATACCACCCCGGATCACGCGACCCTGAAGCCAGCGGACCAGAGCAAGAAGATCGACTACCCGAAACCGGATGGCAAGATCACCTTCGCCAAGTTGGACAGCGTATTCCTGTCCAACACCAACCACGAAGAAGATCAGCCGTGTCACCTGACACTGAAAGATCCAAGCGTGCCGCTGGAAGTCAACCTTCCCAAGTGGGACGAGCCGGCTCAGCGTTACTGCCCGGCTGGCGTGTATGAAGTGGTAGAGGACGAGAACACCGGCGAAAATCGTTTCCAGATCAACGCCCAGAACTGCGTCCACTGCAAAACCTGTGACATCAAGGACCCCACCCAGAACATCAACTGGGTGGCACCGGAAGGCACCGGCGGCCCGAATTACCCGAACATGTAATTCGCCACGGATTCCGTGTCACAAACAAAAAAGGCGCCCATTCAGGCGCCTTTTTTGTTGCCGGGTGTCAGGGGAAGCACCCGAGCAATGCAGAGACAGGGTTAAGCCAACGGCCTTTGCAGGCGCTGAATCACCTGAGCACGCTGCGCCGCGCGGTTCTTGCGCAGGCGGTACCAAGCCAAACGAATGCGATAATCCAACGCATCCATCATCGCCAGCGGAGGCATGGCAGGCAAGTGCAAATCCGGTTTCCGGGACTGAATCCGTACCGGGGCTTCAAGTGTCTGGGCTTCGTTATGCTTCATGGTCTCCTCCCTGTCTGGTGACAATATGGAGTGGTTGAGTTGAGCAGCTGGGCTGTGATTGGCCTCCATAATGCAATCCGGTTTATGATCAGTAAATCGAAAAGAACTGCACCTATCGTTCAATTTTTCTGAAAGGTCAATCATGCCACCCAGCCCCCCTCTCCAGCCCCTGCTGGATACGGAAATCCTGCGCAGTTTCGTGGCCATTGCTGAAACCGAGAGCTTCACACAGGCCGCCAATGAAGTTTTCCGCACTCCTTCCGCGCTGAGCATGCAAATCAAGCGCTTGGAGGAACAGGTTGGCCAACGGTTATTTCTCCGCGAAGCCCGGCGAGTCAGCCTGACCGCCGAAGGAGAGGCCATGCTCGGTTACGCCCGGCGGCTACTAAAACTGAACCAGGAAGCGATCAGCCACTTCACCGCCCCGGAGCTGGAAGGCACCGTGCGGCTGGGCACTCCGGATGATATCGGCACCCGCATTCTGCCCCAGGTGTTGACCCAATTTTCCCGCTCCCACCCTGCCGTACAGGTGAATGTGCTTGTCGGACGCAGCGCCGACATGTTGCAACAACTGGATGCCGGCAAACTGGACCTGATTATGGTGACCACGGGCAAGCAAGCGCGACCGGCACGGGGGGAAGTGGTGCATAGCGAACCGTTGGTATGGGCAGGCGCCCAGAGTGGTATCGCGGTCACCCAGAATCCGCTGCCGCTGGCTTTGGCCAGCCAGGGCTGCCCTTGGCGCAAAATAGCGCTGGAAGCGCTGGACCGCAGCGAGTATCGCTACCGGGTCGCCTATACCAGCGAACATTGTGCCGGCCAGGAAGCTGCCATGCAGGCAGATCTGGCCATCGGCCCCTTCCCTCTTAGTCTGATCCAGCCACCCTTGCAGCAGCTGGATGACGAATACCCGCTCCCCGAACTGGGCGATTACCAAATCGCTATGCTTTATCGGGGCGAGGAAGGCTCTGCCACCCATGTGCTCGCCGGCCATGTGCGAGCGGTTTTCCGGGCATTGCGGCTATAAGCAGTCAGAAAAGGCAAAATGATACAAATAGTTTATTTTGTCTCATTGTTTGATGGCGTACTCCTCGCTAGCATGAAATGAAGCAGGCGCATGAACCCGCTGACCGCGAGGAAAAAAACAATGACCGCTCAAGCCAAGCTGAAAAGCCGCCAGGCGCGACTGGAACACGAATGGCCCACTCCCCTCACAGCCGGGGAACTGGACCAGCAATTCCCCGGTATCTTCGATGGCGCCATGCTATTGGCCGGTGGCGCCAACATCATCCTGCAACTGGCTCTGCCAGCAGTGGGGTATGGGGTGGTGGAAAGCCGGGTGGAAAGTGGCTCAATCCTGCATCATCCTGTCAAACGCTCGCGCACCACCTTCACCTACCTGGCCGTCGCCATGATGGGCACCAGCGAAGAGAAGCTGTCCTACCGCAAGGCAGTGAATCGTTCCCATGCTCAAGTACACTCCACCGAAGATTCACCGGTGAAATACAACGCCTTCGATGAAAACCTGCAGATGTGGGTCGCCGCCTGTCTCTACTGGGGCTTCGTGGACACCCACCAGAAACTCCATGGGCCAATGAGCCAGGAGGAACAGGAAATCTTTTACCAGCTGGCCCACCCGCTGGGGACCACCCTGCAAGTGCGCCAGGATACCTGGCCGAAAGACCTGGAGGCGTTTGACGCCTACTGGCAGGAGAGTCTGCAGAAGCTCCACATCGACGAGCGCATTCGCCAGTATCTGATGATCATTGCCGACCTGACATTCCTCAGCTCGCCAACCCGGTTTCTGCTGGGGCGTTTCAACCGGTTTGTGACCACCGGTTTCCTGCCAGTCGAGATCCGTGAGCAAATGCAGCTGAAATGGAATGACAAGAAACAGCGGCGTTTCGAGCGTACCGTGCGCACCATTGGCCGCATCAGTCTGCTGCTACCGCGCATCATCCGACAGGCACCCTACAACCTGGTGCTATGGGATTTCCGCCGTCGCCTGAAGAATGACAAGCCGCTGGTTTAACGACTCAAATCCGGGACACCGGAACCTTTTGGTGACGCTCATCCCCTGCGCCTTGTGAACAAGCCTCCAACAATAATCATTGATCGCTGTTGGAGCCTTGTCCGCAAAGTGAATGTTTTCCCTTGCCCTCAGGAAAAAATCGAGGAAAGCTCCAGCGACGAAAGCTCTCGCCACTCGCCCGGTTTCAAGCTGTCATCCATCACAAGATGACCTATTGCCAACCGATGCAACGTCAGCACCTTGTTATCGAACCGCCCGAACATTCTCTTGATCTGGTGATACCGGCCTTCGCACAACCAGACATCCGCTTCGTAAGTACCAAGGATCCTGATCGTTGCCGGGCGTGTCTTTATGCCCTCGAATTCGAACCACATGCCTACGGAAAACGCGGCCACATAATCCTCCGTCAGAGGCTGTTCCACCGTCACCCGGTAGTGCTTGCGAACCTGATTCTCCGGCTGGCTGAGCTGCCGGGACCAGGCGCCATCGTTCGTCAGCAACACCAGGCCAGTGCTGTTGAAATCCAGCCTTCCCGCCAGATGTAAACCCTCGCGCTGGGACGCGGGCAACAAATCCATCACGGTGGTGTGTCGGTCATCGCTGGTGGCACTGACCACGCCGGCTGGCTTATTCACCATCAGATAACGTGGCGCTTCACTTTGCAGTAGCTCACCATCCAGCTCTACCCGGTCGAAGGGGCCGATTCTCTGCTGGCGGTCACGTACCGGCACACCGTTCACCTGGACACGTCCCGCAGCTAGCACCGGCCGCAGTCCACTGCGGCTGACTTGCAGAGCCTGGCTGAGAAAACGATCGAGGCGATGGTAGCGGGTTGGCATCGGCGCAGTTTACCTGTCAAGAATCGAGATGGTGATAGCTAAATGCTATTTATGCATTAGAAAATATCATTATGAAAAGAGAACACAAACAGTTCTTATTAGTAATCATAATTTCATCAAGAGCACACTGAATAACGCTTTGCGCCACTGCCGAGCCGGGCCGTTATCCAAATACTCCCTCCGCTGCCACTACAGGATTGCCATGTCGACCTTCCCCTATCGCCTGACCGCACTGACGCTCGCCTGTATCACCGCCCCCTTTGCTCATGCAGCCGATGAAGAAGGCCATGTTCTTGAAGCGGTAAAAGTACAAAGCAGTGCTGATGCCTCCAAAGAAGGTCTCAGTGACGCCTATGCGGGTGGCCAGGTAGCCGAGGGCGGATCCCTAGGAGTTCTGGGCAAGCAAGACACACTGGAAACGCCTTACAATTTCACCAACTACACAGAGTTGCTGATCGAAGACCAGCAGGCCGAAAGTGTCGGTGATGTGCTTTTGAATGACCCTGCGGTTCGCGTTGCCCGTGGCTTCGGCAACTTCCAGCAAGTCTATCTGGTACGCGGCCTGCCAGTGTACTCCGACGACATGAGCTACAACGGCCTCTATGGCCTGCTGCCCCGGCAATACCTGTCCTCGGAGTTCATTCAGCGCGTCCAGGTATTCCGCGGTGCTAATGCATTCCTGAATGGCGCCGCGCCCGGCGGCAGTGGACTGGGCGGTGCAATCAACGTACTGCCCAAACGCGCCCCCAACTATGCGGTGAACCAGTTTACCCTCGGCGTGGAGAGCAGCGGCCAGGGTTACGGCGCAGTAGACCTGGCACGCCGCAGTGATGATGGCCGTGCCGGCATCCGTATCAACGCCGCCCGCCGCGATGGCGACACCGCTGTGGATGGTGAGAACCAGAAAATATCCATGTCACATATCGGTGTGGATTTCCGCGAAGAAAACCTGCGCTTATCCGCTGATCTGGGCTTTCAGAAGGTCAGCATGGATGCATCCATGCCCAGCATCACCTTTGCCTCCGGGGTGCCCATCCAGAAAACCCCGGATGCCGACAAAAGCATCGCCCAACCCTGGACTTACTCCAACTCTGAAGACCTGTTTGGCACCCTGCGCGCAGAGTATGACTTTGCCGATAACGTCACCGCCTGGCTTGCTGCCGGGGCCCGTCAGGGCGACGAAGACGCCATCTTCGCCAACCCCACCGTCAACAATACGGCTGGCGACTACACGGCTAATCGTTTCGAAAACGTTCGTGAAGACACGGTCATTACTGGCGAAGCCGGGGTTCGCTGGGAACTGGCAACCGGCGAGATAGGCCACACCCTGAGCCTGTCCACTGCCAGCTATGAACTGGACTCCAAGAACGCCTTTATCTTTGGAGGAGGCATCACCGGCAATATCTATAACCCCCAGACGGCTCCCATGCCGGCGTTGGGTTTCGCCGGTGGTGATCTGAACGATCCCAAAACCACCATCAAAACCCAGATGCGCAGTGTCGCACTGGCTGACCAGCTTGCCATGCTGGACGATAAACTGCTGGTGACACTCGGTGCCCGCTACCAGGAAATCGAAGACACCAGCTACGATTACAACACCGGTGATCGAGGCAACAAGTACGAAGATAACGATGTGACCCCGTCCGTTGGCGTACTGTACCGCCTCACCGATTCCGTCTCCCTGTACACCAATTACATCGAAGGCCTGGTCGCTGGCGGTAATGCTCCCGCCAACAACAACGGCCAGCCGGTGGCTAACGCCGGGGAAACCATCGCCCCCTTCACCACCGAACAGACTGAACTGGGCATGAAATTCGACGCCGGCAACCTGGGCGGTAGCCTCTCGTTGTTCCAGAGCAAGAAACCCATTACCGGCTACGACGGCAACAACACATTCGAAATCGTGGATGACCAGACCAACAACGGCCTGGAATTAATGGCCTACGGCAAGCCACTGGACAGCCTGACGGTGCTCGGTGGTGTCAGTTTGCTGGATACCGATGTGGACGGTGAAAAGGCCATTGGCTCCCCAGACACCCAGGCCAACCTGAATGTGGACTGGGCAGTCCCCGGCACGGAAGGCCTGTCCCTGGACGGCCGCGTGATTTACACCAGCTCCCAATATGCCGATGCCGCCAACACCCAGAAGATACCGGACTGGACCCGTCTTGATCTCGGCGCCCGCTATCTGATTCCGGTCGGAGACGCTAAAATGCTGACCCTGCGCGCCCGGGTAGAGAATGTGGCAGACGCTGACTACTGGGCCTCCGCCGGTGGCTTCCCCGGTTCCAGCTACCTGACCGTAGGCGCTCCACGTACCGTTATGCTATCCGGCACCTACGAATTCTGATATCAGGAAACGCCCCGGCCTGTGCCGGGGCAATCTTTTATGAAACAAAGCACGTTCCGAATCTGGTCCTCCCTGCACACCTGGACCAGCCTGATCAGCACCGCCTTCCTGTTAATGCTTTGCATCACCGGACTGCCGCTGATCTTTCATGATGAACTCGACAGCGTTCTCCACAGTGACCACTGGCAACCCGCCAACCCTGACGGTGCGCTGCTGAGCCTGGACGATATTCTCGAGCAGGCGGCGCAGCACCGCCCTGGTGAAGTCCCGCTGTACATGAGCTTCGATATCGACCGGCCGGTTATCAACGTCACCAGCGGCCCCGCTCCGGACTCCCCCGGCCGCGACATGACCATGGCGTCTTTCGATCGAACCAGCGGCGAGCCGGTACCCGGGCACGATGGCTTCGACATCATGGAATTCCTGCTGCAACTGCACACCGACATGTTCCTGGGCTTACCCGGCATGCTGTTCCTGGGCACCATGGGCCTACTACTGATCATCGCCATTGTGTCCGGCGTTGTGCTCTATGCCCCTTTCATGCGCAAACTGGAATTCGGCGCCTTGCGCACCCGGCGCGCCAAACGCATCAAGTGGCTGGACTATCACAACCTGCTCGGCATCGTCACCGTCGCCTGGCTCACCGTAGTGGGCTTCACTGGAGTGGTGAACAGCCTTGCTGATCCCATCACCACTACCTGGCGAACCCAGGCACTGGCCGACCTGACCGCAGGCTATCAGAATGAAACCGTCCCTACCCCAGCTGAAATGGCTTCACTGGATGACGCCGTGCAGCAAGCAGTGGATGCGGCGCCGGACATGACCCTGCAATTCGTGGCCTTCCCCGGTGGCTCCTGGTCCACCAACTATCACTACGCCATTTTCCTGCACGGCAACACGCCGCTGACATCGCACATCACCACACCAGTACTGGTTGATGCACGCACCGGCGAGTTTGCCGACATGCGCGAAATGCCCTGGTACAACAAGGCGCTTGCCCTGTCCGGCCCGCTACACTTTGGCGATTACGGCGGATTACCGCTGAAAATTCTCTGGTTCGTACTGGATCTGTTCACCATTGTGGTGCTGGTGTCCGGCCTGTACCTGTGGTGGGTACGCCGACGAAATCGCACAGCAGGAGGTGCATGATGGGCCGTATTTTTGCCCTTCCCCTGCTGGTCGGCATCACCAGTATCGTAGGGCTACTGGCCGCCCTGCTCGGCGATGGTCTCTACGACGCGGTGTCGTGGTTAGGCCTTGGTTTCCCGGTGGCCGCCGTGATCTACGCCTACGCCAAACGACACTGACCGTCGCCAAGGCAGTCTGCGTTCTTTCTATGATAAATCGGCAAGTGTTTTTCCATTCTGGCGTTCACCGCCCAAGGGGAGCGCCTGCAGGGAAGAAACCCACCTGAAAAGCCCGTGCTAGCCAAGGAACCACTCCAGGCTGCTATACCCCAGCGCGGCGACAACCCCGGCAAGCTGAAAAATAACCGCCATAACCGCCGCCGGCCGCGTCCATGAATAGCGATCCAGTGCAAAGATCATTACACCAAGGGCAATGCACAACGCAGCAGGTATCATGAGCTGGGGAGACGGGTCAGAAAGCGTATCGATGTGATTACTCGACACAGGCAACCCGTTATCGACAGCCCACAACATCACCCCGAGAAAAACGTCCAGAATGGCGACCGCCCTGACCATCCAAACGTTAATCATCCTGCACCTTTTTTAAACAAGAACGCCGCCACGTCACGACTAAAGGTTTTCAACTCAGCATGCTTACGGCTGCCTGTCGAAGGTTTTGACCCCTTCCGGAATCTTGAACCAATCCTGTTTTTCGCTGATCCAGATATGGGCCTGCGGCTCAAGAATACTGGTATCCGCCAGATTGGCTGGTTTGAGCTTGATACTGTCTGGCTCATCCGGGTTAACGTGGTAAATGCGGTTGCCGCAGGTGGGACAGAACATTGCCGCACTGGTATTACCACTGTCAGCAGTACGCAGCCATTCGCGCATTTCACCGTGAAACACGATGTCTTTGGCGTGTACAACAGCGGTAAGGCTGAATGCACTCGTGGACAGCTTCTGGCAGGCCTTGCAATGGCAGGCCAGCACCTTCTGGGGTTCAGCCAATAACTGGTAGGTCACCTCACCACACTGGCAAGCGCCGTCGATTGGATAGGTCGCCATCTCTCCCTCCTTCGCTTATTCAGTACTATCGCCCGCAGGCTCATACCGATAATGCCCGGTAATGCGGTAGTCGAACAACATGTCTTCAAGCTGAGGGCCTGCGCCGATGTTATGTACCACCTTGGGGTTACCGGTGCTCACCGCAAGATTATCGGTAACGATGCCGATATGAGGCAAATTACCCGGCAACATCCAGGTCACCACGTCACCGGGAGCGTAGTCAGCCGGCACCTGGCTTATGGGGAGAGATTCGCCATGGCGACGGAAGAAAGCCTGCAAGTTTGGCACGCGGCGGTGATCGATATTGCGATCGGTGGCACTTAGCCCCCAGATCCGTTTGGACGGATAAGCCGCGAAGTTGGCTGCCATATCCTCATGGACTTTTACCTGTAGATCCGTGCCAATGGCACGGTAAGCGCGGATGATGACATCCGTGCAGACACCGATATTCGCCGGCACATCACCATTGGGGTAATCCAGCCGATAGTAGGCGCCGTTGTAGCTAACTTGGTGTTCCGTGCGCTCAAGCGCCGCCTCTACAAGGTCCTGTTGAAAAGCGTTTGCTTGCACAACACCTGACAACAACCCCCAAAGTAACGCTAACCCAAGTGCCAGGCGTTGCGGCATATGCCTTCCCCGCTTTCGATTATCCATTCAACGGATTCTTCTCTACCAGTTAGCAGAGATTCGGAGTGGATGATCAGCCATTAGAACGTTGCGAAAGCGCCACCCAGCCAAAGAACAGCATAAACGCCAGGTCATTGAGCCCATAGATGCTAAAGAAAGCCCCGGCGAAAAGATCTTGGTCATACAAAGCAGCAAGGTCATTGCTAGAGATCCACAATACCCAGGCCACAACGTACACCAGCTTCTCAATGGCAAACGCCGCCGCTAACCAGCGAAGATTCCCCTTAATAAAGGCCGCCCCCAAATACGCCAGCCCCCACACCACAATCATCAAGAGCCCAAAGTTGGACATCACCACCGGATCGGCCTGGTTGATGGCGTCATTGGTAAAGGCACGGGAGAACAGCAGCACGCCGCCAATGTTCATGGCAGCAGCGGCGATAAAACCGGTTCGGATCAGGTTGGCGTTCATTGTCTCTCCAGAGGGTTAAGGGACATTTTGGATTCATAAAGCCTGACAGGCCAACGGCAAGACTATACGTTCCAGCGCCAGCCAGGAAATCTACTATAGGAACGTAGCGTAGCGGAGTAACGCACTTAGTGGGGCACGGAGGGTGAGCGAAGCGAATACGACACTTGAGGCGCGAATCATTTACTAGCGAATCTGGAAACCTGATTTCTTTACATGAGGAAAGGTCTTCCTCTGTACATTTAATTAACCCCCCACCGGAAGTCTGAAACCCCTCAACTCATTCCTTCAATACAATTGATCATTAGAGCGCCTAGCTGCCGGGTGTTATATGGATTCCCATTACTATTGAGAATACCAAGTTTTAGCTCACTGGCTAGCGCTCTTAATTCAGGTTTAGCGACTGGTGATAATTCACCATTGACATACACCTCTATAGAACCATTCTCCAGCTCCCTAATCTTACGATTGCCGTATTCTGCAACTCTGATCGCTTTGAGTTCGGAAGCTGGCTTGGGAGTCCGAATCAGCTTTGATAAAGAAATAGAAGATTTTCCTTGAGAGTTTTCGGCTCCCATAAGGTTTATTGCCTCAGAGACACCATCATCAAATAGCATTTCAATTTGCATTTCCTCTGTATTCACACGAAGTATCATGACACGATCAACCTCGTGAAGAGTTCTAGGGTTAAACGATATATGGCCGCCCAAGCCCATCATTGCTGTTGTTTTTACGGAAATACGGTCCCCATCACCGCTCACAACATCATAACCTTTTTGATTTACTTCAGTAGCCATCTGCCCATTCGTAATTAGCGCAGAGTAAAGCTCCCCGATTCGCCCAATAAGATGACGCAATTCTGTAGGAGGCACTCCCCAAAGCAACTCCCTTTCAAACCAAGTCATTGCTTCACCCAACGATTGAATAAGCTGCATTTGAGTTAATGCCAAAATTCATTCCCCTTACCTAGCGCCTGTTATTTTATAAACACTCACTAGTCATTACAGCCAACCCTAATTAATAGAGACTATTTTTTCTTTCAATCCAATTCCGCAACCCAATTTCAGGGCAGGTCTTGCCTTTATCTACTTGACGCACGGGGCAAGACCTGACCCTCAGAGTTCCCACTTATTGTTATGTCTCTCGATCGAGAAGCTGCTCTAAACTGCTTATCTCTTGCGGCAAGACGTGAAGAAAGTCGATAAGATTTTCAAGAAGAGTAAGCATCTGCAGTGCCATTTCTTCATCTGGCTCCTTTTCCATATCAAAATGGGCGCCAAGATTTCCTCCATGCCGCAATACATTAGCAAGATTTCTAATTGGCTCGGCAAGATCAACAGACTCGGCAACCGAACTTATTGCCCGAGCCAGATTACTGACTCGCTTACCTTCTGGGAGCAACCCCTGAAAAAGCCCCTCAAGAGTGCGACGACAGCAAACAGCTGTGGCCACATAATTTCCAGAGTTATAAGCATCAATAGTAGATGTATAGGATCGATAAAGAGGTTCCGAAATTGAAGATGAGACATCTCTCGGGGAGTGCGGCTCGCCACCATTTGGGTGAATATACACCTCTGCCGAATCTGCACCTCCAGAACCTAGCGACCATACACCAACATGATTTGAGCACCCTGGGCAATTTGCAGAAGAAGAGATTGCTGCCCTATTGTTGTCATGCTGATGATTAGTACATGTAAAAGTAACCTTCTCGTTGCAATGAGGACACCATGTAGAAAAAGAATGAGGTGTTGAAATGCGCTGAACTTCAGTCCACTTTCTAACCTGAAGATTAGAAATCCTTCTCACTAGACCACCCCCACGTAATGGCACAGCGCCCGGCTCAGCGGGAAAATTGGAGTGAAGAACGACCGGAAATTTGATCCGACTGGCGTCGCTTGTTGTGCATTTTCTCGGACTCCCTTTTCGCTGGGATTGCACCAGCTCATCAGCAGGCTGCGCCTGGAAGGGAGGCAGGCCTCCCAAAACCAATGAATGGCTTTGGCAAGATATTTAGCGAATGACTTAGCTTCTCGTGAAACCTTCATAACCATAGGCAAACCCTCCTTAAACTTTGATGATATTAGGTAAATCATTTCTGAGCACAGATATTGAGTCCAATAGCTGGACGGATCAATTACAACAAAAACAATGCCTGCCATCATCAGTCCCGGGAGGCTACCTCCGAGAGACGCCTATAAGCGTTTCGGCTTCATTTATTTCGTGCTGTATGCATAACAGCTATTAGGAAGCCCGCTCGAATATCCAATGACTGCGCCGGCTTCATACCACATTTATCAATTTCATATACCGATCGATAAAAGCAGAAATCTCAACGGGTTACAACGACGCCCTTTTCGGATGGCTAAGATATGAGGAAAGCGGCATTCCCTAATAGGAGCCGGGGGTCAGGTTTTCCTACAAAGAGGTAGCAGGCAGGGCCGGACGGCCCTGCCCTGGTGGGATTCAGTCTTTCTTCTTCCAATCCAGGCTATAGAGATCATCTCTCCGATCGCGCAGGTTGGTCACAGACCCTTCCCGGTGCAGCAGCTTCAGTTTTTCCAGATCCACGTCCGCAAACATCAGCATTTCGGTATTCGGGACCGATTCACTGATAATCGCATCGTGGGGGAAGTAGAAATCGCTGGGGGAAAACACCGACGACTGGGCGTACTGGATGTCCACCGCGTCCACCCGCGGCAGGTTGCCCACGGAACCGGAGATGGCCACGTAGCATTCGTTTTCGATGGCGCGGGCCTGGGCGCAGTGACGAACACGCAGGTAGCCGTTCTTGGTGTCGGTCCAGAACGGGACGAAGAGGATATCCATTTTCTCGTCGGCGAGAATCCGGCCCAGTTCGGGGAATTCCACGTCGTAGCAGATCAGGATACCCACCCGGCCCGCGTCGGTGTCGAATACCTGCAGCTTGTCACCACCCTGAATAACCCAGTCACGGCGTTCGTGGGGGGTGATGTGGATCTTGTACTGGGATTCCACCGAACCATCGCGGCGCATCAGGTAGGCCACGTTGTAGACCTTGTCATCTTCAATCACCGGCATGGAGCCACCAATGATGTTGATGTTGTAGCTCACTGCCATATCCGCAAGCGCATCGCGGACTTCTTCGGTGAAGCTGGCCAGGAAACGCACCGCTTCCACGGAATTCAGCTCCGGGCGCAGTCCCATTAACGGCGCGCTGAAGAATTCCGGTAGCACGGCAAAATCGGCGCGATAATCGGACAGCGCGTCGATAAAGAACTCCACCTGATTAAGCAGATCCTGCACGTCGCGGGCGGCGCGCATGCGGCGCTGGACTACGCCCACGCGCACCACGGTACGGCGCGGCCATTCGGCGTCGTCGTCTTCCGGTTCATAGAGAATGTTGTCCCATTCCAGCAGCGTGGCGTAACCGTGGGAATCTTCATCTTCCGGCAGGTACGCTTTCATCAGGCGTTTTACGTCGAAACCGTTGGAGAGCTGAAATGACAGAATCGGATCATAAATGGCGCGCGATTCGACCTGCTCAATGTACTCGGTGACCTTCATCTGGTCAGCGTAGTTGGTGAACCCGGGCAGGCGGCCGCCGGCCAGAATGGCACGCAGGTTCTCTTCCCGGCACAACTCCTTGCGGGCTTCGTAGAGACGACGGCCCAACCGATAGCCGCGGTATTCCTTGTCCACGAACACATCCAGGCCGTAAAGCGCATCCCCATTGTTGTCGTGGGAACGCACCTTGTCATCGGTGATCAGGTCTTCGTAGCGGTGCGGGTTGGAGAAACGGTCGTATTTGACCTTGATGGTCAGTGCCGTGGCCACCAGCTCGCCATTGTCTTCGATCACCAACTGCCCGTCCTGAAAAATACGGATCAGGGTCTTGATGGTATCTTCCGGCCAGGCGCCACCAATATCGTGATAGACCTGATTCATCAGACGCGCCAACGCCGGGTAATCGTCTTCGGTAAGCGTACGCAGACGCAGGCGAGTGGTTTCTTCGGCCATAAAAAACTCCGTTTTTCGCTGCACGCGTCACGATCAAAGCAACAACGCGATACAGGTCAATTCATCTCTTCAATGCCGCAACCGCGCTTCAATGCTGCAGGTTACGACGTTTTTTGCTTTTCCGTGGTGCGTGCCGCGTGTTGCTTCTCTATTTAGGCATTCAATGGCGGGAAAGGAATCAGCCAGCTCATATCCCGATTCTGCAACGCATGCATGCCACTGGGATAGAGCGCCACGCCGTCCGGACGAATAAAAATCACCCCATCACCGTTCAGCCCCACAAAACCGGACTGGTGCTCACGGACAAAGCCGCATTCGCTGCTCCACTGCGGCTGTAATGAAGGTGGAATGGTTTCGTAGCCGATGACACCATTGGCCAGAGGGTCATCGATGGCGACCCGGTCGCGATACAGGCCCACCGCATCTTCGCCGACCAGCAGCACCATGCCCTGATGAAAGTGCAGCAGGCTCACGTTACCGCGCGGTGGCAGGCTGAGGTTTTCCTGTAGGTCGATAATGGTATCCATAGAGTCTCAAACCTTACGTAATACGGGCGGATAAATGGCTGAAAACATTGTAATACTTACCGGCGCCGGAATCTCTGCGGAATCCGGTATCAAGACCTTCCGCGCCGCTGACGGGCTGTGGGAAAACCACCGGGTGGAAGATGTGGCCACCCCGGAGGCATTTCTGCGCAACCCCCTGCTGGTGCAGAACTTCTACAACCAGCGCCGCCAACAGCTGCTCACTCCGGCTATTCAGCCCAATGCGGCTCACCGGGCGCTGGCCACGTTAGAGAAAGCGTTTCCCGCGGGCAAGGTGCTGTTGGTGACCCAGAACATCGACGACCTCCACGAGCGGGCCGGCAGCCGCAACCTGATTCACATGCACGGCGAACTGCTCAAGGGGCGCTGCCAAACCAGCGGCGGGCTGGTGGACCTGGACCACGACCTGACCGTCAGCCTGCCCTGCCCCCTTTGCGGCGGTAAAGGCTGCCTGCGCCCCCATGTGGTGTGGTTCGGGGAAATGCCCTTGCAGATGGAAACGATCTACCGTGCTCTGGCCCAGTGCGACCGCTTTATCAGCATTGGCACCAGCGGCAATGTGTACCCGGCCGCCGGCTTTGTGGAAGAAGCCAACCGCCATGGGGCGCACACCGTGGAGCTGAATCTGGAGCCCTCCCAGCGGCTTACCGCCTTCGCGGAGCACCAGCACGGCTTGGCCAGCGAACTGGTGCCGGCCTATGTGGAAGCGTTATTAGCCGGGTTATAGCGGCAAGCTACAAGCTACAAGCGGCAACACGGGGCTGGATTCACAGTATCCGCCAGGGATGGATCTTCGCGCTGATACGCCGCAACGCGGGCACAGCCTGTTCCATTACCCGAGACCTATCCCGCGCCTTTTAGCTTGTAGCTTGAGGCTTGCTCAATTGCCCCCATCTATCTCTTTCAGAGCCCACCCCGTATTTCTCTGGCCGCCTGATTCCGCTAGACTGCTGAACCTCTACAAAGGGAGTGTCAGCCAGAGCCCGCCGCGCAAGAACGGGGCACGGGGCCTCCAGCAACTACAGGTAGCAAAGCACATCATGACCGACAAGCAGGTAGACGACCTCAACATTGCCTCGCAGGACGTACTGGTTACGCCCAACGCCCTGAAGGAAAAGCTGCCTCTCAGCGAGAATGCCCTTCAGACAGTGATCAGCGGCCGCGAGACCATCCGTAATATTCTGGACCGCAAGGACCATCGCCTGTTCGTGGTGATTGGCCCCTGCTCGATCCACGATACGGACGCCGCCATGGAATATGCCGCCAAGCTGAAGAAGCTGGCCGATGAGGTGAGCGATACCATCTACCTGGTGCTGCGTGTCTACTTTGAGAAGCCGCGTACCACTGTCGGCTGGAAAGGGCTGATCAACGACCCTTACATGAACGATTCCTTCAAGGTGGAAGACGGCCTGCATATCGCCCGCAAGCTGTTGCTGGATGTGGCTGAACTGGGCCTGCCTGCTGCCACCGAGGCGCTGGACCCGACCACCCCGCAGTACCTGCAGGATTTGATCGCCTGGAACGCCATTGGCGCGCGCACCACCGAGAGCCAGACACACCGGGAAATGTCTTCCGGCCTGTCCAGCCCAGTGGGCTTCAAGAACGGCACCGACGGCAGCCTGGATGTGGCCGTGAACGCCATGCTCAGCGTGAAGCACCCGCACCGCTTCCTGGGCATCGACCCAGAAGGCCGCGTGGCGCTGACCACCACCAAGGGCAACCAGTACGGCCACGTGGTATTGCGTGGCGGTGGCGGCAAGCCAAACTACGATTCCGTGTCCGTGGCGCTGGCCGAGCAGGCGCTGGAGAAAGCCGGCGTTTCCACCAACATCATGGTGGACTGCTCCCACGCCAACTCCAACAAGGACCCGGGCCTGCAGCCGCTGGTGATGGAAAACATCGCCAACCAGATTCTGGAAGGCAACGAGTCCATCCTCGGTTTGATGGTGGAATCACACCTGAAATTCGGCAACCAGAAGATCCCGCCGAACCTGGACGACATGGAATACGGTGTGTCCATCACCGACGGCTGTATTGCTTGGGACACCACCGAAGAAGCCATTCGCAGCATGGCCGACAAACTGCGCGAGGTACTGCCGAAACGGCAGAAATAACCCCCCGCAGTATACGAAAAGCCGCCCTAGAGGCGGCTTTTTTGTGGGTGTCGCCCTATGAGGTTTGCTGCTGCCTATCGATCCACTTCGCTTGCAGACCAGCTCCCGGCGCAACACTCTTCCTGGCAAACAGAACAAAAAAAGCCCGGCAATTGCCGGGCTTCTTCAAACGGTCAGCAGGGCTAACTTCAGCCGCCGAACAAGCCGGCCAAGCCAGAACCGCCCTCCAGCAGACACTCGAATGCCAGCGTCGGGCTAAGGCCACCCGCTGCCGCATCAGGGCAGATTCCATCAAGGATCGGATCCAGCGGAGTGCCGTCACCGCCAGCGCCACCACTGATCGCTTCCATGAAACAAGCGGCAGGATCCACGTTACCGTCCGCAGACTCCTCTGAACAAATTTGCTCTGTCAGAGGATTCGAGCCCGAGATCACATCCTGAAGATCTCCGAAAGCAGAGCCTGCTTCAATCAGGCAGTCGAAAGGCGTCGTAGGCCCCAGATCCGCTTCGGAAGCGTCCGGGCAGAACTGGCCCAGTACTGGCGCCAGCGGGTTGCCATCGGCACCCGGCAGGCCACCACCACCCGGAGCAAAACCACCAGCGGCTTCTTCGAAACAGGCAGCGGGATCAATCGGGCTATCTGCAGAGGCTTCTGGACACAGTTGCTCAGTCAGCGGGTTGGAACCCAGCAGCAGGTCCTGCACATCACCAAAGTTGCCACCAGCTTCGATCAGGCAATCAAACGGCGTGGTTGGTCCCAAGTCATCTTCAGAGGTATCCGGGCAGAATTGACCCAGTACGGGTGCCAGCGGGTTGCCATCGGCACCGGGCAAACCACCGCCGCCAGGGTTGAAACCGCTGGCCGCTTCCATAAAGCATGCCGCCGGATCAATCGGACTATCCGCAGAGGCGTCTGGGCACAGTTGCTCAGTCAACGGATTGCTACCCAACAACAGGTCTTGTACGTCGCCAAAGTTACCACCGGCTTCGGTCAGGCAATCCAGCGGCGTGGTCGGGCCAAGATCCGCTTCGGAGGTATCCGGACAGAATTGTGCCAGCACCGGCTCCAGCGGATTGCCATCGGCACCCGGCAAGTCTCCACCACCTGGGGCCAAGCCTGCCGCCGCTTCTTCAAAGCAAGCAGCAGGGTCAATCGGGCTCTCTGCCGCTGCAGCCGGGCACAATTGCTCAGTCAGCGGATTGGATCCCAGCAACAGGTCTTGCACGTCGCCAAAGTTACTACCGGCTTCAGTCAGACAGTCCAGCGGCGTGGTCGGGCCCAGGTCTGCTTCGGACGTATCCGGACAGAATTGTGCCAGCACCGGCTCCAGCGGATTGCCATCGGCACCCGGCAAGTCTCCACCACCTGGGGCCAAGCCTGCCGCCGCTTCTTCAAAACAAGCAGCAGGATCAATCGGGCTCTCTGCCGCTGCAGCCGGGCACAGTTGCTCAGTCAGCGGATTGGAGCCCAACAGCAGGTCTTGCACGTCGCCAAAGTTACCACCGGCTTCGGTCAGGCAATCCAGCGGCGTGGTCGGGCCCAGGTCTGCTTCGGACGTATCCGGACAGAATTGTGCCAGCACCGGCTCCAGCGGATTGCCATCGGCACCCGGCAAGTCTCCACCACCTGGGGCCAAGCCTGCCGCCGCTTCTTCAAAACAAGCAGCAGGATCAATCGGGCTCTCTGCCGCTGCAGCCGGGCACAGTTGCTCAGTCAGCGGATTGGAGCCCAACAGCAGGTCTTGCACGTCGCCAAAGTTACCACCGGCTTCGGTCAGACAGTCGATTGGCGTGGTCGGGCCAAGATCTGCTTCGGACGTATCCGGACAGAATTGTGCCAGCACCGGCTCCAGCGGGTTGCCATCGGCACCCGGCAGACCGCCGCCGCCTGGATCAAAGCCCCCTGCCGCTTCTTCAAAGCACGCAGCTGGGTCAATCGGACTTTCTGCAGAGGCTTCAGGACACAGTTGCTCAGTCAGCGGATTGCTGCCCAGCAGCAGGTCCTGCACGTCGCCAAAGTTACCGCCGGCTTCCGTCAAACAGTCGATGGGCGTGGTCGGACCAAGATCCGCTTCAGACGTATCCGGGCAGAACTGCGCCAGCACCGGTTCCAGCGGATTACCATCAGCACCCGGTAGATCACCGCCACCAGGATTCAAGCCCCCTGCAGCTTCTTCAAAGCAGGCTGCCGGATCGATCGGGCTGTCTGCAGAGGCTTCAGGACACAGTTGCTCAGTCAGCGGGTTGCTGCCCAGCAGCAGGTCCTGCACATCCTGGAAGTTGCTACCCGCTTCCGCCAGGCAATCTACCGGCAGGGTCGGGCTCACATCGCCTTCTGCTGTTTCCGGGCAGAACGCTTCCAACACCGGGGCCAGCGGATTATCACCGCCACCACCAGGCAAGTCGCCAGCTCCGCCTACTGCTTCTTCAAAACAGGCAGCCGGATCAATGGGTGTGGTCTGGGCCGCATCCGGACACAGATTCTCAGTCAACGGGTTGGGGCCTAACAGTAAATCCTGAACATCACCAAAGTTGCTACCCACTTCAGTCAGACAGGCTGCTGGATCGATTTGATCTACACCGCCGGCGGCTGCATCAGGACAAAACTGACCGATAACCGGATCCAAGGGAGTCCCCCCTTCACCTGGAGCGAGACCTTCAGCGGCTTCCATAAAGCAAGCAGCCGGATCAAGCGGACTATCCGCCGCTGCCGCCGGGCATAATTGTTCAGTCAAAGGATTGGCGCCCAACAGCAGGTCCTGCACATCACCGAAATTACCGCCAACTTCCGCCAGGCAGGCAGCCGGATCAATTTGATCTATACCGCCGGCTGCTGCATCCGGACAAAACTGACCGATAACCGGATCCAGCGGAGTCCCGCCTTCACCTGGCGCAACGCCTTCTGCCGCTTCCATAAAACAAGCCACCGGATCAATCGGGCTGTTCGCCGCTGCTATCGGGCATATTTGCTCCGTCAACGGATTGGAGCCCAACAGCAACTCTTGCACGTCACCAAAATTACCACCGGCTTCCATGAGACAGTTGATTGGCAGCTCTGGGCTCAGCTCCCCTGCGCCCGCTTCCGGACACAGTTGTTCGACAAGCAGATCCGCACCAGGCAAACCACCACCACCGTCGCCACCGGGAAGCCCCCCCTCGCTGACTGCTTCAGCAAAGCAGCTCGCTGGGTCAACCGTTTCTTTTGCCGATTCTTCCGGACAGATCGCCTCCGTGATCGGGTTGGAACCGCCGATCAAGTCGCCGACGTTTTGCAGGTTGCCTGCAGCTTCCTGCAGACAAGCGGCAAGAAAGGTTCCCGACTGTTCCAGTCCGCCAGTGATCGCGCCCTGAGGGTCTTCCTGCAACATGGTTGGATCAAAAACGCCCTCAAGATCAAAGGCAGAGGATGCATCAGGGCAAAATTGCTGAACGATCAGGTCCTGAGACAGTTCAAAACCTGTATCTTCTTCATTGTTTTCTTCACCTTCATCAAGGCATTCATCTGGATCTAGCGCCTCACCTTCACCCGCCTCGGCCGAGGTCTCCGGGCACACCTCATCGGTGAACTCATTCTGTTCATCGATAATCTGCGTGGTTTCCTCTGTTGGTGGTCGTTCATTCGCTGTAGGCGTAAGGTTGGTAACGGGATCAGAACCGCCCCCGCCTCCACAGGCGGCAAGCATTGCCGCAAGGGCACTGCTACCGAGCAGAAGTTTGAATTGATTAGCCAAGATGAACCCCTCCCATCATATCTTTGTCGTTATGGCCCCCAGAACAAGGAGCTGCTCCTATCGACTATGGAAGGGATGTGCAATCTGCTGTAGAGCAAGGAGGTTGGCAGTCTGTTAACAAGCGTAGCCAGCGTTACTCATTGGTATCTGAACAAGGCTCAGAACAACTTCTTACTTACAGTCGGTGAAACCATCAACTAACGATTGCCCCCGGCAATCTGTGCACGGGCCCGTACATGGGCACTCTCGTCGCTGTGATCTAGCCTGGCATTCACAAATACGCCGATCTCACGCAGGGCCATGCTGGCCTCGGGCAACCAGGCGGCAAGGGCATGGAAGACATGGGGCATCTGCTCCCACACCTGCAGCGTATGTTCTACCCCCGCCCGCTCGGCCTGTTCCGCCACCCGCACCGCATCGCTGTAAAGCACCTCTGTGCTGCCCACCTGAATCAGCAAGGGCGGCAACCCGGTGTAGTCAGCAAACACAGGTGACAACAAGGGCGCCGCAGCATCCTGGCCCTGGCTGTAGGACTTGGCCACAAAGCGCAGGACACCAAGCGGAATCAGGGGATCGTTTTCTGCGTTGCCATGAATGCTCTCTCCGCTACAGGTGAGATCACCCCAGGGGCTGATCAGCACCGCGGCGGCGGGTAACGGTAGATTCAGTTCACGTAATCGCAGCAAGGTGACCAGGGAAAGGTTGCCGCCAGCGGAATCCCCCGCCAGCACGATATGCTCCGGCCGGTAACCGGTATCCAGCAGCGCCTTGTATGCGCGCACCGCATCTTCCAGCGGCGCTGGGTAAGCCCAGTCCGGGGGCTGGCGATAATCCAGTGCCAGCACTTTTGCGCGGCATTCGCGACTGAGCCGCCAAGTCACCGCCCGGTGAGAACGGGGCGATCCGAAAAAATAAGCACCACCATGAAAATAGAGTACCACCCGATTACTGCGCACGTTACGCCCGGCAATCAGCCACTCACCGGGGACTCCACCCATATGGGCGCGGGCAATATGCACTGACGAAGGCACCGGTAACGCCAGGGTGACGGCATCAAACCCCAGTTGAGAGAATTTCATGAAACGGCGGCTAAAGCGCAGACGGCTGACCACCGGTTTGACCACACCCTTGATAGTCCGGGTGATCACTTTTCCTTGCCAGCTCCGGGCCGGGTAATGTTTCTTGTTGTTGCCTGCCATACTTTTGGCCGTCCCTCTGTGGAGACTTGAGCCTAAGTGGTCATCCCGGCTTGAACAAGCCACAATAAACCACCCTTTGTTCATCCACGGTCAAGGATTCAACCTGCGTATGGAAACCCTGCGGCAACGCTGGCAACACATTATTTTCGGCACAGACACCCCCGCCGGGCAGTTGTTCGACATCATTCTGATTGTGACTATTCTGGGCAGTGTTATTGCCGTGATGCTCGACAGCGTGTCCAGCCTGCACGAAGAATACGGTGTAGCGCTGTACGCCGCCGAATGGTTCTTCACCATTCTTTTTACCATTGAATACACCATTCGGTTGTGGGTCAGCGAGCGGCCGCTCCGTTATGCTCGCAGCTTTTTTGGCGTTGTGGATCTGTTATCGATCATTCCCACCTACCTTAGCCTGATTATCCCCGGCTCCAATTACCTGCTCACCATCCGGGCCTTGCGCGTACTACGGGTATTCCGGGTGATGAAACTGGCCAAGTTTATGGGCGAGGCCAACCAGCTGGGCATCGCCTTGATCCGCACCCGACGCAAGATCGCCGTGTTCATGTTCTCCGTGTTCGTGGTGATTATTATTTTCGGCAGCCTGATGTATATAGTGGAAGGTCCGGAGCACGGTTTCACCAGCATTCCTCAAAGCATTTACTGGGCTATTGTGACCATTACCACAGTGGGCTACGGGGACATTTCGCCGCAAACCGGCTTTGGCAAAATGATTGCTTCACTCGCCATGATCACCGGTTATGCGATTATTGCAGTGCCCACCGGGATCGTTACCGCCGAAATCTCAGCGGCACGGGTGAGCATGCGTTATGAGCGAGAATGCCCCAATTGCTATCGACATTCCCACGATCCGGACGCCCGCTTCTGTCAACAATGCGGCGAAGAGTTACCCAAGCTGTCGTTGAAAGGCCCGGATGATTAAAGCAAGCGGTAGCTTCTGGCACTAGACGCTACCGCTTGCTTTTAGCCGTCAATCAGGCCCTTCTCGCGCAACACCTGAATAAACAGGTCAGGCTCCGGACGGACCCGGTAATTGTCTGTCAGGTGTTGATAGACCAGCCGACCTTCGCCATCCACGATAAACACCGTGGGCATCACCGTGTCACTGTCGTAGCCCAGCGCTTCCAGGCCAGCCGGTGTACCGCCGGCATCGACAATACCCAGGGCTCGTGCCGCCTGGTTGTCGTCATCGCGCAGATATTCAAAATTCACCTGAAATTGTTTTGCCAGATCCGCAGACTGGCTATGGGACTGCGGGCTAATCAAGGCCACCCGCACGCCCTGCGCCTGCAGCGACTGGTACTGCGCCGCCACTTCACGAATCTGTGCCATGCACAACGGACACCAGTTACCACGGAAGAACAGCATCACCAGCGGCTGGCCCGCGTAATCCGCCAGAGAAACCGGTTTCCCCTCCAGATTGCTGAACGAAACAGCAGGAAGCGGTTCACCCAGCGCTACATTCGCCCGGCGAGCACCGTAGCGGCTGTACCAGCGGATATACGCATGCACCCCAAGCAGGTTGAGAACCGCCAGGCTAACCATGACCACGCAGGCCAGCCCGGCCAATGCCAGGCTGATGACAGCCAGCGTACCCAGCAAGGTCGGCCAGAACACTGCCGGCAGATTCTCGCTGGTGCGAGCCGGTTTCAATACGAACAGATAACTGAAGAATGCCACCGAGGGGACACAGGTCAGCAGCAGTACCGCCCACGGCCAGCCGCCACCGGTAAACAGCTGCCAGAGCGCCATGCCGGTGGTGAACACCGCCAGGGAAATAAACGCGGAGATAAACAGTGATTTAAGGCTTTTCATGGTCGTTCCCGTTTCGAATCAATCCATAAGATGCAAAACCGGCATGCGCGTTACAAGCCAAATGATGTTAACGAAAAAAAGATCAGGTGGTGCAGGTTTCCAGCAAACCGCGCAGCTCCGGAATACAGGAGCCACAGTTGGTGCCCGCCTGGCAGCCTTTGCCGATGGCTTCCACGGAATCTGCACCCTCTTCCACCACACCCTCGATGGTTTTCTGGCGAACCTGGAAGCAACTGCAAATCACCGGCCCCAGATCCGGCCCGGCATCCGCCGGTTGCCCGGCAAGAATGGCCATGTGCTGTATGTCCGCATCGTCAACAAAGCAATCTGCCAACCAATCCACATCGCACAACGGCAGGGTTTCACCGATGGCCAGCCAAGCCAGCAAACGACCATCCTGGTCCAGCGCCGCGCGCCGGTAGTGCCCGGTGGCGGGGTCGTTCAGCGCCAACCACTGTGCCGCTTCTGGCAGCCAGTCGTGGAGCTGTTGTTCGGTTAGGTCCGCATCGCCGGCCAGCCGATAGCGCTGTACTTGGCCCGCCTGCAAAAATGCATCGACGGGAACACGGGCCCAGTACTCCACGGCGGGTGAGAACGACGACAGCGCCGCAGTGAACAACCAGCCATGCCAGCGGGGTTGCCAATCGCTAACGTTAACCGGCGTATGCTTGAACGCCGGCTGGCCGGAATGCGGATCCAGACGTGCCGGCACCAGGGCATCAACCCGGGCGCGGCGAGAAAACTGATCGGTCCAGTGCATGGGCATAAACGCGGTGCCGGGGCGCTGCCCGGTATCGCAGGTGACCCGCACCAGCGCATCACCGACACGGCTGGTCAGGCGCACGAAACCGCCCTCCTGCAATCGGTAACGCTCAATATCCTTGGGGTGCAACGCCGCAAAGGGCTCACTAAGGTGGGCAAACAGGCGCCCGGCACGGCCGGTGCGCGTCATGGTGTGCCACTGGTCCCGAATCCGCCCGCTGTTGAGAATGATCGGGAAGGCATCGCCGATCTGCCGCACGGGCGGGTTCTCACAGGTTACAAAACGTGCCCGCCCACTGGGGGTAGAAAACTGGCCGTCCGCATAACAGCGGGGATCGCCATTCAGCGGCCACTGCTGGGGCTGCCACTGGGCATATTGGTCGGCGCTCAAACCCGCGGCCCCGGTCAAATCCAGCCGCTTGCCAAATTGGCCGGCCACCGCGGTGAGCGCCGAAAACTCGGCAAAAATGTCGTGTTCATGCTGATAGGGAAAGGCGTCGGCAAAGCCCATGCGTTGGGCCACTTCGGTAATAATCCACCAATCGGCCTTGGCATGACCGGGAGCAGGCACAAACGGCCGCTGACGAGACACACAGCGTTCGGAGTTAGTGACCATGCCGGATTTCTCGCCCCAGCCCAGGGCCGGCAAGCGAATATCCGCACAGGCGAGCGTGTCACCGCTGGCCACGCAGTCAGACACCACCACGGTGTCGCAGGCCATCAGTGCCTGGCGTACCTTGTCGGCCTCCGGCAACGAATCCACCGGGTTGGTGGCCATGATCCACACGGCTTTCACCTCACCGCTGGCTACCGCCTCAAACAGCTCAACAGCAGTCAGACCGTTTCTTGTGGCCAATGCCGGTGCCTGCCAAAAATCCGCCACGGCGGCGTGATGCGCCGGGTTGTCGATATCCAGATGCACGGCCAGCTGATTGGCCAGGCCTCCCACTTCCCGCCCCCCCATGGCGTTGGGTTGCCCGGTGATGGAAAACGGGCTGGCACCGGGCTTGCCGACGCGGCCGGTGGCCAGGTGGGCATTGATAATGGCATTGCCCTGATCAGAGCCATTGCGGGCCTGGTTAACGCCCTGGGAGAACACGGTCACCGTGCGTTCACAGGCGGCGAACCAATGGTAAAACGTGGTCAGGTCCTGCTTGCTCACGCCCATCTTCGTGGCCAGCGACTCCCAGTCATTACCCTGGCTGCGGGCCGTCTCCAGGGTCGCCTGAAAGCCTTCGGTGTGGGCGTCGATGTACGGCTGGTCCAGCGCCTTGTGGTCATCCAGCCAGGTGAGGAGGCCATTGAAAAGCGGCACATCCTGCCCCGGGCGAATGGCCAAGTGAAGATCGGCCAGGTCACAGGTGGCGGTGCGACGTGGGTCGATCACCACCACTTTCATATTCGGGCGCGCCTGCTTGGCCGCCACGATTCGCTGGTACACGATGGGGTGCGCCCAGGCAGTATTCGAGCCGGTGAGGATAACCAGATCCGCCAGCTCCAGATCTTCGTAACAGCCGGGCACCACGTCTTCACCGAAAGCACGCTTGTGGGCGACCACCGCGCTGCTCATGCACAGCCGGGAATTGGTATCGATGTTGGCGCTACCGATATAGCCCTTCATCAGCTTGTTGGCCACGTAATAATCTTCGGTCAGTAGCTGGCCAGAAACGTAGAACGCCACGGCATCCGGGCCGTGCTCAGCGACGATGCGACCGAACCGCCCCGCCACTTCATCCAGCGCCCGATCCCAGGAGACTACCTCGCCATCCACTTCCGGATTCAGCAGTCGATCCTGATCGCCCAGAGTTTCCAGCACCGAGGAGCCCTTGACGCAAAGCCGACCGGCATTGGCCGGGTGCTGCCTGTCACCTTTCAGGGACACACCGTCGGTGCTGATACCGCAGCCCACGCCGCAGTACGGGCAGGTAGTACAGGTAGATAACGGAGCGTTCATCTGTTCCGTTTCCTGGGTCTTCGCTTCAACACTCACGCAGCGATTTCCTCCGAATTTTCATCACTGTCGCCGGGGCCTTTGCAGAAAGCCTCGCCCAGCAACAGGGTTTCACGCAGCGCGCTGATGTCGGTCTTTTCCTTCCACAGTTTTTCGAAAAACGGGGCGTCAGACACATCGCCGTACAACACCATACCGACCACACGGTTATCGCGAATCTGCAGCCGGCGGTAACTGCCCGGCAGATTCAGCTGCAGGGTTTCCCCCTGGCTGGCGTCCTTCTCTTTATCACCCTGAAAATCGCCACAGGACACCAAATCGATACCGGAAATTTTTAACCGTGTGGCGGAATCGGCATAGAGGTAGCGGCGGTGCCCCAGCTCTGCCAGGTGGCTGGCACAAACCGACGCTTGCTCGTACAACGGCGCCACCAGGCCGAAGGTGCGTTCCCGGTGCTCCACGCATTCACCGATGGCATAGATGGCCGGGTCAAAGGTCTGCAGGGTGTCGTCAACACGCACCCCCTGATTCACGGTCAGCCCAGCACTGGCGGCCAGCTCGGCGCGGGGCACAATACCCACTGCCTGCACCACATAGTCCGCCGGCAACCGCCGACCGTCCGCCAAATGCACAGCGGCCACACGGCCGCGGGCACCTTCGGAACGGTTATTGCCTGAGCCTTTTTTTGCTAAGCCGCCTTCTTCTGGTTTGTCTTTTTCTAAAGAGATGCCTTCGATGGACTGGGTACGCGCTTGCATCACGAACTTGAGCCCACGGGCCTCCAGGTCCTGTTGCAGGCGATGCCCTGCGCTTTCATCCAGCTGCTGGTTGAGCAGATGGCCGCGACTGTGGACCAGAGTCACGTCGTGCCCCTGCTTCACCAGCGCGTCCGCCGCTTCCAGTCCTAAAAAACCGCCGCCCACGACGACCACACGGGCCGCCGAGAGCGACAACAACCGCCGTACGTCGTACAGGTCACGAAAACTGACCACGCCATCCAGAGAGACGCCTTCCACCGGCAACTGACGCGGCGCGGCACCGGTGGCCAGCAACAACCGGTCATAATCGAGCATATGCCCGGCGGCGGTTTCCACCTGTCGGCGACAGCGATGAATAGCCACCACCGGGGTGCCGGTAATCAAGCGAATATTGCGATCCCGATACCACTGGTGGGGGTGCGTGGTAATGGTTTTTTCATCGGTACCACCGCCCAACAGCGGTGACAACATGACGCGGTTATAGCCGGCGAAGGGCTCATCCCCCACCACCGTGATCTGATACAGATCCGGTGCCAGGCGGGTCAGCTCTTCCAGCAGACGGCACGCCGCCATGCCGTTACCCACTACAACCAGTCGCTTCATTATTGCGTCACTCTTCTGGTTCGTTTCAGGCAGGGGTCGCCAGTTCGATCATGTCACCGGTCACCCGCACCGGGTACACACTCAGCTTTACGCTGTCGTCTTCGATGCATTGCCCGGTTTCCAGATCGAAGTGCTGTTTGTACAACGGTGAGGCGACCACGCGCTTGTCGCCCAACGAGCCCAACAGCCCCCGGCTGATCACGTTGGCATGGCTAAACGGGTCCATGTTATCTAACGCGTAGAGCTTGCCATCACGGGTACGGAACAAGGCGGCCTGGCCCTTGGGCAGGCGCACGCCCACCCCGGTGCCCGGCAATACATCGTCGACGCTGCAGATTGCTTTCCATTCCACGGTCACTGCGCTGTTCATGGCTTACGCCTCCTCGACCAGTTCGATGCGTTCGTGCTCGAAAGCAGGACGACGCTGGCCGCGCTCACGCACATAGGCCAGGTTGTCATCCGCCTCGGCGGTCTCATTGATGAAGTGGTTAAAGCGTTTCACCGCTTCGGGATCCTCGATGGTGGACTTCCACTCGCACTGGTAGGTCTCAATCACGTGCTGCATCTGCGCTTCGAGTTCATCGCCCATGCCCAGCGAATCGTTCAGGATCACGTCTTTCAGGTAATCCAGCCCGCCTTCCAGGTTTTCCAGCCAGACGCTGGTGCGCTGCAGGCGGTCCGCCGTTTTAATGTAGAACATCAGAAACCGGTCGATGGTCTTGATCAGCTGCTCGTCGGTAAGATCGGAGGCGAACAAATCCGCATGGCGCGGACGCATGCCACCGTTACCACACACATACAGGTTCCAGCCTTTCTCGGTGGCGATGACGCCCACGTCCTTGCTCTGCGCTTCGGCACACTCGCGGGTACAGCCGCTCACCGCCATCTTGATCTTGTGCGGGCTACGCAAGCCCTTGTAGCGGTCTTCCACCTGAATGGCGGTGCCTACGGAGTCTTTCACTCCATAGCGACACCAGGTGGACCCCACACAGGATTTCACCGTACGCAGGGATTTACCGTAGGCGTGACCGGTTTCGAATCCGGCATCCACCAGGATCTTCCAGATTTCCGGCAACTGCTCCACACGGGCACCAAACAGATCCACCCGCTGGCCGCCGGTAATCTTGGTATAAAGATCGTATTGCTTGGCCACTTCCCCCAGCACGATCAGTTTGTCCGGGGTGATTTCACCGCCCGCCACACGGGGCACGATCGAATAGGTGCCGTCGCGCTGCATATTGCCCAGGAAGTAATCGTTGGTGTCCTGCAGCCCGGCATGGGGTTTGTTGAGCACCCAGTCGTTCCAGCAAGAAGCCAGCACGTTGGCCACGGTCGGTTTACAGATGTCACAGCCGTCACCGCTGCCGTGTTTTTCCAGCAACGCATCAAAGGTGGTGATCTGCCCCACGCGTACCAGGTGATAGATTTCCTGGCGGGAATACGCGAAGTGTTCGCAAATGTGGTTGTTCACTTCCACACCACGTTTTTCCAGCTCGCTGTCCAGCACCTGTTTCACCAGCGCCGAACAACCGCCACAGGTGGCCGATGCCTTGGTGCAGGCCTTCAGGTCGCCCACGGTCTGGGCACCACCGTCGATGGCGGCACACAAATCGCCTTTGGAGACGTTGTTACAGGAACAAATCTGAGCCGTGTCGGGCAGTGCATCGGCGCCCAGCAGCGGGGCACCATCAGACATAGGCGCCACCAGCGCAGACGGGTCACCGGGCAGGTCCATGTCGTTCAGGCAAAGCTGTAACAGGTTGCTGTAATCCGCGGCATCCCCCACCAGCACCGCCCCCAACAATTTCTTGCCACACTCACTGATTACCGCCTTCTTGTAGACACCGGCGGTCTGGTCCATGAACACGGTGCTACGACAACCCGGCGTGTTGCCGTGGGCATCACCGATGGACGCCACATCCACACCCATCAGTTTCAGCTTGGTGCTCATGTCCGCACCGGCAAACTGCTGTTCGGCTTTGCCCATCAGATGCTCGGCAGCCACTTCGGCCATTTGGTAACCCGGCGCCACCAAGCCAAAGATACGACCTTCCCATAGCGCCACTTCGCCAATGGCATAAATATGTTCGTCGGAGGTGACACAGTGGTTGCTCACCACCACGCCGCCCCGCTCACCAATTTCCAGTTCGCAGGCGCGGGCCAGGGTGTCCTGGGGGCGAATACCGGCGGAGAAAACGATCACATCGGTTTCCAGGTGCTTGTCTTCACCGAAGTTCATGCGGTGCGTGCAATGTTCACCGTCGACGATGTCTTGGGTGCCGGTGCTGGTGTGCACGGTAACGCCCAGTTCCTGAATCTTGTCTTTCAGCAACCCACCGCCGAAGTCATCCACCTGCACCGCCATCAGGCGCGGGGCGAATTCCACTACATGAGTCTCGAGGCCCAGATCGTGAAGCGCCTTGGCCGCTTCCAGGCCCAACAGGCCGCCGCCGACAACCGTGCCCACCTTACCGGTCTTGCTAGCGGCAATCATGGCATCCAGGTCGTCGATGGTGCGGTACACAAAGCAGTTATCGCGATCGTTGCCGGGAATCGGCGGCACGAACGGGTAGGAGCCGGTGGCCAACACGGCCTTGTCATAAGGCAGGGTCTCACCGGTATTGGTAGTGACTGTTTTGTTGGCCCGATCAATCGCGTCAACTTTAGTATTCAGTTTCAGCGTAATGTCGTGCTCTTCGAAAAAACCTTCCGGCACCAGCGACAGGTCGTCGGCGGTCTTGCCGGAAAAGTAGCTGGTCAGCCCTACGCGGTCATAGGCCGGCAGCGGCTCGGCACACAGTACCGTAATATCAAAGTGCTCTCGGCCGCCCTGGGCCACCAGAGACTCCAGATAACGTTGTCCGACCATCCCGTGGCCGATCAGAAGAAGTTGTTGCTTTGCCATAAGGCTCACCCTCGCGGTGCGTAACTGACACCAGCACTACAGCAATCCCTATGCCAACTCCATAACTCTTTGTATTAAAAAGGTTTATTCTGTTTTTTTACCGAATAACCACAAAAAACCTGCTTTCTTTTAATGCGTCAGTGCACGACATGAATGCACTCTTACGTGCACCGTAATGATCCAGAAACGCTCCCCATTTGCGCACATTTTCCACGCCCCTTCTTTGCCCTCCACAAATAACGCATATAAAACAAAAAGTTAGGAACATGGCACAGGAGTTGCTCAGCTTCGATTGTCGCTAACCGCCCATGCACGGAGACTTCATGAGCGCTCAAAACCTGAATTTATTGAACCTGTCCCAGCCTCGCATACGGTTACTGCATCTAAGCTGGGTCGCCTTCTTTATTACTTTTGTGGTGTGGTTTTCCCACGCCCCATTAATGGGGCATCTGCGCGAAGCCTTTGATCTGAGCGCTGAGCAAATCAAGGCGCTGTTGATTCTTAACGTGGCGCTGACCATTCCTGCCCGGGTGGTGATCGGCTCATTGGTGGATCGGTTTGGCCCACGGCGTGTGTTCGGCCTGTTGCTGATACTCGCCGCCTTTCCTTGCTGGGCCTTCGCCCTGTCGACCACCTTTGAACAATTGGCGGTTACCCGTCTGTTGATGGGCTTCGTCGGAGCCGGGTTTGTGGTCGGTATCCGCCTGATCAGTGAATGGTTCCCGGCTCGCGAAGTGGGGCTTGCTGAAGGCGTTTATGGCGGCTGGGGTAACTTTGGTTCCGCCGCCGCGGCCATCACGCTGCCTACAGTGGCGTTGCTGTTCGGCGGTGACAATGGCTGGCGCTGGGCAATTGCCAGCACCGGTGCATTGGCCATGGCTTACGGTGTGTTCTTCCTGTGGCGGGCCCGCAACACCCCGGCTGGTGCCTCTTATTTCAAACCGAAAAAAGCCAGCGCACTGGAAGTCAGCACCCGCAAGGATCTGTTTTTCTACCTGCTGATGAGCTTGCCGCTGTATATCGCGCTACTGGTGATCGTATGGCGCCTGGGCCCCACCAACCTGGATCTGTTTGGCAGCACCACACAAATCATTCTGGCCGCGCTGATCATCAGTTTGGCGGTTGTACAGTTGGGCCAGGCATGGCGCGTTAACCGCGAGCATCTGAAAGAAGGTGTGGCTGAGCATGATCGTTACAGCTTCAAGCAAGTGGCTATTCTTGATCTGGCCTACATGGTGACTTTCGGCTCGGAATTGGCCGTGGTTTCCATGCTGCCGCTGTTCTTCACCGACACGTTCAGCCTGTCTGCAGTTACCGCCGGCCTGCTCGCCTCCGGTTATGCCTTTATGAATCTGGTAGCGCGACCGGGCGGTGGCTGGGTGTCGGACAAGTTTGGCCGCAAGAAATCCTTGGCGATCATGCTGTGTGGCCTGATGGTGGGCTACACCATGATGAGCCAGATTGCCGGCAGCTGGCCCATCGCGCTGGCCGTTATCGCGACCATGTGTTGTTCGTTCTTCGTGCAAGCGGGTGAAGGCGCCGTATTCGCCACCGTCCCGCTAATCAAGCGCCGTCTCACCGGGCAGATTGCTGGCATGGTCGGCGCCTACGGCAACGCCGGTGCAGTGATTTTCCTCACCGTACTCACCTTCGTCGAACCGTCCACGTTCTTCCTGGTGATTGCCGCCAGTGCGGCGATATCTCTCGTCGCTGTTCAGTTTCTGGATGAGCCCAAGGGGCACATTGCGGAAATCGATGACGACGGCAATGTTCAGTTGATTGAGGTGGGGTAATGAGACAAGTTGCGAGCTCCAAGCCTCAAGCGACAACGCATTTGACGATTTCATAAATCCCGAACGTCACTAGCCGCGCCCGGAACCCGGAGCGCGGCCGAGTGACATGAAAATACAAACAAACCAGGCTCGCGTTGCGGCTTATCACTTGAAGCTTGTAGCTGCACGGGATTGGGTGAGGAACCCATGCCAACCCAAGGAGAGTTGACGATGGATGTATCCACCGCTGCTGAAAGCAGCCTGCCCCCTCCACGGGAACCGGATCTACACCCACGGGTGCGTATCGGCCAATTCAGTGACAGCGGCCCCAAGCTGCATAACCAGGACGCCTTGGCCATGCAGGTTCCGGAAGGCTCGCTGATGCGCACCAAGGGAATTGTGGCGGCACTGGCCGATGGCCTGTCTAGTGCGGGCGCTGCCCGCGAAGCGGCAGAGTCCTGTGTGCTCGGTTTTATCAGTGATTACTACGCCACCCCGGCGCTATGGAGCGTGCCACGTTCCGCACAACGGGTCCTCGAAGCCCTGAACCGCTGGCTCTGCCGGCAAACGCTAGCCGGGGAAAGCCACCTGTGCACGCTGTCCCTGTTGATTTTGCGTTCACGCACCGCGCACATTTTTCAGGTGGGCGATTCCCGTGTCTGGCGCATGCGCAACAACAAACTGGAATGCCTGACCCGGGACCACAGCCGGATGATTGGCGAAAATCGCCAGGTACTGACCCGCGTCATGGGCGGCGACACACGCCTGGATGTGGACTACAGCAGCAGTGATTTGCAGGTGGGGGATGTCTATCTGTTAACCAGCGATGGCGTGCACGGTTTTCTTTCCCGCTCACGCATGCAAGGCATTTTGCGCGGCACCAGCCAACCGGAACTGGCCGCACAAACCCTGGTGGAAGCGGCACTGGCCAACGGCAGTGATGACAACCTCAGCTGCCAGGTACTGCAAGTGGAAGGCTTACCCGATGCCAGCGCCGATGAAACCCTGAAACAACGTGGCAACCTGCCCCTGCCCCCGCCACTGTCTGCCGGCATTCGTCTCGATGGATTTACTGTTAAACGGGAGCTTTATGCCAGTGTGCGCAGCCATTTGTATCTGGTGGAAGACAAGGACGGAAAGCAATCGGTACTGAAAACCCCCTCAGTGAACCTAGAGGATGATCGCGATGCCCTGGAACGTTTCGTCATGGAAGGCTGGGTAGGTAACCGGTTACGCAACCCGCATTTGCTGCATGCCCTGCCAGTGCCTGAAAATCCGTCGTGCCTATATCAACATCTGGAATTCATCGACGGGGTCACCTTGAAGCAGTGGCTCAAGGAACACCCGGATGCACCAGTGGAAGAAAAACTGTATCTGGCTGATCAATTACTCAACGGTGTGCGCGCCCTGCACCGCGCCGATGTGATTCACGGTGACCTGAAGCCAGACAACATCATGGTGGATACCACCGGGCTGGTGCGCATTGTGGATTTTGGCAGCTGCCATTGCCGCGGCATGGAACAGCACATCGCCAGTATTCCGTTAGGGACCCGGCACTACAGCGCGCCGGAGCTGGTAGAAGGCGAAGCGCCCAGTGAGCAGAGTGACCTGTTCTCCACGGCGGTGATCATCCATGAAATGCTCACCGGCGCCCTGCCCTGGCAGGGACGCTATGAAAAAGCTGTGCACCGCCCGCTTCCGCCCCTGCAGAGTCACAATGCGTTTATTCCTCTGTGGATTAACAGCGTGTTGCAACTGGCGCTGCAACGGCAACCGAAAATGCGCTTTACTGATGCGGCTGAATTCCGTGACGCACTGCGCCGTCCGGTACGCAGCAGCAAACCGATGGTCGACAGTAATATTCGACAATTGCGAATGTGGAAAGGCGCCGTGGTCGTGCTGGCCGTCTTGTTGCTGATCAGCGTGACGCTACGCTGACGCGACCGTAGAGGGCATAGACAGCCGTACGCCTATCTCCGCCCTCTATGTCGAGGTTTATTCTGTAAAAGCGCCGAGGGTGAAGGTTTGGCCGTTACTGTGCACTTGCAGGGTATCGCCCTGTTGCTCAGCCCAGTCAACCAATTGGTAAAACGCAGCGCGACCTATCAAAGCATTGAGATTCTCTCGCACGCACAGGTACGGAGAAGGCTCGCCGGTTTCGCTATCCGTGTTGACCCAGATGGGGTGGCCGGCACCGGCAACCACATGGCTGCCCACATTGGTCGTGAACACCAGTTTTGTGGTGCCGTCTTCTTCAACTTGCTGCACTTCTGTAGCGACAAAGGGCGCATCATCCACCTGAATGCGCAATTTCTCCACCGGCGTTATCAGAAAATAATCATCCTCTTCGCGCAGCAAGATGGTAGAAAACAGCGCCACCATTCTTTCGCGCTCAATCGGCGACTCCTGATAAAACCAGGTGCCATCGCGGGCAATACGCATATCAATATCGGCATGGCGTTCCGGGTTCCACTGATGCACCGGCGGCAAGCCGGTTTCATCCCCGGCGGCTTTTTCCAGCAGCGCCAGCAGCTCTTCGGTCTGTTTCATCGTGATCCCCGCTGACCTTTGTTACCCATCCGGATACCAATTTCGATCAGAAAATCGAGGAAGTCGTCCTTGTCGTCAATTTGCTTCTGGTAGAACGGCGATTCCATTAGCGCCACCGCACCATGGGCAAACGCCCAAGCAGAACAGATGTGGTACATCGGCGGCACGTCTTCCAGCGAGCCTTCCGCCATCCGAGCTTTGACGATATCAGTAAGCCGAGCAAAGTTCGTTTCGCGGATGCTGTGCAGTTTTGCTACCAGTTCAGGCAGGGCATGATCCTTGATGACCTTGTTTTCCAGTCGATCAAACAGCTGATAACGCTTGGGGTCGGAAATCCGAAAACGAAAGTATTCCCGCGCCAGGCGTTCCTTGTTGTCATCATCGGAAATCTGCTGGAACACACCAGCTAGATCTTCCTCATAGCGCAGCATCAACAACAGGTAAATTTCGTTCTTGGTTTCGAAATGCTTGTAGATAGTGCCTTTGCCAATGCCCACCCGGTCCGCGATCATTTCCACGGTTACCCGGTCTTCACCTTCTTCCAGAAAAAGGGCCAGGGCCGCATCGAGAATCTCACGCTCGCGCTGACGAAACTCCTGAGCCTTGCGTGTGGCTTTTTCCAGATCACCCATCTATTTCTCCTTGCGCCCGGGTATGCGGGCTAAAGCCGACTGAACAGTCGCAATTCTAACGCATTCCCTTTTTATACGCATATCGGATAGCTACCTTTCGCATTTCCGATAGTGCCTGCCAACAACCTGTTCATGGAAACCCACCGCCGGTTAGCATAGCGTCATGGTTTTGCACCACGCATTTCGCTCAACCCAGCGCACGGAGGCAACACAACATGGCCAGCTCTGACGGTAGCCCCTCGAATATCGCAACAGAATTTCCCCAGCAGGACGGCCTGCTTTACCTCAACCACGCGGCCGTCGCCCCCTGGCCACAGCGGACCCAGGACGCGGTAACCGAATTTGCCCGCCAGAATGTGAGCATCGGCGCGCGGGATTACCCGCACTGGTTGAAGGTGGAACAACGGCTGCGTGAGCGACTGGCCTGGCTGGTGGGGGGGGTTAGCAACGAGGAAATCGCCTTGCTCAAGAACACTTCAGAAGGCCTGTCGGTCATTGCCCAGGGCCTGGAATGGGATGCGGGTGATCAGATTATCATCAGCGATCAGGAATTCCCCTCCAACCGTATTCCCTGGCAAGCCCTGGCCAATCAGGGGGTGGAGGTCATTGAAGTCAGCCTGGAGGGAGACGACCCGGAACAAAATGTCATTGACGCCATGGGGCCACGCACCCGGCTGGTGTCACTCTCGGCCGTCCAGTACGGCACGGGGCTGCTGATGGACATGGCGCCCATCGGCGCCGCCTGCCGGACTCAGGGCACGCTTTTCTGTGTGGATGCCATTCAGATTCTGGGCGCCATGCCGTTCTCTGCGGAGCAAGTGCAGGCCGACTTTGTGGTGGCCGACGGCCACAAGTGGATGCTGGGGCCGGAAGGGCTCGCCCTGTTCTACTGCCGCCGCTCGGTGCAAGACCAGCTCATTCTGCGTCAGCACGGCTGGCATATGGTGGCCGATCCAGGCAATTACACCCGCCAGGACTGGCAACCCGCCAGCACCGCCAAACGCTTTGAATGCGGCAGCCCAAACATGCTCGGCGCCCATGCCCTGAACGCGTCACTGTCTCTGCTAGAGGACACTGGCATGGACGTCGTAGCCGATGCCCTGCAACAGCGTGTGCAACGGCTGATCGACGGACTGAACGACAAAGGCGCTACCCTGCTCAGTGCCCCAGCCCCGCAGCGGCGGGCAGGGATTGTCACGTTCCGCCTGCCCGAAGAAGCCCCGGGCGACACCTTCCAGCGCCTAAAAAAAGGCGGTGTGGTGTGCGCAGAACGCGGCGGTGGTGTGCGCTTTTCGCCACACTTCTACACTGCCGATTCGGTCATCGACCAGGCTCTGGAGCTGCTGTAAGCTCCTGAACCTCATACGCGCCTCGTTATGGATACCGGAGCCTCACAGATGAACCGACAGCTGGCCTTCTATCAATGGATTTGCCGCCGTTTGCAGCGGGATGAGCAGTTCAGCGGCCAGCCCAGCGCAGACCTGGAAAGCCTGCGCACGGTGCTAAAATCCTGTGACGTGCTGTTGGTAGCCGGGCACAGCAGCGTAGACCGCACTTTCAAGGTCATCGGCGATAGCCGCTACGCCCGCGCGGTGCTCTACATCGGCCGCCTGCACGACGTGGCCGACCCGGCCCTGCGCGCGCTGTTGGCAGACTACACCCCCTGCGAACCGGATACCCAGCTGGTGATCGATGCCCGCCTGGAACGGGGGCTGATTGTGGAACCGCTGTCCGCGCTGGAAGGTCGTCAGATTCGCGTCTGCCGGGCACAGGGGCTGAGCGACAATGAAGCCCAGGATGTTCTCCGCTACGCAATCAGCCGCATTGGCGCCGGTGGCGCTCAATCCTGGGGTGCGCTGGCCATGATGACTCTGCTCCCCTGGCGTTGGCTCCCGCTGCGCTGGCGCACCGGCCTGTTCCGACGCTGGGCCGGTGAACTGATCAAGGCGCTTAGCGGCACAGTGGTAGCCGATGCCTTCAGCTTTGTGCAGTTCCCGGTGATGCCGCTGGTGAAGGAAAGCGAACCCGCTGCCCGCTTGCTCCGGCTACAGCCCAGAGCCATTACAGCTGCGGACTTCGACCATTCACCTTATTTCGAGATCATCAAGGCGCCCTTCCAGCTGGATGCCATCCCCAAGGGGATTGATGCCTTGCCCTGGAAGGGTAATCAGGGTGCACTGGCGCCGGAACGTCAGCGCCACCTGTCACTGGTGGAGCCGCCGAACGGACACCACGGTTAGCAGCGCCAACAGCCACCAGGACAGACTGCCCCCGCCACCGCCGCCATCACTCCCGCCGCTGGAGGCACTGCCAGTGGACACACTGCTGCGTGCCTGGGCCGGATGGGTGCTCGCCGAGCTATCGTTCACCGGGTAATCCCCGTTATCGGTCCACACCTGCACAACCAGGCTGTCGTCACCCTGACCATCCAGCGTCAGTTGCTGGGACACCTCCTCGCCCGGCGGCATATCGCCCAGCCCACATTGCACCAGGCTGCCTCCGGCACAGTTCTCAGGCAGTGACACCGCACTCCAGCCGGACGGCAAGGTAAAGCCGACCCGCACCCGCGCCGCCGCCTGGTGGGTCGCCGCATTGGTCACCTGAGCGTTGACCCGTACCAGGCCATCATTTCTCCGCTGCGAGGTCAGGCTGAGCACCACATCCGGTTCATCGCTGAACACCAGCTTGAAACTTTCCCCCTGGCTAGCGAAATAATCGTGAGACACACTGCTGATCGGCTCTACGCGCACTTCATCCACCCAGCGGCCACTGGCACTGAGGGCAACGCTGTAAGTCGAGGTCTCCTGCCCCAGCGCCAGGTCCGTACTGCCACGGCAGTCTGTATAACCACTGTGCTTCACACAGGTCAGCCCGGGAACGCGGACCGTAAGCCCGTTATTATGGGTAATTCGCAGGCCCACGTTATTGGCCCGGGTCTGCTGGCTGGTGTTGGCAATCCCGGTGCGTAACGTGGCGGAAATCCCCGGGCTGCTATAGGTGTCAGCGGTGCTGCCGGTGAGCGCTAGGTCCACCAGGCTGCCCAAGGTGGTTTGTTCCAACCAGGTCAGATAACGGTCCACACGGGTATAAACTGCGGGCACGCCGGCGGTAGCACACCGTTCATGGCCATAGCTGGTAATACCAACCAGCCATTGCTGCCCCGGCTCGCCGTACACCAAAGGCCCGCCGCTATCACCACGACAAGAATCCTGGGCAACCCCCTGGGGATTCATTTCACCCGCACAGATCTGATTACCGCTCAGGTTACTCCACTGGCTGGCGCAATAGCCGCTGGACACATAATCCACACGGGCTTCGCGCAGCGAGTCAGAAAGGCCGTTGCCGTTGGCTGACGTAGACCCCCACCCCATGATCTGCAGTGCTTCATCGCTGCCGCCCGTGGCCAGCGCAGACACAGTCTGCGGTTTAGCCAGATCCAGCGGCGTGGCGACGCTGTCTGAAGCCAGCTGCAACAGGGCCAAATCATTGTGGAAGGTGGCGGCACGGTAGCCCGGGTGCACCCGCACCGAGGATACCCCCAGGCGCTCCGCCGGGTTAGCGGTTGTCCGATCCAGGCTACCCAGAGCCACAAACAGTTGCCCAGCCTGCAAGGTGGCGCCACTGGACGTCACCACGCAATGTGCCGCAGTCAACACCCAGCCGGGTGCGATCAAGGTTCCACCACAGAGCGTGGCGCCATAGGCAGGATTTCCGGATCGACTGATTTCCACTTCGGCCATCCACGGCCTGATTGTTGTTACATCCTGTCCCCCGATAATGCGAGGTTGAGCGTCAAGCGCCGATACCGTTTGTGCCAAACCCATCCCCAGCACCAAGGCGAACATCAAACGATACATAAAATTACCTTTCGTTAGCATTGCGTTACGCAGCGCATACTAACTAAGGTTTTAAGCGTAATCCTGTGACCCAGTTCTGATATTACAATGGTGGCACATGCGTACCTGAAGATGCTGAAAAATGACCACCAAGTCCCGTCATTTTTCGCCAACTTTTGCCACTTTTAGCGACAAATCCCATCAGCTTGCACGCAATTACAGTGCAGAAAAACTTCTAAAATTTACTGCCTATAAGGGTAAACATTTTACATCTAATTATTACTTCTCTCCGCCTGACTCATCCGTCACAGCTGCACGGTCATCATTTTCATCGCCCGGTTCCGGCAACGCCCTGCGCGCTTTTGCACCTAGATCCTTCAATTGCTGGGCCTGACGGTACAGGTTGCCGCGGCCACTACTGAGACGCTTGAAAGTGGTATCCCAGGCCACCTGGGCCTTGCCAATTTTGTCCCCCAGGTCATCCATGGATTCCCCTATCAACGACACCTGATCGCAGATTTTTCCTGCACGATCAGCAATATCCAGGGCATTGCGGTTCTGGTATTCATAGCGCCAGATGTTCTGGATAGTACGCAGGGTCACCAATAGCGTGGTCGGGCTAACCAATACGATGTTGCGCGCAAAGGCGTCCGTATAAAGGCTGGAGTCCTGCTCCATTGCCACCATAAACGCGCCTTCGATGGGGATGAAAAGCAATACAAAATCCAGGCTGCGAATCCCTTCCAGGCCGCTGTAATCCTTGGCATCCAGACCCTTGATGTGACTGCGCAGGGACGCCAAGTGATCACGCAGCGCCTGCTCTCGCTCCTCTGACGTAGCCGCTGAAGAAAGCCGCTCGTAGGCCACCAGCGACACCTTGGCATCGATCACCACATCCTTGTTTTCCGGCAGGTGAACAATGGCGTCCGGCAGGCGCCTCTGGCCGCTCTCGTCTTTCAGCGTGACCTGGGTTTCATACTCGCGCCCGCGCGTCAGCCCAGAGGACTCCAGCACCCGCTCCAGAATCATTTCGCCCCAGTTACCTTGCGTCTTGGCCTGCCCTTTCAGAGCATCGGTCAGATTGCGGGCATCTTCGTGCATCTGCTGGTTCAGGCTTCTCAGGTGGCCCAACTGTTCGATTAAAGACGCCTGAGCGCGGGTCTCGTCACTGTGGATTTGATCTACGCGACGACGGAAATCCGCCAGCTGCTCACGAAACGGTTTGAGCATGCCATCCAACCCCTGCTGGTGCTGCTCTTGCAGTTGCTTACCGCGCTGGTCGAGCACCTTGCCCGACAGATTCTCAAACTCTTGCTTCAGTTGATCACGACTTTGCTCGGAGAACGCCAGCTTCTCCTGCTGTCCGGCCAGGCGCTCTTCCAGGCGCGCTTTCTCAGACCCCAGCTGCTGTAATTGGGCATCGGTGTCACGCTGACGTTGTTGCTGCCCTTCCAGCTGCTGCTTCAGCAACGGCACTTGGGCTAGCGGCTCACTCAATGCCTGCTTCTCGGCCACCAACATTGCTTCGCGGGCCATCGCCCGGCGTCGCTCCACCAACACCGCCACCAGTGCCGCCACGGCACCACCACATAGCGCCGCCAGCGCCACCATTGCATACAGATTCATGCTTGCGCCTTGTTAAACAGGGAAAAGAAATTATCCGCGGTGGCCTTGGCCAGCTCCGCCACACTAACGCCTTGAAGCTCGGCAACGCATTCCGCCACATGCGCCACATAGCGGGGCTCATTGGGTTTGCCACGGAACGGCACCGGGGCCAGCCAGGGGGAGTCGGTTTCAATCAACAGCCGCTCCAGCGGCAACTGCTTCACGGTGTCGCGCAGGCCCTCAGCATTGCGGAAGGTAACAATCCCGGAAATGGAAATGTAGAAGCCCAATTCAATGGCCTGCAAGGCCATGTCCAGATCTTCAGTGAAGCAATGCAGCACCCCTCGCACCTCGCCACCACCGTGCTCACGCAATAACGCCAGTGTGTCGTCCTTGGCCCCACGGGTATGCACCACTAACGGCAAACCGGTTTCCCGGGCAGCCTGTATATGCGCAATGAAGTAGCGCTGTTGCCACTCCCGCTCCTCTTTGGCGTAAAAATAATCCAGCCCGGTCTCGCCGATGGCCACCACCTTCGGGTGCGCCGCTCGCTCTACCAATTCTGACGATTGCGGCTCGCGGGATTCCTTATAGAGAGGATGCACGCCCACGCTGGCAAAGACATGCTCGTATTGCTCAGCCAGTGCCTGCACCTGCGGAAAGCTTTCCAGGTCCACACCGATACAGAGCATATGGCTCACCCCCGCCTGCGCCGTGGCCGCCATCATGGCGTCAAAATCGCCGCCGTGGGCGTCAAGATTCAAGCGATCCAGATGGCAATGGGAATCCACAAAAGGGGTAGCAGGCATGGGACACTCCGAGGTTAAAAACGCAGGCATTGTAGAATAGATAGGCAACACGCGACACGCAGCACGCAACAACACGGGCCAGGTTTGTGTGTCTCTAAACGCATGGGGCCGCGCTCAGGTTAAGAGCGCGGCCCCAAAGGTTTCAATACGAAAAAACCTATCGCGTTGTTGCATGCAGCGTGATGCGTGTCAGCGTCTCAGTTTCACATCGTATGCGTCGGGCGATCCGATTCCAGTGAGCCTGCCAGATGATTTTCAATCGTCACGCGGGCAGTATCGTCCTGATCAGAGAATTGCACACCGATGCCAGCACTGCGGTTACCCTGAGCGCCTTTGGGCGTAATCCATACCACCTTACCAGCCACGGGAATCTTGTCAGATTCGTCCATGATGTTCAGCAGCAGAAAGATCTCTTCACCCAGCTTGTATTGCTTGTCGGTGGGAATAAACAAGCCGCCATTGGTAATGAACGGCATATAGGCCGAATACAGCACCGCCTTGTCTTTGATGGAAAGCGACAGAATGCCACTACGACCGCCGGGCATTTTCATGAACTAACCTCTTACGAAATTATTATTAATCTTGGATAAAGGTTAGTGCGCGGCTGCGGCAGCGTCAACGCCCACCAGCACCAACAACCACTGCTCGTACAACAATTCTTTGTTGGGGTTGGCCCCGGACAGCAGTGCCCGACGCCCTTCCAGCACTCGCTGGGCGGCTCGCAGCAAACGCGCCGGTGGCACTGCCTTGTCGAGTCGATCCAACAGCGGTGCCAAGGACGCATCAGCGCTCTGCTGGCCGGAAAACCGCTGATTCAGACAGCGCGACAACCAACCATAAATCACCCCGGCCATTTCCGTGGGATCATGTTTGGCCAACACCGGCGACGCTTGCGCCACTGACTGACGCCCTTCCGCCACACTGACCAGGGTATCGAGCAAACGGGCCCGGTCGGCAAACCAGTCCGCCTGCTCCAGTGCCAGCGCCTGTAGCGGCGCACCCTGGGCGGCATCCAGTAACGAGGCGGCACTCTCGCCCACCTGGCTCTGCAACCACTGCAGCGCCTCTTCCTGCCCCGGTAACGGCAAGGTTCGCTGCTGACACCGGCTGCGAATGGTTGGCAACAGCAGCGTCGGCTGGTCACTGACCAGTAATAACAAGGTCTGCGCGCCCGGCTCCTCCAGCGTTTTCAACAACGCATTCTGCGCATTGCGGTTGAGCGCTTCCGCCGGATAAATAATCGCGACCCGATAACCACTGTACTGGGCCGTACGGGTAGCAAACCCCACCAGCTTGCGCACTTGGTCGATCTTGATGGTTTTGCTTTTCTCTTCCGGGCTGAGGCGGTGCAAATCCGGGTGGGTACCCGCAGTACTGAGCTGGCAACCCTGACACTGACCGCACGGTAGCCCAGCAGATGGCTTATCGCACAGCAGGGTCTGCGCCAGGGATTCGGCCAACCGCAACTTGCCAATGCCTTTGGCACCGGTGAGCAAGAGGGCATGGGGCAGCCGCCCTTGCGCATGTTGGTCAAGCAGTTTCGCCATGGCATCGCCATGCCAGGGGCACGGGACCTGCACTTTTGCGCCGGTTACCGCCATGACAGCATCTCCTCGACGATCCCGGCCAGTTGTTGCTGGACAGACATCAGCGGCTGCCCGGCATCCACAGTCCGGAACCGGTTGGGCTCCTGGGCTGCGCGGGCCAGGTAACACTGACGGATGCGCTCAAAGAAGGCCTGATCTTCCTGCTCGATACGATCCAGAGCGGCACGCTTGCCGGCACGCGCCATGCCCACCTCGACCGGCACATCGAACAACACCGTCATGTCCGGGCGAGTGTCGCGAATAATCAGTGCCTCCAAGTCAGCAATGGCCGCGCTGTCCAGCCCTCGCCCTGCCCCCTGGTAGGCCCAGGTGGCGTCCACAAACCGATCACACAACACCCATTCACCGCGGGCCAGTGCCGGGCGGATCTTCTGTTCCAAATGTTGTGCGCGGGCGGCGAAGACCAGCAGCAGCTCTGTATCATCCGCCATGGTTTCGTCACCGGGTGCCAACAACACGCCACGGATCGATTCAGCCAGTGCGGTGCCACCGGGCTCACGACTCACCGTCACCGTCTTACCGGCCGCTCTGAGCGTTTCAGCCAACCATTCCAGGTTGCTGCTCTTGCCGGCCCCCTCGCCCCCTTCCAGAGTGATGAAACGACCGCTCATTGCCCGCCTCCGGGTGAAGAACGGTAGCCTTCCCGACGTCGCAGCTGATACTCACGCACGGCTTTGCGATGCTGGGCCAGGGTCTTGGAAAAAGAATGGCTGCCATCGCCACGGGCCACGAAATACAGGGACTCGGTTTCCCCCGGGTTCACCGCCGCCAGGATCGCTTCCCGGCCGGGCATGGCGATTGGCGTGGGCGGCAAGCCGCTAATCACATAGGTGTTGTATGGGGTGGCGCGACGCAGGTCGGAGCGGCGAATATTGCCCTTGTAATCCTCCCCCATGCCGTAGATCACCGTCGGGTCGGTTTGCAAGCGCATGCCCTTGTTCAACCGGTTGGTAAATACCCCGGCAATTTCCGGGCGCTCTTTCGGCACACCGGTTTCCCTTTCCACGATAGAAGCCATAATCAGCGCCTCGTATGGCGTGTCGTAGGGGAGATCCTTGGCCCGCTGCTGCCAGGCGTCGTCGAGAATATTTTCCTGACGCTCCAGCGCCCGGGCCAGGATGGTCAGGTCGGCAGTGCCACGGGTATAAAAATAGGTTTCCGGCGCGAACCAGCCTTCCGGATGCCGGTCCGGGCGCCCCAGCTCGGCCATCACTTGCTCGTCGGTCAAGCCGTCCAGACGATGGCTCAGGGTGTCCTGGGAGGCTAACCGGGCGCGCAGCTCACGGAAATTCCAGCCTTCCACCAAGGTCAGGCTACGTTGCAAGACATCGCCTCGGTCCATTTTCTCCAGCAGGGACAACAGCGAGTCGCCGGGTTTGAGTTGATACTCGCCCACATGCATGCGGCCATCCATGCCCGTGAAGATAGAATAAAGGCGCGCGCCGACACGGCGGAAACGGGCCTCCAGGCCCTGGCCGAGCAGGCCCTGCTCTTTGAGGTTGTACAGCACACGGCTCAAACCAGCGCCCCGGGGCACCTCCACCGTTAATGCTTCAGAAACCGGTAATGGGCGGTGTAGATAACTGCTGACCCAGGCCCCCGCCACGGGTACAGCGACTACCAGTAAGACAACCAGCAGTCCAAAAATACGGATTTTTTTACGCATAGTGCGGTTATTAGCCCTTCAGTGAGCCGGCCAAAAAGGTTTCTGTCGACTGTTGCAGTTTCCGGACCGATGTCAGCACCGGCCAATGCCATTGCGCCAGTTTACGCACCGCGAGCACGCCGACAACACTGTTACACAGAAACAGCCCCTCGGCAGTACGCAGCTGTGACAGTGGCCGCAGATCACAGACCACCTTTTCGCCGCGCTGGCGCAGCGTGTCATACAGGTGCGCTCGCATCACGCCGGCCACACCGGTTTCGGCCGCGGCCAGATCCGGCATCCACCAGTGATCGGCAAACCGGACAAAGAGATTCATTGCGGTCGCTTCCAGCGGCTGTCTGCGGGTATTGAGCAGCAACCCCTCGTCCCAACCCTGTCGCGCCACTTCACGGCGTGCCATCACCTGTGGGAGACGGTTCAAATGCTTGAATCCTGCCAACGGGTCAGGATACAGCGGCGTCTGGCAGAGTCCCAATACCAACCCTTCGCGGCGATACCGCTCGGACCAGACGGGCAGCGCCCCGCTTTGCCACAGGACCGTAGGTTTTGCCGATGAAGGCGGCAAATAGCCACGGCCACCGACGCCGCGGGTGACCGTCAGCTTAACCACCCCGGCCTCGCCGCAAAGCGCCGTAATACCTTCATTCAGGGCTGCGTCCAGTCGGAATGGATCGGGCAGCGGAATACCGAGCGCCTGCAGACCTGCGGCCAGGCGGGCACGGTGCCGCGGCCACAAGGGCGGCTCGCCGGAGGCGGCCACGCGCACGGTTTCAAAAACACCGTCGCCGTAGGCGAGGCCGCGGTCACGGGGATCCAGTGGCATTACACCTTCTTGAACAGCAAGGTGCCGTTGGTACCACCGAAACCGAACGAGTTGGACATCGCGTAATTGATATCCCGCTCCTGTGCCTGGTTCGCCACGAAGTTCAGGTCACAGCCTTCATCCGGGTTATCCAGGTTGATGGTGGGCGGCGCCACCGAATCACGCATGGCCAGAATCGAGAAAATCGCTTCCACTGCACCCGCTGCGCCCAACAAATGGCCAATCATAGATTTGGTAGAGCTCACCGCTACTTCATAGGCGTGGTCACCAAACAGGGTTTTCACCGCCATGGCTTCCGCCACGTCACCCATCTGCGTGGAGGTGCCGTGGGCATTGATGTAATCCACCTGATTCGGCTCAACACCGGCATTGCGAAGCGCATTACGCATGGCCCGCATGGCGCCGTCGCCGCCCTCAGCCGGTGAGGTGATGTGATAGGCATCATCGCTCATGCCAAAACCGGCCAGCTCGGCATAAATCGTGGCGCCACGGGCCTTGGCGTGCTCATACTCTTCCAGCACCACCGCCCCGGCGCCATCAGCCAGCACGAAACCGTCCCGGTCCTTGTCCCAGGGGCGGCTCGCGGCCTGCGGATCATCGTTGCGGGTGGACAACGCGCGGGCTGCGGCAAAACCGCCCAGACCCAACGGCGAAGAGCCCTTCTCGGCACCGCCGGCAACCATCACGTCCGCCTGGCCCAGTACAATCTGCTGGGCGGCAAACCCAATGTTATGGGTACCGGTGGTACACGCCGTTACCGTGGCAAAGTTAGGGCCTTTCATGCCGTACATAATCGCCAGATTACCCGCGATCATGTTGATGATGGTGCCGGGCACAAAGAAAGGAGACAGCTTGCGGGGACCGGAATCTAGCAGCTTGCGGTGGTTGTCTTCGATATTCGTGAGGCCGCCGATACCGGAGCCAATGGCAGCCCCCACGCGCTCGGCGTCTTCCTTTTCCATATCCAGGCCCGCATCACGCACCGCCTGAATGGCCGCCACCAGCCCGTATTGCACGAAGACATCCATCTTGCGAGCATCTTTGGGGGTCAGGTACTCGGAAATATCGAAGTCAGGCACCAGGCCGGCAAAGCGGGTAGCAAAAGGCTCCGTATCAAAGTGTTCGATGTTACGAATGCCACTCTTGCCCGCTTTGATACCTTCCCAGGTAGAAGCCACATCGACTCCCAGCGGCGTGAGCATTCCCAACCCTGTAATAACGACTCGACGTGACGTCACCCGATACCTCCCAATCCATTATTTTGGCGCCCTTCAAAAGGAGCCTGAATGCGACAAGATACTACATACAGCCCGATAACTGCTTGCCGTAATGTAAGAAAACGTCACTTGCCACCACCAATATTCTGGCCACAAAAAAGCCGCAAGCTCATGGAACCTGCGGCTTTTCTGTTATTCGATCAACCGAACTCAGCTGTGCGCTTTGATGTAATCCACAGCGGACTGGACGGTGCTGATTTTCTCAGCTTCTTCGTCCGGAATTTCGGTTTCAAATTCTTCTTCCAGGGCCATCACCAGCTCAACGGTGTCCAGGGAGTCTGCACCCAGATCTTCAACGAAGGACGCTTCTGATTTTACGTCTTCCGGCTTAACACCCAGTTGCTCAACGATGATTTTGTTTACGCGTTCTTCGATGCTGCTCATGATCGTATTACTCTCCTGATTAATGGTGTGCTAGCACCTGTCAGCGGCTATTCTAGGTGAACGCTGTTTGCGCTTGCAAGCCGACTGGACCGATGCGGCTCCTTGAAGTTTTTCCAAATATTTTCTTCTGCGAAAACAGTCGATTAGACAGCTTTCCCAGAAACGTTCGGATGCCCACATTTTGAGCTACCCGGTAAACATGCCCCCATTGACGTGCAAAGTGGTTCCAGTTACGTAACCACCGCCATCACTGGCCAGCCAGCCAACAGCACTGGCAATCTCCACCGGCTGCCCCAAGCGCCCCAGGGGAATACCCTGCAAAAGCGCCTCTTTCTGGGCTTGCGGCAAAGCTTCTGTCATGTCCGTCTGAATAAAGCCCGGTGCAACAGAATTCACTGTGATGTTACGTGAGCCAAGCTCGCGAGCCAACGCCCGAGAAAAACCTTCTACACCACCTTTTGCCGCTGCATAGTTGGCTTGCCCGGCGTTACCCATGGTGCCGACCACCGAGCTGATATTGATGATCCGACCCCAGCGCGCCTTGGTCATGCCTTTCAAGCATGCCTTGCTAACGCGATAAAGGGAATTCAGGTTGGTATTGATGACATCTTCCCACTCATCTTCCTTCATTCGAAGCATGATGTTGTCGCGGGTAATACCGGCGTTATTCACCAGCACCAGAGGAGCACCGAATTCGTCGTTGATGCTTTTGACGGTCTCGTCCACCGACGCCTTGTCGGCCACGTTGAGCATCTTGCCGGCACCGTTTTCACCCAGCGCATCGCCAATGGCAGCCGCACCTTTTTCCGTGGTGGCTGTGCCAACGACAAAGAAGCCATCAGCAATCAGCTGCTCGGCAATCGCCCGGCCTATGCCCCGGCTCGCGCCAGTGACCAGCGCCACTTTTCTCTCAGACATTCTTATTCTCCTTGCAGAGCTGCCGTGAAAGCAGCCTCTGTTTCCAGCGGACGCGCCGCCATATCGCGGTCAATGCGCTTCACCAGCCCACACAGAACCTTGCCCGGACCACACTCGTAGAGGTGCCCCACGCCCTGCTCTTTCAGCGCCTGGATGGTTTCCACCCACCGCACAGGGGAATAAAGCTGACGAATCAGCGCATCACGAATCTGCTCTGGATCCGTTTCCATGGCCACGTCCACATTGTTAATCACCGGCATCTCAGCCGCGTGAAAACGGGTACCGCTCAAGGTATCAGCCAGTTGCTCAGCGGCAGGCTTCATCAATGCGCAATGAGAAGGCACGCTTACCGGCAGTGCCATGGCACGCTTGGCACCTGACTCTTTACACGCCGCAATGGCGCGCTCGACCGCGTCAGCGGAACCGGCGATCACCACCTGACCGGGCGCATTGAAGTTGACTGCCTCAACCACTCCACCCTGCGCCGCTTGCGCACAAGCAGAGCGAACCTGCTCATCATCCAGGCCCAGGATCGCGGCCATACTGCCCTCATCCTGCGCCACTGCCTGCTGCATTAGCTGGCCACGGGTGCGAACCAGCCGCACGGCATCACCCAGATTGATCACACCGGCGCAGGTCAGCGCGGTGTATTCACCCAAGCTATGCCCGGCCAGCACATTCGGCCGTGGGCCACCGCTTTGCTCCCACAGCCGCCACAGGGCAACGCCTGCGGTCAGCAGCAAGGGCTGGGTAATTTCGGTTTGATTCAGTGCTTCTTTCGGTCCTTCCTGGGCCAATGCCCAGAGGTCCTGATCCAGTGCACCGGAGGCTTCCTGAAAGGTCTGTTTCACTGCCGGACGTTCGGCAAATTCACTCAGCATCCCCAGACTCTGGGAACCCTGACCGGGAAAAATAAAGGCTGTCTTCGACATTCAACATCCCCTTAAAAATAGGCAGGCCGCAGTATGCCGGCTTTCGCTTTCGCTGTCCGGTCGGGCCTGAAACAAAGTATGAATAGACGGAGCCAGCCGGCCCCGACACAGAATTTCAGTCAGCGCTGGCTTGACCCAGTGCATCGCTGATTAACGAGGGCACATTACGCCGCGCCTCCAGTTGCGCCACTTCCAGCGCGCAGGCGAACCCTTCCTTGCTGGTGCCACCGTGGCTTTTCACCACCACCCCACGCAGGCCCACCAGGCTGGCGCCATTGTAATGGTCCGGGTCCATGCGCTTTTTCAAGCCGACAAGAACCGGCAAGGCAAACAGGCCGCACAGCTTGCGCAGCCAGGATTGTTTGATTTCTTCACGCAGCATATTGCCGATCATTTTCGCCACGCCCTCCATGGTTTTCAGCGAAACGTTCCCGACAAAGCCATCACAGACCACCACATCCGCTTCGCCGGCAAAAATGCCGTTGCCTTCCACGAAACCGACATAGTTCAGGTCGTCGGCTCCGCGCAACAGGCCGGCCGCTTCCTTAATCTGTTCATTGCCCTTGATGTCTTCCTCACCGATGTTGAGCAGCGCCACCCGAGGATGCTCTACGCCATCAACAGCACGCACTACCGCCTGGCCCATCAGGGCAAACTGCAACAGGTGCGCGGGTTCGGAATCCACATTGGCGCCCAAGTCCAGCATATGACAGTGGCCATTGGCTGTGGGAATCGCTGTACAAATGGCGGGACGGTCCACGCCGGGAAGGGTTTTCAGCACAAAGCGGCTCACCGCCATCAAGGCACCGGTATTGCCGGCACTGACCGCCGCTTGGGCACGCCCTTCCTTGACCATATTGATGGTCACCCGCATGGACGAGTCTTTTTTCTGCCGCAGAGCAATGGCAACCGGATCATCCATGGCCACCACTTCAGAGGCGGGCTGGACAGTAATTCGAGAATGGTCGGCGATACCCGCCTGGGACAAGGCATCGGCCAAGGGTTCTGGCTGGCCGACCAAAATGATGTGCATGTGCGCGTGGCGAGACAGCATGGCTGCCACGGCGGGCACCGTCACGGACAAGCCGTGATCGCCTCCCATGGCATCCACAGCTAGCGTCACAACCGGCATGGGCTGCTTCCTTGTATTCAAATTTGGAGGCATTCTGACAAAATTCGCCCGCCGGCGACATCTCCCCGCATCCAATCACAAATCCACTTACAAAAAATCCTCCCGAAGGAGGATTTTGGGGTGCCCGCAGGACGGAACCTTACTGCACAGGGCAGCGCAGAACCCATCAGGCACAAAAAAACGGGAGCCGCAGCTCCCGTTTTTATACAACTTATTCGTCGTCAGATTCACCCTGACTGATCACCTGGCGGCCGCGGTACATGCCGTCCGGAGAAATGTGGTGACGACGATGCACTTCACCAGTGTTGGTGTCTTCAGTCAGCGCAGCGGCGGGCAGCGCATCGTGAGAGCGGCGCATGCCGCGCTTGGAACGGGTTTTACGGTTCTTTTGAACAGCCATTTCGAGCTCCTCGGGCGTTTATTCAGCCTGAATTTACTTGCCTTGACCTTTTAATTTGGCCAGCACGGCAAAAGGATTATCCGCGTTTTCGTGTTTCTCAGGTTCACCGCGATCATGCGGCAAAGCTGTCGGGCAAGGGTCATGCAGTGCCACCAACGGCATGGCCAGCAACAGCTCCTCTTCGATCAGATCGGTGAGAACCATGCGTTCTTCGCCAACCAACCAGGGGTCCAGTCGCTCCGGCAATGCCTTGGCCTGATCTTCATTCCACACCAGCGCCACATCAATACGGGCGGTAACGGAATAATTCACTGGCTCCAGGCAGCGCTGACATGGCAGCACCAATACGGTGCTAACCTCGCCCTTGATACGCCGATGCCCCTCTTCATCACGATCGAACGCCAGTGATATAGCTACTGGCTGGTCCAGACTTTCGCGGTATTCCTGCAGGCGAGGCAGGTCTCCAACGGTAAGCTGGCCCTCAACGACGCGACCTTGATCCGCATATTTGCGAGGATCGAGGAACTGTGGCAGTTGCCCTGAAAACATAAGCGCGCAATTCTAGGGCCGTGAGGCCCCGCTGTCAAAGTTAATGTGAGGCACTAAGCACCTGAGTCAACAGGGTTTTTCGTGCGTCATGAAAAAATAATCCTTACACTTGCCCCCGCAACGCGCGGAGACCCCCATGACTGACCAGACACCCACCCTGTTACTCGCCTCTTCATCGCCCTTTCGGCGGCAATTATTGGACAAGCTGAAGCTGGATTTTATCCACCAGAGCCCGGATATCGACGAGACCCGGCACAAGAATGAGTCCCCCACCGCTCTGGTGATGCGTCTGGCCCGGGAAAAAGCCCTGGCACTGGCGAACCAGCACCCGGACACGCTGATCATCGGCTCTGATCAGGTCGCCGTCATCGGCGACCAAGTGCTGGGCAAGCCCGGCGACCGGGACACCGCGATTCGCCAACTCAGCGCCGCCAGCGGGCAGCGGGTATCGTTTCTTACCGGCCTGTGCCTGCTCAACACAACCACCGGCCGCAGCCAGGTCGTCTGCGACCCCTTCCATGTGCAGTTCCGCAGCCTAAAACCGGCACAGATTGAACGCTACGTGGATATCGAACAGCCATTAAACTGTGCCGGCAGCTTCAAATCCGAAGGGTTGGGCATTGTCTTGTTCAAGGCACTGGAAGGTCGCGACCCGAACACCTTGGTCGGCCTGCCTTTAATTGTGCTAACAGAATTCCTGGCCGCCGAAGGGCTTCAGCTACCTATATAAGGCAAAAGGCGAGCTCCGAACGCTGTTTCGCTTTTCGGAACTCGCCTTTTCTAGCTTCTAGCTTCTCGTAGCTAGCAGCTGTATTTCAACGAATCACCGGTGACGCACTCAGCCCCAACTGGGCCGCCATGCCTTCACCAATCGACACACCAAAACGGCGGATAAACTCTTCCATGGGGGAACGGCTAGAGCTGTAGTTGAGCATTTCCTCCTGCCCCGCAACCTCACGAACCACTTCACCCGGGCTCTTTAAGCCATCTATCAGCCCCAGCCCCAAAGCCCGCTCGCCGGTCCAGAACAAACCCGAGAACAATTCCGGGTGGCCATCCACTTTCAGGCGATCGCCACGCCCTTCCTTCACGGCAGTAATAAACTGCTGGTGGATGTCATCCAGCATGGTCTGCACATGCTTGCGATGGGACGGCTTAATCGGCGAGAACGGGTCCATCAAATCCTTGTTCTCACCGGCGGTGAGCACACGACGCTCCACGCCCAGCTTGTCAGCAGCTTGCTCCAGGCCAAAACCGGCCATGATCACACCGATGGAGCCGACAATACTGGCCGGGTCGGCATAGATTTCATCCGCAGCGGACGCGATAAAGTACGCCCCAGAGGCGCCCACATCCGTAATTGCCGCGTACACCTTCTTTTCCGGGTACTGCGCACGCAAACGCTTAATGGCGTTATACACCTGGTTGGACTGCACCGGCGAGCCGCCCGGGCTGTTGATCTTCAACAACACCGCCGTGGTATTTTCCGCTTCAAACGCCCGCGTCAGGCCGGTGACGATCAAATCCGCACTGGCATCCTGATCCGGCGCGATCACGCCGTTGACGTCAACAATCCCCACATGATCTTCCGCCATGGTCACCGCAGAACCGGTTTTGCCCGGAATCACCATCACCAATATCGTAAACAGATACACAAAGGTCAGCGCCTTGAAAAAAATGCCCCAACGGCGAGACTTACGCTGCTCATCCTGGGCCTGACCCAGCAACTTCTCGATCAGCTTCCATTCCCGCTCATTCTGCGGGGGCTGGGAAGATGGCTGATTTTCCATAGTCACACACTCTCCATTACAAACTCAGACGCCGCCAATCCCACCAGCGGCAACAAGTGGTCCAATCTGTCGATCACAGCCAACGGCTCGCACGGGAGCAATTGCTCAACCGGGTGGGCACCGTAGCTCACACCAATGCGGTCAACACCGGCAGCACGGGCCATTTCCAGATCGAATGTAGTATCACCCACCATCACAGCCCGCTCTGGCGGCACAGCCATGGCCTCCAGCAGCTCCAGCACCATGGCCGGATGCGGCTTGGACTGGCTTTCATCGGCACAACGGGAGGCATGAAAATAACGGTCCAGACCGGTATTTCCCCACACTCTCTGCAACCCCTTGCGGCTCTTGCCAGTGGCCACCGCCAGCTTAAAGCCACTTTCACGCAAGTGAATCAGCACCTGTTCCGCCGCCGGATAAAGGGCGCTGGGTGTCTGCTCGGCGGCAATAAAGTGAAAAGCATAGCGATCACGCATGGCTTCCACCCCGTCACCGCCCAGCTGCGGATAAAGCGTAGCGATAGCTTCCGGCAGTCCCAGCCCGATAATGCTGCACACCACTGGATCCGCCAGGGAAGGCAACTCCAAATCCAGCGCCGCCAACTGCATGCAGCTGACAATACGGCCGGTGGAATCCATGACCGTGCCATCCCAATCAAAAATCACCAGGTCATAAGGGCGAGCACTATTCATTGCTGACTCCGCAGGGCCGCCAGAATGGCCTCGTAATCATCATCCAGCGGTGCGGTCACAGTCAGTCGCTTGCCCGTATTTGGATGCACGAATACCAGGGTACGGGCATGCAGGCAAAGGCGACGACGACCGATTTCAGCCAACAGCGCCTCCCCTTTGGCAATCCCGTATTTGTCATCCCCCAGCAGCGGAAAGCCGCCAAACTGGCTGTGCACCCGGATCTGGTGAGTACGCCCGGTTTCCAGCGTGCCCTCCACCAACTGGGCCTGAGCAAAGCGCTCGAGCAGACGAAAATGGGTCACCGAGGGTTTGCCCTCACGGGAAACTCGCACAATGCGCTCGTTGCCATTCATCATTTTCAGCAGGGGCGCATCAAGGGTGCGCTCCTTGCCTTTAAAGCCCTGACACAGGAGCCAATAACGCTTTTCCACCTGGCCGCCCTGCATCAGGCGCTGTAACTTGCGCAAAAACGAGCGACGCCGCGCCACCATGATCAAGCCACTGGTATCGCGATCCAGGCGGTGCACCAGCTCCATTTCCTTTTCACCGGGGTACATCACCCGCAAGGCCTCAATCAGGCCCAGGCTGACGCCACTGCCACCATGCACTGCCAGCCCTGCAGGCTTGTTGAAAATAAACAACTGGTCATCTTCATAGACACAGGCCCGTCGCAAGCGCTCGGCCAACCCTTCGCTCACCGCCGGCGGCGCGGCGGATTCACTGGTTCGGATAGGCGGAATACGCACCACATCACCACTGGCCAGCCGGGTGGTCTGCTTGACGCGCCCTTTGTTAATACGCACCTCACCGGAACGGATAATCCGGTAAACACGGGATTTGGGTACCCCTTTAAGGTGGGTAAACAGGAAATTATCCAGGCGCTGGCCGTGCCGGCCTTCATCTATGGTGACAAACGTCACGCGGTTTGCTGCGGGGGTATCTTCTGACATGGCGCGATTCTATGCGTGATCGGGATAAAAGTCTGCATCTACCGTGGCGAAGCTCAGCAATCTATCTGATTGATCCGGCTGGCCTTTTGTTGCTATAGTCAAGCGTCGACCTGAATAGGCAACGGCGACGCGCAGCGAACATTCGCCGTTCGGCCCTCTCCGGCTACAGCCGATGAAGACAGAGCCCGCCCCCAGGTCACAGAAAAAGCGTTAGGCCCACCTTCCACACGGGAAATACCCACACGGAACTGGGC